>Ga0302276_10000044_pt1 | contig 110093 bp, 108 predicted proteins | sample III_Bog_N2_3_FD_198768 | JGI IMG/M metagenome (GOLD analysis project Ga0302276, IMG submission 198768) | Peat permafrost microbial communities from Stordalen Mire near Abisko, Sweden - III_Bog_N2_3 | ecosystem: Environmental > Terrestrial > Soil > Wetlands > Peat | place: Sweden: Abisko...
GCTCCCCACTGCCATAAAATACAGTAAAAATAGATAAACCATGCCTTCTTTTTTAGCCTCAGCGCCCAGGCAGGAAGATCATAATAAAGGAAATGAAGTCCTTTGGAATTACTTAGTGGGTCACTTTCGATGACCGCACGATTGTTGGCACGAGTAAGAACCCACACTTCATTGGCATACGACAGCATATGCAGGGCCCGTTGCCATCCCACCTCCGGCTCCGACCCTCTTCCGGGCTCGCAGGCGTAGGCTGATAGCAATGCTCTCATCGTGTCTCCAAACAGTTTGGTAGTTCCATGCGAATTCGTCTCCCTGCGAGAATAGTTAATGAAAGGCTACTTGCGTATCATATCAAGGTACAAGCCCTTTGCACATTTTTCTGCAGTTCGCGCGGCTCGAACTACGAGCAATAGGCAGTACCTGATCGCTGGAAACGCTGGCCCGAAAAGGCCCCATAAGCGACCGGCGTCGCGCCGTACGATCAACTCGTGTTCGCGTATCTGTCCGCCTGCGGCGGACAATGAGCCGCCATGGCGTCTGAAGTCGCAGAACAGAATGGGAACGTGTTTGTACTTGAAGCCCCTTGCAAAGGCTCTTCGCAGTAAATCGTAATCCATGGCAAAGCGCATCGTGTCTTCGAACCAAAGATTGTTGTCATGGATACGCTTTCTCCAGAAAGCAGCTGGGGTAGGAATCGGGTTCACGTGCAGCCAGCGGAAGACTAAAGGCGAAAAGTGCGTCTCTCGAATTACGCGAAGAGATCTTCCTAACTCGTCAGTCTCCCGGTAATCTCCATACACAAGATCAATCTCAGAATATTTCTCGAATAACTCATTGACCATTGTCAGCGTTCCTGGAAGATATAGATCGTCAGCATTGCACCAGCCTATAATTTCGCCGGTTGACATTCGGATTCCTTTGTTCAAGGCATCCGAAAGACCATTATCGGATTCGGAAACCCAGCGAAGATGGGAGTAGCGCGCAAGAATCTCTCGAGAATTGTCAGTCGAAGCGCCATCCACCACAATATGCTCGATATTTGGATAGCACTGTTGCAGATTGCTAAGAATACACGGTTCCAGGAAGTGGCCCATATTCCGTGTAGGCGTAATAACTGAAATACGGAGAGACATATTCACCTTCCTTTTTCGAGAAAATACCTGAAGTAAAACAATACCACGGTTTTCGTGCTCGATTCGTGTTTTGCAATTTTGATTTGTTCTCTAGGGGAAAACAACGCTTGATAGCCGTTGCTCTGGATACTCCTATCGCTGTTTTGCTCTAGTTGGCATAAAAAGTGAGCGGGATGCTACCTGCTTCTAAACAGATCGCCGGTTTGCCTGACTCACTGCGATAAATGCCGCAGCGAAACTGATGGGACGGAGTATAGCACCTGTTACCGGTATCCTTCTTCAATCTCCCGAACGACACCTGCGTCGCCTTTTTCGCGCAGAAGATATTGTTCGTTGATCCAGGCATAAGTCTTTTCCAGCCCGTTACGCAGTGTAATACTAGGCTCCCAGCCTAAGTACTTATGGATCAGGGTGTTGTCGCTGTTGCGTCCATTAACTCCTTTTGGGGCATTCAAGTTATATTTTCGTTCCAGCTTGATGCCGGCAATATTCTCTATAATATCCACCAATTGATTGATGCTGACCGCCTCGCTTGATCCGAGATTGATAGGTTCAAGAATATTGGAGTCCATAATCAGCCGAATTCCTTTCAGGCAGTCGTCGATAAACATAAATGAGCGCGTCTGGTGGCCATTTCCCCATATTTCAATCTCGTGCTTGCCTTTTCGCTTGGCCTCGATCACCTTGCGGCAGATCGCCGCAGGCACTTTTTCGCGGCCTCCAAACCAGGTGCCCCATGGGCCATACACGTTGTGGAAGCGGGCCACGCGCGTATGCAGGCCGAAGTCCTCCATGAAGTGGCGGCACATACGCTCGGAGAAGAGCTTCTCCCATCCGTAACCATCCTCCGCAAGGGCAGGATATGCGTCGGCTTCCTTCAGCGCGGGTGGCGTATAGCGATCGCCATCATCGGGGGTGTGCTGCAGATCTCCGTTATAGACGCAGGCCGAGGAAGAATAAAAATAGCGATGGGCGCCGAATTTGCGGGCTGCCATCAGCAAATGCGTATTAATCAGAACGGAGAGCATACACAAGGCCTTGTTCGTTTCAATAAATCCCATGCCGCCCATATTGCATGCCAGGTTGTAGATATCTGTGGCGCCCTCGGCGGCGATTTCGCAATGATTCTTGTCGTTCAAATCGAGGGAGAGGTTTTCGACATCTGTGAATTGCTGATACCAGCGATCCAGCGGTTTGATATCGACAGCTCGAATATTGCTATTGCCATTCTTTCGAAGATCAGCCACCAGATTGCCGCCGATAAATCCTCCGGCGCCTGCAACCAAGATCAATTTGTCGCTCATTCTGTCTCCCCTGAGTCTGAAGTGGAATCATAGTAAGATCGGCTATCTTTAAATGCGAAGCCCTTTCATTGTATCGTTTCCGAGTAAGGTATCAAACCTTACTTTCGTGCCCGCAAGGGTGTGTGCTTCGCAAAGACAATCTAAGCTCATTATCGAGCTTGAAATCAATGAAAGAATGTGTCGATCAGCCGCGAATAGCTTTCCAGCACGAAGTCCGCGCCGGGCTTTCCTTGTTCCGCTGTGAGGTAGAGCGTGCTTAGGTTCAGTGCATAGGCCAGTGCCTGCGTTTGATCATGGTGGCAACACTCCCGGCCCAGCCATTCGGGGCATTTACCGAGCGTGGCGTGCATACAATTTACAATGCAACTGGTTGATCGCTTTTCCAATGCCATCGGCATCAATGCGAAGTGGAGCGGGTCGAACAAGGGAAGCTGCTCATAGTCCGCATACTCCCAGTCGAAGATTCTCGCGATCCCCTGATCGATGCGGATATTCCATGGAGTAAAGTCGTTGTGTGCAGCCACGAACAGTTCGGCTCTGTCCGAGAACGACTCCTCGATGAGCCGCAAGGCCTTGTCGAGTCTTCGAGACCAAGCATCGTCCAGAAGCCCGTTAAGGTCCGTCTGGCGTGAACGCAGATTTCTGTAAAGATTGGATTCCTGAAGCCGTAGGTTTTGGCGTGAGTATGCGTGCAGCTTGCGGAGGAAGTCGCTGTGCGCATCCGTAAATTCGAACTCTATCCGGCCCGACAGAGCGCGCACTGCGACGTAGGATAAATCGACGCAACAGCGTTGGGAAACCGCTTCGCTGATGTGACCAGCCAGCGGTGGATGTTCGCGCAGCGTGCGCAGCCACTTCGCTTCGTTGCGGAGAAGCGAGTTGACGGCTTCGCCAGTGCCTGCCTTGACGAAATAGAGCGGCTGATGGTGTCCATCCAAAAACAGAATGGTGTCTTTTGACCATGGACCGGGCGCTCCACTGCGGAGGCAGGATAGGCCGACTTCATTGCCGACAGAGGCACGGATGAAGGCCAGCCGCTCGTTCTCTTCGCATGCAATCGCGCCCAGAAGATGCGCCAGGCGAGCCTGAGCGCGCAGAGGAAACTCCAGCCGGCCGGGATGAAAGAGCTTCCAGCAGGCTTTCTGTCCGGCCCTCTCGCGGGGAACGATATAGCGCACCCGTCCCTTCCAGCGCAGCCCGAGATGGCTTCCTGCTGTCCCATCCGGTGTCTTGTAGAAACGGCCGACCTCATTCACCTTTGCCCTCGTACTCAATTACCGCTCCGCGAATGGCATCCCCTGCATCCGCAATTACTTGATTGAGTTCCTGCGAAGCGTCGATGACTCCATGGCGTTTTTGCTTGCGCACAAAGTCCAGATATGCCTGGCGCTGGCGCGCCGTCTCCTCCGGCGTAACCTCCTGCTTGCGCGCCCGCAAGACCTCCGGCGGAGCATCCAGCAGCAGCCATAGCTGAGGCTGCGGAATCAGCTTGCCCACCAGTTGCGCTGCCCACCTTGGACCTCCGTAGCGATAACGTCGCGAGTCGATCAGGAGGTCATGATAGTAACGATCGCAAATGAGTAACTCATCTTTTTTATCGTGGAAGAGATGGGCGAACCATTCTTCCAGAAGCCAGAAAAAAATCTTGGCTATGGAAACCGGCGCCGACCGCGGAGAGGCTCCATGCGGGTCGGTGACAACAACTATTGCTTCGCCCCGACCCGTGATGTAAATGCGCGGCTTCAGATGACGCATCTTCACGATGCGACCGCTCTGACCAAGTTTCTCCATCAACCCACGGATGACGGAGCTTTTGCCGGCTCCGTCGGGGCCCAATAGAACGACTTTCAGTTTACGGCCTTCCTTTGGCAATGGGATTCAATCGGCAATTAATTTTCATGGGGATGAGTGAGGGAAGTTACCGCCGGAGCGGCGCCGCACCCGGCGGAAGGTTCATCCGGCAATTAGATCCGCTTGTTGAGTTCGCGATCGGCGCGGCGGGCAAGCGCCTCGACAATGGCGGCATACGCTTCTTCGGCGAGCTCGGCATCGTGCCGCCTTGCGTCCAGAATGACAAATCGCCGTTGGCTCATAACAAAGGCGCGGCTGGCCTCGCGCAGCCGCGCCATCTCATCGCGGGGCGGTTTCGGATTCGCCGAAGGCAACCCTGCGGCAGACGGGTCCAGCAAGATCCAAAGTTCGCTCTCCGGAGAAACTTTGGCTGCCAGCCGCGCCAGCCTCCAGTTGCCGAATTCACCTTTCCCGAGTTCGCTGATCGGCAATTCGCGGCTGGCGCGCGCGCGCAGATGCAGAGTGAGGCTCTTCGTCTCCGCACACTGGTCGCGCCACTCCTCCGCCAGCCGGCGCAGGACGCCTGCGAGCCTGGCAAAGGAACCGTCGGCGGCCGGCGCGGCGTCAGCAGCGAAGGCCGGGCCAAGAGGCCGCTTCGCGACCGCCTTGGCTGTCGAATGCAGCATCGGCAGCAGGCGATCGACTAGGGAGAATGCGCGGCGACCGTCCAAGCTGACAATCGTCACAGTTTCCAGCGTGCGGGGCGAATAGCGAATGGCGGCTTCTCGAGCATAGTGGCGAATGATCGAGCGGCAACTGCCGAGCGGCTCGCGCCCAACAGCGCGCAGCGTGAGCGAGGCGCGAAGCAATCCAACACACTCGAGCATCTGAGCGCGCTCGCCGCTCTCTACCGCATCGGCAAGCCGCTCGGCAGCCTTCAAGCCGAAATTCTGCCGAAGCGCCGCAACCACCTCGGCACGGTCGTTGATGAATCTTTGCCGCACGCTGGGCAGGTACTTCTCCTTGACCCAACCGCCCACCAGCAGGCTGGAGAGCAGAGAGATGATGGCCTCGTGAGCCGGAGCCGGAACAAGAAAGCTCATGTTGCCGGCATGGCGCGGGATGGCCGCTTCGAGAATGGCTTCCGTCTGGAGGTGCGGCATTCCCTTCCAGTTCAAACTGGTAATGAAATCGACTTGCAGCGCGCGTACTCCGTCCTCCGCGGAGACACCTTCCAGAAAGAGGCTGGGACCGCCGGCACGCACCGTGGCCCCGACGATGCGAATGCCATCCACAGAGCGCAGCGCGGCGACGGCTCGCGGCAGATCGGCGGAACGAATCAGCAGATCCACATCGTGGCCGAGGTTCTGCTCGGGAAAGCCCTCGTAATTCCGCAGAACGCAGCAGCGCACGCCGTGCCCGTCGAGCGCCGGCAGCAGCGCACGCAGAAAATCGCCGAAGGGCAGAGCGGGTGTCCGGCTAACAGTAACGGGTTGCGTTGCGTCAAACGGCATTCTTGTTTTTTCCTGCGAGTAAAGGGGCTTGGGGGACGGCCGCACGAAGTCGAAGGCGGTCAGGCGCGGCCGAGTTCCAGCTTGGCCGCGATCTGGCGCAGGATGTAGCCGGGCTGCAGCAGCATCGAGGCGAGGACTGCGGCTCCAACCCGAAGGTGTCTGCGCTCGGCATAATGAAAGACCGCCGCCTTGTAAAAAACCTTGGCCGTATCCTTACGCCAGGAGTTGGCGCGCTGATACCAGGGCAGCGCGCGGCGAAAGCGGAGATATTCCTCCCATGTCAGTTCCGGTTGTCCGCTGCGCCGGCGCAGCATGCTGTCCCTGTACCAATGCACCTGATCGCGGATATAGCGCGCTCGGGCAATGCAAACCGATCCGGAATGAATGCGGTACTGGGCAAGATACTCCGGCTGGACGAGAATCTTGAAACCATTCTCCAGCAGCCGGTTCCACATATCCATGTCCTCGCCCACGCGAAACTGGGAGCGATAGCCTCCGACCGCATTGACCGCGCTCTTGCGCACGATGGCCGTTGATGAATTGAAACAGATCAACTCGTTCCGGGCAAACTGCTCCCGGACAGCCTCATGCGAAAGCAACAGCGACACATCGCGAGCGATGATTCTCCCCCGGCTGTCGATGTGCTTGGCCAAGCCGCCCGCGACATCCAACTCCGGGTGCGCCGCCAGGAAGGCCAACTGCTTTTCCAGCCGATCGGGCATCATTAGATCGTCTCCCTGAATCATGGCCACCCACTCGTTCGCCGACTGCCGAAACCCTTGATCCAGCGTGGCCGCTATGCCCATATTCTCGTGCGATACCACGCGCACGCGCGAGTCCTTCCGGGCATAGCTTTCGGCTATCTCTCGCGTGCGATCCTCGGAGCCGTCGTTCAATACAATCAGTTCGAACTCGCGCCAGGTTTGCTCGAGCACGCTTTCGATCGCTTCGGCAATGAAGCGCTCTTCGTTGTATGCCGGCATGATTACGGATATTTGCACAATGCGTCCTGGAGAAATTCGCCTACCCGCTCGAATGAGCTCAGTTGCGGCCGGAGGCTGCGCCGAAGGGATGGTCCTTCAACTCCGCCACATAATTGGAAACTCCCCGAAAATACTCAAGATCTTCGTAATATTCATCGATAAAAACCGGCTTGCCGCCGGGCGTAATCCGCCAAATACGAAATCCGGCGGATGTCAGAAGCTCCCAGAACTGGCGAAAAAAAGTCAGTGAGTTGATGTTTCCCCCGCCAAACTCGAAAAGCAAGGCCCCGATGCGGTGTTCTTTCAGGGCGGTTTCGGCGCCGCGCAAGGCAAACAATTCGTGCCCCTCGATATCCATCTTTAAAAAATCGACAAACTCCAATTGCCGCTCCCTGATGACGTCGTCGATGGTGACCATATCCACTTCGATCTGCGTGTAGGTGCGATCCTCGAAGAAGGTATCCTTCCTTTGATGCAGTGAGGCGGAGCCGTCGGTTGGCTGGCTAAAGTGCAGCAGTGCCTTGCCTGCCTTCTCCCCAACAGCCGCCGGAATCAGCGTTGCATCGGCCAGTTGCGGCCGCAGCGCGATTCGCTCCCGGCATACCGGAGAAGGTTCGAAGAGATAAAGCTTGGCGGCGGGCATGGCGATCGACAAACGTTGCGACCATTTGCCGACATTCGCCCCCACGTCAAAGATCACCGGCTCCCGCCTATGCGTCAACCAGAGCGCGGTGCTTACCTCGCTCTCCATCGCCCAGCCGCTCCCGGAACCCTTGCCAACCAAAATGTTGATGTAGGCATCGAGCATTCTGAGCGGCGTGAAAAAGAGCCGCGAGACCGCCAGCCGGCTCAATGGGATTGCCAGTGCCTTGGCGCCGCGATCCAGCCACTTCCATCTCCGCAACTTCATCGTCAGCCACTGCCCCTTTCATGAGCGCCGGCACTTCGCTGTTATTCGTCGTTGTTGTCTGAATGCCGCTTCCAACTGCCTCGGCCGAGGCTCGGCGCAGCCTGCTTCACGCGACGGCATTCCGCGCCGCGCGGCTCGACCGCAAAAGCAGGGAGATGCCCACGATGCCCTGAAAGAGAAGTTGCGCTCCCAGCAGCCCAATCAGAGAACCGCTGATACCCAGCCATCTGGCCATGGGAATCGCGAAGCAGAAGGCCAGAGCGGTCATCGCCAGGTAAGACCAGAAGATGGGCACGGTAAACTCCAGAGCCTGGAGGCCCGCGCGCAGCGGGCCTCCGATAAAGACAACGACATAAAGCAGCGCGTAGAGTCGCAGAATATAGCCGTACTGCGCCATCTCCGGCGTGTAGAGCAAGCGCAGCCAGAAGCCCGGAGCAGCCGCCATCACGATGGCAAACAGCAGCGTCAGCCCGCCCCATCGAATCAGGATGGACCGGGTATATCCGAGCATCGCCCGCACCCCGCCTTCGTGCAGGCGCCGCGCCGTCTCCGCCGGCACAATGTTATCCAGTCCCTGAAACCAGATGTGCGTCGCGCCCATCAGGTTCTGCGCGGCTTTCAATGCGCCGAACGCGGCGGCGCCGTAATAGATGGGCGCGGAGAGCAGAAACAGATTGCTCGAACACCACACCAGCAATGCCGACCCCGTCAGCCAGCGGGAGAGCCTCCAGTGACGGCCGGCGATGGCGGCAATCCACGCGTGGTTGAAATCGAGCGGCTCCATCCACAGCCAGCCCGGAACCAGGCCGAGAATCGAAGTCCCGGCCATGACCCACAGAGCGGTCGCGCTCGTCAGATGGCCGCTCAAATGCAGCAGCCAGAGCAATGGCAGTTGGGTCAGGTAGCTGAGTGCGTCGTCGGCCAGCGCGCGACCGGGCTGGCGCGTGGAGAAAAAATAACGCCGGACAAAATCCTGCGATTGATAGGCGAAGGCTGAGACGGCCAACGGCAGCGCAAGATGCCGCAAATCGTGATGCGGAAAGATGCGGTTGGAGGCGTTGAGGGCAAATAGGACCAGAATGAAGCAGCTGGTGACCAGAACCAGCTCCTGAAAGACAACCGCGCCAAAGTAGCGGGGCCTGTCCTGCTCCTCCTGTTTGGGGCCGATGCCCATCATCGGCGCAACGATCAGCGCACTCTGCAGGCTGTTGACAAACAGCACCGACATCCAGGCCAGCGTGAAGACGCCGAACTCGCGCAGTCCCATGTAGCGGAGCAGCATCACGGCGGTCAGGAAGTTGGTTCCGCTGACCACTGACTGGTCGGCGAGCACCCAGCTCTCACGGCCCGTCAACAGCCTCATCCATCCACTCCGGTTGTGTGCGGCAAGTGTGTCAATGCGTGATAATCGCTGCCGAGGCCGCCGACGAGAGGATCGACGATGCCGTGGAGAAGGTCGCTTTGACCTTGCTCATGGGCACATACACGATATCCTGCGCCTCCAGCATCAGCGGTGCCTGAGTTCCTTTGGCGATGGCGTTGTACGAGAGGGGAAAATCCAGGATGGTTCCATCGGGATTGCGGCGGATTACGCGCAACCCGCCGGTATTGGCCTGCAGAACCGTTCCCCCGCTCAACGCCAGAGCCTGGGCGACATTCAACTTGCCGTCCTCCTGCATCACGTAGCCGCCCGGCCGATTGACCGCGCCCAGCACATAGACAATGCCCGCGCGCGGAACGATCACCGAGTCGCCGGGACGCACCAGAGTCAAAGCCGTTTCCCGCGTGCTCTGCGTTCGCGAGTACAGAACCTCTTCCTCGCTTTGGGCCGCGCCCTCTCCATGACGGATCTTGATGCGTCCGCCGGCCAGAGGCGTCAAGCCGCCGGCCTGGGACAGAATATCGCCGAGCGCCGTGGGAGCAATAATCATGACTCTGCCCGGTGCTCCCACTTCCCCCACCACCGTCACATACTGTCCGGCATATTGCGCCACATCGATACTCACCTGCGGCTCCAGCAGAATCTGACTGCCTTTGAGAGCCTCCTCCAGGCGCAGGGTTGCCTCGGGCAGCGTCGCCCCCAGAAGATTCACGTTGCCGCACAGTGGCAGCTTGAGGTTGCCCACCGGGTCCACGCGATAAAGGTTTGTGAACTCGGGAGCATCGTATACGCTGACGCTCAGCAAGTCGCCCGGCTCGATGCGCAACTCGGACAGATCCTTGGGAACGACAACGGGCCCCCCTCCCTGCGAGGAGGATTGCGGCTTGACGGAGGTGGAGTTGGAGGGGGCTGTGCCTCCCGCCGCCTGAGCCTTTGCCGGCACAGCCATCATCGCCATCTGCAAGGCAACGCCCAGCGAAAGCAGGAGAAAGCCGCGGACCGCGGACCTACTTGGTTTTTTCGCCATAATAACTCTGCACATTGTAGCCATAGACACTCCGGTACTCCGTTGCGGACATATCCACCGCCTCGACGACCAGGCCGAGGATATGAATGTGGTTCCTGGCCAGGCTCTGAACAAAGCGGCGCAGCGCCTTACGAGAGGTCTTCCCGGCGCGCAGCACTCCGATCGTTCCATCGCAGTACGTTCCCACGAGAATCGCGTCGGCGACTGGCAGGACGGGTGGATTGTCAACCAAAACTATGTCAAATCGCCCGCGAGCCAGGGCCAGAACCTTCTCGATCTCGCCCGAGCCCAGAAGTTCGGAGGCGAGCGGGGAGTGCTGGCCCGCGGTCATGATGAACAGATTCTTCTCGACCGGATGCGGCTTGACTGCGTCGTCGAAGGAGATGAGCCCTGCCAGAAGATCGGCCAGGCCATCTTCCCGCGGCACGCGAAACAGCGTGTGCTGCACGGGACGGCGAAGATCGCTGTCGAGGATCAGTACGCGCAGGCCTGTTACAGCAAATGCAAGTCCCAGATTATAAGCGGTGAAAGATTTGCCTTCTCCTGGAAGGGCGCTGGTGATGGCCAGAACCTTCAGCTTGCGCCCGATTCCGGACAGCGTAAGCCCGCTGCGCAGACTGCGGAAGGATTCCGAGGTGGCGCATTCGGGTGCGATCAGGAAGGGACTTGATTCACTGGCCATGGCGCCTTCACGAGGCCGCGCCTCCATGCGATGAAGGGGAACCATGCCCAGAACCGGCAGGTTTGCCACCGTCTCCACCAGAAAGCTGTCGGTCAGTGTATCGTCCTGGCTTTCCACCAGGTAGGCAAGGCAGACGCCCAGGATAAGGCCGCCCATCAGACCCGCCGCGATAAACAAAAATGGGTCCGGCATATACGGGCCGCCCGGCGGACGCGCCGGATCGGCGATCGTCACATTCGTGGCGCTGTTGCCGGCATCGATATTGGCTTCCTGCAGCCTGGCGTAGAGCAGGTCATACAACTCGCGGCTGGAGCGGGCCTGCGCCATCAGAATTCCCAGTTGAACTACATCGTCGTTCATCTTGCTGGTGACGAGTTTTTGCGCCTCAAAGGCATCGCGCAGCGCCTTCTCATTCTGCTCTGCCAGGACAAGATCATTCTTCGCCCGCTGCTTGATCTTCTCCATCTCCTCCTGCATCTGTTCCTGCAGCGACTTGATTTGATTGGCCAGATCGGCCAGACGAGGATTCTTTGCGCCATACTTGGTCTCCGCGCTGGCATACGCCGTCCGCGCCGTCGCCTCCTGCTGCCGCAACGCATCCAGTACCTCCAATCCGCCTCCCTGCGAGGTGACGGCCGATCCGGAAGAAAGGCCGGAGCCGGAGCCAAGCGTGGAGATCAGATCCGGATCACGGGTTTCCGTAAGGCGGTAAATGGCCTCCCGCTCCATGCGCGCAGCCTCTGCCCGGGTCACCTCCTCGTTCAGCGTATTCAGGCGCTCCAGCTCCGGGATGGATACATTGCCCCCGCCCCCTCCACCGCCACCTGAACCGGATACTGAGGAAGCGCCGCCTCCTGAAAGTGTCGACAGGCCCAGCATTGCCGAAGAAAGATTGTGGGCGCGCTCAAAGTCTTCCGTGGCTTGCTGCGTCTTCGTCACCTGGTTGGATAAATCGCCCAGTTGGGCGGAAAGCCACTGTGAGACCTCTTTGGATGAATTGAAGTTGGAGTTCAGCAGATACGACCTGTATTCCGCAACTACCTGGTTGGCCACTTGCGCCGCATCGACAGGATCGCGGCTGACAAACGTTATGGCAATCAGACGCGAACTGCCCACCTCGCCAACCTTCAGATGACCCTCGAAATTCCCAATCAGCTCTTCGCGCCGTTCTGCCGGCAGAGCCTCCGCGCTCACAAAGGGGCCTGGCTCCTTGCTGAATCGGTCCGGATTCGCCAGGCGGAGCTTGCCCATCTTGCCGAGCACAGCCAAGGCAATCGAATCGTCCTTGATGACGGCGGATTCGGTCTCAATCTTGACCTTCAGATCATCCACTCCGCCCCCTTCGAACGAGGCCATGCTGGAGAGTAAGTCCGAGCCGCCGCCTTTATCCTCATTCAGCTCGATCAAGGCGGTGGCCTTGTACTTCGGATGCATCAGGACGCATACAAGAATCGCCAGAAGCCCGCAGACCAAAACGCACGCGCCCACAAGCAACTTCCGCTTCCAGGGAACCAATGCCAGCTCGCGCAGAGAGACCTGCTCGTCGGGATCGAGAAAGACGCGGTCTTCAACCACCCTGCTCCTTAGGTCGCCAGTCGGTGGATCGTTCGGTTCGGTCAAGTGAATTCCTTTTCTACGGCTCGGATGTGGCACAGCGTGCAATCGGCTTGATTGTTCAGGCTCAGGCGAAACCAACCAACGACCTTACTCCGTATATCGTCAGGAGAGATCGCTGGAATCAATGAAATTCCATCCAAGTGACATAGCTTCGCCTTCCTCACTTGGATGAGGCAATCTCTACAGGCAAGGCGATAACGGTAAACGACGGGGAAAAGCAATCTGTCCCGTGCAAAAAAGAATCAGCCTTCGTCCCGCCGACCGCGAAATCTCTCATCAGCCGATCCATATTGTTAGGGTCTAGACTAGCAACCGCTGCTGCGTCAGTCAACTAACGGATGGGGCGGCGAAGTGTGAACGCCCTTCCGCAATCCGGTTCACGGAAGTTATTGGGCCGGCTTCCATATTTGGGCAGGATTTCTTCGCGGAATTCTCCGCCATTCATTCGCCAAAGCAGGCAAAAATCCGCCGCACTCGCTTATCGGCCGCCGCTCTGCCGCAACGGCGCTTCTCCCGCTGCCGGAACTGGTGCCGATGGCCTTCCCTCGGGCGCAAGCACAAACGGCTCCGGCTCCAGGTGGCCGCGATGGCAGGTGCCGCAAACAACCGGCATGCCCGCGGCGTCCACCTTCGCCACATAATCCGCGTTGATCCGCTCCGTCATGCGGAACATGATCCGCGCCGACTCCTTCATCGGCTTGCTATCGTCGGCAAACTTCAGTTGCGGCCGCCCGTTCGGGCCAAGATTGTTGGCGTCGCGCGTGTGGCAGAAGTCGCAATGCGTACCCAATGCGCCCGCCCACTGCTCCATCATCTCGTGAACCTCTTTGCCGCTCAACGTCTTCGGCAACACCTGCAGGTTGATCGGCGCGGGATAGATGCGCTCTGCGGCGGGGGGCGCGGCTGCCGCGGGATTCACAGGAGCTTCGGGCGCCTGGGCCGCGGTCGTCGCGCCCAAAGTCAAAAGAGTCACAGCGGCTACTGAAAGCACGAAGAATGAATTGGACGGCTTCAAGCAAACCTCGGGTCGGATGGGGATCAAGATCAACGAGCGGCACAGAACTCACTCTGCCGCCCCGCATCTCCATTATGCCCTGCCGCCGCCGTCCCGATGAATCGGCCATTCGATGGAGAGCAAATCCGCATTGCTGCTCGCGCGCCAGAAAAGCAAAGGGACTCTTCGCCAGAAGAGTCCCTTCGCCTATTCGTGCTGCGTTTTGTTTTACTTCGCCACGGCCTTCAGACCCGCCTGCTCGGCCAGCGCATCGGCTTTGTCCGTCGCCTCCCAGGTAAACTCAGGCTCCGTGCGGCCGAAGTGCCCATAGGCCGCAGTCTTCTGATAGATCGGCCGGCGCAATTTGAGGCTTTCAATGATGCCCTTGGGCTGGAGTGAAAAGTTCTTGCGCACAAGCTCGGTCAGCTTGGCCTCGCCCACCTTGCCCGTGCCGAAGGTCTCAATGCGCACGCTGACCGGATCGGCGACGCCGATGGCATACGCCAGTTGCACCTCGGCGCGCTCGGCCAGGCCGGCGGCCACGATGTTCTTGGCGATGTAGCGCGCCATGTACGCCGCAGAGCGATCCACCTTCGTCGGATCTTTACCTGAAAACGCTCCGCCCCCGTGACGGCCCGCGCCGCCGTAGGTGTCCACGATGATCTTGCGCCCGGTCAGCCCGGTGTCGCCCATCGGTCCGCCGATCACAAATCTCCCCGTCGGATTGATGTGGTACTTCGTGTTCTCGTCCAGCCAAGCCGTCGGCAGCACGGCCTGGATCACGTACTTCAAAATGTCCGAGTGCAGCTCTTCGTTGGTCACGCTCTCCGCGTGCTGGCTCGAGATGACCACGGCGTCGATGCGCGCGGGCTTGCCGTTTTCGTCGTACTCGACCGTCACCTGGCTCTTGCCGTCCGGGCGCAGGTAGGGCAGCTTGCCGGACTTGCGAACTTCGGTGAGCTTGCGGCAGAGCTTGTGGGCCAGCGAGATCGGGGCGGGCATCAGCTCCGGGGTTTCGTTCGCCGCATAGCCGAACATCATGCCCTGGTCGCCGGCGCCGCCGGTGTCCACGCCCTGGGCAATGTCGCCCGACTGCTTGTTGATCGTCGAGATCACGGCGCAGGTGTTCGAGTCGAAGCCGTAGAGGGCGTTGTCGTAGCCGATCGAGGCCACAACGCCGCGCACCAGCGACTGGAAATCGACATAGGCTTTGGTGGTGATTTCGCCGGCGATGACCACCAGACCCGTGGCCGTAAGCGTCTCCGCGGCTACGCGGCTGTAGGGGTCTTGTTCAAGGCAGGCATCGAGGATGGCGTCGGAGACCTGATCGGCGATCTTGTCGGGATGGCCTTCAGTCACGGATTCAGAGGTAAACAGAAAACGGTCGCTCAACTTAACTCTCCTCCCATTGCAGGGAATTCAATTTGGGCGGCTGGAAGTATTTTCGGAATTGTCGTAGACGGAATCCATGCACTCAAGTGGCTTATTTCTCAAGAAAGAACCACCTTCCATGCACGGAATGGTCTATATGGATTTCGAAAATACTCTGCTGCGAGGACCGGTTCATGCTGGACCACCGGAGCGCTCGATCGAAGCCGCAGCGGGTCCACTCTCGCAGAAGTGTCGCCAGCACCGTCGGGCCTTCGCCCTGGGATGCATTCCTTCATGGTAATCGCCTTGTGCGCCGGCGAGCAACGGTTCGCAGCGAATGGGGCGACGCGCGTGGCGAGCCGCGATTTACTCCTGCTGAATTGCGAGAGCCGCTCTAATTCTCCAGATTGTTTGTCTCCAGATCGATCTGTTGAATCTTTTTGCCATAGCAGATCAGATGCCGGCCGTCGGCAGAGACCTGGAGTTCGATCACGGAGTTGTTCACCGGAATGCGCTTCACCACCGCGCCGGCCGGCACATCGACGACCGTCACCTCATGGCCTTCCAGATCCAGCGCAAAGAGGAAGCGCCCATCCGGCCGCGCCGCCAGCGACTCATTTCTCATCACAAAATTCGGAACGAAGATCACATTGCCGCCGGTCGCCATCGACAGCCCGAAGGCGATCAGGTAGCGCTTGGTGCGGATGCCGGCGATCTCGCCCGAGCTCATCGTGGAAATGACCGCCTCAACCTGCTGCTTCTTCAGGTCGATCAAGGCAACCTTATGCCGGGAGCTGCCGTTCGTGTTGTTGATCTGGATCGCGGCAAAGCCGTTGCCCAGGGGAATCGTCTCTCCGGGAAGCCCATCGACAAAGATGGATGCGCCCTCGGCGCCGCCTTCCGTGGGCATGGCAACCTTGCTCAGTGGAATGTTCTTTCCCGTCGGCACGCCAGTCTCTGACAGCGCCAGCATCTGCCGGTCGGTCATCAGCCAGGGCTCCTGCTGCGCACCCAGGCGAAAGAGCCGGGTGGGATGATCCGTCAGCGTCTGCGAGTGCAGCGTCCCTTTTTCCAGATCCACGGCAAGCAGCATTCCCGCGCTCTGCTTGTCTCCCTCGATCGCCAAAAACAGCGTCTTCTCGTCGCGCGAGAGCATCGTTCCGGCGAATGAGCCGCCGACGAACTTGGTTCCCGGAGCCAGCGGATCGAGGATGAAGCGCGGCTGCGAGGCGTTGCTCCCATAGATCAAAATGCGGTCGCTGACCGAATTGCCGCGATAACTTTTGGCGTCGGCAACCAGCACACCGGAGTTGCCCGCCGCCAGCAGCCTCCCGCCGAAGAACCAGTTCTTCGGCACATCCGCCGCGCGCCCATCCAGCAAATGATAGCTCCGCACCACTTCGTTCGTCGCCGTGTCGATGGCGTCGACCCTCGGCTCAAAGTTGGGATTGAACTCTCCCATCGTATAAAACGACATTCCCTGCCAGAGCAGGCCGCTGGGATATTTGGCAACCGTGTAGCAATAGAGGCGGCGCTCGTCGCCGGACAACAGCAGCTCCACCTCCGCGCCCGCGCCGATCTCGATCTGCTTGACGATGCGTATCTCGCTCAGGTCGATAACGCTGATCGCGTGGACGCCCTTCTTCCCGTTCTGGACGACATAGAGAACGTTGGCCGAGCGCGCGTAGATATACTTGCCCGGCTCGCCGTCGAGCGGAATGGAAGCCACCGGATTACCCTCGGCGTCGGTCACCGACACCGCGGGCGATTTGCCGCCGAAGACCTGGGCGGTCGCACCGTTGGCCACTTCAATTCCATTCACCTGGGAATACGCGGGAGAGATGGAGCAGAGAGCAACGACGATTGAAAGCAAAAGCTGCTTGCGCAGATGCATGGCAAGAACCTCTCTTGGGAAATAACCCGGCAATCCAAACAATCATTCAGTCAGGCAAGTTTTGTAACGACGGGAAAAGTCGTTTCGGGTGAATCACGGGGATAATACAGGCTCTCAAGCCAGAGCGGCAAGAGATTTTATCGCGCTCGCAAGGGGCGCAGCGGCAAAGCGCATGGGCAGCAGGCTGGGCCACCAGCCGGCGCGCAGGCCAACGTAGCGCACCGCCAAGGTAACTCCGGCGGCCACCACCACCAGCAGCAGAATCACGCCAATCCAGCGCAGCAGGCGCTCTCGGGCATCGCTGCGCGGGTTGCGCGCCTTGCCCACATTGGCGGCGAACTCGATCCAGCCGCGATCGTCTTCCTTGATCAGACCGCGATCACCGGAGGCCTTCAAAAAGCGCTCGGTCCACGCCTGCTGGTCCAGGCCGACGGTGGCCGCGTAGCCGCGCACGATTCCCTTGCTCAGGATGCCGCCGGGAAGAAGGCGAAACTCCTCCTTCTCCAGCGCCTCCAGGTGCCGCCGGCAGATCTTGGTCACCGCGGAAATCTCTTCCAGCGCTATGCCGCGGGAGATCCGCTCCATGCGTAGGTCTTCGCCAAAGCCGCTCATCGTCAACCGGAAACAGATCAATGCCCTGTTTCCCCTCCACCATAAACCCTAAAGCCGCTTCGGTCAAAGGTTTGCTCATTCGGAGGTCAATAACTGCCAACAAGCGCCGTGCCCCATCCATTTCACATTCTGTGCGAAATGGATGGGAGACCTCTAACCCCATGCGCGCAGCGCCTTCGCCTGGATGGCCAATCCTTGCAGATCATTTCCCCTCCCAAGCGCACAATCAATCCATGAACACTTTATCCAGCCGCGTCGTTCTCAGTCCCTCAGTCCCCAGTCCCTTAGTCCCCAGTCCCTCAGTCCCCAGTCCCTTAGTCCCCAGTCCCTTAGTCCCCAGTCCCTCAGTCCCCAGTCCCTCAGTCCCCAGTCCCTTAGTCCCCAGTCCCTTAGTCCCCAGTCCCTTAGTCCCCAGTCCCTCGGTCCCTGGTCCCTGTTTTTTGTACGGCCTTACCCCCCACCCCCCCCCTGTGGAAATCCCCCGGTATTTTGCATGGTTTTTGTCGCAAGACGCCTGTTATCAATCAGTTCACTTTTCTTTCTGTTAATTATTCAGTAAACTTTAACCCCGAAAAAAGGCCACTTTTCAGCCCCAAAGCAGCTGATCTGGGGGTAAAAAGGCCGCCTTTTCGCTCCTTTCGCGCTCCGCGTCGCCGGCCTCTTGACAAATGCTGAATCCCGGCGCACCCCTGCCGCGCACGCTGAGGGCCCACCCATTCAGCGTTTTTTGCTGAATGGATTGAAATCCAGGCAGTCTTCAGCTGAAAGCTGATCGCTGACAGATAAAGGCTGGGAGAAGACGATCACACAATTGAAGGCACGGAGTGATCACTCTTAAAAATTGAAGGTAATTTTCGCGGTAATCGCCCGCGGAGTTACAGAGTGCGTGCCGCTGAAGGTGGACAGGAAGTTATACAGCGCATACTTGTTCGCCACATTGATCGCCGTAATGTCTAAGTTCGTCTTGAAGCGATGCGCATGGAAGAGATTGTCGAAGCCAAGGGAGGCGTCATACAAATCGCGGGGCGCAATGCGCGGCGGATTGCGGTCGTTGTCGCCCGTGCCCGGAGCGGGGATATGAATCAAGCTGGAGGCCAGTTGATTGGCCTGGCACTCGTAGTAAGGCGTGCCCGCCACCTGCACGCCAATCAGATGCGTGGGTGTTGCCTTGTCTCCGTTGCAGATGAGTCCCGCTTGAGACTCTTCATCCGCGGTCAGGGGAAGATAAGCAATTCCGTTGGTCACCGGGTTGACGGTAAAGGGAATGTTATTGTCCACCAACACCACCGCGGGCTGGCCGTTCAAGGTCGCGGGCGTAGTCGGCAGGTTGTTCGTTCCGACGGGGCTGTTCGGCGCAAATGAGCTGTTCAGGCAGGAGGTGTTGGCATCGGTCGGGTTATAGCAGGGCGTCGATCCGGCCACCATGCCCGAGTCGTAGCGCCAGTTGAAGCTGCCCCACAGGCCATTCAGCAACCTGCCGCGCGTGAGCGTGTATTGCAGATGAGTAGTCTGATTGAATTTTTCATCGTGATCGATGCGGAAGGGCAGGCCGGTTGCCCCGACGGTGGCGCCGGCTCCGGCCACCTGCGGCGGATAAAAGCGCGCGGCCACCGACGAGGCGACAAGATAGGCGCTGAAGCCATGAAGCTCGGGCACATCCGCGCGCAAGGCATAGCCCGGTATCTTCGAGTGATGCCAGTCGATGGGGAAAGTAATGGGCGTGTTACCCAGTACGCTGAAGTCGAAGGCGTTGTGCGTGTACTTCCAGATATACTCGCCGCTGAAGACGACCTTCTTGCCGAAGGCCTGCTGAAAGCCGGCGTGAAACTCGTTGCGGAAGCCGGGCCGCATCGTTCCCGAGACGCCCGCATTGCAATTGAGCAGCGGTGACAGAACGTTATTCGTGCAGCCGGTGCTTGATAGCACCAGATTTTCGTTGAAGGGAGTTTCCAATGTGCGCGCATAGGAGACGCGCAGCACGGTCGTCGTCGGTTTGATGTTATACGCAATGCCCACGCGCGGCTGGGTCTGGTTGGCGTCCGTCAGGCCGTTGTATACATCCTCGCGCAGACCTAGATTGAAGAGCCAGTTGCGCACCTTGATCTGATCCTCGGCAAAGAGCGCTAACTCCTTGATGTCCGCGCGGCCCGTGAAGTTGTAATAACTGCCGCCGCGAGTGAAGTCATAACTCGCGAGAACGGGTAAGTAGTTGGTATTGGCAATCACCGCATTGCCGCGCGCGTCGGTGCCGTTGCAGTCCGCGGTAGCGTCGAATCCCGGCAAGGAGATACCGGTAACCGCATCGACGCAGGGCGAGTTATAGGTCGACTCCACCACGCCGAGGCTGTCGTTCTCTCGCAGAAAGGTCTGCCCATATTGCGCGCCGGCCTTGAAGGTATGAATGCCCTTGGCGTAGTTGAAGTCGGCGTGGACCGCGGCGTTGGTCAGTGTGCGAGCCTGCGCTATCGATGAGGTTTGCAGGTCGGCCGCGCCCAGATCGGCCAGTGGATCGTGGCTGGGATAGTAGTGGTAATCGTCGCGGCGGACGAATGCGCCCAGGTTGACGACGGTGTTATTGCCGAGAATTCGCGTATAAGTCGGAGAGATGTTGATGGTTTCTATCTGGGAGCGCTGATCGGTGTTGCCAACGCCTGCGAAATCCGGGCTGGCGCTCGCGCCGTTGTTCGGCCCAGTGGTCTCTACATTCTGGACGTTTAGATTGTCGAAGGCGTTGGGCGTCTGAAACCACGAACGAGAGTAATTCACATCCAGATGAATGGAATCGTTCGTGGTGAAGTTATAGTCCGCGCGATCAAAGAAATTCTGTTCATTGCCTTTGTCGTGGATAATCTTGAACTCCGGCGGATCGAGAAATCGTCCTGAGTTGAGGCCGTCGGCCTCGAGGAAGTTGCCCCACTTCTGGCCGCCGTAGGCCAGGTCAAGGCCGCCGGTCACCGAACCAAACGAGCCGTAGGAGCTGTTCACGCTGCCGGTCGGCGTCGTCACTCCCTGGCCGGAGCGTGTGGTGGCCACAATCACCAGGCTGGTCTTGCCGCCATACTCGGCCGGCGGCGCGCCGCTGATCACCTCGATCGATTGGATCGAGTTCGACGGAATCTGATTGGAGAAGACCTTGCTCTGCTGGTCGGTGATCGATTGGCCGTCCACGGAAAACGAGTTCGAGGCGTGGTCGCCCAGGCCGTGAAAGAGGCCGTTCGAGTCGGCTGCCACGCCGGGCGTCGTCTCCGTGACCAGCGAACTCAGGCCGCTGGATTCGCTCTCCAGCGGCACCTTGGTGAAGAGATCGCGATCCACGTCGGTATGGAAGGTGGAGTCGGTCTCAATCAGATCGCCTGTCGCCTCCACCGTTACAGACTGGGCATTGACGGCGACCTCAAGAACCAGAGTGAGGCTCGTCCCCACGGTCGAGCGAATCTCCACGCTCTTGCTCAAGGGTGAGAAGCCGGTGGCGATCACGGTGACGGTGTAAGGGTTGAAGGGTATATTGGCAAAGACAAACTGGCCTGCGGCGTCGGTGGTAAGCGTGCGATCCAGGCCACTGACCTGATTGACCAGATGAACCGTTGCGCCGGGAACAACGGCGCCGGTTGGATCGGTAACCGTGCCGCGCACCGCGCCCGAGTTGCTGCCCGCGGCGTGCGCAAATGGCGCAGCAAAGAGCAAGAGAAGCATGAGTAATATCGATAATCTATCGCCGCGATCGAACGGCATAGGCTCTCTCCTTGGATTGGCTGTAGGATGCAGGTCCAGGCCGCAGATGATGCGCGCGGCTTCCTCTGTGCATGAGGGGCTGCTCTTCCGCGTTCGTCGATGAGGATGCGCATCCGGCTCGCCGCGGCTAGAGGCAAGCAACAACACAACTCCATCGAGAGTGGGAAGATGCCCTTAACAGCCGCTGGGCGGAGGACGCGTAAAGAGCTTGGGGCTCCAATGACGTACGGCGACGCGCTCGACGGCGACCGGATCACGCCTGCCGACGGCGACAAAGACCACTAGGTCGGCGACGATGGCAACCGGAGCCGCCGAGTGCATGGCGATGCAGACCTGGCAGTGGTCGGCGTCACTATCCACTTCGTGGGTATGCGCCACCTGGACAAAGATCAGCATCGCCAATAGAGCCAGTGAGACGAGCGCAGCCGCTCCGAATGCGTGCGGCATTCGGCGGCGTTTCGGCCTCGAATTCGTCTCAAAATGGGTCGGCAAATCGATCCTCATCTTCAAGGGTACATAGATTGGACGCGAAAAGCACGGCGTTGGTTCCAAAATGTGCCCGTAATTCCGCATCGGAAGCAAGGAGATTCATGCGTTCAGGCAGTCAAAAATTCACGAATCAGCCGCGCCACCATCTCCGGCGCCTCGCGCATTCCGCTGTGTCCCAGGCCCGCGAGCCACTCCACGCGCACATTGGGCAGCACCGCGGCCAGCGCCCGCGCCGCGTCCAGCATCGGATGCTCGGGGCTCGCGCCGCCGGCCAGCAGCAGCACCGGGCAGGCCAGCGCGCTGTAGTGCGTCAGATCCGGGCTCTGCACATCCATCACCTCCAACTCGCGTATCCAGCTTTTGGCCATCACGCACAGCCGCGGCCAGGCCTTCGAGATGCGCAGTGCGGCGATGGACTTGGCGGGCATCCGCGGAAAGCGCTCAAGCCCCCACTCCATCGCCTTGTCCAGATCGCCCTCTTCGATGGCGCGCACATAGGGCGGCAGATTCTCGCCCGCAATCAACCCTCCAGCCGGCAGCGGCGGCTCGTAGACCACCAACTTCGGCACCGGGCGGCGCATCGCCACTCCCAAAGTGCAGATGGCGCCGTAGGAGTGGCCCACCAGAAAGGCCTCCGCGCCGGTTGCCGCTTGGGCTGCAGCCATCACAGCCTCAATATCTTCGAACTCCCGCTCGATCGCATACGGCCCCACGCCCTCGCCGCTTTTGGCGCGGCCGCGCCGGTCCATCGCAAAGCAGGTGAAACTGCCGGCCAGCAGGCGGGCGACCGGCATCCAGTCGGTGTGTGTGGAGACGCTGCCGTGTACAAAAACAATCGCGGGACCGCTGCCCAGGCGGCGATAGGCGATGCGCGTGCCGTCGGCTGAGCGTACCGACCCCTCGGCGACCGCGATCGGCGGATGCTCCGTTTGTCCTGAAGTCATTGTTTTGATGGTAACGCGCGGCAGCGGCGCTCAATCTCAGCATGGGAAACAGATGCGCCTGCCGTCTGCACCTGCTTTTATTGCTTCTCTTCCATAAACCACTTCCACTGCTCTTCGGTCAGCGGAACCACGGAGAGCCGTCCGATGAGGACCAGCGGAGAGGCGGCAAAGAGCGGCTCGGCTTTGATCGCGGCCAGCGTCTTCGGCTGCCTGAGCCGCTTGCCCGCCTTGACGCGCACGATGGGAACTTTGGGATCGGTCGCATCCACGCTGACTACTGTTCCCGTGCCGACGGCCCTGCGCTCTTCGCCTGTATGGTAGAAGATCCACCGGGTCCCCGGCTTCATCTCGCGCAGGTGCTTGACGGCGGTGGGGTTGGTCACGCCATCCCAGATGGTCTCCTTGTCGCCGAGAAGGTCGTCGAAGGAGTAGACATCGGGTTCGGATTTGAAGAGGAAGTAGCCGCTCATGGAAAGATAGTAATCGACAAATAAGGAAATATGAATGCTATTCTGTTCCCTGCCGCACTCCGCCTTTACAATGAATAGAATATGATTCGTTTTTCCACTGCCGGGGAGTCGCACGGAGAGGCGCTGATCGCGCTCGTCTCCGGCCTGCCGGCCGGCGTGCCGGTCGATCTGGAGTTTGTCAACCGCGAGCTGTGGCGGCGTCAGCAGGGCTATGGGCGCGGCGGGCGCATGAAGATCGAGACCGACAAGGCCCACCTGCTGAGCGGCGTGCGCCACGGACATACCATCGGCTCGCCGATCGCCATTGAGATCGTCAATAGCGACTGGAAGAACTGGGAATCCAAGTTGCCTGTTGAAGCCGGCGACCCGGCGCTGCATCAGGCCGTCGCCTCGCCCCGGCCCGGCCATGCGGATCTGGCCGGCGCGCTCAAGTACAACTTCCCCGATGCGCGCTACATCTTGGAGCGGGCTTCGGCGCGAGAGACAACCGCGCGCGTGGCCGCCGCAGCAATCGCCAAGCTGATGCTGCGGACACTGGGAATTGAGGTGCTCAGCCACGTGATCCGCGTCGGTCGCGCCGAGCTTGAGCGCGAGGCCGCTTGGGAGGAGATTGCCGCTTTGGCTGCCCGCAATGAGGTCTCTCTCGGCTGCGTCGACGAGCCGACCGAGGCGCGCATGAAGGAAGAGGTCGAAGAGGCCGCGCGCACCGGCGACACCGTCGGCGGCGTCTTCGAGGTGGTCGTCCACGGCGCGCCCGCAGGATTAGGCACGCACGTCAACTGGGACGAGAAGCTGGACGCTCTGCTGGCCCAGGCGGTCATGAGCATTCAGGCCGTCAAGGCCGTCGAGATCGGCCGTGGCATGGTGGGCGCCGCAAGCTTTGGCACAGCGGTTCACGATCCGATTCACTATGCCGCCGAGGATACCGGCAGGCCCACGCGCTTCACGCGTCCGCAGAACAACGCGGGCGGCCTGGAGGGCGGAATTTCGAATGGTGAGAACATCGTCGTGCGCGGCTATCTAAAGCCGATCTCGACCCTGCGAAGGCCGCTCGAATCGGTGCGCTTCGACACGCGCGAGCGGACCAGCGCCAGCTACGAACGCTCGGACATCTGCGTCGTCCCGGCGGCGGGCGTCGTCGGCGAAGCGATGGTGGCGTTGACGATCGCGCGCGTCGTGCAGGAAAAATTCGGCGGCGATTCCGCTCTGGAATTGCGACGGAATTTTGACGGTTACATCGAACAGATACGGAAGTTTTAAGAATTAAGCAGAGACGGAGAGCTTCGCAGATTCCCATGATTCTGAAGATTGTCAAATATCCCGATCCGGTTCTGGCGCGTCCCGGTGAACCTATCACCGAGTTCAACGCCGAGCTTCGCAAGTTTGTCGCCGATATGTTCGAGACCTGCTACGACGGGCAGGGCATCGGCTTGGCCGCGCCGCAGGTGGGCGTGGCGAAACGTTTGCTGGTGATCGACCTGAGCATGGGCAAGGAGCCCAAGGACAAGCTCGTGCTGATCAATCCCGAGATCATCTACAAAGAGGGCAGGCTCTACGAAGAGGAGGGCTGCCTTAGCTTTCCCGACATCCGCGAGAAGGTGGTGCGCGGCGCAAAGGTGCGCATCCGCGCCCAGGACGAGCACGGCAAGTGGTTCGAGATGGATGGCGAGGAGGTGCTCTCGCGCTGCTTCCAGCATGAGATCGACCACGTGGACGGCATCCAGTTCATCTTCCGCATGAGCGCCCTCAAGCGCGATCTGGTGCAGCGCAAGATTCGCAAACTGATCCGCGAAGGCAAGTGGTAGAACGATGAAGCTGGTCTTCTGCGGGACTCCGCAATTCGCCGTGCCGACGCTCGATGCACTGCTCGCCGCGGGCCATGAGGTTGCGCTGGTCGTCTCCCAGCCGGACCGGCGCGTGGGCCGCGCGCAACTGCTGACCGCGCCGCCGGTCAAGCAGGCCGCGCTCGAGGCCGGCCTGCCAATTGCGCAGCCGGAGTCGATTCGCAACAATGAAGAGTTTCGCGCGCAACTGGAGGCCATCGCGCCAGAGGCCATCGTCGTCGTTGCCTACGGGCGGCTGATTCCTCCGTGGATGCTTGCGCTCCCGCCTCTCGGCTGCATCAATCTGCACGCATCGCTATTGCCGCGCTATCGCGGCGCCGCGCCGATCCAATGGGCCGTGGCCAACGGCGAGATCTTCACCGGCAATACGACGATGCTGCTCGAAGAGGGTCTCGACACGGGGCCGATTCTTTTGCAGCGTGCCTTCGCCATCGCGCCGGAGAAGACCGCCATCGATCTCTTCGAGGAGCTGGCGCTGGCCGGCGCGCCGCTCGTTGGGATGACGCTGGCCGGTCTCGCCGACGCGAGCATTCAGCCGAGGCCTCAGAATCACACGGGAGCAACGCTCGCTCCGGTCTTGAAGCGTGAAGACGGCCTGATGGACTTTGCCGCGCGCACGGCCATCGAGTTGAAGAACCGCTGGCGCGGCTTCCAGCCCTGGCCCGGTGCCTTCACCACGCTCGACGAAAAAAAGCTGATCGTGCATCGTATGAACATCGCCGAGGCCCCAAGATTTGCCGAGGCTGCACGCTTTGCCTTGCCGCCCGTTGCTGAACCGGGCCGGATTCATATCGATGGTCAGCGCTTCTTCGTCGCCTGCGCTCAGAATTCATGGCTGGAGCTGGTCGAGGTTCAACTGGAAGGCAAGAAGCGCCTCACTGCCGGCGAGTTTTTGCGCGGAGCCGCATTCGCTGAAGGCGCGCGGCTGGGATGCGCGGCTCAATGAGCGCCGTGAAGAAGGCCGGCGTAAAGCCGAACGCAAAAGCAATTGCGCCGAAGACTCCCGCCCGCGTAATATCTCCCGCGCGCAAGGCCGCATTTCACATTCTTCTCTCTGTCGAGCGCGGACCCTCGCACTGCGACGATCTGTTGCGCGGCCGCGCTGTCAGCGCGCTCTCCTCCGCCGACCGCAACCTGGCCACGGCGCTGGTGCTGGGCGTGCTGCGCTGGCAGCTCCGGCTCGACCATCGGATTCACGCGCTGCTCACGCGCCCCGATGCAAAGCTCGATGCGGAGATTCTTGTCGCTCTGCGACTGGGCGCCTTTCAGTTGTTCCACATGGATCGCATTCCGGCGCGTGCGGCGATCGACGAGAGCGTCGAGCTGGTCAAGCAATCCGCTCACAGCTTCGCCTCCGGCATGGTCAACGCGGTGCTGCGCAAGCTGGCGCTGGCGCAACAAACTGAGCTTGATAAATCCGACTTGAAAGGGCACGACTTCAGTCGTGCCGCAAATGCCGCGACAACTACACGGGCTTCAGCCCCTGAGGGAAAGCTTTCGGAAGAGATGCAAGCCCACCCCGCCTGGATCGTCGAGCGCTGGATCAACTACTATGGCATCGACGCCGCGCGCGCAATCTGCCGTCACGGCCAAAGCCAGCCTGTGCAGGCGCTGCGTCTTGCCGATCCAACCGTCGAAGCCGAACTGGCCGCTGCGGGCATCGTCCTCGAAGCCGGTGAGTTGCTCGCCAGCGCGCGCACGGTTGTTCGCGGCGATCTGGCTGCGACCGCGGCCTTTGGCGCGGGCCGCGCACGGTTGCAGGATGAAGGCTCGCAACTGGTGTCGGAGATTCTCTCCCATGCGCTCGATCGAAACGTAAAGAGCATCCTCGATGCCTGCGCCGCGCCCGGCGGCAAGACGATGATCCTGGCCGAGCGCCATCCGCAGGCGCGCATCGTGGCCTGTGACTCAAGCGCGCCGCGCCTTGAAGAGTTGCGCAGGCGGCTGGCATCTCTTGGCGCTCGCGTCGAGTGCCGGCTCGCCGATGCAACCGCGCTCAACGAAGACGCGACCTACGATCTTGTACTTGCCGATCTGCCCTGCAGCGGCACCGGAACGCTGGGCCGCAATCCGGAGATTCGTCATCGGCTGCGCTTGGACGGCCTCGCGCGCCAGGCCGAGCGCCAGCGCGCAATCCTCGCGGCCGCTTTGCGCGCACTTCGCCCCGGCGGCCGCGTCGTTTACTCCACCTGCTCGCTGGAGCCGGAGGAGAATGAGCAAGTCATCGCCGCCGTGTTGGCCGCAACGCCCTTTGCCCGCCAGCTTCCGTTGGCGGACTACCTCGAAGCTCTGCGCAAGGAAGGCTTTCTCACGCCCGCTGGCGCGGACCGCCTGCAAGCGGGACTCTCGCCTGAAGGCTATCTGCATCTATTGCCCGGCGCATTTCACACCGATGGATTCTTTATTGCCATGATTGAGAAGGTTGGATGAAGGCCATGCGCAACGGTTAATCTGATCCCTGTCTACTTCGCTACAGTCAGCAGCACATGAATACTCTGATCGACGCGCCCGCCGGCAAGCGGCCATTGCGCCGTCACCGCACCCGGCCTCACGGGCGGCGCCGGCGCAGCATCGCCCGTGCCCACCGGCGCCACCGGCGCATCGACAAACTTTGTCGTGGACTGAATACCCACGCGCCCGAGCTCCCGCTGTGCGCTCACCACCGGCAACCCCATCAACTCCGGCATCACGTAGCCGTCGGGCGCATCGTCGCCCGCCGCGGCCACCAGCAGATTGACGGCCGGACGCGCAATCTCCTGCGCGTGGGCGGGCGGGTCCTGCGCAATCACCGTTCCCATGGCTGCCGCGGCGTAGGGCAGATGCGCGGTCAGCCCCGATTCCAGACCCACGCGCCGCAGTGTGAGCGAGGCCACGCGCTCGTCCAACCCCAGCGTCTGCGGCACGTCCACCTTCTGCGGCCCCAGGCTTTCTGAAACCCTCACGCGCCACTCGCGCCGCACCACCGTTCCCGGCGCGGGCGACTGCGTCAGAATATGCCCGGCGGCCACGTCGCCCGAGTAGTAGCGGTTGTCCACATCCAGATCGAGGTCCAGCCCCGAGGTCTGGCTGCGCGCCTCGGCCACGGTCATCCCTTTGAGCGCGGGCACCTGCACCTCCGCGCCGTGAATGGCAAAGTGCATCGTCGTGATCGCCGCCAGCAGCGCCACTGCCACCAGCAGCATCACCAGCGAGGCTATCTGAAAAAAGTTGATAACAGGACGAGTTCGCATAGCTAAGACCTTCTCACTCCCATGTTAGAACGGAATGCCAGTGTTATGCCTCAATAATGCATCACTCCAGATACGAAGCCACCACCGCCAGCGCGGCGATCGCCGCCGTCTCGGCTCTCAGAATGCGCGGGCCCAGCGAGACGGCGCGCCAGCCGTTGGCGTCGAAGAGCGCCTCTTCCTCCGGCCCCCATCCGCCTTCGGGGCCAATCGCAATCTCCAAGGCCGGCGTCTCCGCTCCCGCCGCATCGATCGCCTCTTCCAGAGCGCTGCGCAGCGTGGTGGTGCGCTCCTGCTCGGCCAGAACAATGCGCGTGGCCGTCGACTCGGCGCGCACGCGAGCGCTCAGCGGCTCGGGTTCAAGGATCAGGGGCACGTCGCTGCGCCGCGACTGCTGCGCCGCCTCATGCGCAATCCTGCGCCAGCGCTCGGCGCGTTTGCTAGCGGCCTGAGCCAGATGTTTTTCCGTCCGCCGCGCAATCACCGGGGCAATTGCAGTAACTCCCAGCTCGGTGGCCTTCTCGATCGCCCACTCCATCGCATCGAATTTATAAACAGCCATGACCAGCGTGACGGGCAAGGCAGGATCGGCCTCCAGTTCGGCAATCAGATTGAAGCGGACTTCGTTGCGGCTGACGGCAGCCACCTGGGCGTGGAAGACGTGTCCACCGGCCACCACGTCGGCCTCGGTGCCGGGCTGGGCGCGCAGCACGCGCGTCATGTGTTCGGCCTGCGCGCCGGTCAGCGTGGCGGTGGCCTCGTCCCAATGCTCGGCAATCCAGCGGCGGCGTGTCATGCTTTCCTTCCTGCGTTGCGACTCCCAGTGTAATCCTTTTTGCAAATCGAATCTGCCGCCAAAAACAGATCAGGGGAACGCCGGATGCGCTCCCCTGATTTGTTGCCTTTTGGTTGGAGGTACCGCTACTTCTTCTTCGCGGCCTTCTTTGCCGCCTTCTTCGCGGGTGCCTTCTTGGCTGCCTTTTTGGTTGCCATTTGCCTATTCTCCCTTGTGACGATTTGTGTTTCGTCCCTGCAATCGAAATTGCAGTTGATGAATGTATAGATTTATGTAACGCACATGTCAAGAAAAAAACGACATGGTGGTGGAAAAATGGTCAATAATTTTTTCGCGTGCCGATTTGAGCCGCGCTTTTTTCTTTCGGATCGTGCGTTTCGCATCGCGTGGAGACGGTGAGTGAGGCGATTTTGATCGCGTTGGCGCGCACACGAGAAATTGGAGTTCACTTCATACAGCCATGCGTACCTGGTTGGTCCTTCACCCATTGCACCAGTGTTCCCGCATCCCGTCGCAGCAGAAGATCGTCAAGAAATGGCTGACGATCCTTGGGTTTGGTCTTCAATAAAAACTCATAAGTGCGCAACGCTCCTTCAACGCCTGCTTCGAATTGAGCCAGATCGTCATTCTGTTTGTCGGGATTCTCGATGACGAAAGTGATCTGCGAGAAGAACATGGCATTGAACAGGGCCTGACTGTCTTTCTTGTCTCCTTTGGGTAGGTTGAGAAGCATACACACTTTCACATGAAGGTCGGGAACCTGGATCATCCAGGCTGTCAACCACTCCTTCTCCGGTTGCAGATTCGGATTGAGCGGGTCGGCCTCGAAGTGGTGAATGTATGCAAGCGCCTGCTTGCGCTCCTCGGGCGTCGATGGCCCGCGGCCCGCGGTTTGGGAGGCAACGGGCGCGGCAAGCAGCGCGCAGCCCACAAGTGCGGCGGATATAGAACGCAAAAACATGGCTGGAATCCTCGCCAGCAAGGCTACAGCATCTCCTGCAACCTTTGCAACTGCGCGGCAGACCCTGATTGAAGCTTCGTTTTTTGTTTCTTATAATAGTGATGCGCGATTGATATCCGAATCTTCCCCTGTGAGGTGTCGATGGCCGAGCAACTCAAACCCGGCGATCCATTCCGCGTCGCAATGCTGGTCTATCCCGGAATCACGCAATTGGATTTGACCGGCCCGATGCAGTTCTTCAGCATGGTGCCCGGAGTGGATCTGCGCCTCTACTGGAAAAATCTTTCTCCGATCGCCTGCAACTCCGGGCTACAGTTGATTCCCACGCAAACCTTCGCCGATAGTTCCGCAATTGATCTGCTCTTTGTTCCCGGCGGCCCGGGCCAGGTTGAATGGATGGCCGATGACGAGGTGCTAGGCTTCTTGCGGCGCGCAGCCGCATCCGCGCGCTACATCACCGCTGTCTGCACCGGCTCTCTGCTGCTGGGCGCAGCGGGACTGCTCCAGGGTTATCGCGCCACTACGCATTGGATGGCGATGGAGAATCTTGCGCCGCTGGGAGCGATCGCTACTCCTGAGCGCGTCGTCATCGACCGCAATCGCATCACCGGAGGCGGCGTCACCGCCGGCATCGACTTCGCACTGACCGTCATCGCCGAGCTTTGGGGCGAGCGCGTCGCGCGCGGCGTGCAGTTGGGGCTGGAGTACGATCCCGAGCCGCCCTTTGCGGCAGGCTCACCGCGGAGCGCCGATCCGGCCGAGGTCGAAGCGGCGCGTAGCCGGATGCGCCCGTCGATCGAGCGCCGCATGGAGGCTACCCGGAAGGCGGCCGCGCGATTGTCGCTCTCGTAAAGAGCGCCGATTGAATCCTCGGAATCCTGTTCGGGCATCGCGGAGCGGCTTCGCCCTGCCTCGAAGCCCGTCCGCTCGGTTGCGTATAATAAGGATGCACGTTCTTCTATCTCCCGCGGATGGTCCCGTTCCATTCGCCGTCACGGATTGCAAATGCCCGAGCACATCAAAAAGCAGCTTCTCGCCGAGATCGCAGTTCTTGAGCACGAGCTTCAGCACGAGCTTCCCGCCGAGATCAAGAAGGCCGTCGCGCTCGGCGACCTCTCGGAGAACGCCGAGTACCACATGGCCAAGCAGCGCCAGACCTTTGTCGATGCGCGCCTGGGCCAGCTCAAGCGGCGCATGGCCGAGCTCTCGCTGGTCAATCTTTCCAATATTCCCAAAGACAAGGTCGGCTTCGGCTCGACCATTGTGGTCTTTGACTCGACCAAGGACGAGGAGATCGTCTACCGCCTGGTCACCAGCGAAGAGTCGGATGTGGCCAAGGGGCTGATCTCGACCACCTCGCCGATCGGCCGCGGGCTGGTGGGCAAGCGGGTGGGCGACGTGGCCACCATCGTCACGCCCAACGGCAAGCGCGAGCTGGAGATTCTCAAGCTGACCACGATTCACGACGAAGCGGAAGCCGCCCAGTCCCAGGACGGGCAAGTCACGGAGCGGAAGTAAGACCGATGGCAATGACATGGACCAGCGTGATCGGCCGCACCGGCGGATGGCTTCTTGAACGCATCGTTCACGGCCTGGCGCTTACCCGCATCTCGCCCAACGCGCTCACCTTCATCGGCCTCGTCATCAATATTGTCGCCGCCTTTCTCTTCGGCCACGCCAACGCCATCGACGCCGACCGGATGTTCTTCTATGCGGGGCTGGTGGTTCTCTTCGCCGGCATCTTCGATATGCTGGACGGCCGCGTGGCCCGCCGCAACCACCAGGTCACCGTCTTCGGCTCCTTCTTCGACTCGGTGATCGACCGCTACTCCGACGTGGTGCTCTTCTTCGGATTGCTGGTCTACTATGGCCGGATTAACCGTTTCAGGTACGTGGTGCTGGTGGCCTTCGTCATGGTCACCTCCCTGATGGTCAGCTATACGCGCGCCCGCGCCGAGGCTCTCATCCCGCTCTGCAAGGTGGGCTTCATGGAGCGGCCGGAGCGCATTGTGCTGGTCATTCTGGGCGCCCTCTTCAACCGCTGGGGCGCAATGGCTCCGGCGCTGTGGGTGCTGGCCGTGCTCTCCACCATCACCGTCGCCCACCGCATCATCTACACCTATCAGAACACCAAAAAACTGAAGCCCATCAGTTGACCGCAAGCGTCTGAGTCTTATTGATCCGGCAATTAAATACAGTGGGTGTGCCTCATCCATTCCCGCGTTTTTTGCGGGAAAGGGTGGGAAAGAACGTCACTGTTTTCTTGCCGGATCAACAGTCACGCGCTCGAAGCGGATCAGCGCGATCCACTGATTGCGCTCCTCCTGCTTCCATAGCAGCGCGCCGCCCAACTGGCGGGCAATCTCATCCGGCAGCAGGTCGTGGTGCAGCCCGAAGTAGCGCTCATCCATCGCCTTGCCGGTCGCGCCCAGCGTAAAAAGCGGCGATGCAATCTCTTCCTTGGTGCTGAAGACCAAAGCCGTCGAGTAGTCTTCCGGCTTCTGGGCGGCGCGCGCAATCTCGGCGGCGGTAAAGTCCTCGATGCGCGCGACGGCGAATGGCTTGCGCACGTAGCCAAGCTCGGGACGTGTCAGCTCGTCGCTCGCCGGCCACGCAGTCAGAACAGTAGCTCCAGGGCAGCGCTCTTCCAGAGCGGCAATCCCCGCCTGATGCAGGCGGATCATGCGCGCATAGGCCAGATTGTCCTCCGGCGCAAAGCCGTACGGAGGATCGATGAAAATGCCCAGAAGAAAGGCCGCGGCCGTGATGAGCGCCAGTCCCTGCCAGTAGGGCACGCGCCGGTAAAAGGTGGAGACGGCCACCAGCAGAATCAGCGGGTACATCGGCAGCAGATAGCGCGTCAGCAGCGCTCCGCCCAGAACGCTGAAGAAGACCGCGTTCATCAGCAGCAGAAAAACGATGCGGCTCAGCGCCGCCGGCTCAACGGCAGCGCGAAGCAGTCGGTTGCCTTCCTCACAATCGTCGCCCGCGGCTTCCTGATCCCTGTCGTGTCGCGGCGCCAGCAGCAGCGCGGCCAGCGCCATCAGCACCGGCACAAAGAGATTCATGTGCGCCGTCAGGTGCAGCAGGCGATGAACGAAGGCGGCCAGAAAACGCGCTGGTTCCAGATTGGCTTGAGCGTTGTAGCGCAGAAACTCGGGATTGCCGAAGAGAAATCCCGTCTTCCAGCGGTGATAGCCGTACCATGCGGCCAGGGGCAGTGCGCTCGCTACGAGCCATGCGCTCTCGCGCCACAGCCGGATGCGCGCCATCCCCGGCGCGCGATAGCTCTCGAACAGGCTGTAGGCGGCCAGCGTCAGCGGAATGGCGATCGCCGTCTCCTTGGCCAGCGCGGCCAGAGCAAAGCAGAGCGCGGCGGCCCAGCTCATGCGCGGCAGCAGGCGATCGCGCGCGGGCAGCGCATAGGCCAATCCCCAGAGCGTGAAGGCGGCAGAGAAAATGTCCGCGTGGGCGAGCGAACTCTGCGCAAACCAGACCGGGTAGAGCGCGGTCAGCGCGACCGTCCAGAAGGCGACCGTGGCCACGCCCACCAGACGCATCGCCAGCCGACCGACGGCTGCCAGGCCAAGAGCGGCAAAGGCCAGCACAGTCACGCGCGTCACCAGAGGGCTGTAGCCGAAGAGCTTCCACGCGAACGCGAGAAAAACACTGGGCAGCGGCGGATGCGCATTGGTCAGCGTGCTGACGGGAATCAGCGAGCCCAGCCGGAAAAAGTCCCACGCCGCGGGAATGTAGTAGCCCGCCTCGTCCCAGTAGTAGGGCAGGCGGAGCAGAGATGCGTGGCTGGCCACAAGCGCAAGGAAGATCGCCGCGAAGACGATCCAGCCGGAGATAGGCCGCTCTCTACGCAATTCAAAATAACTTCTCCAGCGCAAGGCTTCGATTCCTCTGAATGACGGGATGGGGCAGGAGCTTTTTCTGTTCCCTGACCCCTGATCCCTGTTCCCTAGTTGATCGGTCCCGAGGGAAAGCCATGGCTCTGCGGCTCCAGGTTGAGCGTGCCGAAGGCGTGCTCGTACTGGGCCAGATTCTGCCCCAGCATATTCCACAGCGCCTTGGCCTGCTGAGGGCTCAGGTAGATCGCATTCTGGTTGCGGATGGTGATCTGGTCGGGGGCCTCGCTCGTGGCCAGGCCGAAGACCAGTTGAAAGTCCCAGACGCTGACGCGCACCTGCACGCTGTTGGCGTAGGATTCGCGGAAGTCGGGGCTCTGGACAAGGTTCATTTGCGGCTGCGCGGATGGACTCATGATACTTCCAGATTACTCCGCCGGGGCGGCGCGCGCAGCAGGCTTCCGTATCAAGAACTCATTTCGCAGCGCCGACGGCCTGTTGCCGCCAGCGCTGAGAATTCACTCCAAAAATAAGTAGCCAAAGAATCAGCGAGCCTTCGCCCAGCATTCCCGCCGGCATCAGCACGTGCGCAAAAAGATCGTGCGCCAGCGGCGGCGAAAGAAAGGTCATATAGCCCGCTCCGGCAATCGCCATGAAGACGCCGATGATTCTCGGCATGAAGGTCGAGCGCAGAATCAAAGATCCGAGCAGGATGCAGTAACAGGCGAAGAAGAGCATATAGATATTCATCGCTTGCGCGCGCAGGTCGAGAAAGAAGAGCGCCTGCGATTGCAACTGCTCCGGCTTGAAGCTGTTCAGGTATGGAGCGCCGCTCAGCACGGCCAGAGGGGCAAGATGAAAGAGCGAGCTGACCGCCTGTACGACGCATCCGCAGATGCTGAAGATCGCGGCATGGAAGGAGAGGCTGCGGCTGACCGGACGGAAGAGGTCATAGAGCAGCAGGGTCACCACGAGATAGCCCAGGACCGAGATCATATCCGCGGCAAAGCCCAGTCGATAGAGCGGCTGATTGGCCAGAATGTTGCGCGCCGTCGCCGCCGCGTCGCCTGCCACCACCAGCTTTCCGCGCACCGATCCGTCCGCATAGCCGTACGCCGTTCCGCAGATCAAATAGGCCAGACCCGCCAGCCGCGCCTTCAGCGACGGCGACGATTGTGCGATCCACTCTTTCAACTTTCCTGCGCTCATCAATCTTCCTTACGGCGTGATTATCGGACGATCCCTGCACGCGCCGGCCGACTCACTTGTCCGAAGGAGAATACGCGCCGGTGCGGAAAAAGTTCCCGCGCCGCCGCGTCCTCTTCACAATCTTTCCGGCTCGCCGCTTTCGCCGGATGGCGCTCCGCCGCCGCACCAGCGCGCGCGCATCTCCTGGCGGAACTTCTCCCGCTCCTCCGGCGTCGTCTGCTTCCATCGGTCGCCGCCGAAGCGATCCGGTCTGCCGTGATGGCGCCCGTGCCCCCAGCGCCCAAAGAGAATCCGGCTAAGGATCAGCACGCCCAGCGCCTGCCAGAAGTCGATCGTGCGCACACCGAAGAGCATCGGCAGCAGCCAGTTCCACAGATGCATCACCACCTCGCCGCCGATCCAGATGAACGCCGCAATCGCCAGCGGGGCCGCCGCCCAGATCCACTTGTTTCTCCTAACCCATTCGCTGCTCATCCTGGTTCCTCATTTCCTGTTGAATTCGTCATGAATGTTTTGCAGCCGCGCGCGCAGATGAAGCACCGCGTAGCGCTTGCGCGCGAGCAATGTGTTGACGTTCACGCCTGTCTCCGCTGCCAGCTCCTTGAAGCCGCGCCCCTCGAATTCATGCGCCATAAAGACCTCGCGTTGTTCGACGGGCAGCTCAGCCAGAGCCGATTCCAGCTCATCCATCAGCCGCGCGCGCCGGTAATGCGCCTCCGGACCGTCGTCGTGCGAGAGCAGAAGTTCTTCAATTGAAAGCAGTTCGCCCTCATCATCCTCGAAGGCGATGCTGCTGAAGTTCTCCGGCTTCTTCTTGCGAAACAGATCAGTAATACGATTGCGCGCCACGCTGTAGAGCCAGCCGGTCACGTACTCGATCGGCATCAGCAGGCGGTTGGCCCACACCAATTCATAGAAGACCTCCTGCAGCAGCTCCTCGACGTCGGCTTCCAGCGGAACGCGCTTGCGGATGAAGTTGCGCAGCCGGGCGCGCTCCTGGTCGATGATCGCGGAGATCTTCGCGTCTTGTTCGATCATCGAGTCGATACTCACGCGCTTCATCCACCCATCCCTGAAGACGAACGTCAATCGGATTTATTGTAGAGATTCCTCCAGGCAAGCGAGAGGGGCCATTTTGAATCGGCCAGTTGGGTGGATATTGACTTGTGTTTGAAGGGTGCGGGCTAATGGGTACGAACTAAAGGGTGAGGGATGAAGGGTACGGGCTTCAGCCCGTACATCAAAGTTGCCTTCACAACCGGGCTTTAGCCCCCGAGGGAAGCTTCTTCCAAACTGACCCCTACTGCACTGGAAAACTATTTCCATTCGCAGCCGCCCCGTACTATGATGAGGCTCACAAGGCAAGCAGTTCGGCTGGAGGTCAACATGAGCGACTATCAACCGTTGGCGGCGCGCAAGCAGGGCCGCCGTGATTTTCTCAAGGCAGGCGGCGCCATCACCGCTGCGCTGCTGGCGCCCGCGGCGCTGGCCGATGCGCCCAAGGCTCTCCCGGCGTTGCCCGCGCTCCCGTCCAATCCCCGGACCCCTGCGGCCATGCCCACCCGCAACCTCGGCAAGACCGACTATCGCGTCGGCATCTTCTCGCTCGGCGGCCAGGCCGCGCTGGAAAAGCCCAATAACTTCGATGTTGCCGTGCCTATCATCGAGCGCTCGCTCGATCTGGGCGTCAACTACATCGACACCTCATCCATCTACGGCGGCCCGCCGCGCTGGAGTGAACAGTACGTCGGCAAAGTGATGGCCCGCCGCCGCAACGAGGCTTTTCTCGCTACCAAAACCAAGGAGCGCACACGCGACGATTCGATGCGCATGATCGAAAAATCCCTCGAGCTTCTCCAGACCGATCACATCGACCTCTGGCAGTTGCACGACGTCGGCACCATGACCGACGTGAACGCCATCTTCGCCAAGGGCGGCGCGCTTGAGGCGCTCGTCGAGATGCAGCAGCAGAAGGTGGTGCGCAACCTCGGCATCACCGGCCACTACCGGCCAGACGCGCTGATGGAGTGCATCCGCCGCCATCCCTTCGACACCATTCTGATGGCGATCAACGCCGCCGACCCGCACCACTACAGCTTCAATCAGGAGCTGCTGCCGCTGGCCGTCGAGCGCCAGATGGGCATCATCGGCATGAAGATTCCCGCGCGCGGGCGCATCCTCTCCACATGGACGCCGCCGCCCATCGAGGAGCAGAAGCACTCCTGGGAGGGAATGAGCGTGCAGGCCACCGGGCCGGGGACGATCACCATGCGCGAGGCAATGTACTACACCCTCTCGCGCCCGGTCAGCACCGTCATCATCGGCTGCGATTCAATCGCCCAGCTCGAAGAGAATGTGCAACTGGCCCGCGAGTTCACGCCCTTGAGCGACGCGCAGACTGAAGCGCTCGTCAAGCGCGCCGAGCCCGTCTCCAAGCCCTCGCTCTTCTTCCGCTTCTACGATCGCGCGTAACCACCTGCGATGGGGTAGAAGGCGCTTTCTGATCGCATGTACTCGTTATCCATTCACCTTTCCGTCTAAACAAGAGCGTCAGGCACGGGTTGTGTGAACAGGCCCTAGTAAGTGGCTTGACGAGAGTTATCCCATGATTGCGCGGCGCGCCAAGCATGAAAAAGCTGAGATTCACTGGGGGCGATGAAACCGGCCTGTGGTCAAATCCTGAATTGCCTTTCCCAGCTTTTATATTCTAAAAGATATAAGATCAATACCAATAAACGCCGAAGTCACCGTGCACACAATACTTGATCTGATTACATAAGATTGGTTCCCCTTCGCCGTTTCTCTGGCGAAGGGGAACCAACACCCCACGCTCTGCCTCCCGAAGGCCCCTGCCTGGACGGCCAGTCCTTGCAGAAAATATCCCTCGCCCGGCACACAATCGAAGCATGAGTACCAAACCAATCCTCGCGCCCTCCCTATTCCCTCGGTCCCTGCAGCATTTTCGATTCTGGTGTATACAGAATCGAAAATGCTGTATCCCAGCGGCAATCTGAAGCTCTGCTACCTGGCGGGCGACCAGTTCGTGCAGGGGGTTCCCTGCGCTCATGGTGGATTCTTCGCCTCGCTCAGCGGAGTCGATCCCGGAGTCTTGTTCGACGAGAGCGGAAGACTGAGCGCCTGCAAACTGGCCAAGGATTACGGCGCGTGGCATAAGGGAGAGCGCTTCGTGCAGGCGCGGTAACCGACGACCACCATCGTTGCGGTGATTGAAATTTTAAGATCGATGTCTATCCGCGCCGCGCCTCGGTGTCGAAGATCGCGGGATCGGGCTCTTTGAAGAAGGTCGCGTGCAGCGAGCGCACGGCCTCGTCGGCGTCGCTTTCGTCGATCATAAAACTCATGTTGATCTCGCTCGCGCCCTGCGAGATCATGCGCACATTGATGTGGCGGATCGCCGCGAAGACCTGGGCGGCGATGCCGTTCTGTCCGCGAATGTCGTCGCCCACCAGGCAGATCAGCGCCTTGCCGCCCTCGTATTTCACATCCGCCAGTTGCCCAAGATCGTCGGCCAGAGCTGGCAGATTCTCCTTGGAATCGACGGTGAGCGAGACCGAGACTTCACTGGTCGAAACCATATCAACGGCGCATTTGTGCTTGTCGAAGACCGTAAAGATCTCCTTCATGTAGCCGTGCGTCATCAGCATGCGGCTGGCCACAACGTCGATGATCGAGAGCTTCTTTTTGACGGCGATGGATTTGAAGGGGCTCTTGCACGGCGGCGCCAGCGAGGTGATGCGCGTGCCCTCGCAGGCCGCGTTGCGGCTGTTCAGCACAAGCACGGGGATATTCTTTTTCACTGCCGGCAGAATCGTCGCCGGATGCAGAACCTTGGCGCCGAAGTAGGCCAGTTCGGCTGCCTCCTCAAAGCTGATGGTCTTCACGCGGAAGGCGCCGGGAACGACGCGCGGATCGGCGGTCAGAATGCCGTCCACGTCGGTCCAGATCTCGATGGCCTCGGCCTGGATTGCGCCGCCGACAAGCGCGCCGGTGAAGTCGGAGCCGCCACGCCCGAGCGTGGTGGTGATGCCGGCCTCGTTCGAGGCGATGAAGCCGCCCATCACGGGAACCAGGCCCTGCGCGGTGAGCGGTAAAATGATCGTCTGCGCGCGCTGCTCGATGAGCGCATCGATGGGGATGGCTTTTTGGAATTGCGAGTCGGTCACAATCACCTCGCGCGCATCCACGTGTGCGGCCGTGATGGCCAGCTCACGAAAGGCCGCGGACACAATGCGGCTCGACAAGCGCTCGCCGTGGCTGACAATCAGATCGCTGATGCGCGGAGTGAGTTCGAGAATCGCGGCCAATCCGCGCAGAACCTCATCGAGAGAGTCGAACTCACTCTCGATGAAGGCAGTGAGATCAGCCAGCGTGGCCGAGTCTTTCACCAGCGCGGCGGCGGTCTCGCGGTGGCGCCGGCGCAACTGTGCGGTGAGGGCGAGCGCGCCGTCGCGGTCGCCTTGTTCGCTGCAGGCGGCGGCGCCGAGCAGCGCGTCGGTGACCTTGGCCATCGCGCTGACGACGACGACCGGTTGCTTGCCCAGGGCGACACGGCCGGCAACGATCGAGGCCGTGCGACGGATGGCGGCAGGGTCTTCGACCGATGTGCCGCCGAACTTCATGACTACGAGGCTCATGTGAGGATTCCTAAAAGCAGCTTTCAGTTATCAGTTGTCAGCTTTCAGCTTGGTTTCCTGGAGATTCCAGCGATTATCCTGCGTCCTGTTCTCAGCCGCTCGTGCATCCGTTTCAACGAAATACCAAAGACTAAGAACTTCCAGCAAAAAGCTGACAGCTGACGGCTGATAGCTGCTAGCTGTTAAGTTTTTCCAAGCTGGCCAACAGCTCGGCATTCAAAATCGTGGCTCCAGCGGCGCCGCGGATGGTGTTATGCGAGAGCACGGTGAACTTCCAGTCCAACAACCCGCAAGGCCGCAGGCGACCGACGGTCACGGCCATGCCATTGCCGCGATTGCGGTCCAGGCGCGGCTGCGGGCGGTCGGGCTGGGGCGCGAACTGGACAGGCTGATCCGGCGCGAAGGGCAGATCCTGTCCGGCGAGCGGTCTGAACTCCGCCCAGGCCGCGATAATCTGCTCGCGCGTGGCCGGCTTGGCCAGCTTGATGCTAACGCTGACCATGTGGCCGTCGATGACCGGAACGCGATTGCAACTGGCGCTCATACGCGCCGCAAGCGGCGTAACGGCGTGGCCGTGGAGCGTGCCCAGCAGCTTGAGCAGCTCCTCTTCCATCTTCTCTTCTTCGTTGGCGATGTAAGGCACGACGTTGTCCAGGATGTCCATCGAGGCAACGCCGGGGTATCCCGCCCCGCTGACGGCCTGCATCGAGGTGGCGAAGATCTGAGTGATGCCGAAGCGGTCCTGGAGGGGCTTGAGCGCCAGCACCGGACCCATCACGGTGCAGTTGGAGTTGGTGACGATATAGCCGCCCGACTCCTTGCGCCAGCTTTGCTCCTCGATCAGGTGAAGATGATCGGCGTTGACCTCGGGCAGCACCAGAGGCACATTGGGAGCCATGCGGAAGGCGCTGGAGTTTGAGATCACGGCGCGCCCCGAGGCGGCGAATTTCGGCTCGAGCTCGCGGGCGATCGGAGCGTCGATCGAAGAAAAGACAATCTTCGGCGCGCCTTCGGGCTCTGCCGCGGAGACGATCATCTTGGCGATGCGCTCCGGCAGTGGCGCTTCAAGGCGCCACTTGGCGGCCTCGGCATACGGTTTTCCGGAAGACCGGTCGCTGGCCGCGATCCAGTCGATCCGGAACCAGGGGTGATTTTCCAGTAGTTGAATATAGCGTTGGCCGACCATGCCGGTCGCGCCGAGGATGCCGACGGAGAGTTTGTTTTTCATAGCTATCAATATTTTACAACGGAGGGGAATCAGGGCTGTTGAAAGCCGGGCAAGCTGCCGATAAGGAGATTTGGGAGTGTTTGCCATGAACCTGCGATGGGGCAAGGAACAGGCCGCGACCGTCGAAGAGCCCGGTGCCGACAATGTCGGGATGTGTCTGACGGCGCTGGTGGAGGGTGTGGCGGAGGCGATGCCGCGTATTGACGCCGAGACCTATAGCTCGTTTCGCGGTACGGCGGCGCGCATGGCGCTGCAGATTCCGGACAGTATGAAGGATGAAGACCGGATGAAGGTGGTCCACGCCATCCTGCATGAGTTTGAAAACTATCGGATCGGCGTGGAAAATGAGCTGCGGGAGCGGCAGAAGAACTGGCGGTCGCTGACTGCCAAGCTAACCAAGGAGATGCTGAGCGCTCTGGGTGTCAAACCGGAGATGGCCAGCGTGCTCACGCTGTCGGAGGGAATCGAGCGGCTGACGACGGCCGAACAGGTGCGGGAGCAACGCGAACTGCTGGATGGATTCTTGCGGATGCGTGCCGAAGGTGAAAAAACGCCCAGAATCTCTCCACTGAAGGTGGCCGATACATCGACGGCCAACGACAATGCGGCCGGGCTGATGGGCGGAGGCGCGGCGGTCGAGCATCTGCGCAAGGTGATCGAGAGCGGGCAGCCGGGCTATGTGGCCATCTTCCAGCTCAATTGCCTGGAGATGGTGAGCCAGCGCTTTGGGCCGGAGGCGGTCCAGGATTGCCTGATGGCCGTCTCGGCCTGCCTGACGTCCGGATTGCAAAGCAACGACGCGATCTTCCATTGGAGCGACTCCTCGCTGGTGGCCATCCTGCTGAACCGGGCGAACGAACATCTGCTCAACGCCGAACTGCGCCGCATAGCCGCGAACAACAGCGACATCAATGTCGAGATCGCGGGGCGCTCGATCATGCTGCGCATCCCGCTTTCCTTTGAACTGATGCGCATCGACAGCTTCAAGGCTGCCGAAGACCTGTACAAAATCTCTCTGCAAGGTATGAAGAAAAGGTGATGCCGATGAAGACGATTGCCTCCGCCGAGCCCAGAACGGATGGATATGACTCAAGCGGTGCGATGGAAGAACTCCCTGTCGCCTATGTGGAGATGGATGCGCACGGTGTGATCACGCGCGCCAATCGCCTGACGCGCTTGGCTCACTCCACGCATGCCGGAGAGCTGATCGGCAAGCCGGCCTGGGAGCTGATGCCGCTCGAAGAGCAGGAGCTGAGCCGCGCGGCCTTTCGCAAGGCAATGGAATCGGGCGAAGATCCGCCGGTGGCGCGCCGCTCCATCTACAACAGCACCGATAGATACACCGTCTACGATATTCATCGCAACCTGATCCGCGACGCCGAAGGGCATCCGGCGGGGATGCGCGTGGTGAGCGTGGATGTGAGCGCATCGCACAATGCTCTGCAAGTGGCAAAGACGGCGCTCGATTGGCTGGAGAGCATCTTCTGTGCGATGACCGATGCTGTGATCGTAACCGATGCTCTGGGCCTGGTCCGCACCGCGAATCGGGCGGCGGAGGAGCTGCTGGGATGGAAGGAAGCGGAGCTGAGCGGACAGGAGATCGAGAAGGTCTTTTCGCTGCTTTCGTTTGACGAGGGCGGCGAGCCGCAACTGGACTTTACTCAGGAGATCGACAGCCACTCGCGGCGTACGGCGACGCTGCTCGACCGCGAGCGGCGGGAGCTGCGCGTGGAGATCAAGAGCGCGCCGATCCTGGACAAGAGCAATGGTTCGATGATCGGCGCGGTGAGCGTGCTGCGACGAATGAACGAGAGCTGATGCGCGTTCTCTACGGCGTCTGGATGTAGGTGTAGGTCTGATAGGCATTCAGGAATACCGTCAGCGGCAGCGTGAAAACCCCGTCGGGATCGGGCTTTGTGCCCCAGGGATTGCGCAGCGTGACGGTTCCGGCGGCGTCGTCGTAAGACAAAACCGTATAAGCGTGCGCGGCCACCCACCAATCGGCGTTCCCGTAGTCGGCGCCGTTGGCCGAGCTCCAGCTTCCGGCCACCACCGCCATGCGGCCTGAGCGCAACTGCCGCAACTGCTCGACGGTCAGCTTCCGGTCGGCCACCAGGCCAGAGAAGCTCTGCCCCAGAAAGGCCTCGAAGACGTGCCCCGGAACGCCGCCCTGTCCCAGGCTTTTGTAGGCGCCGAAGACCTCGCCATTCTCTTGGACCGTGGCCGCAAGGGCATCGAAAAAGCCGCGTTCGTCAAGAAAGCCGGTCAGCATCTGCGCCTCGGTCGCGCTGATTCCCAGCCCGCCCAACTGCCCGGCCAGATGAGCCTTGAGCTGGTTTCTGTCGATCACGCCGTCCTGCTGCACCACGGCGCGGACGGCGCGGTCGTAGCCCACCAGCAGCAGGTCGGACTGCTCCAGAAGCGAGAGCCCGATCGGCTTCACATAAATGGGAATCGCATCCGACTTCTGAATGGCGTGCACCAGGCTCTTGCGCAGCTCGCGCTGCGCGTAACCGCGCATCAGCACAGCGACCCATGTCCCATCGGAACGGTCGAAGTTGTGCTCGCGGCCGAAGCTGACATCCTCGGGAAAGACGACCTCATCTGGCCCATCGAGAAAGTGAACGCGATAGCCTCCACCGGGATTGGAGCGGATGGCGGCGCGCAGCGTGGCGGGCGAACTCTGGGCCAGCGCGGCGATCGAGGCGTGAAAGTAGCAACTGCCCAGCGTGCCCTGGCGCACCGCCTGCACGCTGATCCCTTGACTCCCATAGAGCGGCGCATTCTCGCCCACGGCGGCAGCCGATAGCCCGCAGGCGAGCAATCCCGCGGCGATCCAAGCAAAGCTCTTCACCATCTTCATCTCCTTAGTGAAACTCCGGCTACTGCAAGGTTTTCATCCGGTCGCAGCCCCATTGATTGCCCATCTTGCAGCCCATTCCGAGAAATTGCATGGCCTTGGACTGATCCTTTTCCACGCCCAGACCGTAATAGTAGAAGTTTCCCAGGTTGCTGCAACCGGCCGCATCGCCGCCCTCGCAGGCCTTCGTATAGAGGTTGGCCGCCTGGGCGACGTCCTTCGTAACGCCGCGTCCGCCGGCGTAGATATTGCCCAGGTTGCTGCATCCCATCGCGTCGCCCGCGTTGCAGGCTCTGGTGTAGTAGGCCGCGGCCTGCGCATCGTCCTTGCCTACGCCCTTGCCGTTGGCATACAGGTAGCCGAGATCGGCGCAACTGCGGGCGATGCCGTCGTTACATGCCATAGTGTAGAGAGTCGCGGCGCGCGCGTCGTCCTCGGGAACGCCATTGCCCCAGCGTTCAATGTTGCCCAGATCCTTGCACGCATCTCCACTGCCGTTCTGGCAGGCCTTATCGAGCAGCGGAACCGCCTCGGCGTAGTGCTTCTGGGAGTAAAGCGCCAGAGCCTGCGCATTGATCTCGGCGGCGCTTGGCCCCTGCGGCGGCTGCGGCTGCGGCTGTGGCGGCTGCGGCTGTGGCTGCGGATTGACTTGCGCCGGCTGCACGGGAGTGATCGGCTGTTGCGCGGGCACGCCTGAGTCGGCCGGAGTCGAACCCCGCGAAAGTCCGTTGTTGGCGGACTGCGTGTAGCTTGCGTTCTGGCTCGGCATTTGAGTGGACTGCGTCTGCGCCGTCTGCTGCGCCGGCTGCTGCGTTGATGATCGCCCGAACGAGGGCAGAAACTGCGGCGCGTAGAAGTTGACCACGCCGCCAATGACGGCCAGAACCACAGCCGCCAACGCGCCCCAGACCCATTCGGAGATCTTCTTGTGCGCGGGCGGATGCGCCGGGTGAAACTCCTGCACTGGCGGCTGTGAATTGTACTGCGCGGGAGGCTGCGTGTAATGCTGAACCGGAGGCTGAGAGTATTGTGTCGCCTGCGGCTGGGAAGCGTACGCTGCGCTCGGCTGCGAGATTGGCCGGGCCGGAGGCTGAATCACCTGCGTCGGCGTCCGCGCCGTCTGCCTCGCTTCCTCGGCAACACTGGCGGGCGCGGGCCGTTCGAAGACGGTCTGCGGCTTGCTCCATGCGGGATTGGCGGGAATCTCGCTTCTCGTCTCCTCCGAGGGCGGTTGAATGCCGTCCAGCAGGCGGGCCAACTCCGCATCCTTGGGGCGGTCGTCGCGATTTTTTGCCAGCAGGCGCATCGTCAGCCCATCCACTTCGGGCCATCCGGCCAGCTCCGGGCGCAGATCGCTGGGCCGGCGGGGCGTCTCCATCAAGTGCTGCTTCATCCAGCCGGAGGTGTTGTGGGCATGGAAGGGCGTCTGGCCGGTGAGCATCTCATAGAAGACGCAGCCCAGCGCGTACAGGTCCGTCCGCCCGTCCATCTCGGCGGCGGGCATCTCCTCCCACTGCTCCGGCGAGGCATAGTTGGGCGTCAGCATGATTCCATGCGTGATGCTCTGCCCGGCGATGCTCTCGGCCGTCATGGCCGCAATGCCGAAGTCGAGAACCTTGGGCTGCTCGCGCCCCTCGCGCGTAGTGGCCATCAGGATGTTCTCCGGCTTCACGTCGCGATGCACGATGCCCTGGGCGTGCGCCGCTCCCAGACCGGCACTGATGCCACGGAACAAATCCAAAGCCCGGGGAATCTCCAGCCCGCTCGGCGCCTGATCCAGCACCGCGCGCAGGCTCGGGCCTTCCACATACTCCATGGCGATAAAGAGGCTGCCATCCTCGGCCTGGTCCAGATCGGTGACCTCGACCACGTTGGGATGGCGCAGCTTGTAGGCGGCGCGCGCCTCCTGGCGAAAGCGCTTGATGAACTTCGGGTCCTTGCCCAGATCGGTGGTGAGAAACTTGAGCGCCACCTGACCGCCCAGCAGAATATGTTCGGCCAGATAAACCACGCCCATTCCGCCCTGGCCCAGCTTGCGCGCAATGCGATATTTTCCCCGCACCAGCGAGCCCGCCGCCAGTTCGTGTGAGACGATCAGCACCGCTCCGTCCGTGGGACAGGTTGCATGCTGGTCTGGATAGCCGGTGTCGCAGACGGGACAAGTCTTCATTGCATGCGCCTTGATGAGCCAAATGCGGCTGGCGACAGGATAACACGCTCCCAGTCCGGGAGGTTTTCCTGCGGCAAATGAAGGGTTTTTCTCGCGATTGCACAATATGCTTCATCCCTTCATGGGTTCGTGCTACAGTGTGAGCAATCCGGAATATCCTCTCTATATGGCCAATGACGATTTCACAGCGAAGACTGCTTGGTTGATCGGGCGGGGGCAAGACTGCGATCTTGTCGTGCCCGAGTCGGCCGTCTCCAGCCACCACTGCCGCCTCACCCATCAGGCCGGCGGCTTTCTGCTGGAGGACCTTGGCTCACGCAACGGCACCTTTGTGAACGGCAGCCGCATCGCGCCCGGCGCGCCGGTGCCTGTCGCGCAGAACGCACAGGTAACCTTGGGCAGCCAGACGCCGATGCCCTGGCCGGTTGTCCGCCCCAGCGCCGACTCGGGCCGCTTCACGCGCCCGGTCACTGAGACCGGCGGCCATGTCATCACCATCGGCCGCGACCCCAGCTCCGATGTGCCCATCGACCTGACCATCGTCAGTTGGAATCACGCCGTCATCGTCGAGGAGAACGGCAAGTACATCCTGGAAGACCGCAACTCGCGCAACGGAACCTTCATCGGCGATCTGAGCAACCGCATTCAGCGCGCTGAACTGGACCCCTCCGATGAGGTCTACCTCGGCTCCTACAAGATCTCCGCCGCGCAACTGCTCAATCTGGAGACCAAGCTCGAGATCGGCGAGGCCGCCGGCCAGACGGTCAACTTCAGCCGCGAGAAGATGGAGGCGGGGCGCGATCCGCAGTGCGAGATTCCCCTGCCGGACTTCCCCATGGTCAGTTGGCGTCATGCGCGCTTCACGCGCGTGCCCGCCGGAATTCTGGTTGAAGATCTGGGCTCGCGCAACGGCACCTATGTGGATGGCGTGCGCATCGGCGGCCGCGTGCTGGCCAAGGCCGGCCAGGAGATCGGTCTGGGCAGCGTGCGCTTCCAGTTGCTTGAGAACGGCGAGCTGGCGCAGCGCGACTACAACGGCAAGGTCACCATCGAGGCCAAGGATATTGTCGTCAACGCGCCCAACGGCAAGCGCCTGCTGGACGCGGTCTCGCTCACCGTCTTTCCCTACGAGCTGGTGGCGCTGATGGGCCCGGCCGGAGCAGGCAAGACCACGCTGCTCAAGGCGCTGAACGGCTACACTCGCCCGGTCGAGGGCTCGGTGCTCTTCCGCGGCCAGAACCTCTACGACTACTACGACCTCTACCGGCACATGATGGGCTACGTCCCTCAGGACGACATCGTTCATCCGCAGTTGACCGTGCGTCAGGCGCTTTACTTCTCCGCCCGGCTGCGTACCGATCTGACCGACGCCGAGATCACCACGCGCACGGAAAAGGTGCTCTACGACCTGGGCATCCCCGACAAGATCGACACCGTGATCGGCTCGCCGGAGAAGAAGACGCTCTCCGGCGGACAGCGCAAGCGTGTCAACATCGCGCTCGAGCTGATCACCGATACGCCGGTTCTTTTTCTCGACGAGCCGACCAGCGGTTTGTCCTCCTACGACGCCGAGTCGGTGATCGATCTGCTGAAGAGCCTCTCCAAGACCGGCAAGACAATCCTGACGACGATTCACCAGCCCAGCCTCAAGGTCTACAAGCAATTCGACGATCTGCTGATGGTCTCGCGCGATCGCGGCGACAAGCCCGGCGCCGTGGTCTTCTTCGGCCCGGCCTATCCGGATTCGATCCAGTTCTTCAATCCGCCGGTCACCGGGGTTCCCGTCAAGCAGCAGGAGCTGAATCCCGAGATGCTCTTTTCCGGCATGAACACGGTTGCGGAGGCGGGGCGCACGGAAAACTGGCGCGAGCGCTACTCGGCCTCGCGCTACTATCAGGAGTTCGTTACCAGCCGCAGCGGCAAGCAGACGGCGACCACCGGCGGTGGCGAGAAGGCGCACCGCGAGTTCGGTCTGGGTCAATGGCTGGCGCTGGTCAAGCGCAACCTGATCGTGCGCCTGCAAGACCGCTGGCAGACGGCGATTCTCCTCGGCCAGGCGCCCTTCTTCGCCCTGCTGGTCACGCTGGTCAACTGTCCCATTGACGCCAAGAACTTCGGCGATCTGACGCAGAAGCTGCCCGTGATCCACTTCCTTATGGTGGTGGCGGCCATCTGGTTCGGCTGCAACAACGCCGCCCGCGACATTGTGGGCGAGTGGACGATCTACAAGCGCGAGCGTATGGTCACCCTCAAGCTCCTCCCCTACGTCTTCAGCAAGCTGGCCGTGCTGCTCGGGCTGTGCATCTTCCAATGCGGCTCCATGCTGGCCATCGTCTACCTGGCCTGCGGGCTGCACAGCAACTTCGGCGCGGACTTCCTCGTCCTGCTGCTCTCTTCGATGATCGGCGCCGGGCTGGGACTGGCCATCTCCGCCTTCTCCAAGACCAATGAGAGCGCCATCGCCATGCTGCCCGTGGTCTTGCTGCCCATCATCGCGCTGGGCGGAGGAATGCGGCCCATCTACCTGATGCCCCAGGCGCAGGCCATCAGCAATGTGATTCCCTCGCGCTGGGCCTTCGAGGCCAATCTGCTGCACGAGGCCACGGCCAGGCAGTGGGGAGATCCCCAGAAGCAGCCCGACCCCGGCTGCAACATCACCCCGCCGCAGGGGATGCCCGCCGGTCAGCAAACGCCCGTACCCGGAGTGCAGCCGACGCCCGAGCAGATGGCCGCGCTCAACCCTTCCTACAATGTGATGGGCGATGCGGCCGAGGGCAGCATTCCCGCCTACCTGATCACCTTCACCGACCCGGCCGGCGCCGAGCACACCTGCCGCGCCTCGGCCGATGAGCAGTATCCGCGTCTGAACCCCACGGCCCACGCCGTCAGCTATCGCCATAGCTTCACCCAGTCGCTCTCCGTGCTGGCGGCGATGCTGGTGGTGCTGGTGGCCGCGGTGATCGCCATCCTGCGCAAGCGCGACAACGATCCGCAGTAACCTTGGATGCGGATTGCGTGAGAACCAAGCGGAGGGAGCAGGGGGCTTTAGCCCCCTGAATCAGGGGAGAAAGAAAACGAGGCCTTCAGGCCCGGACGGGTGCAAGAACTGCGGGTGCCCCTGGTCGCTCGCTTTTAGGGACCGGGGATACTACAAACCCCATGCGTGCAGCGCCTCTGCCTGGAAGGCCAGTCCCCGCACCGCAGGTGCCTTGCAGATAATTTCCCTCGCCGCGCGCACAATCGAAGCATGAACACCATCTACAGCCGACAGCAGTCCTCAGTCCCATAGTCCCCTTGTCCACCCCATATTTATTTTCGTAAATCCGTAGTTAATTATCCGGTAAACAGATAGAAAGGCTATCCTAAATCATTTGTTGTCTTTCGCCGCAAGATGGGAGCATTGCCGCAATCGGCAGTAACCAACCACTCGATAGACAAGATCCAACCATCCAATCGTCTCGCACAGAAGACGCGCGTTATCCTGAGAGGGATACAGGAGCGCACCATGACCATCATCCGGCAGGAAGATTTTGTTGCCAGCGTTGCCGCGGCGTTGCAGTACATCAGCTACTATCATCCGTTGGATTACATCACCAGCTTGGCTCGCGCCTACGAGCGCGAGGAGTCGCCGGCGGCCAAGGATGCGATTGCGCAGATCCTGGTGAATAGCCGGATGTGCGCTGAGGGGCATCGACCGATCTGCCAGGATACGGGGATTGTGACGGCGTTTGTGAAGGTCGGGATGGATGTGCGCTTTGAAGGCCTTGCGGGCGGCAGCCCTTCGGTCGATATTCAGGCGATGGTGGATGAGGGCGTGCGGCGGGCGTATCTCGATCCGGACAATAAGCTGCGGGCATCGATATTGGCCGATCCCGCGGGCAAGCGGACGAACACCAAAGACAACACTCCGTCGGTAGTGACGGTGGAGCTGGTGATGGGCGACAAGGTCGAGGTGACGGTGGCGGCCAAGGGCGGAGGGTCGGAGGCCAAGGCCAGGTTCATCATGCTGAACCCATCGGATTCCATCGTCGATTGGGTTCTGAAGACGGTACCGACGATGGGCGCGGGCTGGTGTCCGCCGGGGATGCTGGGGATCGGGATCGGGGGCACGGCGGAGAAAGCGATGCTGCTGGCGAAACAATCTCTGATGGAGCCGATCGACATTCAGGAGTTGAAGGCGCGGGGAGCCAAGACGCGAGCCGAAGAGTTGCGGCTGGAGCTGTACGACAAGGTGAACCGGCTGGGGATTGGCGCGCAGGGACTGGGTGGACTCACGACCGTGCTGGATGTGAAGGTGCTGGACTATCCGACGCACGCGGCGAACTTACCTGTTGCGATGATTCCCAACTGCGCGGCGACGCGGCACGCGCACTTTGTGCTGGATGGGAGCGGGCCGGTCTATCTTGATCCGCCAAATCTGGATGCGTGGCCGAAGCTAAGCTACGACGTGACGGCGGCGCGGCGGGTGAATCTGGATACTGTGACGCGCGCGGAGGCGGCGACGTGGAAGCCGGGTGAGGTGCTGTTGCTGACGGGCAAGCTCTTAACTGGCCGCGACGCGGCGCACCAGAGAATCACGGCGATGCTGGACCGGGGTGAGAAGCTGCCGGTGGATTTCCGCGGGCGGTTCATTTACTACGTGGGGCCGGTGGACCCGGTGCGCGAAGAGGTGATGGGGCCGGCGGGGCCGACGACGGCGACGCGCATGGACAAGTTCACGCGGCAGATGCTTGCCGAGACGGGATTGCTCGGCATGGTGGGCAAGGCCGAGCGGGGGCCCGAGGCAATTGCGGCGATCAAGGAGTTCGGCGCGGTCTACCTGATGGCCGTGGGCGGCGCGGCGTACCTGGTCTCGAAGGCGATCCACGGCGCGCGCGTGGTGGCCTTTGCCGATCTAGGCATGGAGGCGATCTACGAATTCGACGTGCGCGATATGCCGGTGACCGTGGCCGTGGACGCGCAGGGCACGAGCGTTCACCAGACCGGGCCGGCGGAGTGGCAGCGGCGGATCGCGGGAATACCGATACTACAGTAGACAGTGGACAGTGGACAGTGATCAGTGGGTGACTTGGCGGAGCGGTTGCTGGGCTGGTGAGTAGCGTGGGAATGCGTTGACGACGGTGGATGCATCGCGCCGCGTGGGCGTGGGCGTCCAGGTTGCGTACGCGTACTCGTACTCGGATCGGGAGGCGGATTGAGCGCGCTCGGCGGTCTGGCGGAGCGCGGCGCTCTGTTGGATGTTGGATGTGTCGGGAAACATCATGGCAGCACCTCCACTTCGTTTCCGATATTGAACTGAAGCGGGAGCGGGCACAAGATTACTGAGAATGAAGTTATCCACAGGCGGGAATAGCAGCCTGGAAAATCGCCTCGACGACCTGATCTGGGACAAGCGCATCGACGGGGATGGAGACATGTGCCATGCGATAGAGCGGCAGGCGGCGCTGGTAACGGGCGGCCAGGTTGGCCTGGTCGGCGAGGATGGGGCGCGTCTGCTCAGTGCCCCGGCAGCGCGCGAGCGTCGTGGCCAACTCGACCTCGAGATGAACCAGCAGCGTTCCCGGAACGGTGAGCAGCAGCTTGCGCGTCTCTTCACTCTCGATGGCGCCGCCGCCAAGAGCGAGCACCAGATCGTCGGCGGCGGTGAGGCGCGCAATCGTCTCCCGCTCTTGCGCGCGGAAGACCGGCTCGCCGTGGCGGGCGAAGATCTCGGAGATCGAGGTGCCGGCCTCGGCCTCGATCACCTCATCGACATCGAGAAACTTCCAGCCCAGGCGCGCGGCCAGGAGCGGACCAACGGTGGACTTGCCCGAGCCCATGAAGCCGGTGAGAACGATGCGGCGCGGCGCGGCGGAATGAGTGGAGGCTTGCACAGCCTTATTGTAACGGTTCGCCAATCCACGGATCTTCATCGAAGTTCCCTCCTCCAGAACAATTACGCAACTGCTTGATTTGTACCCAAACTGGCCCGAAAGAGCGGTTTTTCAGGCTAAAAAGTGGGCAAAATCAGGGGTTTGATGTTTCTGATTCGTTAACAGTATGATTTTTTATGTTGTTCATTCCTTGGGTGTTGATGGATTTTTTGGAAATATTATCATCTCCTAAAGGGGTGGGGGGGACAGGCTAACAACGGGCAAAGGAGATACAAAGCATGGCTTGAAACAAAGAACGTGCCATTGGAAACTCCTTGTCTTGCCTTACAAGGAACGATGGTAGGAAGATTGTGTTCGCTTGTGGCGGCGTTTGTGACAGTTTCGCAACTGTCACAATGCACAAGCGGAGGCTGTAACCTGTCCCTCATGCTGGCGCAGCCCGGCCAGAGTTTGCGCGTTGAGCAGCGTGAAGCGCAGGGGGAAGACGTCCTTGGGCAGCTCCAGCGCCGTCACTGCATCGCAGACCACGCCTGATGTAGCCTCCAGGACGCGCTTCCAATCCGCTTGTGTTGCGTCGCGCACCAGCAGAGTCTCCGGCGCAATTCCGGCGGCAACCAGCAGCGTTTGCGCGATGCGCAGAAACTCCTTCCAACGCGAGGCAATGCCTACCAGCTCACCGGCGTGCTCGGGCGGATAGCGCATCAAGTGGGCCATCAACTCAAGCGAGACCGGATGGACTTCGAGGACGGTCAGCTCGGCTGCGGCGGGCAGCAGCGAGCGCACGAGCGCCGCTTTGCTCGGCACCGTGACCGGCAGCGCGCCGTCGATCCGCCCCGGCTGGCCCGCTTCTTCCGGAGTACATTCGTCGATGGGCAGCTTGAGCGCCGGGCGCATCTCATGAATCAGAATGCGGCGCAGCTCGGGGTCGGGATCGATCACCAGCCAGCGCGACGGTGGTGTCAGCGCCAGCCAGCGCCGCAGCCTCTCCCGCACGACAGACTCCGGCGCGCCCAGCTTGCGGGCCTTAGCCATCAGCTCGCCGATCAACTGATCGAGGGAGTATTCGGCAGCCAACTCTGGCGACTCCGGCGCGGCGGGAAGGCTGGAGCGCACAAAGACTCCGCTGCCGTGACGAAACTCCAGCCAGCCCTCCTGCGCCAACTGCTTGTAGGCGGCGCTGGCTGTGTTGGCGTGAATGTTCTAGCGGCGGGCCAGCTCGCGCGTGCTGGGCAGCCGCTCACCGGGCACGAGCTCGCGGCAGAGAATGGCCAGCGTCACCTGCGTAGCCAACTGATCGCGCAGCGAAACTTCCCCAGTGTGGTTGAGCCAGAGACGCATCAATTTATCCTGCCGCATCCGTGAGTAGTACAGCACGCTTCTTGCGCCCATAAATCGCGAGCAGGGCGGCGAGCAGGAGCAAAAGGACAGCGATGACGAGGATGCTGCCTTCGGGGCCGTCCGTGCCGCCGCTCCAGAAAGCGTTGCCGGCGGGGGTTGCGCTGAGCAGGTGGCCGGGCGCGACAAAGCCGCTGTCGGCGGTGCCGTAGAAGTAAGTCTCCGCCCAATCCCAGGCCGCGTGGCAGCCGATGGCCCACCAGGCCGAGCCGGTGACGTAGACGCTGACGCAGAAGACGAAGCCGACCAGCGCCGCCGCGAAGATGCCGATCCAGTTCTCACCGCCGTTGAAGGTGTGGCTGAAGCCGAAGAGCGTGGAGGTGACCCAGGCCGCCTGCCAGAACCGCGCCGTGGGCACCTTTTTCACTTGGAGCCAAAGACAGGGCAGGACGCCGAGCAGCGCGGCGGCATAGACGCCCCAGACGCAACTGCCCTGGACGCGCAGCAGGCAGTAGAGGCAGAGGGCGGCGACAATCGAGAGCGCCCACCAGAAGTTGAGGCCGCGGGTGAAGGTGAATTGCAGAAAGCAGCGGTAGATGCCTTCTTCGTAACAGCCGACCAGCAGGAAGGCCGCGCCCCAGAGCGCGCCGTAGCTGAGGATGGTGGCGCCAGAGAGCGCGAGAGGGCCGAAGTGCATCCAGTGGCCCCAGAGGAGCGCACCGACCAGCGCCGAGAGCGCGACGAAGCCCGCCGCAAAGCCGGAGAAGAAATGGACGGCGGGGCGCGGACCGCGCAGGTTGTAGTCGAGCAGGCTGCGGCGGCGCTCGATGAGAGCGATCAAGGCCGCCGCGCCCAAGAGCGCGAGCAGGCCGCTCAACTCCATGAAGAAGACGGTGGGGGCGGTGAAGCCCTCGCCCTGGCCGATCAGATGAAGCAGAAAAAAGACGGTGCCGGTGATGGCGCTGAAGAGGCCCGGGATGGCAGCGAAGCCGCAGAGCAGAAAAAACAGCAGCAGCGACCAGCCGGAGCGCAGACCTTCATGGCCGAAGAAGCAGAAGCGCAGACCCTGCGCGGAGGGTGCGTGGGCAATGGTTTCCGGCGAGATGGGTGCGTCCGACTGGTCGTGCGGCGCTGCGAAAAGTGGAGGTTGAATCTCCGGCTCCATGAGTCTCCTTGCAGATAAAAACAGGATAATTGTGCGGAAATCTACTGTAGGAAAGATACTCTACGCGCTTGGCCGATGGGTAGTTCCATGAGCGGAAGTGAGCGCATGATGAGACGCGCTTGAAGAAATGTTGAAATCTCGCCTTGACACAAGCACCCGCGCCCTTGATGCTAATCAGTTCTGGCTCTTCGATTTCCGATTGCTCAAAGGAGTACCAACCCTTGCAGGTTCGCGTTTTTTATCATGACAAATGCTTCGATGGAGCCTGCTCGGCCTCCCTGTTCACGCGCTTTCATCGCGAGTGCGTCACGCCAACGGCAAGCTACCAGTATCACGGCCTGGTGCATCGCGCCTCCGCTCTGTTTGACGAGAGCGAGTTTGCGGGCGACGAGAATGCCATCGTCGACTTCAAATATTGCGCATCGCCGCGCGTGACCTGGTGGTTCGACCATCACATCTCGGCCTTTTTGACGCCGCAGGACCAGCAGGATTTTCTTGCCTATCAGAAGAGCGTGACGCCTCCCGGACGCAAGTTCTTCGATCCCGATTACACCTCGTGCACCAGCTTTCTGGCGCATATCGGCGAGACGCTCTTCGGCTTCAAGACGGCGCCCGTTGCCGAGCTGATCAAGTGGGCCAACATCGTGGACGGAGCCAAGTACGAGAGCGCGCAATCGGCCGTGGAGATGGCCGCGCCGGCGATGAAGCTGACGCTGATTATCGAATCGACGCAGGACGACGCCTTCATTCCCCGGCTGATTCCGCTGCTGACCGAGATGCCGCTGGCCGAGGTGCTGAGCCAATCCTTTGTGGCGCCGCTGTTGCCGCCGCTGCTCGATCGCCACCAGGAGGCGATCGCGCTGATCCGCGACCGCGCCGTGGAGCGCGACGGCACGATCTTCTTCGACATTACCGACCAGCCGCAAGAGGGCTACAACAAGTTCATCCCCTACTTCCTGCATCCGCAGGCGACGTACTCTATCGGCCTGTCGAGCTCGAGCTTTCGCACCAAGGTCTCGGTCGGCTCCAACCCTTGGACCAAGGCCGACCCGGCGAAGATGACCAACCTGGCGCAGATCTGTGAACGCTACGGCGGCGGCGGCCATGCGCGGGTGGGGGCGATCAGCTTCCCGGTGGGCCACGCGGACGATGCGCGTAAAGCAGCGGAGGAGATTGTGGCCGAGTTGAGGGCGAAGAACCCGATGGGGTGAAACAAAACCTGACTTGTTCCACAAGTCGCTCATCATGGTCTGCATCAGCGCATCATAATCTGCATCGAAATATGCTACAATTGATGCAGGTATTGGAGCATCCATGCGCACAACCGTCACCATTGACGACACATTGCTGAAAGAGGCGAAGGCTCTGAGCGGGTTAGAGGAGAATGGGCCGCTCATCAAGGCTGCATTGCAGGCGCTCGTTTATCGGGAGAGCGCATTGCGGCTTGCCCGTCTTGGCGGCTCTCAGCCGGATTTGCAGAATATTCCTCGACGCCGCAGCTCTGGGGTTTGATTCAGGAGAGCAGAGCTTGATTCTGGTGGATACTTCCATTTGGATTGACCACATCCGCACGCCCAATAGCAGGCTTATCGGGCTGCTGGATGCGCAGCAGGTCGGCGTGCATCCGTGGGTGGTGGGTGAGTTGGCCTGCGGGAATCTTGCCCATCGAGCCAATACGCTCTACCTGCTACGATCGCTGCCGCCGATTGCGGTGGCCAGCGACGAGGAGGTTCTTTTCTTCATCGATAAACACGGCATTGCAGGCAAGGGCGTAGGGTATCTCGATATGCACCTGTTGGCCGCTGCCGCGCTGGGCAGTCTGAAGATATGGACTCGCGACCGACGCTTGCGTGAGGTTGCGGCTTTGCTTGGACTGAACGCCACCGCTTAGCTGAAAGCATCAGACCCGCGCGCGCAGGCTGGGCCACTCCGGTTTGCGCTTGCCGAGGAAGGCATCGACGCCCTCGCGGAACTCGTCTGTCGAGCGCTGCTGGGCATTGACCTCGATGGCCTCTTCCAGCTCCTCGTCCAGCCGACGGCGGGCGTGCGAGGCCAGCAACTGCTTGACCGAACGCATGGCCTGCGGGCTGTTTTGCAGCAGCGTCTGGGCCAGCGCATGGGCCGTCTTCATCAGCTCCTCGGCGGACACGATCTCGGTCACCAGTCCCATGGCGAAGGCCTCCTGCGCCTTGAGCACACGGCCGGTCAGCAGCAGCTCGCGACAGCGCTTCTCGCCCACCTGGCGCAGCAGGAAGGAGGCGGCTATGGCCGGCACAAAGCCCACGCGCACCTCGTTGAAGCCGAACTTGGCCTCGGGCGCGGCCAGCGTGAAATCGGCGATGGTGGCCAGCATCATTCCTCCGGCGATCGCCGGTCCGTTGACGGCCGCAATCACCGGCTTGGGAAACTCGTAAAGCGCACGCGCCACACGCGCCATATGCTCGGAGTCGCGCCGGTGTTCGGCCAGAGTGCGCCCGCGCAGACTCTCCAGATGTTCGAAGTCAAGCCCCGCGCAGAAGGCCGGGCCCGCCCCGGTCAGGATGACCACGCCGCAGGCGCAACTGGCCGCCTCGGCAAAGGCCGCGGTCAGCTCCTCGACCAGCTTGGGCGAGAGCGCATTGCGCTTCTCCGGACGGTTGAGCGTGATGGTCTTCACGCCGTTGGCGGCTTGCACCAGAATCTCTTCATAGCGGGCCATCGTGCTCTCCCATGCGCCGGGCTTGGGCTTCATCTCTTTGAGCCGCACAACCAGCGCGAACCAGCCTATCGTAGCTCAATTTTGCCATAAGCGTACGGTGACTCGCGTCACGGCTTGTTGCGGCAAGCACGCATGGGATTTCTATTCATCAGATGATGATCTATCGAATGAGTGACAACCTGATGCGGATCGCGCGGGCAATCCGGATGCGATAAGCTACCTGAATGCCGAGTATGCGCTCAGGATCCATCCATCTCTTCCATCTTGCCGGAGTCGATCTCTTCCTGCATTGGTCGTGGTTTCTCGTCGCCGCCTATGAGATCCAAAGCCGTCAGGGTCGGTATAGCTCGATTGCATGGAATGTGCTGGAGTATCTGGCGCTGTTTGCCATTGTGCTGATGCATGAGTTCGGCCACGCACTGGCCTGCCGCCAAGTGGGCGGGACAGCCAACCGCATCCTGCTGTGGCCGATGGGCGGCGTGGCCTTTGTCGATCCCCCGCAGCGGCCTGGAGCCACACTCTGGAGCATTGCGGCCGGACCGCTGGTGAATGTGGCGCTGCTGCCGGTGCTCTTCGCGGCCTTTGTCTTTTGCCGGTCACTGGGCTGGGCGCACACGATGCCCGACGCCTACATCTTTGTGCGCACGGTGCTGGGGATCGACATCGGCCTGCTGGTCTTCAATATTCTGCCCGTCTATCCGCTGGACGGCGGACAGATTCTGCGCTCGCTCCTTTGGTATGGGATGGGACGCGGGCGCAGCCTGATGACGGCCGTGGTGCTGGGCCTGGCGGGAGGCGTTGGCTTTATCGCGCTGGCCCTGTGGATGCAGTCGGTCTGGATGGGATTGATTGCCGCCTATATGCTGATGAACAGTTGGGCCGGATTGCGTCAGGCGCAGGCGCTGCTGCGCTATGAAAAGCTGCCGCGGCGACAGGGCTTTGCCTGTCCCAGTTGCCGGACTGCGCCGCTGCTGGGTGAGAAGTGGAAGTGCGACCTCTGCGGCCAGGCCTTCGACATCTTTGCCACGCAGGCCGTCTGCCCGAACTGCGCCAAGAACTTTCCCACGACGATGTGCGGAGACTGCGGCAAATTCTATCCGATGAGCGAGTGGGTTGAGCGGTCAACGGTGGGTTTCGGCGTGGTGAATGGCGGGGTTGCGGGCCGGTAGTGGCAGATCTTCGCCTTCGGTCAACCGGGATTGCGTATTATCGGACCAGGAGGCACCATCGCGGGTACTCGGAGAGCGGCTCCAGCCGACGTACACTGGAGTTGCTCTGGATTCTCGCGTGCGATCATCATGCGCCGGACTCCCACACTTATGATTTTGCTGGCTGTGTTTCTTGCGGCCTCCGCCGGCTCGCCCACTGCGGTCGCCGCCCGCACGCGCGCCACTGCGGCCACTCATCGCGCCTCCGCGCCAGGCCAGCGCGCCGCCGGCAAGAGGAAGCCCGTCCACGATGTGCGCTCCCGCCGCCAACGGCTGATCGCCCATCTGACACCAGTCTCTCTACATCGCAGCCACCGCCCGCTGCTGAGCGAGCCCGCGCCTGAGGCCGTTCTCGGCGCGTCCGGCGGCTTTCCGCCCATTCCTGAACCGCCCGCCGTCGATGTGAACAAGCCAGCCGCTGTCGAGCAGGCCGCGCCCCAGCCGCTGCCCTGGTCGCCCTTGCGCGGCTCGCATGAATCGCTGCTGCGCCAGAACGAGCGGACCGAGGCCGACAACCTCGAACGCATTCTGGACGACGACGACCTCGACGACCGCATCGCGCGCCACTCGCTGGTTCCAGTTCCCGTCTCCGCGGCTCTGGAGATCAACCAGAATCTGCCGGCCAACCGCCGCTACTGCCGTCCGTGGACGGCAGGCTTTCTGAGTGATCTGGCCCGCGGCCACCAAGAGCGCTTTCACCGCCCGCTGACGGTCAGCTCCGCCGTGCGCACCGTCGCTTATCAAAAACACTTGATGCGGGTGAACGGCAATGCCACCTCGGCCGAGGGCGACGTGGCCAGCCCGCATCTGACGGGCGCAAGCATCGACATCGCCAAATCCGGCCTCAGCCGCGAGGAGATCGCCTGGATGCGCGAGCGCCTGCTGGGCCTGCAAGAGGCCGGCAAGATCGACGTGGAGGAGGAGTTTCGCCAGGCCTGCTTCCACATCACTGTCTATAAGAGCTACGCGCCGGTGCGGCCCGCGGCTGACGAGGCCGCCGACAAGCCGGGCAATGCTGCCAAGCCGGGCATCTGAATCGCTCGGTCATCAGCTGCTCTCTGTCCGCAACCTTCCCTGCGCCGCTCAGTCTAACCAACAGACGAACCAGCCAAGCTACGCGACTGTTGCGCGCGCCGGTCTGCCTGCTGCGATTCGATGCCGCTGGGCAGGATTTCTTCCAGAATGAGAGAATAGAGAGAAAGGAACAAACGGAGCCGGCACAAGGCAAAAACACTCTGTCCGGCTTCTCCGCAACGAATGCCCACCGATCAGGCGTCAGACAGCAAGAACGAAGCGCAAGAGGCAGCGGCCCCCGATCCCGGCACAAAGGATCAGGGCGAGCCATTGTCTCTGGGCGGCTTCAATGCGCCCGCGAAGAGCACCTCGCGCTGGGTGGATTACGACACCCACGAACTGCTGGAGATGATCAGCGACCTGGAGGACGAGCGGCGCATGGCGCGCCTGCGCGAAGGCTTTTGGATCGCCATCCTCGTCCACGCACTGATCTTCGCCGGTATCGTTCTGCTGCCCAAATACGTCTTCAAGGCCCCGATCGTCGTCGACTCCAGCAACTCCGTCCAGCAGCACGAAGATTTCACCTATATGGATTCGCCCAAGTGGCAGCCCAAGGTGGAGATCAAGCCCGTGCCCATCAAGCCCCCGGTCATCGACAAAAAGACCCTCGATGAGATGAACCTCGACGAGATGAAAAAGCAGGCGCAACAAGCGCCGCCCACACCCGCTCCGCAACAGCAGGCCACGGCCACACCACCCTCGCCGATTCCGCCCGCTCCGCAGTCGCAATCCCAGATCGAGGCGCCGCGCCCGGCCGCCGTGCCCGCCCGGCCCAACTTCGCCTTTGGTTCGCAGAACCCCGCCGAGGCCCTGCGCGACGCCATGAAGGGCGCCGCCCGCAATCCTTCGACTGGCATGGGACGTATGCCCTCGGGCGGGCTGCGGATGCATCCCGGCGCTGGCGCGGGCGGCCTGGAAATTCTCTCCGACACGCAGGGCGTCGACTTCAACGGCTGGCTGGAACGCTGGCTCCAGGAGACGATGCGCACCTGGGACCCGCTGATTCCCGACGAAGTCAACCCGCCGATCTACAAATCCGGCCAGCTCCAGATCCGCTTCAAGATCCTGCCCAACGGCCGCCTGATGGACGGCAGCATGGTGCTCGAGGGCAGCTCCGGCGATGTGGCGCTCGACCGCGCCGCATGGGGCGCGCTGACCGGATCGAACTACCCGCCGCTGCCCAGGGACTTCCACGGTCCGTATCTGGAACTGCGCGCACTCTTCCAATACAACATGGAGCCGCAACGGTAACGCGGCAGAAAAATCGAGCCTAATTTGCCGCCTGTCAATTTGCTTAGATCAGCACTTGCCATTATGTAACCCTTAGGTTACTATAGAGGGAGGTTTGGGAGCGATTGAAGAACGTGCAAATCCATCGCACCAATGAATTCGCCACATGGTTGATCAACCTGCGAGACCGGCAAGCTCGCGCCAAGATCATGGCGCGGATTGATCGGCTGGAAGAGGAAAATCCGGGGAAGACACGGAGCCTTGGCGCAGGCGTCGTCGAAATGAAGATCGACTTTGGGCCAGGCTATCGCGTCTATTTCGTTCAGCGCGGCAAGGTTCTAGTCCTATTGCTTTGCTGCGGGGACAAGAGTACGCAGGACAAGGACATTCAGCGGGCCAAGGCCTTGGCCGGTCAGCTGACAGAAGCGGAGTGAGAAGATGGCAATCGAAACAATGCCCTACGATGCGGCCGAGTTTCTTACCGATGAAGAGACCATCTCGGCTTACCTGACCGAGGCGCTGGAGAGCGACGATCCCCGGTACATTGCCAAGGCTCTGGGAGCCGTGGCGCGGGCGCGCGGCGGAATGGCGCAGCTTGCGCGCGACACCGGCATCGCCCGCGAGGCGCTCTATCGCGCACTCAGCGATACAGGCAATCCCGAGTTGGGCACGGCGCTCCGGGTGATGCACGCGCTCGGTGTGCGACTCTCCGCTTCGATCGCGGCATGAATTCAACTTTCATGCGTCGCGTTCGTTTGCAATACAACCAGTCTTCGTTCCTGTGACGCATCAGGCGCGGCGCAGCCGGCAAATGCTACTCTGGCGATAATGGAGTTGATGCCAACAGCCGCCCCGCTCGACGCCGCGCCGCGCGAGCGCCCCTGGGTCTTCGGCCTGCTGATCGCGCCGATGGGCGTGCTCTCGAATGGCCTGATCGGCGGCGCGCTCTTCTTTCTGCTGCTCCATCAGGGCGTGCCCACGGTGCGCGCGGCAGAGATCGTCGGCCTGCTGAACACTCCGCAGTGGATCTACTTCCTCTGGAGTCCCATCACCGACTTCTGGATGCGCCGTCGCAGTTGGCTGATAGCGTCGGCAACGGCGGCCGCCGTGGTCATGCTCTTCGCCTTTCGCCAGCCCTCGCTGGGCAGCCCCGCCGCCGTCGCGCTGATGTTTTTGAGCGCCTGCCTGGGCCAGCTCATCGTCGCCGCGAGCGGCGGCATGATGGGTGCATTGCAGGGCGTACGCAGCCGCCGCCGCGCCGGCAGCTTCTATCAGAGCGGCTCTCTGGCCTTCGGCGCGCTCGCCGTCTTTGCCCTGGTCGGACTCTCCAGCCGCCTGCAACTCGGCGCGCTCGGCTGGGTCATGGCCGCGATGATCGCCCTGCCCTCGCTGGCCGCCCTGGCCGCGCCCGAGCAGCCCGTCATCGAGGGAAGATCGCTCGGCGCAACCTTTCAGCAGATCGCCCATGAGTTCAAGGCCACCTTTTTGCATTGGGGGGCGCTGCCTTACACGCTGATCATGCTCTTCCCCATGTGCAGCGGATCGATGATTCAAATCCTGCCCGGCCTGGCAAGGGACTATCACATCAGCGACCAGCAGGTTGCCTGGATCAACGGCCCGCTGGCCGCGCTGCTGACCGCTGCCGGCGCGCTGGCCGCCGCGGCCATCACCACGCGCATCCGCGTCCCGGTCGTCTATCTCTCGCTGGGCCTGGTCAACGCGGCCACGCTCTGCATCCTCTGGCTGGGGCCGCTCCAGCCGATGGTTTACTTTGTGGGCGCGGTCTTGTTTCTCTTCACCATCGGGGCCGGCTACGCCTTCTTCACCAACGTTGCACTCGAATTCCTGGGCGGCTCGGGCAAGAGCGGCAGCTCGCGCTACGCCATCATCAACTCGCTGGGTAACATCCCGGTCGCTTACATGGCCTCGATCGACGGCATCTGCGCCGGACGCTGGGGCGCCCGCGCCGCCAGCGGCGCCGACGTTCTGCTCAGCACCCTCGGCGCCACGCTCCTGCTCGCCTGGTTCCTCAGCCGCCGCAATCAGCAAAAGCCTGCATAGAGCATTCGTGTTCCTCTATGCAGCTTTGCTGAATGGCCGAATCATTGGAATCCTTTTTCGCCGGGCTTGCGCCAATTCATAGGACGATTGCATATCGAACCAGAAACTGGGATGCGTTCCCAGCGCCGCCGACAGGCGTAACGACATCTCCGCCGAGATACCCGCGCGGCAGTTGGTTGCGTAGAATTCATTCTCTAGGGCGCACAATGCTCTTGAGTCGTGCAAAAAACGGAGCGGGCACGGGCGAAGGAAAACCGATCAAAAGGAGAAGATTTCTGCTGCACCCCCACCCCCCCCCACCCCGTGTAACCACCATTTGAGGGGTGGCAATCAAGGCAAATCAAACGGAAAAAACAACTTGATCAACCGCACCTGTGTACTGATCGGTAAACATCAACCCCGGAAAATCGCCCAATAATGGCTAAGAATCGGCTTCATTTTCGCCGTTTTGCGCGAAAAGAAGCCCAAATTGGAGCGATTTCGCAGGAGATCATCTTCGCCTTTTTCTTTCGAGGAGTCGGGCCGCTGCAGGTGCCTACGAGATGCGGTGCGCTCCGTCGCTCGCCTTACAAATATGAATCTCCGGCTTGATGCCGGTCCGGGCTTCGTAGCGCTTTGCTAACTCGGCGGCGAAGGCTGCTGCCTTGTCCTGTTCCACTAAATTGACGGTACAGCCGCCGAAGCCGCCGCCGGTCAGGCGCGCGCCGATAACTCCCGGTAACTCGTTGGCTAACTCGACCATCAGGTCGGCCTCCGGGCAACTGCCCTCGAAGTCCTTGCTGTAACTCACGTGCGCCTCGGCCATCAGGCGGCCCACTTCCTTCATGTCGCCCCGGAGCAGCGCCTCGCTGGCGGCTACGGTGCGCAGGTCTTCCGTGATAACGTGCTTGGCTCTCAGATAAGACTTCGGCTCCATCTCGCTGCCCCACTTGGCCAGGTCGTCGAGCGTGGCATCGCGCAGGAAGGGCACTTGGCCGCGATGCGCGTTGATGATCGCGCAGGCGGCCTCGGACTCGCGCCGCCGCGTCGGATAATCGCCGCCGGCGATGGAGTGCTTGACCATGGTGTTGGCGATTACCAGCGCCACATCGGCGGGAAGCGGTGCAAGCCTAAAACTCAGATCGCGGCAATCCAATAACAATGCATGGTTGGCCTTGCCGTTGGCCGAGATGAACTGATCCATGATGCCGCAGTTGGCGCCGACAAACTCATTCTCGACGCGCTGGCAAAGGCGCGCCAGCACCGGGCGCGGGTAGTCGGCTTCGATCAGCGAGAGCACGGCCAGCGCGGTGACCACTTCGAGCGCGGCCGAGCTCGACAGCCCTGAGCCGAGCGGCACATCGCCCCACAAGCTCAAACTGAAGCCGGGAATCTTGTGGCCTTCGCCGGAGAGAATCGCCACCACGCCCATCGGGTAGTCGCTCCAATGCTTGCTGGCGACGGGCTTGGCGGCAGCGGCGAAGATTTTTTCTTCGCCGTAGTTCTCGGCCCAGATCACGATCTTGCCGTCGCTGCGCGGCGAGATGGCCGCCAGCGTGGCGAAGTTGATCGCCACCGGCATCACAAAGCCCTCGGCGTAATCGGTGTGTTCGCCGATCAGGTTGACGCGACCGGGCGCGACAAAGACGGCTGGGTCGGCGTTGAAACGGGCAATATGTTCCTTGCGTAAAACGGCGGGATCATGCATCGGTGAGTCTCCTAATTCAGCCTTCAGCTTTCAGCCGTCAGCTATCAGTTTTCAGTTGTCGCTTATCAGTTTCAACCTTCAGAGCGGGCAAAGGCTGACGGCTGAAAGCTGATAGCTGGGTTATAACAGTTCCAGATCAAGAGTCATGGGCCAGGAGAACGATTCTCCCGCGGCCAATGTACGCGACCACGGGCCGGTGACGCCGAGCGAATCGACGGGCGCGGTCGTCGGCTCCATCGCCACACAGTGCTGCTTCGGCCCATCGCCCTCCGGGTATCCATCCTGGCAGATCCACAGGCCAAGATAAGGCGTTGCGGTTGCGTTGAAGCTGACGCGCAGCCGGACTCCTGCCTTGGGCCGCTCGAGCGCCACCCAATTCTCAGCGGCCTTCAGCGGACCGGCAAAGAGCTTGTCGCCCACGCCCGAGTGTCTCTCCGTCGAGAGGCGCAGATCGCTCTCGCCTCCCGCGGTCAGCTTGGCAATCGGCCAGGCCGCCGTGCCGTTGCTTTTGTCCAGCCGGTCGTTGCGCGTCCACTCAATGCGCAGCGCATGAACGGAATCGGGCAGCGAAAGTTTGTCGCCTTCCTCAGCCGCATAGCCGGGATGCGCCGACCAAGCCCATGGAGTTACATTGTCACTGATGTTGGTGAGCTGATAGTCGGCGTGAATGCGATAACCTTTTTCAGTCTGCGTGAGAGTAACGGTGCGCTGAAGTTTCAGCGGCAGCGAGAAGCACTCGGCACTCATCGTAACCGAGCCATTGCCACCGGCAAGCACCTGCCATTCGACGCGCCAGAGGTCGCCGTGATCGGGCACGCTGGCCGAACCGTTCGCGGTCTGTACGGTGCAGCCGGAGACCGAGGGCAGACACTCGTCCCATCCGCTGGCGTCGCCCTCGTTGAAGCCCATCGTGCGCTTGCGCGGGCCATAGGGAGCGAGCGGCGTTTGCAACAGCTCGTGACCGCGAACCAGGATCGACGAAACCTTGCCGCCGAATTTGGGCAGAATCGTCACAGTGCAAGCGCCTATTTCGAGAAGAATCTTTTCTTTTTCAACACGAGTGATTGCTTCTGCAGACATCTCTTTATTTCTCTCCCAAAATTTCTGCGCGGGCCGCGGTCAATCGTTCCCAGATCTCATCCAGCCACGCCTCGTGCTCCGGCTTCATCAACACCGAGCGCAGGCAGGTGACCGTGGCGTCCGATTCAGTACCATCCGCCGTCTGAAACCATCTCAGCGGCAATTCTACAAGAGCCAGATGCAGATCGCGCGCAGCGCAAGCCGCAAAGAGCTTCTGCGCCAGCGCGGACGACTGCTCCGGGGTTACGGCCTTCATCTTCCACACCACTATATCCAGATCGGGCCCGCCGGCGGCGAGCGCTTCGAATCGCCCTGTCTCGTCTTTCCGCAACCGCCGGTCCAACTCCACCGCCGCCGCGCGGCCTTGTTCAAGTCCCCGAGCAAACTCGCCTCCAGGCGTCATCGGCAGCAGCCGTTGCGTGGCCCAGAGCGCCACCGCCGAGGCTCCGGCCCGGGAGCACTCCAGGCTAATCTCGCCCAGGTGGAGTTGCTTCGAGGTGAAGTAGGTATACGGCGAATCGTGCTTGTAGAAGCGCCCCACCGACGGATCACGAAAGAGGATGCAGCCGCAGCCATAAGGCTGAAGGCCGTGTTTGTGCGGATCAACGACGATCGAATCTGCCTGGTCGATCGCGGCGAAGGCCCGTCGCGTCGGGGCATCCAGAGCCTCGGCAATCAGCCGGAAGTAGCCGCCGTAAGCCGCATCCACATGAACCCGGAAGCCGTACCGCGAGCGCAGCGCGAGAATCTCATCGAGCGGGTCGACAGAACCCAGCGCGGTTGTCCCCAGCGTGGCCACCACCGTGCCCACATCGCCCCGGCTCAGCTCGGCCTCCAGACCCTCCAAGCTCATGCGGCCGCGGCCGTCGCTGGCTACGGCGGTAAAGGGCAGCTTCAGCACGCCGGAGATGCGCTGATGGGTATAGTGCGCCTGATCGGAGCCGACGATGCGCTTGCCCGGCGCCAGTTGCCCGGCCACCCAGAGGGCTTCCAAATTCGCAAAGGTCCCGCCCGAGGTCAGGTGCCCCAGAAACTCCGTCCAGCCGAAGAGGCGGGCAATCTCCGCCACGGCCTCGATCTCCATCGCCGAGCTTGCCCGGCCGCCGTCGCGGGCGTGGTTATTGGGGTTGACGGTCATCGCCAGCGCGTAGGCCGCACGCGCCACCGGATGCGGAGGCTTCAGCATCTGGCCCGCATAGAGGGGATGAAAGTAGGGATAGTTGTCGCCCAGCCGCTGCGCAACCTCTTCGAGAACCGTCGTCATCGACGCTGCATCAATCGGGGAGTCGAAGGCCGGCAGCGCCGAAAAGTGCGCGGCTAGCCTCTTGCTCCCATGCAGTAAGAGGCCGGGGACAGGATCGTCAGGCATGGTAACCTTTCGCGGTAACACTAGAAGAGTACGTCATTAAGGCATTCCATTTCAACAAGTTCTCCAACGGGAGGAAAAACTTTTTCATCCTGCGCAAGTTTTTCTCTCGATCTTTCTCAAAGGAATGCTACACTGCATGCAGCGTTAGACCGAAGCGGGCGTGAGCAGCACTCGCCCAAACCAAGGAAGATTCTGCCAGTGGTCGCTCCGATTCATCCAGCGCAATTCAATCCAGGAAACACGATCAAATGGAACAAGGTACCGTGAAGTGGTTCAATGACGCGAAGGGCTTCGGCTTCATTTCGCGCCAGAACGGCGAAGATGTCTTTGTGCATTACTCCGCAATCACATCCAGTGGTTTCAAGAGCCTGCAGGAAGGTCAAGCCGTGCAGTTCAACGTGGTGAAGGGGCCCAAGGGCTGGCAGGCATCCGACGTGCAGCCGCTCTAAGCTCATTGGCCGATCTTCGGCAGAATCGAGCAAACAGGCAAGGGCTGGGAGCAATCCCAGCCCTTCTCTGCGTAAAAAGCAAAACAAATCTCTTCAGAGCGATACGGAATTTCTGTGACGGAAAAAAAAGCCATCATTATCGGCGCAGGTCCGGCCGGACTTACGGCAGCCATCGAGTTGCAACGGCGCTCCGGCATCAAGCCCATCCTCATCGAGGCCAGCCAGGAGATCGGCGGCATCTCGCGCACCGTCCGCTACAAGGGCAACCGCATGGACATCGGCGGCCATCGCTTCTTCTCGAAATCCGACCGTGTGATGCAATGGTGGCTCGAGCTGATGCCGGTCGAGGCCGGCCAAAGTGATGGCGGCGAGTTGCGTTATCAGGGCCAGCAGCGCGATCTTCCCGCGGCCTCCGCGGTGCACGATCCGCAAACCGAAGATCTCGTCATGCTCGTCCGCCAGCGCCGGAGCCGCATCTATTTTCTGCGCCGCTTCTTCGACTATCCCATCAGCCTGACCGCCGCCACCTTCCGCAACATGGGCCTTGAGCGCACGCTGCGCTGCGGCTTCAGTTATCTGCGTTCGGCCCTGCTGCCGCAGCGCGAAGAGAAATCACTGGAAGATTTCATCATCAACCGCTTTGGCCGGCAGCTTTATCTGACTTTTTTCAAGTCGTATACGGAAAAGGTCTGGGGCGTGCCCTGCCACCAGATCAGCGCCGAGTGGGGCGCGCAGCGCATCAAAGGCCTCTCGTTGAAGGGCGTCGTCACCCACTTCCTTAAAAAGACCTTCAGCCGAAAGAGCTCCGGCGGCATCGCGCAAAAGACAACCGAGACCTCGCTGATTGAAAAGTTTCTCTATCCCAAATTCGGCCCCGGGCAGCTCTGGGAGCACGCCGCCGAGCTGGTCAAAAATGGCGGCGGCGAGATCCTCTTCGGCATCCAGATCGATCGCATCCACGTGAGCGGCAATAAGGTAGTCTCGGTTGAAGGAGTGAACGCGGCAGGTGTGCGCACTACATATCAAGGCGATGCCTTCTTCTCCACCATGCCGGTTCGCGATCTCGTCCGCGCGATCAGCGCCGCCGAGCCCGAGACCGTTCCCGCCCAGGTCACCGAGGTCAGCGAGAGGCTGATGTATCGCGACTTCATCACCGTCGGCCTGCTCGCCCGAAAGCTCTCCGTCACCGAGAATGACGGCTCGCCGCTCAAAGATAACTGGATTTATATTCAGGAACCGGATGTCGTCGTCGGCCGCTTGCAGATCTTCAACAACTGGAGCCCCTGGCTGGTCGGCTCCGAGGACAAGGTCTGGATCGGACTCGAGTACTTCTGCAACGAGACCGATCCGCTCTGGAAGCTCTCCGACGAGGAGATGGCGAAGTTCGCAATCGCCGAGATCGCCAAGATCGGCATCCTCCGCGCCGAGGATGTTGAAGACTCCCACGTCGTTCACGTGCCTAAAACTTATCCGGCCTACTTCGGCAGCTACGGCCGCTTCGACGTAATCCGCAACTATCTCGACGGCATCGAGAATCTCTTCCTCGTCGGGCGCAACGGCATGCACAAGTACAACAATCAGGATCACTCGATGCTGACGGCAATGACCGCCGTGGAAAATCTGGTGAACGGCGTGACCACCAAGGACAACATCTGGGCCATCAACACCGAGAGCGAATACCACGAGGAGAAGGGGAAGTAAGCGCTCGCTGCCCCTTCGGTATATCCTGAAGTGTTGCCGCCGATTGATCAAAATGCGCGGCCGGAAGACCAGGATACCCTGACCCATGAGCCCAGATACCATCGCCACCATCGCCATTCATCTGCCCGACGGAGCCATCCGCGAGGTGCCCTCGGGCACCACTCCCCTCGATATTGCCACAGCAATCTCGCCTCGGCTGGCCGCCGCCTGCGTCGCCGCGCGCCTCAAGCCGCTGAGCGTGCCGCAGCCGGATCAGCTCGACTGCTGCGCGGAAAAACACACGGACGAGCCCTCCGACGAGGCCGCCATGTACTCGGCCAGTGACGAGGCCGCCGAGCGCATCGTCGATCTGACCGCCCCGCTCACGGCTTCTGTGCGCCTGGAACTCATTAAGGAGAACGATCCCGAGGCCCTCAAGGTCCTGCGCCACTCGGCCGCGCACGTGCTGGCCACAGCGGTTCTCGAACTCTTTCCCGAGACCAAGCTCGGTCACGGCCCGGCCACGGACTCCGGTTTCTTCTATGATTTCCATCGCGAAAAGCCCTTCACGCCCGAAGATCTGGCGCTGATCCAGACCAAGATAGCCGAGGTCGTCGCCCGCAACGAGCCCTTCCTGCATGAGTTCACTCCCAGAGAAAAGGCTCTGGAAGAGTTCGCCCGCGACGGCGACTTCATGAAGACCCACTTTGTGACGAAATTCACCGCGCCCGGCTCCGAGGTCAGCTTCTATCGCAACGGCGGCTTCATCGACTTCTGCCGCGGCCCGCACGTTCCCTCCACCGGCCGCGTCAAGGCCATCAAAGTCACCGCTCTGGCCGGCGCATACTGGCTGGGCGATGAGAAGAATCCGCAACTCCAGCGCATCTACGGCACCGCCTTCTTTTCGCAAAAAGAGATGGACGCCCACTTCGCTCGCCTGGAGGAGGCCGCCAAGCGCGACCATCGCCTGCTGGGCAAGCAACTCGACCTCTTCAGCATTCAGGAGCTGGCCGGCGCAGGGCTGATCTTTTGGCATCCCAAAGGTGCCATCATCCGCAAGGTGATGGAGGACTGGATGCGCGACGAGTGCCTGCGCCGCGGTTACTCGCTCGTCTTCACGCCGCACGTGATGCGCCGCGAGCTGTGGAAGGTCAGTGGGCACGAGGGCTTCTACTCGGGCAATATGTACACGCCGATGGAGCTGGACGACGCCGAGTATCGGCTGAAGCCGATGAACTGCCCCGGCCACATTCTCATCTACAAAAACTCGCCGCGCAGCTATCGCGATCTGCCTGTGCGCCTGGCCGAGCTGGGCAACGTCTACCGCTACGAGCGCTCGGGAACCATGCACGGCCTGCTGCGCGTGCGCGGCTTTACCCAGGACGATGCGCACATCTTCTGCACGCCCGGCCAGATCGAGGACGAGGTCGTCGCCTGCATCGACTTTGCCGAGGCCGTGCTGACCACCTTCGGCTTCAAGGAGTTCAAGGTCGAGCTATCCACCTGGGATCCCAGCGACCGCGCCCACTATGCCGGCTCGGACGAGAACTGGGCGCTCGCCATCAACGGCCTCAGGCGCGCGCTCGACCGCAAGGGCATCGCCTACAAGACCATCCCCGGCGAGGCCGCCTTCTACGGCCCCAAGATCGATGTCAAGCTGGTCGATGTTCTGGGCCGCCTCTGGCAGTTGTCAACAGTTCAATTTGATTTCAACCTGCCCGCGCGCTTCGAGCTCGAATACGTCGGCGAGGATGGCGAGCGCCATCAGCCGGTGATGGTCCACCGCGCCCTCTTCGGCTCCGTCGAGCGCTTTTTCGGCGTCCTCATCGAGCACTACGCCGGAGCCTTTCCGCTCTGGCTTGCTCCCGTCCAGGTGGGTCTGGTTCCCATCAGCGAGCGCCATCACGAGTACGCGCATAAGGTCGAGGCTGAGTTGAAGGCCGCCGGCCTCCGCGTCGAAGTCGATGATCGCAACGAGAAGATGAACGGCAAGATTCGCGACTTCGCCAACCGCAAGACGCCCTACATCCTCGTCTTCGGCGACAAGGAGCAGGAGGCCCAGCGGGTGAGCGTCCGCACCCGCGCGAAGGGCGACCAGGGCTCCATTCCGCTCGCGGAGTTCATCTCCAAAGCCCAGGAGCTTATCAAGAACCAATCAATGGAGCTATAGCCTGCGTCTTCAGCTCGAACCAGCGTCCCAGTTGCTCTTCGGAGATTTCTCCGGCGGCGAGAGCGAGAAAGGTGAGGTACGCCTCTTCCTGGCTGGCGTTGACCTCCAGGCCGTTCACCTCAAGATAGGCAAAGGAAACCAGCAATGCCGTGCGCTTGTTCCCATCCACAAAAGGATGGTTGGATCTGATGCCATAAGCATAGGCCGCGGCCAGCGCACAGAGTGAGGGCGGGGAATCAGCATAGGCCGGCAGATTCTTTGGCCGCGCCAGTGCGGAGTCCAGCATTCCCGCGTCGCGCACGCCCTCCGCTCCCCCGTGGGCCGCCAGTTGCAGATCGTGCGCTACTACCGCGTCGGCTTCTTCCATCCAAACCGGCTCAGGCATCACTCCGCCAGCTTCCGCAGCGCATCGCGATACTTCCGCATCACCCGCTCCGTGGCCTCCAGCTTCGTCATGAACTGGTCGTCGTACGGAGTCAGATGAGCGCCATAAGGCGTCTCGGAGAGGCAGACCGTATCGCCCTTCTTCACCTTCAGCCGCGCCAGCGTCTCCTTCGGCAGAATGATCCCCGCCGAGTTGCCGATTGCAATAATCTTTGCCGTTGTCGCCATGCGAAACTTCCCCTTTCGCATGATTATAACGTAAGTTATAACATTGTTTTGATTTCCCGAAGAAGAAAAATCCAACTCCGTACCCCATCCATTCGCGCTCTTGGCGAATGGGTGGGAAGTGGAATGTAGCGCCGGCCTCCTGGCCGGCTGTCGCGTGGACCTCCCGGTCCACGCCATACTTCAAACCGACAGACGGGTGCCCCCGGTTCCTCGCACTTGGGGACCGGGGAATAGATACCCAATCGACAGGAGATGTTCAGCAGATCCGCGGCAACTGCTCGCCAATCTGTTGCGGTATCACGCGGTTCGCGCCCATCGCCGTGCGCGCCACCAGCATCCGAGGATGTTCGGCGGTCACCCGTCCAATGCGCGCAGCCTCCCCTCCCAGCGGATGCGCGCGCAGAATCGCCAGAATTGCCTCCGCCGCCTCCGGTGCCACAAAGAAGACGACCTTGCCCTCGTTGGCCACGTAGACCGGATCGAGTCCCAGCAGCTCACAGGCCGACTGCACCTCCGCGCGCACCGGCAAACTCGGCTCGTCGATCTCCACGCCCATGCCCGAGGCCAGCGCAATCTCATTCAGCGTCGAGGCCAGGCCTCCGCGCGTCGGGTCGCGCATCGTATGCACCGCCGCGCCTGCCGTCGCCAGCACCTCGGCGATGAGGCCGTTCAGCGCCGCGCAATCGGACCGGATTTGACTCTCGAACTCGAGGCCCTCGCGCACGCTCATGATCGCCATGCCGTGGTCGCCGATGGTGCCGGAGACCAGAATCGCATCTCCGGGCATTGCACGCTGCGGTCCGACCGCGATCCCTGGCCGCAACAGACCCACGCCCGCCGTCGTGATGTAGCAGCCGTCGCCGTGGCCGCGCTCGACGACCTTCGTATCTCCCGTCACAATCTTCACTCCCGCCACAGCCGCCGCCCGCGCCATATCCGTGACAATCGCCGCCAACTGATCGAGCGGAAATCCCTCTTCCAAAATAAAACTCGCGCTCAAGAATTTTGGCTCCGCGCCGGAGACGGCCAGATCGTTGACAGTGCCATTGACCGCCAGTTCGCCAATCGAGCCGCCGGGGAAGAACAATGGCTGCACGACAAAGGAATCAGTGCTCATCGCAAGACGTCCGCCGCCTAAATCCACCACCGCCGCGTCGCCCAGATTCTCCAGCTCCGCATTGCGAAAGGCGGGCAGAAAAAGATGCTCCACCAGCTCATTGCCCAGCTTGCCCCCGCCACCGTGACCCATCACAATCGTCGGGTAGTCGCGCAGCGGCAGCGGGCAGGACCAGTTCGAAAAATCGGGCGAGTCTTTGGTCATGGCAATGATCAATGGACAGTGCGTGGGGAATCCGTTGTCCGTATCCAGTGTAACGGTTGCGACTCAAGCCCTGCATGAGCGATGCATCCGCAGTCATCCATGATTACTTGGAGGAAAAAAGATCGATAGGAATCATCACGAGGAACATGATCGCACCAATAATTCCAACAATCAGCAGTGCCCATCCTTGAACTTTATTGAATGCAAGATGAGATTCGTTATCGCCTCCGTAGCCGAAGGTGAAAAATCGGCTCACCTTTTCTGGATGACGAAGGGAAAATCGTCCAAATAATGCCGCGGCTATGGCAAAGATCAGTGCGATTAGATCACCCGATGCCTCATTCATGCGACGGCTCCTGACATATCGAATTAGCGCCGCGAGCGTCCGCGATCTCCATAGCCTCGGCCACGATCCCCGGAGCCGCGTCCGCGATCCCCGCGGTCGCCAAAGCCGCGCGGCTTGATGGGCGCGGCCACTGGCAGGTGCGTCTTGCCCGCAGGATACACCGCCAGAAAGCGGTCTGGGCCCTCGCCGTTGCTCGCCGTCTCCACGCCTTCGATGTCTTTGAAGGCCATGTGCATCTGGCGGCGCTCGCGGCTGTTCATCGGCGGGAACGCATAGGGAATGCCCGAGCGGATGACTTTGTCGGCGGCGATCTCGGCCTTCAGCTTGAGTTCCTGGGCGCGCAAGGCCTTGAAGTTGCCGGCGTCAAAGCTGATGAGTCCGCCCTCGCGCTGCTCCAGCCGGAGCATCTGCGCGGCGATGGTCTCCAGCGCCAGCAGCAGCTCGCCGTCGTGTTGCGTCAACTGCGGCACGTCCGGCCCGCCCAGCTCGACCGCGAGCACGGGTGATGGCTCTTCCGCGCCGGGCACGGCCTCCGGAGCGCTGATGCGGAATTTCAGGCGCATTCCGCCCAGCTTGTTCAGGGTCGTTAAAAATCCGGCAATCTTCTGGGCGGCTAACTGCAGGTCGTCGATGGGCATAACAGAACAGTATCGCAGAGACGGGCGGCCAATGCACACGCAATTGTAAAATCTCTCCGGCTAGGCCCTGAGCGCGCCGTCTGCGGATTCCTCTGGCGGCGTTGCCGTTTGGGGAGACAATGAGTTCATGGCGACGCTGCCCGTCTCCGAAGAACTCTGGACCGTGCGGGAGTATCTCTCGACGACCTGGAGCCCGGACCGCGAGTTTGTGGATGGGCGGATCGAGAAGCGGAATTTTGGCGAGAAAGAGCACTCCATTCTTCAGCGTTTTTTCACGGTTCTTTTCTTTCTGAAACGCGCCGAGTGGGGCGTCGAGGTCTTTCCTGACTGCGCACCCAGATTGCCGCCCGGAATTTTCGCGTTCCGGATGTACTCGTTGTGCGCAAAGGGGAGTCCTTCGAGCGCTACGTCACACGTCCGCCGCTGATCGCCGTCGAGATTCTTTCGCCGGAGGACCGCTTAAGCGCGATGCAAGAGAAGGCCGCCCAGTACTCCCGCTTCGGCATTGAGAATATCTGGATCATTGACCCGGAGCCGCGCATCGCTTACCGCTACACCGTCGCCGGATTGGAAGAAGTACACTCGGGCGAACTCACCGTGCCGGAGACGCCGATCCGCGTCGTGCTGAGTGAGATGTTTAATGGCATCGCGATGACGAGTTAGAATCTCGGACGGCTTCATGGCACCCATTCTAGCCTATTTTCAGGTTTCTTGATCGGACAAACGAAATCAATACTCCCTCGCCTTCGGCGTCAGATACTCCGGCCCCACCGGATCGGTGACCGACTCGGCCACGATGCGATCAATCTCGGTCATCGTCTCCACGTCCAGCTTCCAGCCCATCACGCCCGCGACTGCATCGAGCTGATCTGGCCGCCGCGCGCCCCACAGCGCCACGCTTACTCCGGGCCGGTCCAGCGCCCAGCGCACGGCCAGCTCCAGTATTGATTTGCCGTAGCGCTCCCGAGCCAGCGCGGCGATTCTCTCAACGGCCGTCATATATTGCGAGAAGCGCGGCTCCTGAAATTTGGGATCAACGCGGCGAATGTCGCCTTCGGCAAAGCTCATCCCGCGCGTGACGCGCCCAGCAAGCAGGCTGCGGCAGAGCGTGCTCCAGGTAAGAATGGAGACGCCCGTCTGCGCGCACCACTCGCGAATCGACACAGCCGCCGCGCGCGCTTCATCGATGCTCCGATCGAAGATGTTATACGGCGGCTGATTCGAGCTGAGCGGCGCAACAGCGCGGAACTCCTCCATCTGGGCAACGCTGAAATTGCTCACGCCAAGCGCCCTCACCTTGCCCTCGCGCTGGAAGTCGCCGAGCAGCGCGGCGGTCTCGGCGATCGGCGTGCGCGTGTCCGGCCAGTGGATCTGATAAAGATCGACATACTCCGTGCCCAGGCGGCGCAGGCTGCCTTCGAGTTCCGCGCGCAGCCGCGGCGCAGTTGAATTTGAATAAACACCGCGCTCGTTCCACTCCAGGCCCGCTTTCGTCGCGATGTAGAACTCCCCGCGCCTGCCGTGCTCGCGCATCGCCCGTCCGATTATCTCCTCCGAGCGCCCGCGCCCGTAGATCGGCGCCGTGTCGATCAGGTTGATGCCGCGCTCCAAAGCGCCCAGGCAGGTCGCGATCGCCACATCGTCGGGAATCGCACCCCAGTCCAGGCTGCCGATCTCCCAAGTGCCCAGCCCGATGCGGGAAACTTTCATTCCGGCTATGGTTGTTGTCTCCATACTCACAATCTTAACGGCTCGAAGAACGTCGGAATGTTATTTTAAGCATGGGGATTCTCGTTCTATTCGTGCTTTTTTCAGGAGACCTTCCATCCCTCACCGACGCCAACCGATCTCCATCGCCGCGCTCCTGGCAATCTTCGCGATAGCCTCGCTCGCCCGCGCGCAGGGCGGTCCGCCCTTCATCACCGACGACCCCGGCACGCCCGGCAACCGCCACTGGGAGATCAACTTCGGCTGGATAGCCAACCACAATCCCGGCAATGCCTACTACCAAACGCCAGACATCGACATGAACTACGGCTGGGGCGACCACATTCAGCTCAAGTACGAGCTGCCCATGGCCGTGGCCACCGACGAGAGCAACACCACGCGCGCCGGTCTGGGCGAGTCGCTGCTTGGCGTCAAGTGGCGGCCTTACGAGCACCATACCGCCGGCAAATCACACCAGCGACGAGGACCTGTCGCTGGGGACCCCGATGAAGCCAAGACCGACGAGAATATGAACTTCTCGCTCGGCACCTATCCGCAGGTCTCCATCAACAACCCCACCAGCGCGGTGCGCCGCGGCATTGTCGAGCCGGGGCCGCAATATTATCTGCCGATTGAATTTACCGCCAAGTGGGGGCCCATCGATTTTGACGGCGAGGTAGGCCGCTGGATCGGCAATCGCCATGTGCCCAGCCGCTGGGGGCGCGGGCTGATCGCGGGCCACGAATTCAGTGAGCGACTCGAACTCTACGGCGAAATCTACGATCTGCAGGACGCCAACCGCATCGACGCAACGCCCAAGCAGCGCGCGCTCACCGCCGACTTCGGCGGACGCCAGACGCTCGACCACGCGGGCCATCTGCGCCTGCTCTTCATGGCCGGACGCGCCATCCAGGCCGTCACCCGCCAGAACAGCGAGCCCGATTGGATTGCCTATCTCGGCGTGCAACTCCTGCTGGGACCGAAGTAAGCTGCACACGGCGCGCGCGAGCCGTTCTTGATCCGCCCAAAATAAAAATGCCGCGCCCCATTCATCGCCGCGTATTTTGCGGAGATGGATGGGGCGCGGGCAATCGGCGATAAGTTATTTAGCGTTTGTGATTGACTGTGTGGCCGCGTCCATCGCGCACTTCATTGCCTCTGAAGTGAGAGACCTTGTCGACGCGATTGCCCGGCACGGCCCGCTCGCCGCGTTCCGGCCTGGCGCCGGCATAGCCGTGATCCGGATGGAAACGGTTGTTCACATGGCCGCGAAAGCCGTCGCCGCCATGAAACCAGGGACCGCTGCCGATGAAGATGCCGCCGTTAAACCACTCCGGCCCGTAGTATCCATAGGGAGCGCAGTCATACGGAGCGGCGTCATAGTAGCCGTAGGGGCAATCGGGCGCTGCGCCAATCTCCACGGCAATCTGTGCCGATGCCTTCGGCGCGGTTGCCATCAGCAAGCATCCGGCAACAGCCGAGAGCAGAACAAGCTTGAATCCAGTCATAAATCCTCCTCAGGATCAAAGGGCCATCTCTGAGCGCCCTACTCCTTCACACTAGGCGCGGCAATCCTCGCCGTCTGAGCAATAGCGACCGCAGGCAAAAGAAGCGACTGGCGCGGAGATGGGGAAGCGGGCGAGAAGAGCTGCTGGCAACGGATATAACTCAAGCTCTGGAATGCCTGGTGCGTTGGCGCTCTTGCAATCGAGGCGAAGGATAAACCCGCTGAGTCTCAAAATCGGAAGAAAAAGCAACACCCTCTGAGATTGCAGCTACTTGATCTGCATAGGATCTGCCGTTTGCGCATTCTTGATCGCGTTGACCAATTCAGCCAGGCGCTGAGGGTCCACGTCGCTGATGGCAATTGCATTGAGATCGTTTGCGTCGAAGCCAATCAGATGAAAACCTGCGTGCGCCGCGGGCCATTCATTGGCCCGCAACTTGCCGGGCCCTTGCCGGAGAAAGACTGAGACGCGGTGCTTGCCGATACTAAAGAGCAGTTGGGCGACGGGCCGATTGTCAAGGTAGGTGAGGTTCGCGCCATCCAGCGTGGTGTCGCTGGGCAGGCCCTGCGGCAGATTGAAGCTGAAGGGGATTTTGCCCTGGAACCACGGCTTGACCGTGTGCCTGTCTGAAGAGATGACCTGCAAAGGCTGGCTGTCGGCAAGTGTGGCAATGTGCTGATCGAAGACCTCGGCAACTAGAGCCGCGTCCTCGGCTGAGGCCCTCTCGGCCCTTAGAGTGCTGCGCTGAACAAAGATCATGCCCACGGAGGCGAGAAGGAGCGTTGCCGCAACGGCCCAGCCAAGCAGTCCAACTCTCCGGCCATCTCTCCGGATTGAACGCGACCGAGAGAGTTCAATCGCGCGCAAGCCAGGCGCCTCGGACTCTGAATTCACCTGGGTTGCCAGACGCTTCTCGAATTGCGGCGAGTGAGTATACCGCTGGCCCGCCTTTGCGGTGGCGGACTTGAGCAGACTCTGAAAGAGAGCTTTTGATGTGCAGGCCGGGCACTCGGCAAGATGTTGGTTGGCGCCGGCCAACCGGTCTCCGGAAAGCTCGCCGTCCACAAGGGCATTCAGGACGATGTTGGAAAGATGATCGGTCATGCGCAAGCCCCCCTGGACGAACTCTGTTGCGCCTCGAGCGCCGCGCGAAGTGCCGCGCGCGCCCTGGCAATGCGGGACATCACCGTTCCGATGGGAATGTCGAGGGCTTCGCCAATCTCCCGGTATTTCATCTCTTCGACATCGCAGAGAAGAAGAACTTCCAGCAGCAGCGGCGGCAGCGTTTCCATCGCAGACTGGAGCGAGGCGCGGTCTGCCAGCTGGACCAGATTCATCTCCGGAGTCTGCCGGTCAATGATGGCCTCCGGAAGCTGTGCTGGCCCCGACTCTCCGTCTTCGTTCAACTCATCCTCAAGGGCAACCGTATACCTGACCGCGAGCCCGGTGCGAGAGGTGAGGAAGGTGTTGCGGAGGATGCGGAAGATCCATGCCTTGAAGTTGCTGCCCGGCTCAAAAGAAGCGAATCCCCGAAGCGCCTTGAGAATCGTCTCTTGCACCAGATCCTCCGCGTCGCTGGCATTGCGGCAGAGCCAGAAGGCGAGATTATAAAGCGAAGGAAGCAGCGGCAATGCCAGAAGCTCAAACGCGGAGGTTTGCGGGCCTGCTTCGTCAACTGTTTTCTTCCAGGGCAACCGCATGGTCCCATGCTAACTCATCTTCTCTCCAAAGATAAGAACTGGAATTCGGCAAAATTATTCTCCTTGATGGAATAAATTATGCTCAGCCCGGTTTGCATTCTTGGAGGGTTCCCCATGAAACAAATCGATCGCTCAATCCCCGTTCAACCGCGGCTTCTGTCAGCCAATGCTGATCATACGAAATTGGACAACTCAGTGGCCGACGATGGCATCGACCGGCGAAACTTTCTCAGTTGCATGGCTTGGGCGGGAACAGGCCTTCTCTGGACGATGGCCGCCGGTGTGCCTACATCGAAGTTGTTTGCGGCCACCGGCAGCGGAGCGGGCGAAAGGGCCGGCCACGGTGTCTCAAGCTTCAGCTTCGTCCAGATCAGCGACAGCCACATCGGCTTCAACAAGGCCGCCAATCAGGATGTGAGCGGAACGCTGAAGCTGGCGCTCGATAAGATCAACCGGCTGCCCGCCACACCCGACCTTCTGCTGCATACCGGCGACATTACGCACTCCTCCAAACCGGCGGAGTTCGACACCGCGCAGCAGCTCATCAAGGGAGTCAGAGCCGGCGAAACGTTTTATGTTCCCGGCGAACACGACATCGCAACCGACGACGGCGCAGCTTATCGTGAGCGCTTCGGCAAAGGTGCGCTGGGCACGGGGTGGTACAGCTTCAACCATAAAGGCGTGCACTTCATCGGCCTCAACAATTGCCAGCAGGTGGACGCCATGGGCCTGCTCGGCGCCGATCAATTGCGCTGGCTGAAGGCGGATCTGGCTTCGCTTCCCGATTCAACGCCGATTGTGATCTTTGCCCACATTCCGCTGTGGATGGTCTATCCGGAGTGGGGTTGGGGGACACCGGACGCCGCGGAGGCGTTGACCTGTCTGAAGCGATTCGGCTCGGTCACGGTGCTCAACGGCCACATCCATCAGGTTGTGCAGAAGGTCGAGGGCAACCTCGCCTTCCATACGGCAATGTCGACCGCCTTCCCCCAACCTGCTCCGGGCACAGCCCCGCACGCCGGCCCGATGGTGGTTCCTGCCGCCAAATTGAAGAGTGTTCTGGGCGTCGCCGAGGTCCAATATATCGCCCGGCATAGCCACCTGGCCATCGTCGATTCAACGCTGGAGGAGCGGTCGTGAGTCGAGCCAAGACCGTATCGATCTGGGTCGCAATTGCCTTCGCGGCCTCGCTCGCTTTGGCCCGCGTTCACCCCTTTGGGGATGCGGGTCAGGCGGTCGACACGCCGATGATGGAGCACTCCCTAGTCCCTCCGGAGGTGCGCGCAATTCTCGCCAACAAATGTGCGGACTGCCACTCCACACAGACGCGCACACCCTTCTACGGCCACTTTGCGCCGGTGTCATGGTTGATGGAACGCGACATAGTGGAAGCCCGGAAGGCCATGAACCTCTCCCAGTGGGAGGCTTACAGCCAGGAGCAGCGGCAGAGCTTCGCGGCCAAGATCGCGCACGAGACCAAAGCTCATCGGATGCCGCTCGCGCAGTATCGTCTGGTTCATTGGAATGCGCCCGTCAATGATGCCGAGATCCGGGTACTGGAGATGTGGGCCCACACATCGTCAAGCGAGTCGCAACCGCAAGCTGAAGAAGGCGATCCGCTCCGGGGCAAGGCGCTTTTTGACAAACGCTGTTCTGGATGCCATTCGCTGACGCAAAACCGCCAGGGCCCAAGATTGCAAGGGGTCTACGGACGCATCTCCGGCTCGGTCGCGGACTATGCCTACTCCGAGAGATTGAAGAAGGCGCGGATCGCCTGGGATGAAAAGTCGCTGGAGCAATGGCTTGCCGATCCCGACGCATTCCTGCCCGGCAATAACATGGACTTCCTGGTTCCCAAATCTCAAGAACGCCGGGACTTGATTAGTTATTTGAAAATAAGTTCAGGAAAATAGGGCGTCCATTGCATACTGCTCGCCCCACCCCGGCCCAATGTTGTATCGTTCAATCCGTATGGAATATTCAACCATCAACGCCCCCCGTCCCGCGCCCGAGGCCGAAGAGGTCTACCGCCGATGGATTCAATTCCTCGACGAAGAGTTCACCCGCCACCAGGCCCCCGAGCTGCGCTCGGAGATTGTGCGCGACCAGCTCTGCCAGCTCTATCTGGGCCGCCCGCACGGCGGCAAGCTCAACCTGACGCTCACCAGCGAGCTGCCCGGCAACGTCGTCTCCCTCTCGCTTGACCCGGAGAATGTCACGCTCGAGGCCGAGCACTTCGTCGATGCCGATCCAGCGCTCTTTGCCGCCCGCAAGCCCCTGCTCTGGTTCTGGCAGATGTTCGACCGCTCGCCGGTCGGCATGAACCACTGGCTGGGGCTGCGCTTCCGAGCCATGCTCGGGCGCCATCTCTTTGCCCGCATCGGCGCAGGCGTCAAGATCTATCACGGCGTTGAGCTGACCTTCGGCTACAATCTGGCCATTGAAGAAGGCGCCACCATCCGCCACCACACGCTGCTCAACGATCGCGGCGGCATCACCATCGGCAAGGGCGCGGTCATCGGCTCCTTCGCCCGCATCTATTCGCACTCGCACGCCGTTCACGACTTCGGCGAGGTCACGCTGGCCCCCACCGTCATCGGCCCGGCGGCGCGCATCGCCAGCCACGCCATCGTACTCGCCGGACAACACGTCGGAGCTGGCGAGCTGGTCGGCAGCTTCCCCGCCGAGCGCGCATAAAATGGTGCCCGATTCGCCCGGGGAATCTGTTGAATCTACCGCACTTTTGAAAGGGAGCGGCTTCTGTCGTGCCGATAGGTCAAGTTGATAGTGAAATGTACGGGCTTTCGTGTGAAGGGTACGGGCTTTCGTGTGAAGGGTACGGGCTTTAGCCCGTATATAAACCCTGCCAAACAATCAGGGCTTTAGAGCATTTTCGCTTCACTTGTTGACATTACGAGCGCATCGAAGGTGGCATTTTCTTGAGGAAAAAGCCACTTTACTGCAAGGATTCTGTATACACCAGAAGCGAAAATGCTGTAGCCCCCGAGGGAATGTGAACTCTATCGACATGGACCGATGCAGATCTTATTGATCCGGCAATTCAATACTGTTTGGGTGCCCCATCCATTTCCGCGTTTTTTGCGGGAATGGGTGGGAAAAAATCTCACTGTTTTCTTGCCGGATCAATAGCTGCTCTTCGGCCAGCGATAATGCCCCGCCGCGCGCTCGCCATGAAAGGCCGTCAGCGCGCTCTCTTCCACACCCCGTCCGATGTTGTGCACCACCTGCGCCGCCGCGCCCCCGCTCACCGCGATCCCCACGTGCGGCAGCCGCGCATCCAGCAGCCACGTCAGAATATCGCCCGTCTCGATCGCCTCCAGATAGCCGTCGCCCGCCGTCGGCCGCTCGGCCGCCCATAGCCGCGCCCCGGCCCGCGTCCAATAAGTTTCCAGATTGATGACGCGCCGGTGATCGATATTCGCGTCGGGCCTGCTCATGCCCCACTCTCTCGGCTGATGGTAGGCGCTGAAGTTTTTCGCCATATCCTCATGCAACAGCTTTTGCAGATCAAGCCCCAGCCCATCGCGCGCCCCGCGAATCACCACATCGGCGCAGACGCCGGTCGAGCGCGGCACGTCGCCGCCCGGATAACTCAGCCTTGTGTAACTCGGATCGTAACTCGTTGTCACGCCCAACTGCGCCCGCGCCGCATCGGCCAGCTTTTGTCCGCTACTCGCATCCGCCAGTGCAAGCTTCGCCGAGGTAATCCAAACCGCCGTCACTCCGCCAAGAAAATCTCGCCGCCGCATCACTTCTTCTTATGTTCGTTTGTCACGTTGTACTGACTTCCGTAGATCGTGCTGCCGTGCGCGGGCAAGGTTACCTCCATTGCTTCGGAGGCCTTCCACTGGCTGCCATCGTATAGATCGCGTGCACCATTGCTTTTACACATCTGACAGACTTGCTCCCACATGAAATGCAGAGTGACCGGTTTATCGCCAAGATTGAAGAGAGCAACATACTCCGGCGGATCGTCAAAAGCTACTTCCGACGCATTCCACACCCGCACATTTTCAAAACCTGCGGGCAACTCTTCGATCGGCATACTCTGCGAGGCTTTCTGATTGACGTCGATCACATCCTTATTCGTGATCAGCGACCGCGTAAAATCGTCCAGCTTCGTCAGATTCGCCCCCAAAATCAGCGGCGAACGCGAGATCGCCCAGAGCGTCATCTCGGTCTTCTCCTCGTCGTGTGTCAGGCGCGATTGCCGCGCCTCGCCCCAGCCCGGATTCGGCCCCAGCCAGCCCCACGGCAGCATGTCGGCATCCGGCCAACTGCCCTCCTTCACATACGGCTGCCACTTGGCGATGCGGTCAAACTCGCCGCTCAGGCCAAAGGGAAACTCGCCCCACTCCGGCTTCGAAAACAGCTTCCAACCATCCCAGTGATCGTTGGTGATGCGCCACATCTGCGCGTACTCGGCCACCTCGGCTGCGTGTTCGATCTGCGTCGGCCCCGGCGAAAGGCTCAGCACAATCGGTCGCCCCGTCTTCCGGATCGCCGCGGCAATCTGCTTGATCTCGGTCAGGCGATAAGGATGATCGCTGATGCAATCCACCTTGAGATAGTCGAGGCCCCAACCGGCGTAGAGCTTCAGCATCGAATCGTAATAGGCCTGTCCGGCGGCGTTGTCGGCCACGCCCCAGTTGCCCTCATCCCACCCGCAGGGAGATTGCAGATCCGCGGCGTCGGTCGCGTGCAAGCTCGTTCCCCCAATCGGCAGATTCCGCTCGACCGCCTGCTTGGGAATCCCGCGCACAATGTGGATGCCAAACTTCAGCCCCTGCGCGTGAACCCAGTCGGCAAGCGGTTTGAAGCCCGCGCCATCCACCGAATCCGGAAAGCGGCTCACAACAGGAATCAGGATTCCATTTGCGTTGAGGAGATATTTTTTGTCGGCCAGATGCTCGCCGGCCGGGTTCTCCATGTACCAGCCCTCGTCGATCACGGCATACTGCCAGCCGAACTGCTTCACCCCTGCCAGCACCGCGGCATTGGCCTTGAAGTCGGCCTCGTTGATCGTCAGCCCGTAGGCATCCCAACTGTTCCAGCCCAGCGGCGGCGTGGGCGCGGGCGTCTGAGCAATGCTGAGGGTTGCGGCAAAGACAAAAACAAGAGTGGGGAAAAAGTAACTGCGTTCCATGCGGGAACAATATCACACTCGCCGCCGCCCAGGCGAGTGTGCAAAAGGTCATATGCGCGCATCCATTCGATATGAGATTCAAGATACACTGAATGCGTAAGCCCGTTCGCCCCACACGCTCCCCCGGAGGAATCATGCCGCAGAATCTACTTGATCAGTTGCGCCAGTTTACCGTCGTCGTCGCCGACACCGGCGACATCGAGGCGATCGCCCGCTTCCGCCCCCAGGACTCGACCACCAACCCCTCGCTGATCACCGCCGCCGCCCAGCAGCCGCACTATCAGTCCATCGTCGATGGCGTGCTGATCGCAGCCCGCTACGAGTTGGGCAAGAACGCCCAGGCGCAGGCCGTCGCCAACCTGGCCTTTCAGCGGCTGGCCATCGCCTTCGGCAAAAAGATTCTCGATATCGTTCCCGGACGCGTCTCCACTGAAGTCGACGCGCGTCTCTCTTACGACACCGCGGCCACCATCGCCCAGGCCCGCTCCATCATCGCGCAATACGACGCGGCCTCCATCGGCCGCGAGCGCGTGCTGGTCAAGATCGCCTCCACCTGGGAGGGCATCCGCGCCGCCGAAGTGCTGGAGCGCGAGGGCATCCACTGCAACCTCACTCTTCTCTTCGGCCTTCATCAGGCCGTCGCCGCAGCCGAGGCCGGCGTAACTCTCGTCTCGCCCTTTGTCGGGCGCATCCTCGATTGGTACAAGAAAGATACCGGCAAGGACTTCCACGGCGCAGACGATCCCGGCGTCATCTCTGTCACGCGCATCTATCACTACTACAAAAAATTCGGCTACAAGACGCAGGTCATGGGCGCCAGCTTCCGTAACATCGGCGAGATCGCGGAGTTGGCCGGCTGCGATCTGCTCACCATCTCTCCACAACTGCTCGCCGAGCTGGAATCGACCGTCGCCGAGCTGCCGCGCAAGCTCTCGCCCGAAAGTGCCCGCGCCCTGCCTATCGAAAAGATCTCCATCGACAAGGAGAGCTTCGACCGTATGCACGCCGCCGACCGCATGGCGACCGACAAACTGAAAGAGGGAATCGAGGGCTTCTCCGCCGCGCTGGTCAAGCTGGAAGCGCTGCTCGCCGCGCGCCTCGCCGAACTGGAGTCTCACCCGCCCGCCGCCTGATGCAGCGAACAAAATGAGGAGTTCAGGCGGGTGCCCCAGGTCTCGATGTTGAGACCTGGGAGACCGGAATTACAGCATTTTCGATTCTGGTGTATACAGAATCCTTGCAGTAAGGTGGCTTTTTCCTCAAGAAAAAGCCACCTTCGATGCGCTCGTAATGTCAACAAGTGAAGCGAAAATGCTCTAGGGAACCTCTGATTAAGTCGAAATTTTGAAGGGTACGGGCTTTAGCCCGTACATAAATCCAGCAAAATCAATGTTGGGCTTTAGCCCCCGAGGGAATGCACGCTCAACAAGCACTTTGATCAGAGGTTCCCTAGAGTAATCGTGGAAGTTACTCCGACCAGACGCCCAGCACATTGCCCGCGCCGTCGGAGAAATGAAAACGCCGCCCGCCGGGAAACTCGAAGACGGGAACGACAATGCTGCCGCCCGCCGCTACAATCGCCGCTTCGGTGGCCTTCAAGTCGGAGGAGTAGAGCACTGCCATCGGCGCAAATTTTGCTGGAGCCTCATGCGCTTCACTCTTGGCGAATCCCAGGGCCAGGCCGGAATCGGTCGCGTTGCAGTCGATGTAATCCGGCCCCCAGTCCTTGAACTTCCAGCCAAAAACTGTTGAGTAGAATTTCTTGCTTCGTTCAATATCGTTCGTATGGAACTCGATGTAGTTGATCTTGTGGTGGGATGCTGGTTGGCTCATGCGAATGCTCCTTGGCAGTCAATCTCTCGCTATACTATAGCTGAGAATGCAGCCGCGCCGGATCAAATTCGCCAGACTTTACTTTTCCAGCCAAAGCGAGATTCCGCCGACGATCGACCGACCCTGCATGGCCACGCCCTGAATCTCCTGATAGCCTGTGTTGCTCAGATTATCGAGCCGTAGATATGGGCGAATTTTCCCCTTGTCGTAACTCATCGCCGCATTCCACACCGGATAGGGCGCGGCATTCCATGGCGGATTGCCCGGCTGCTGACACACTTTTACAACGGCAACAGAGTTAGTAACTACAAATGCATCCTTCAGCGTCGCTGTCCAGATTGCATGAAGATTTCCGACCGGATAATTCAGCGCATACTCCGATTGCAGGTCGTTCAACGCAGGCTGCGTGCCGACGAGCCCCGTCCACGCCAGTTGAATCCGCTCGCCCCGCGCGGCTTGAATCGTCGCCTCGGTCTCCACGCCCTTGAAGTCGAGCCCGCTCAGATTCACCGCGCACCAGGTATCGGTCTTGCAAGCTGCGGGGGTAGGCGAGTTCGCCGGTGGCGTCGCGCTCAGGTAACGCAGGTAGTCGATCGTCTCGTGCTGGCGCGTGTAGAATCCCGTCGCCGTAATCGAAATCTTGCTCGATGGCGACCAATCCGCGCCGCCCTCGCCACTCCACGCAGACTCGGGCTTTAGATTTGCATTGCCGATTGTCGCCGGATCGGAGTAATAAAGGTCAGTGTAAGTCGGCAGACGAAAACCATAGCCTCCGCTTGCCCGCAGCTTCAAATTTTTTCTCACGCGCAGACTGCCCGCCAGGTGCGGCGAAAAAACCGTCTGCGCGCCGCCGGAAAAAATCTCCTCACGCCCGCCCGCCGACAGGTTCCACCGGCTCTTTGTCGGCTTCAAATCCAAATCCACATAACCCGCGCCGCGATTGCGCGCATGAATGCCAAGGTTCGTGCTGCGAATGCTGTCGCCGTCTGACTCCAGCCCCACCAGCAACACCGACGCGCCTTTCACCGGCAGCGTGTGACGCACAGAGGCCTGCCATGATCCATCAATGTGGTTGTTTTCATAGACCGACGGATCGCTGCGCAGCAAAATAAACTCATCCGTGTGACGCCGGTAACCGAAGGCCGCCTCCGTCCGGCTGCCGATCTCCTGACGGCCACTGGCAAACCATCCCTTCGTCCTCTCCCATGAGTTATACGGACCATAAAACTGATTCGCGCCGAAGGAGCGGTCGCTTGCCGCAACCATCAGGTTCGAGAAGCCCAGCCGCGAACTGACCCAGCTCTCCGACGATGCGTCTTCGTTGCGGTAATCGCGATCATCCTGGCAATCGCGATACATCTGGGCCGCATCGCAGAGAGTGCTGTTTCCGGGCAGCGCCAGAAAACCTGTCGAAAAATTGCGCTCCGCCGTCAGCCGGCTGCTCCATCGCTTGCGCGCTAACTCGCCCACCATCGACTCTTCGCTCTCGCCATAGCTGCCGCCTCCCGCGCGCAAGCGAAGCGAACTCGCGTTGGGCGCGGCGGTCAAAAAGTCGGCGACGCCGCTCAACGCATCCGCGCCATGCAGCGTGGAGCCCGCGCCATGCAGCACTTCAATCGCGCTCATCGCCTCCAGCGAAATCGGCAGATCGAGATTGTGGTGCGCCGTCTGGCTGTCGTCGATGCGAAAGCCATTTAACAACACCAGCGCCTGCTCGAAGGTGCCTCCGCGCAACAGCAGATCAGCCTGTCCGCCGCCCGCGCCGCGCTCTTCCAGGTAGACCGACGAGTCCTCGCGCAGCAGTTCCTGCGGCGACTCAAACAGCAACGGATCCTCCACCGGCAGCACCACAACCGCCGCCGAAGACTCGGCCAGCGGCACCGGCGTCGCCGAGCCAAGAACCACAATCGTCTCAGTGGGGTGCGTCAACCGGGCGGGTTCGCTCACTGGAGTAGCCGCTTGTGAGCAAGCCGCCTGAGCGGTGAATGCCAGCAGAAGAGCGCCGGCAATAGAGAGCGATTTGGATGGAAGCATATCCTTCGATCTTCAGCGCCGATAGGCCGTTTCACAACGGTAATTTGGTATTGCCTTGAATAGTTGAACGGTAAACTATTAAAATGAATTCATGCGCATCGATGCATTTCTGCGGGAAAGCCCCATGTTCGCCGTCAATCGCGCCGCGCGCCGCGTCGAATCGCTGGCCGCGCAGTTGTTCGCCGAGGACGGCCTTGGTTTTCTGGAGGGCTTGATTGTAGCCGCGTTGTTCTTTGAAGCGCCCCGCTCCGTCAAACCCTCAGAGCTGGCCGAGGCCTTCGCCACCACCCGCGGCAATGTCAGCCACTGCGTCTCCGCGCTCGAGGCCAAGGGTTTGTTGCAGCGCCGCATCGATCCCGCCGACGCACGCGCCTATCAGCTCACGCTCAAGCTGCAGGGTAGGAAGTGCGCCGTGCGCGTCATCGGCGCCTTTGACAAACTGCAACGCGAGTTTGAACGCGAGATAGGCAAGACGGTCTTGAGCGAGACGCTGCGCAGCCTGCGCAAACTGGAAGCGCAATGCGCGGATCGTCCGAGCTAGGGAACCTCTGATTAAGTCGAAATTTTGAAGGGTACGGGCTTTAGCCCGTACATAAATCCAGCAAAATCAATGTTGGGCTTTAGCCCCCGAGGGAATGCATGCTCAATAAGCACTTTGATCAGAGGTTCCCTAGAGGATATAGCGCGACAGATCCTGATCCTTCACTACCGATGCGACCATCTGCTTCACGTACTCCGCGCCGATGTGGAAGATCTTCTCTTCGCCTGTGGCCGTCGTGCGTTCCTCATACGGCAACGGCGTCGAGGACTCGCTGCGGATCGCTTCCTTCAGCGCCGCGGCGGCCGCCTCATCCGGCGCCTTGCGCGCCACATCGGGCGCAAGGAAACTTACATCTTCAAGCACCCGCTCCATAATTGTATGCAAACGGCGTGCGCCGATATTCTCCGTCTGCTCATTCACCTTGAAGGCAAACTCGGCCATCTCGCGCAGCGCCTCGGGCGAAAACTCCAGCTTCACTCCCTCGGTCTCCAGCAGCGCGGAATACTGCTTGGTCAGCGAGGCCTTCGGCTCGGTCAGGATGCGCAGAAAATCATCGACTGTGAGCGACTTTAACTCCACGCGAATGGGAAAGCGTCCTTGTAACTCCGGGATCAGATCGCTGGGCTTGGAGACGTGAAAGGCTCCCGCGGCGATAAAGAGAATATGATCGGTGCGCACCATGCCGTAGCGCGTATTCACCGTCGTTCCCTCGACGATGGGCAGAATGTCGCGCTGCACACCCTCACGCGAAACATCCGGTCCGTGGCCGCCTTCGCGGCCCGCGATCTTGTCGATCTCGTCCAGAAAAACGATGCCGCTCGATTCCACGCGCTCGACCGCCGCGCGATTCACCGAATCCATATCGATCAGCCGGCTTTCTTCTTCTTCCACTAAATAGTCGAAGGCATCGGCCACCTTCATCTTGCGCTTCTTTGAGCCGCCGCCAAAGATATTCGGCAGCATATCCTTGAGGTTCATCTCCATCTCCTCAAGGTTTTGATTGCTGATGATGCCGAACTGCGGCGTCCCGCGATCTCTCACGTCCAACTCGACCATGCGCTCGTCCAGCTTGCCCTCGCGGAATTGCTGGCGCAGCTTCTCGCGCGTGCGCTGATAGCTGTCAACCTCGGGCAGCGTCAACTGCCCCTCCTGCGCGGGCGGCGCGGCGGGCGCGGGCGGCAGCAGCACGTCGAGCAGGCGCTCTTCGGCATTCATCTCCGCGCGGTCCTGCACCTCTTCCAGCCGTTCCTCGCGCACCATGTCGATCGAGATCTCGACCAGGTCGCGAATCATCGACTCCACATCGCGGCCCACATAGCCGACCTCGGTAAACTTTGAGGCTTCGACCTTGAGAAACGGCGAGCCGGTCAGCTTGGCCAGCCGCCGCGCAATCTCCGTCTTGCCCACGCCCGTCGGCCCGATCATGATGATGTTCTTGGGCATGATGTCGTCGGCAATGTCGGGCGGCAGCTTCTGGCGGCGCTGGCGATTGCGCAGCGCAATAGCCACCGCGCGCTTGGCGGCCTTCTGCCCAACGACGTGTTTATCGAGTTCGGAGACAATCTCGCGCGGGGTCAACTCGTCTAATGAGAGTTCTTGCTCTTCGGCGGATGCAGGTAGGTAGATAGCCATATTCTGTCAGATTCTATTCTCTCAGGCCGGGGTGCCGCAGGAGCGGAGGAAAACGAGGAGCAGGTTTCAGCCCGGCCTCAGCTTTGCCGCACGGACTGTCAAGGGATGCTTCTGGCCGCGGAATTGAAGCCGATTTAAGAGAATTTCGAGGATGCAGGCGGGAAACCAATGGATTTCGTCTTCCAGGCTGGCGGTGAGCGTGCCGTAGTATGGAAGATAGCATAGGCTGAAGTTGCTCGTTGCAGAGGAGTTCGAGTCGGCAAATATGCCCCGCGTCCGACCACGGGATGCGATGGCGGATATTTGCAAAAGAAAGCGAAGGATATGGCCGATCCTGCAAGCACAAATGGCGGCGCCGGCGGAGTCGCGCGCCGCGACTGGATACTGATGCCGCTCATCGGCCTGCTGACTGTGGCCGCGATGGGGGTTGCGAGCGAGCAGATCGTGGCGCGGATCTTTCCCGAGGAAAAAGGGAGCCTGGCGCCGTGCCTGATCTCGAACGATCCAACGACCGGCGTACGCGGCGTGCCCAACTCCGTGTGCGTGGTTGATCAGTATGAGAGCGGGCGGATCGAATATCGGCAGAACAGCCGCGGCCACCGCGCCGGATATGAGCTGGAGCCCAAACCGGCCGGAACCTATCGCATTGTGCTGACCGGCACCTCGGCGGTGTACGGAGACTACGTGCGCCAGCAGGATACCTTTGCCAGCCTGCTGCCGGCCGTATTGGAACGTCGCACCGGCCGCCGCGTGGAGGTGTATAACGAGGCCATTCTGGGTGGCACTCCGCGCGCGATCTCCAAGCGTTTTTCCGATATTGCCGCGGCGCAACCGGATATGATTCTGTGGGTGCTGACGCCCTGGGATGTCAATTATGCCGATATGTTGGTTTTTGCGCATCACAAACCAGAGCAGGAAAGCCTCCCGCGGCGCATCTATCATCGCATACACGATTCGTATACAGCCAACGTGCTGCTCTTCCTTTTCTATCGCAGTCCCAGTTCAACGTTGAAGAAGCGGCTGATCGGGATGGGCAATGTGGGGGATCTGGACCGGGTTTCATCGCCGGCATGGAATGCTCACCTGCACGACTTTGAAAGCGCCTACGCAAGCGTCCAGGAACAGGCGCGGCTGGCAGGCCTTCCGCTGATCGTGGGGCTGGTTCCCAGCAGGACCGCGGCCACGATGATCTCGCTGGGCGAGTGGCCTTCGGCATACGATCCTTACAAAATCGACCGCGATCTGGCCCAGATCGTTCACCGTCATGGGGGCCAGTTCATCGATCTTTATCCGGGATTTGCTGCCACTCCGCACGCGGAGATGGACTATTACGAGCTTGCCCGGCATCTCAATCCAGAAGGGCACCGGCTGGCCACAAGGCTGATCGCCGACAAGCTGCTGGAAGATTCTCCGCTGGCGCATCTGTCGAACGCAACTGCGCAAGGAGGCAGATAACCGTGGAGTCGGCATCGATTTCATTTATATTTTTCGGCCTTGCAGTCGCGCTCCTCTCAAATCTGAGCCGCTCACCGGGCTGGCGTGCGGCGGTTCTGTTTCTCGCCAGTCTGGCATTTCTCGGAGTGATTTCGCATGATCCGATCGTCTGGATTCCGCTGGCCGGATTTCTTCTCTTCGGCTATGCCGCGCTGCTTTGGGTAGGGCGTCAGAAGGGGCGCGGGTTGGGTTGGGCGGTCATCGCTGTGATTCTGGCATACTTCTGGCTGAAGAAATACACGTTTCTGCCCGCGGCCAGTTTTCTTTCAATCTCTTATCTGACGCTGGGGCTCTCCTACATCTTCTTTCGCGTGCTGCACCTGATTATCGAGGCCGGTGAACAGACCCGCCAGCCGATCGGCCTGGGTGCCTATCTGCTTTACCTGATCAACTTCACCACCTTTGTCTCCGGTCCCGTGCAGCGCTACGAAGAATTTGCGCGCGATCAGTTTGCCGCCGAGCCCCTGGCGCTCGACATTCCCACAATCGCCCGTCAACTGGAGCGCATCGTCTACGGTCTCTTCAAGGTCAACGTACTGGCGTTGCTTCTCTCCTGGCTGCAGCAGGACGCGCTGGCCGATCTCGGGCATCCTCTACCCACCCCTGCCCTGCTCTGGGCCGGATTCCGCCTGGCCTTGGTCTATCCCTTCTTTCTCTATGCCAACTTCTCCGGCTATATCGACATCGTGATCGCGCTGGCGCGGCTGATGCGGCTGGAGTTGCCGGAGAACTTCGACCGTCCATTCTCATCCACTTCGTTTCTGGAGTTCTGGAATCGCTGGCACATTACCGTCTCCACCTGGTTGAAGACCTACGTCTACAATCCACTTCTGACGGCGCTGATGCGCCGTTTTCCATCGCCGGCCGCGGCGCCCGGACTGGCGGTCCTGAGCTTCTTCGTCACCTTCTTCCTGGTGGGTCTTTGGCACGGGCGAACCTCGGAGTTTCTTTTCTTCGGCGTACTGCAGGGCGGGGGCGTGGCCTTCGTCAAGCTGTGGCAGGTGCTGCTGACGGGCTTGCTGGGCCGTAAACAATACAAGGCGCTGGCGGCCAACGCTTTTTATACCGGCCTCGCGCGCGGATTGACGCTGTCCTGGTTCGCTTTCACGCTCTTCTGGTTCTGGGCCAGCTGGCAACAGATCGGCGCGATGGCTGCTGCGCTCGGTTACGGCCGATGGATACTGGTTTGGGCTGGCGTAGGTTTGGCCGCCAGCATCCTATTGGCGGCATACGAAGGGGCGCGCGGGCTGGCGCTCCGGCTGCGCACCTCTGAGGGACCGCTGCTGGCCAGCCGCTATGCGCGCATGGTCTACGTCACGGTCCTCGGCGTCCTGGTGCTGGTCGTTCAGGTTCTGCTCAATCAACAGGCGCCGGATATTGTCTACAAGGCGTTTTAAAGCAAACCCGCGATTTCCATGCCCCAAGCAGACCTTTCGAAGGTGTTGTTTGAATCTCCATCGTTCAGATTCCACTTGCTCAGGCTCTGCCGTCGCGCGCGTGGCTGAGGTGAGCTACAGAGAATCTTTGGCGGGCGCCAGGACTTCCAACTTGGGAAAGTAGCTTCGATAGCGGGCGGCATCTCGTGTGAGAATTGCCAACTGTTCGATTGCGGCGTGCGCGCCGATATAGAAATCCGGGAGGGGGGACGATTTTTCTCCGCCCCGGCGACGATAGTTCAAAAAACACTTCCCGGCAAGAAAACCGGCCTCCCAGGGCAGCGGGGCGCGTTCGATGATCCGGCTCGGCAATGCGGCATCCAACGCCTCGATGGTCTCGAATCCAATCGACACTTCGGCATAAATAATTGGATTGATCAACAAAGCCGTGTATTCTGCGCACTCGGTCAATGCTTGACTGGACCACTGCGCCCATCGGGGGTCGCCGGTGGCGATGTCCAGCAGAACATTGCTGTCCACAAGGACACCGCGGCAACGGCCAAGCCGAAGGGCAAGGTTGCGCAGAAGCGGTTTCATTTGGCTTACCTGCTTCCCCTGGTCAACTTCATGATTTCGTCGGTGGACAAGCGGGAGCTGGCGCTGCCGCGCAGGCCAAGCAGAGCGGCCTGCCCTCGGGCGCTGCCCGCTCCGCTTGGCCGGGATTTGCGAATACGGGCGTGGTCGTCCGCGATTTCAAACTCGACCTCGGTGTGCGGAAGCAGCCCTAAACGGAGGCGGACCTGCTGGGGAATGGTCACCTGGCCCTTGCTGGTAATCTGCATCGGTATTACTCCTACCAGTAAGTATAAGGAATATTGAAGGCGTGCGCAACAGGAACGAAAAACAGGAAACCGAGTCTTGACACAGCGATTGATCAATAGGGGAGGCGCTCTCAACATGGTCTGGAAATCTCACTGGGACCGGGGCCACCCGTCCGGTTTGCAGCTCCTGCTATCGGGCAGATCGAAAGGATGCACGCAGCTCTTTGCGAACGACCAGCTTCAGGCCTGACCAGATTTCATCGATGGCGCAGACCTTTACATCCACGACGGGTGTCTTGAGCGCGGCGTCGCGGATTGCGTTGTCGCTCAGATCCGTTGGCACACCAGAGGATTTCTTGGGCCACGCAACCCAGATCATCCCATCGGGTTTCACCGCGGTAAATAGCGCGGCAAAGCCTTCGTTGAATTGCTTCATTGTGGTGGCGAATAGCAGCGCCACATCCAGATCCCGTGCGACGGAGACCTTGGCGACCTTGGCAAGCTCCTCGGGTATTACGGCGGAGGCGTTCTTCACCAGGACGCGATCTCCGTCTTTGATGCCGAGTTTCTTCAACAGTGGCGTTTTCGAATATCCTGCCATTTTCCTGCCCAGGATTGAATCGCCCAATGGGCTACTTCAACTCCTCAATCGTGACGTGGTCGTTCGTATAGATGCAGATCTCTCCGGCGATCTTCATCGCCTTTTCAGCGATTTCGCGGGCACTCATGTCGGTGTTTTCCAGCAGCGCGCGCGCGGCGGCCGTCGCGTAACTTCCGCCCGAGCCAATCGCGGCCAGCGGCTCGTCGGGATCGATCACGTCGCCCGAGCCGGAGATCAGGAAGGTCTGGTTCTGGTCGGCCACGACCAGCAGCGCCTCCAGGTTGCGCAGCATTTTGTCGGTGCGCCAGTCCTTGGCCAACTCGACGGCGGCGCGATTCAAGTTGCCGGCGTACTGCTCCAGCTTGGTCTCAAAGCGGGCGAAGAGCGAAAAGGCGTCGGCCGTCGATCCGGCAAATCCGGCTAGAATCTTCTCCTGATAGAGCCGGCGAATCTTCTTGGCCGAGTGTTTCAGCACGTGATCGCCCAGCGTCACCTGTCCATCGGCGGCCATCACCACGGCGCCATTGCGGCGCACACAGATCACAGTGGTCGAACGAATGCGGGAATGGCGTGCCGCTACGGGATTTTCTCTTGAAGGCATGGATAAACCTCTGCAAATCAGCGCATCTCGTGGATTTTTTCGCTGCAAGATGCAGTCACGAGTATAGCGCAGCGCGCGCGCCGCCCGCGCCCTTGCCGCAAACGTATCCACATCACAGCGGCCAGTTGACCCACTGCGGTATTCTCTTGCTTGGGGCTCTCGGGGGAGCTTCCGCTTGGAATGACGCATCTGACTGCCAATCAATGGGGGAGTGCCGCCGCTGTGCTCCTCGGCATCGTGCTGCTGGTGCTGGGGCTGTGGCTGGTCTTCCGCCGGCGTCCCACGGCCGAGGAGCTGGAGCGCGCCCGCCGCCAGTTTCTCTCCCGCTCCGGGCGGCTGGTGGATGGAATGCTGCTGGATGTCTGTCAGGTCGAGGCTCCGGCTCAAACAAAAAACGATGTGGCCCGCACGCTCACCCTGCTGCTCTTCAGCTATCGCATCGGCGGCGTCGATTACGAATCCTCGCAGGACATCACCGATCTGCGCGGCTTCGATTCGTCGCAGGTCCGCGCCGGCTTTCCCTGCTCCGCGCGCTACCAGCCGGGCAACCCCCACAACAGCATCGTGGTGGCCGAGGAGTGGAGCGGCCTGCGCGCCGGCCTGCCGGTCTTTCCCACCTACGACGATCCCGACCCGATCGACACCAGCCATCTGGAAGGCCAGCGCCCAGGGCGCGGATAATCTCCTCTCGGCGGGACTCTTCGTCGATCAAGCCGCCGTGCGTTACACTGCACACAATACGAGACGAGCGCTGCCATCAAGTATCGACCCATTCAGCGAGTCGATTCTTGCAGGCAAGCGAAGGGAGAGACTTATGCTCAAGGGATTTCGCAACTTCATTTTGCGCGGCAATGTGGTGGACCTGGCCGTCGCCGTGATTATGGGCGCGGCCTTCAATGCAATCGTCTCGTCGCTGGTGGGCGATGTGCTCAACCCGTTGATCGCCGCCACCGTCGGCAAGCCGGATTTCAGCACCGTCGTTTTGCATTTGGGCAGCGGTCAAATCAAAATCGGCAACTTTCTCAACGCCGCCGTCTCCTTTTTGATCGTCGCGATCACCGTCTATTTTGCCATCATTCTGCCCTTGAATGCCCTGCTGGCGCGGGTGAAGAAGTGCGAGCCGGTGGCCGAGCCGTCCACCAAGAGCTGCCCAGAATGTTTGAGCGATATTCCGCTGGCCGCGCGCCGATGCGCCCATTGCGCCCAGCCGGTGGCATAGAAGAGAAAGAGCGGTAGCCGCTCGTTCCCGAGGTTTTTGCATATGATCTTGCGCAAGCCGATCGTCGCTTTCGCTCTCACGGTGCTCGCATCTTCCCTCGCCTCGCAGACTCCGACCGCCCCAGCCGTCCTCGGCTACCGCGACTTCTCCACGCAATCCAAAATCGAGGAGAAGTTCCTCGCCATCCCCGACGCGCGTCTGGCCGGCGAGCACCTGAAGATCCTCACAAAAGATCCCCATCTGGCCTCCACTCCCGAAGATCGCAAGACCGCCGAGTATGTGGCGCGCAAATTCCGCTCAGCCGGTCTCGAGACCGAGATCGTGCCCTACCGCGTGCTGATGAATCAGCCTAAAGTTGTCCGCGTCGAGGCCTACGACTCCAGCGGCCATCTGCTCATGAGCGGTCCCACGCGCGAGCACGTCCAGGGCGATCCCTACCAGGACGATCCTCGCGTGGTGATGCCCTTCAACGGATCATCGGGATCGGGCGACGTGACGGCCGAGGTCGTCTACGCCAACTACGGACGCCTGGAGGACTACGAAGCGCTCGCCGCCCGAGCCATCGATCTGCACGGCAAGATCGTCCTCGTCCGCTACGGCGCAAACTTCCGCGGCGTCAAAGTCTATTTAGCAGAACAGCGCGGCGCCGTGGGCGTGCTCATCTACTCCGACCCCCACGACGACGGCAGCGCCAAGGGAGAGGTCTATCCTCTCGGCCCCTGGCGGCCTGAGACCGGCGTCGAGCGCGGCAGCGTGCAATACATCTTCAAGTATCCCGGCGATCCGGAGACCCCCGGCGTGGCCTCGACCCTTGCTCTGCCCGATGCGGCCCGCCAATCGCCTTACGGCAACCAGCCGCACATCATCTCCATTCCCTTGAGCGCACACGATGCCGCGCCGATTCTGCAAGCCATGCAAGGCCCTCAGGCGCCGCCCGAGTGGCAGGGCGCGCTGCCCTTCCGCTACCATCTTGGCGGCGGCCTGCGCGTTCATCTTGTCTCGCAGCAGGATTTTCAGCGCCGCATCATCTGGAATGTCATCGGCAAGATCAAAGGCTGTGAGCATCCCGATGAGTGGGTCGTCGTCGGCAATCATCGCGACGCCTGGGTCTACGGCGCAGCCGATCCCTCCAGCGGCACCGCCGCCATGCTCGAGGCGGTTCACGGCGTGGGCGCGCTGCTCCGGCAGGGATGGTCTCCCCGGCGCACCATCCTCTTCGCCAGTTGGGATGCCGAAGAAGAGGGCCTGATCGGCTCAACCGAGTGGGTCGAAGAGCACAACCAGGAGTTGCAGCGCGCCGTAGCCTACTTCAACACCGATGTCGCCGTCGCTGGTTCCGACTTCACCGCCTCCGCCGTGCCCTCGCTCAAGCAGTTTCTGCGCGAGCTCACCCGCTCGGTTCCCTCCCCTCTCGGCGGCACGGTCTATCAGCAGTGGCGCATCGGGCATCCCATGCCGAACGAGCGCCACGCCTCCAACGCTCCGCCCGAGCCAGGCGTCGAGATCAACGTCGGCGATCTCGGCTCCGGCTCCGACTTCACCCCCTTCTTCCAGCACGCCGGTGTGCCCTCCACCGACATCGGCTCCGAGGGCTACTACGGCGTTTATCACTCCGTCTTCGACAACTACGCCTGGTTCTCCCGAAACGCCGATCCCAACTTCGTTTACCTTCAGCAAATGGCTCGCGTCCTCGGCCTTGAGGCCGTGCGCATGGCCGACGCCGAGGTGCTGCCCTACGACTACCCCGCCTACTCGTCAGCCATCGGCTCCTATCTTGAAGCGGCCAGAAAGAAGGCCGCCGCCGCCGGCCTCGATGCGCTCGACTTCACTCCCGCTCGAGCTGCCGCCGAACGCTTCGCCGCCGCCGCCGCACGCGTCCACCAACGGCAGATCACCTTTACGGGCGATCTTGCCTGGCTCAACCTCGCGCTGCGCCAGACCGAGCGCGCCCTGCTCAGTGAGCAAGGACTGCCCCATCGCCCCTGGTATCGCCACACTATCTACGCCCCCGGCGAGTTCACCGGCTACTCGGCCGTCGTCATTCCCGGCGTCAACGAGGCCATCGACGCCCGCGACTCGCAGCTTGCCGCCCAGCAGTTGGAGGTGCTCACCGCCGCCCTCACCCGCGCCGCGCAAACCCTCGAGGCCGCGCGATGAAATCGCTCCAGTCCGCCACAGCCTTCGCTCACCCGCCACGCACAACACTGTAGCGCCGGTCTCCTGCGCGATAAAGTAGCGCCGGTCTCCTGACCGATAAAGTAGCGCCGGTCTCCTGACCGATAAAGTAGCGCCGGTCTCCTGCGCGATAAAGTAGCGCCGGTCTCCTGCGCGATAAAGTAGCGCCGGTCTCCTGCGCGATAAAGTAGCGCCGGTCTCCTGACCGGCTGTCGCGTGGACCTCCAGGTCCACGATTGTTTCTCTTCAGGCTTCAATTGAATGGATCACAGGTGCCCCAGCTCCGGATTTTCAGTCCTTGGGAATCCAGACAACCAACCGGCATTCTTTCCTTCCCACAAAACTCCAGCCTCGCCCCCAATCCCAACCAGCGATTCCCTGTTCCCTGTTCACTGTCCATGCAGATCATTTCCCTTTCCTGTCGCACAATAGATCTGGAGTGAAAGGCAGAAGCATCGCCATGATAACTAAAACGACAACAATATCGAGATCAAATGATTACCAGAAAGGCACTATACCCCCCACCCCCCCTACCCCTCGGAGGCCCTGTTTTTGCCTCGATAATGCGAGTAACTATAAGCGTATCAATGAGATAATTATTATTTCTGTTAATTTAATGGTAACGGTAAACCCCTGTTTTTCCTCAATTTATAGCCTCAAAACAGTCGTTCTACCCACAAAAAGACCGCTTGCAGGCACGAAAAACTGCCCGATTTGACAGAATATTCGAGAAGGAGAAAGATGAACCGCGTACGTATTTTCTTCGCCCAGCCAACTCGCCAACTCGCGAATCACCGCGCAGCGGTGGCCAACTCGCCAAATGGTAGAAATCAATCCAACCTCCGGTTGTTGACCGCGCCGCTTGGCGCTCGTATCGTTAGGATGAGATGAAAACTTCCCCCAACTCGCTTCGCATCGGAATCGCCGCAGCCGTCGTCGTCGGCACCATCGGCTGGCTGGCCTGGTCCGGCTACGGCGCCAACAAGAGCTACTATGTCACCATCGCCGAACTGGGCGGCATGGGCGACAAAGCCTTCCACAGCAATCTGCGCGTCGAAGGCTTCGTCGTTCCCGGCTCCATCGAGCACGACGGACCGCACGTGACCTTTGTGATGAATGAGTTCGAGAGCCATACGCCGAAGGCCGCATCGGGCCGCCGCCTGACCGTGATCTACAAAGGCAGCGAGCCGCCCCCTGACACCTTCAAGGACGACTCGCAGGCCCTGGCCGAGGGAACCTATGGCCGCGACGGCCAATTCCATGCGACGGTCCTGCAAGCCAAGTGCGCCAGCAAGTACGCCCCGGCCACGCCCGGCGCTCAACCTGGAACCGCGCCCGCGCAGCCCAACGCCGCGCCCGCCGCCGCACCAACGTCCAAAACGAGTTTGTAAACGAGAGCCATCAAGGAGCAGCGATGTACTCAAAAAGAATGACCGTCATCGTTCTTACTCTTTTGGTTGGGTTGTTCGCATTGTTTTTATTGTTTAATTGGCATAGCAACACCTCCCATAAGTTATTCAAAGGTGCGGCAGAGGCAATCGTTATCGCTTTGGGCTATGTAGGATTTAACGAACTGGATCGAGTCAGGCATTGGAGGGTTCGCAGAGTTATAAGATATTGCTTCATTCTCTGGATTGTTATTTCATTCATTCTTTTTGGCTTGACTCGGTTCTACCATACCAATGGATTCGATTGGGTATTAAATGATTCGTTGTATTTGTTTTGGATACTCTTCGCCGCACAATTCCCATTTGCTCTCTACCTGAATCGACGCCAGAACAAATCCACTCCGCAGCCAACCATCGACAATGCAAACTAATTCCACAACCAATCCAGAAACGTTCGCCGTCCGCGCAGGACTCGACAACGTCTCGAAGCTCTTCGGCTCCTTTGCCGCGCTGCGCCAGGTCACGGTCGATTTCGCGCCTGGGCAATGCTATGTGCTGCTGGGCGAAAACGGCGCGGGCAAATCAACCCTGCTGCGCATTCTCGCAGGCCTCTTGCGCCCCAGCTTCGGCAAGGTCACCGTCTTTGGCAAGGCCGAACCGCACGACGCTCGCGCCCGCATCGGCTACATGAGCCACGCCGCGATGCTCTACGACGAGCTGACCGCCGAGGAGAATCTGAGTTACTTCGCCAGCCTTTATCCCGATCGCGCCTGCCTTGCGCCCTCGGACGCGCTGCGCCAGGTCGGCCTCGATCCCACGCTTGATCGCCCGCTCGGCCACTATTCGCAGGGAATGCGCCAGCGGACATCGCTAGCTCGCGTGCTGCTTTCCGCGCCCGAGTTGCTTCTGCTCGACGAACCATTCTCCAACATGGACGTCGGCAGCGCGCGGCAGATGGTTGAGTTGCTCGCGGGCTTCCGCCACGGAAATCGGACAATCATTCTCACCACGCATCAGCGCGAGCTGGCCGCACCGATCGCCGACTGGGTGCTCACTTTGCACGCTGGTCGTGTCGCTTCTCTGGAACCAGGGAGTCCAACGCGATGAAGACCAACGGCGCGCGCATCCTGGAAGCACTCGGCATCGCCTTCGAACTCCACGAATACGAGGTCGATCCGGAAGACTTGTCGGCGCTCACCGTCGCAAAAAAGATCGGAATGCCGCCCGAGCAGGTCTTCAAAACGCTTCTCACTTCTGGCGGTCCTAACTCGTACGTCTTTGCAGTCATCCCCGGAGACGCAGAACTGGACTTCAAAAAGCTCGCTCGCGCGGCCGGAGTGCGCAAGGCCGAGATGGTGCCGCTCAAAGAGGTCCAGCCGCTGACCGGTTACATCCGCGGCGGAGTTACCGTCTTCGGCGCAAAGAAAGCCTATCCGGTCTTCGTCGATGAGACGATCCTCCTCTTTGACCGCATCAGCGTTAGCGCCGGCGCGCGCGGCACGCAGTTGATCCTTGCGCCCGAGGATTACATTCGCGCCGCTGTGGCGCAGACCGCCGACCTGACCAAGACGGAGGCTCGCCCATGACGCGCGCCCTCTGGACGCATCTCGCCAAGGATCTGCGCATTGAGTGGCGCTCGCTGGACGCGCTGGTCTCGATGCTGTTTTTCTCTGGCCTGGTGGTCGTGCTCTTCTCCATCGCCTTCGATCCGCGCGGCGCATTCTCGCAGCAGATCGCCGGCGGCGTGCTGTCGGTGGCCACGATGTTCGCCTCGGTGAGCGCGCTGAACCAGGCCTGGGCGCGCGAGATCCGCCACCAGGTGATGGATGCGCAGCGCATGGCACCAGCTCCCGGCGCGGAGTTATATCTGGCCAAGGTGCTGGCCAATTTTCTCTTTGTCACCATTGTTCAGATCATTCTTGCGCCATTCTTTTTTATTTTTTATAACTTGCATATTGTGGGTCAGGCGTGGCTGCTCGCTCTGGTGCTGCCGCTGGGCACGTGGGCCTTGGTCTCGAACGGCATCTTCTTTGCCGCGCTCTCCATCCGCAGCCGAAACCGCGAGCTGCTGCTCTCGCTGATCCTCTTTCCTATCTTCATTCCCGCGCTGTTGGCGATGGTGCAGGCGACCACCGCCATCCTCACCGGCGAGAGCGATCCGACTCTGTGGATCAAGCTGCTGCTGGGCTACGACATTATCTTCACGACCGTTAGCCTGCTGCTGTTCGACGTCGTCTTCCACGCAGAGTAAACCGACTCCGCATCAGCGGTTCAATGTGAAGATCACATCCACTGTGGTCTCCACCTCGACCGGCTGGCCGTCGAGAATGTACGGCCTGTAGCGCCAGCTTGCGACGGCTCGGATCGCCGCATCGCGCAAAGCCATCGGGCCGTCGGTGACGCGCAGGTTCTCAATCGTTCCGCTCTTGGAGATCGTCGCCGCCAAGCGCACCGTTCCAGCAATCCCGGCCGCCTTGGCGATTGCCGGGTAGACCGGCAGCGTCTTCTGTAACAGCAGACCCTCTTCGGCCGTGGAGGCTACGTGAACCGGAGTATTATTCGCCGGATGAACGACCGTCACTGCTGGTTTGCTGAATGGCATTCCAGCAGGTGTCAAAGAGCTTGTCTCCCAGCTTGCGATGTTAGTATCGATCGCCGGTTCTGGAGCAGGATAAATCCGAATGCCGGTGGGAATCCGGGGCGGCGCGAAGAGATGGCCACCTTGCATCTCCAGCGTCGGCCGCTGCGCAGGCTGGCTCGGCTGTGGCTTCTGCGGCACGTGCTCGACCGGCGCAGGAGCCGCCAGCACTACGGGGGTCAGCAGTCGCGGCAGCGCCTCGGGCCAGATCAGCGGAATCATAATCAGCCCGAGCAGCAGTGAGCTATTGAAGAAGAAGACCGCGATCATCCAGCGGCGGTTGCGCGTGTGGATTCTTCCCGTGGATTCAAAGGTTGCATCTTCAAACATGGCCTGCCTCCCGCAGAACAGATTCAGCCGCTCCTGACGGGAAGGCCTTTCAGGCGCGGGAGGGCTCGCCGCTCTGCGCGCAATTTCTCGCGCGGAGAGCGGGCTTCAAGGCCCTCCGTTGATCCCCTTCAGAAGCACTGTAATTGTGTAGACACCAGTGCGGGAAGAAGTGTTCCCGGCTTGCTCTGACAGGCGAGAAAGCGAAGAGCCTGAAAGGATTTCTCATCCAAGATCGCCTGCAAGAGCGGCCTTGGCGGTGGTGAGTCGATACGATGGATGGTTGCTTTGCGTTGTGACGCCGCTTCTGACTTACATTGAGACGCAACAAATGATTCGAGTTAGATGCTTTCTCTGCTAACTGGATAATTAGCCACGGACTTTCGAGAATAGAGGGGCTTTCTTTCGTGAGGGGCTCTCCCGTTCCTCCACTCGTGGAAGGCGGATTTTCCCTGAGGAAATAGGCTCATGATGGGATCGAGTGTAGCAGGATGCCGGGCAATGATCGGCAATCAATCTGTGGCTGACTGGGGCGGGCGGGCAGAGCTGGAAGCGTATCGTGTGATACTTATATGGAATACGTGCTACGGCGATTGTGGCCGATTTCAACTGCCTGCGCGGGGCGAAGAGGAGACGGATGCGCACCCTGTTGCGGGCGATGCTGACGGACGAGCCGGGCGGCACGAAGGGCAGAATTCTGGGCCTCTATGCGCTGCTGATCGGCTTCAACCTGGGGGCGTGGCTTTGGGCCTTTGCGGCCTTTCACCGCTATCCGGTGCTGCTGGGCACGGCCTTTCTGGCTTACAGCTTCGGGCTGCGCCACGCGGTGGACGCCGACCACATTGCGGCCATCGACAACGTGACGCGCAAGCTGATGCAGCAGGGCAAACGGCCGGTGGCCGTGGGGCTGATGTTCTCGCTGGGCCACTCGACGATCGTCGTCGCCGGCTCACTGGGGATTGCCGCCGCCGCGCTCGCCTTGCAGCATCGCATGGATGGAGTACGCCAGATTGGCGGCGTGGTGGGCACACTGGTCTCGGCTCTGTTTCTCTTCGCCATCGCGCTGGTGAATCTGATTGTGCTGCACTCGGTTTACAAGAGCTTTCAGAGGGTGCGGCGCGGCGAGCCTTATGTGGAAGAGGACTTCGATCTGCTGCTGGGCAACCGCGGCTTTCTGGCGCGCTTGTTCCGCCCCGTCTTCAATCTGATTCAGAGCAGCTGGCATATGTATCCGCTGGGCATCCTGTTCGGCCTGGGCTTCGACACCGCGACCGAGATCGGATTGCTGGGCCTGAGCGCGGCGGAGGCATCGAAGGGGCTCTCGCTCTGGTCGGTGCTGGTCTTTCCCACGCTCTTTGCGGCGGGAATGTCGCTGATCGATGCGACCGACAATGTGCTGATGCTGGGCGCCTACGGCTGGGCCTATGTGAAGCCGGTGCGCAAGCTCTACTACAACATCACGATCACTTCGGTCTCGGTGGTAGTGGCCGTGGCCGTGGGCGGCATCGAGGCGCTGGGGCTGCTGGTGAGCGAGTTTCATCTGACGGGCGGCGCGTGGCGCTGGATCGGCACGCTGAATAAAAACTTCGGCCTGCTGGGCTACGGCATCATCGGGTTGTTTGCCGCAAGCTGGATACTGTCGATCGCAATCTACAAGTGGCGGCGGCTGGACGAGTTGAAATTCGGTGGGCGGGACGCGGGGTGAAGACTGTGCCTGTCATAGATTCCCCCCAATAGTGTGATCGTTTTCTACCCATTCAGTAAAGACGCTGAATAGATTGGTCACCTTGCGCTTGACTTGGACCGGGAGGTCCAGGCGACAGCCGGTCAGGAGATTGGCGCTATTTGATCGTGCGCTGAATGGATGGGGCACCGGTGGTGTATTTGTTATGGCTGGAGACAAAAAAGCCCGCCTGCCGATACAGACGGGCTGATGAGAGAGAGGAAAAATTACCGGTGACCACCGCCGCGGCCGCCGCCAAAGCCTCCGCCGCGTCCGCCACTGAAGCCACCTGCATGGCCGCCACTGAAGCCACCTGCATGGCCGCCACTGAAGCCGCCGGAACGTCCGCCGCTATAGCTGCCGGAACGACCGCCGCTGTAGCCGCCGCGTGAAGTTGCTCCGCCATAGCCGGAATGACCACCGACTCCGCCGCGCGCCGCGCCGCCGTAACCGCCCCGACCCGCAACCGCGCCATGACCGCCGTAGCCGCCGTGACCACCATAGCCGCCGTGATAGCCGTAGCCGCCGTGACCCCAGCCCCAGCCGCCCCAGTGGCCGTACCAGCCGTGGCCCCAGCCCCAGCCATACCAGGGACCGACGCCAAGGAAGATGCCGTCATAGAACCAGCCCGGGCCATAGTAACCATAGGGCGCGCAGCCATAGGGATAGTAAGAGTAAAAGCCCCAGGAGCAGACCGGGGGGCCGTAGACCTCGGGAGGGGCAACCAGCGCCGGACCGACGCCCACATCCTCGACCGTGTCTCCGGGCGCGTTTTGATCGACAGCGTTTTGATCGACCGCCGTTTGGTTCCCATCGTCCTGGGCGATGGCCGCTACTGAGAGCGGCAGCGCCAGCAGCGCCGCCAACAGAAACTTGTGCGAAGTCCTCATCGCATCCTCCTTCAACCTACCGCGCTTGTGCCTGCCTTGCATCTTCGGCCTTCGCCGGAGCAATTCAGCTCTGGGCACTGTCGGTTCTCGCTTCCAACCGGCTTCTAGTCTCTCAGACAATATTTTCCGGCAATAGTTGCGCCGCGGGGGCATGAATTTGTCGATTGATTGCAAAAAAGCTGTTTTACAGGCGAACCAGCCGGCAAGACCGCCTTTGCAATCCCGGTAAGCAATCTCATCGATGCCATCCAGAAGCGAAAAAGGCTGCAGGGAAAGGCCAATTTTCAGGCGAATCAGACGAAAGACATACCGCAGTCCGTACCACTGTCCAGCTAAAAATCAAAAAGAATCAGCTGGTTACAATCGTCAGCCGGCGGATTTGTGAGCCCTTTTGCTGAAGTACCTATGAAATGGGCAATTTCTCAAAGAGGGTAACTGGGATGACTTGCAAAAAGTGTAGAGTGACGGACATCAAGCGCAGCGCGCAGAGCAATATCGCGAGGCTGGTTTTTGACTCAGAAAAAGCTCCGAGGGAAGAAGGAGGTTTTTAATGGACCCTTTTGGACCGAAGGTGAATTTGGTGATTCCGCCTAAGTTATTGATTTAATTTGGCGTCCCCGACGGGATTTGAACCCGTGTTATCGCCGTGAAAGAAGCTCTAGAGACCGTGGTATGAACGCATTACAACGAAGCGAAGTGCATCGGAACACATCGCAATGAACCCGAAATTCACGGTAACTGGTCCCCGAGTGGTACTCGATTCGAAAATGAGGTTCCTCGGATTCCAGAGTCGAAGGAAAAGTCGTTGTCGTCCTCTCTCCGCGCGCATCGTCAAATGGGCAAGACGGTCGATGCACCCCGAAAGGCGAACAGACAACCAGCCATCGGTGTTGCTCTAATTTCGTTTAGTATCAATCTATTACGGTTATCCGAAATATCGTTGTTCTGTAGCTAATCTCCCAGGTCCGTCCAATTGGTTCTCGACTGGTTCCCGGAAAATGCCCGGTTTTCGCTGGTTCGGTGTTCTCTTCAGCTTTGGCACCTATTTCTCAGTTCTCCAAGAATAAAATAAATACTCTGGCGCGTCAGATTATTTATTATAATAGGAGTTGGAGGTGCCTCGTGGAAACCCAGATGGAACGTCTGACAACGACGGAAGCGGCGGTTGCCGCTGGGGTCTCGATCCCGCAAATCAACCGAATCATCGACGAGAAGATTCTGCCCGAAGGTCTTTACAGTACTTCCCCCATCCGGACCTTTCGCACCGACGCCTGTCTCATGATCGCCTTCTACTTCGAAACGGCGGAGTGGCTGACGGCAAGTGCGCGCCTTGAAACAATCCGCAATGCGATGGCCCACTGCTCGACCTGGGACCAGTGGAAGGACTGCACCGTGGGAGAGCACTTTCTGACCGTTCACTTCTCTGATCTCTGGAGGGCGGTTGATGGGCGTCTGCATAGACTGTCGGAGGCACGCCAAATGGTCGTCGAAGATCCCGAAATTCTGAGTGGGACACCTGTCATCAGAGGAACGCGCGTTCCGGTGTACGACGTCGCTGCTCAGGTTGATTCAGGAATTCCGGCGGAGCGAATCCTCAACTCCTATCCGAGTCTCAACGCATCGCAGGTGGAACTCGCCTCAATCTACTCGAAGGCGTTTCCGCAGCGGGGCCGGCCACGGCGGCTCTTAATCCCAGGTGCCACCAGAATCTCAATCACGAAAAAGCGGCTTTCCAACTCTTCTGTAGGAGCCTGAAGATTGCTGAAATTTCTGATTGACGAATGCCTGAGTCCGGACCTCGCACAGTTGGCGCGTGATCGCGGTTACCATGACAGCTCCCATGTAACCTGGCTGGGCAAGGCTGGCTGGAAAGACTGGCAACTCCGGGATCTAATTCTTGAGCAGGACTGGACGTTTGTCACGAGAAACAGCGTCGATTTTCGTGGGCCGGCCGACCAGCCCGGGTCTAAGGGACAGTACACAAATGTTCCGATTCATGCTGGCCTGATCTGTATAAACGGTACGGGCAGAATGACTGGCGAGGTCGAGACCGAGCTTTTCGCCGCAGTGCTCGATCAAATCGGAACAGTGGAATACCTCGTCAATGAGGTGATTGAGGTTTACTTTGGTGGGGAAGAAAACGGTGAATTTGAGATTGTGCACTATTTGTATCCGTCTTTTTGAGATGTTGCACACCAAAGAATTTGCCGAAAATTACGAATGCAAACGAAGATGCAACTCAAACCTATGTGGTTGGGCTGCATTCTGCTCCAGCCGGAGTGATACCGGGGGATGATTCATGATCTTGCTGCGATATTGGGGGAACACGTCAAGGACACCGGTGTCATTCCCGGGGATAGCCCTAAAAATATTTACTCTATTGTCGCGAAAACCGCTTTTGTCTCGCCACTAGATCAACGGAGTCAATTAAGTTCTCACGAGATGCGACACGTCATGGTGGTTTTTCGATTCCGCAAGAGTTGGTGGCAAATGAATGGAGAAGACGTTTATATCCGTCTCGAACACGCCTCTTCCCCTGCGCGCCGCTCAATACGGGCGCATGTTCACCGAACACCAACAATACTCCTCTGAAAACCGACTTGATGTAATCTGCAAATACGCTGCCGCTCACCAAATGGAGGTTGTTCGTGAGTATTAGGATTTCGGACGAAGCGGACTGAATATTGCGGGACGCGAGTTAATGGCGGACGTAGAAAACAAACGCACTGATTTTTTCGCACTGCTTGTTTACGACGTCAGCCGATGGGGACGATTTCAGGATGTAGACGAAAGCACCTATTACGAAAACGTGCTTAAGAGAGCCAGCATGCGTACCATGCTCGAAGGTCCTCATACGAGCTCCGATGGCGTCCGTTCCGACGGTCAAACTTGGATGTCAGATGTTGACCGCAGGCCATACCGCGTTTCCAGAGATGCCGCCCAGAAACGTGCATTGGGGATTTTGCATAAATTGGGTTGGAGTTCTGTCCGAACCATCCGGTTCAGTTTCGTGCATCCCAGGTCCAAAAATCAGAGCCTAAGCACCCGGTGCCTGGTTGTTTGCGAGGCTTGGCGTTCAAAGTTGTCTCTAGACCCCGACAGGCACGCCAAGCGCATCGGCAAGCCGTTGAGCGGTATCAGCAGAGATTCTATGCATTGTTTGTCGGAAGCTGTTCTTCTGGACCGCTGCCGAGAAGGTGGCAGCGGGCAGAGAAGTACCTATAGGCTGGATCACAGCGTTACGCTTGAAGCGCCACTGTGTCCCATTCATAGGGTCAGCCCGAAAGGGACCTGTAACACGCGCAAAGGCATATATATGAACCGGCTTGACCTGTTTTGGAACCAACCCACGGCACACTACGATGATTGAGCCATTTGGCAAGCTTATAAAATCCCTGATCGTCCGGACGCCGAAGTCCACGCTTCCGGGTCTTTGGGGGTCGAGGATTGTTTTCAAAGCCTTACGGAGCTTCGAGTCATCTACCTTCGACGGGTCAACATCAAGCTGCTCCCATCCAATCGCGACCATGCCCTCGGACAGAAAACGGGGCCAATGCTCTTCCGCATTTGCTCCGCCGGATGTTGTTTTCAGGGCACGATACTCCAGTTGCATCGCGGCCGGCATCGACGGTCGGGGTTCGAGACGATAGCGCGAGCGCTGGTCAAAAATGGCTTTCGCTTGAGCTAGGTCGGGACACCGCGCCTTTGCGAACAGGTCGTCAAACCATCGCCGGATGTGGCCAATCACCAGTTCTTCAGCAGTAGATGCGGAATGTAGATCTATACAGGCTTCTTGGTTTGCGAACAACCCCTGATAAGTGAGGTTGGCCGATCCCATCAGCACCCATTGAGAGCCGTCACGGAGTGTCACGATGAACACCTTCGCGTGGAGCTTTCCGTCTGCATGATCTGTGGGTATGGTACGCGTGCTCAAGCCGAATTTTCCACGGGTTGCAGGCCTCGATCCTCATGGGGTAATTGTTACCGCAACGGGAGATGCAGGGTATGACTTTGTAAGCCGTTTCTTTGCGCCAAACTATGGGATCAATGAGGACCCTGTTACGGGCTCGGCACATTGTATGCTCGTGCCGTTCTGGGCAAACCGGTTGGGCAAGGACGAACTCCGTGCCTTCCAGGCCTCGTCCCGCGGAGGCGAACTAACCTGCACACACAAGGGTGCCCGCGTGGAGTTGCGCGGGAAATGCGCATTCTATTTGGAAGGAGTAGTTTCGCTGTCAGTACAGTAGTAATAATCGTGGCGGTGTCGCCGCAATATAAACTGATCCTGAATGGATACATCAATGGAAGAAAATATTGCAGCACTTGAGACCGCGCTCAAGATAGCCCGTGAGAACGAGAACCGGTGGATGGAAATCTCCGCCGAGTTCTCCACGGATCCTGAGCGGATGGAGCAGTGGTCCAGCACCGTGAAACTCGGCGACTCGAAGTTGAGCGGATCGAGGCTCTTTTGGCCGGTGCGGCGGTGCCTTGTGGCTTGGCGCAACCGGTTCGCAGTGAGACGGTTGAAGCGGAAAACAGAATGGGAGAGACGGCATGAACGAAGCGGAAATGAAAGCGGAGTTGGAGCGCCTGCGGGCAGAAAACACAAAACTCAAGAGCAAGGATTCAGCAGGATTGAGTCTCAAGGTCAGCGAGAAAGGCGCCGTATCCCTCTACGGAATGGGCCGTTTCCCCGTTACCCTCTACAAGGAACAGTGGCTTCGTATTCTTGCAAGCGCTCCTGTGATCGAGGCATTCATCCGGGAAAACGACAGCAAACTCAAGACCAAGGAGTAGCGAAACCCGCAACATCCTTCTGAGACGCACCCCGAGTGGTAAGGCGATTTCGCGTCATTCCAGAATCTATTCTGGTGCAATCGGCGTTTTTCAGGTCCGATCGTGCCAACTGTATTTCCTACGGTTTCATCGCAAAGGAAGCCTTTGCTATCTAATGCTGAATCGTGGTCTCCGCTTTTGAAGATTTCTCCGTGACCTGGAGAGGCGTAGGTAACTGCGACCGGTCCCAACCTCCGCCCAGAGCTTCAATCAGTTGTACTGATGCCGTCATTT
>Ga0302276_10000054_pt1 | contig 100805 bp, 79 predicted proteins | sample III_Bog_N2_3_FD_198768 | JGI IMG/M metagenome (GOLD analysis project Ga0302276, IMG submission 198768) | Peat permafrost microbial communities from Stordalen Mire near Abisko, Sweden - III_Bog_N2_3 | ecosystem: Environmental > Terrestrial > Soil > Wetlands > Peat | place: Sweden: Abisko...
GGCAGTGAGCTTCACGCGAGTGAGCGCGAAGGCGGGGGCAGGGGTGGCGGGGGTGAGCGCGGCGGCGCCGGCGACGAACTGGTGCAATCCTGCGACGGGGCCGCAGGCGGGCGCGGCGGCTACGGGAACGGGCGGTGGAAACAGCGGATTGTGTACGTGCGCAGTGGCCATGTCTGGCGGCAGCTTCGAGGACTCAAAGGGCGGACCAGGGGGTGGGTCCACGCTGCTCGGAGGCAACGGAAGTTCGCTTCCGGTTGTTGCCGGGGCAGTGTCGCCGAATGACGGTCTTGCGGGCGACGGGTCTTCCTCTCTGGGTTCTGGTGGCTTCTGCGCGAATGGACATCCAGGAGCGAGCGGTGCCGCAGCGACGTTGGGAGGCACGGCAGGTACTTCGGGCACGTTGAGCACGACAGGTTGGATTGCTCTGTCAGCAGGAAACGGCAGCTCAGGAAATCCTGGTGAGGGTGGTGGCGGAGGAGGCGGAAGTCCCGCGGCGGGCGGTGCAGGCGGCGGTGCGGGAGGTTGCGGAGGGAATGGCGGAAGCGCTGGTGGCGGTGGAGGCGCGAGCATCGCAGTAGCAGTACTGAGCAGCGTCGTGAGCTTCACAGCAATGACGCTGACGACCTCTACAGGCGGTCCGGGTGGGTCGGGAGCGGGCGGGGAAGCAGGGCAGGCGGGCGCAGCTGCGACGTTTGGCGGTGCGGCCGGAGGCTGCAACGGGGGAGCGGGCGGAGCCGGAGCCGGAGGCGCAGGCGGCGGCGGCGGCGCAGGCGGTCCATCCGTCGGTATCGCATGGACCGGAGTGTCGTCCTCGCTCACGGTCGATGGCACATCTGTCACGACAGAAGCGGCATTGACCTCCCCCAGCACGTTCACCTCCGGCGGCGGAGGCACCTCAGGAGCAGGCGGCACGGGCGGTATCGTCACCGGCGGCAACGTCGGCCCTGCAGGTTCGCCAGGCCCGGCGGGCTCGTCGAACGCCGTCGTCGGATTCTAGTCGTCGTCGCCCACCTCGACCGAGATGGCCACACCGATGTGTCGAACGAAACGAAGCCTTTGCGCGCTACTCACCGGTGCGTTGTTCTCCGGCTTCGGGTGTGGCACGACGAACAACACTTACATCGTCGACAGCCCGGACGCCGCGCCGTACCGCGATGCAGCGGCCGACGCTCTGCGCGCCCACCACGAGGCCGGCGCCGACGCGACCACGGACGCGCGAGGAGCGGAAGCGAGCAAGCCGGAAGCCGGCATGCCGGAGGCCAGCAAGGCGGAAGGTGGCAAGCTCGACGGCAGCATCGGGGACGCGATGAAAGACGTCGCGCACGACACGTTCACGTGCGACGGGACGAAGTCGCCGAGCGAAGAGCCGTGTGTGATCAGCGAGGCGTACGGGGTATTCGTGGCGAGCACGGGGAGCGACACCACCGGCACCGGGTCTCGGGCTGCACCGTATGCGACGATCACGAAGGCGCTGTCGAACCGCGGCACGCTGCCCAACGTCTATGTTTGCAATGGCACGTACGCCGAGCAGGTCACCGTGACGGCTGCGCTGGGACTCTACGGCGGGCTCACGTGCGCGTCCGGCGTATGGGCGTACTCGATGGGGACAACAGCTGCGGTGACGAGCCCGTCGCCGTCGTTCGCTCTGACGGTGAACGCCGGGAGCGGGGCTGTCGTGATCGAAGACATGGCATTCACTTCGCCTGCCGGTACGGCTGCGGCGCCATCGAGCATTGCGGCGCTCGTGGTGAGCTCGTCGAATGTGACGATGCAGAATGTGACGCTGACGTCAGGGGTGGGGCTGCCGGGGACTCCCGGGATGATGGGGTCGAACTACTCCGGTGTCCAGGCGACCGGTGGAAACGCTCCACTCCCAGCATCTCTCGCTACGGGCGGAACGTCGGTCACCTGCATGTGCGCGGATAATTCGATGTCAACTGGCGGAACGGGCGGAAGTGGGAGCTTGACGTCCCCAACCGGTGGGGGCGGCGGTGCGCCGGCGATCGCTGGATCGCTCGCGACAGCAGGGGAAGGAGGCAATTACAGCGTGGCCAACTCTCAGTGCGCCATCGGGAATAACGGCGCCGCCTCGGCGAGTGCTCCGGGTGGGGCCGGCGCAACCTCGGCTGGTGCGCTCAGCGCGCTTGGTTGGATGTCGGGGTCCGCAGGAACCAAGGGCGCGGTTGCAGGCCCAGCGCAAGGCGGCGGAGGCGGTTCCGGCGGCACTTACATCAATCCCGCATCGGGGGGCGGTGGCGGCGGCGGCTGCGGGGGCTGCGGCGGTGGCGGCGGTACGGGTGGAGGTACTGGGGGCTCGAGCTTCGCACTTCTCAGCGTGAGCTCCGCCGTCACCCTTGATGCCTGCATGCTGAGTGCGGCGGCAGGCGGCACCGGCGGCACCGGCGGTGCGGGACAAGCAGGGGAGCCTGGAGGCGACCCAGGAGTTCAAGCTGGTAAGGGCTGCGAAGGAGGCAGCGGCGGCAACGGTGGTGCCGGTGGCGGAGGCGGTGGTGGCGCGGGTGGTCTCTCCGTCGCGATTGGCTACTCGGGGATGCAGCCGCTGATGTCGAACGGAACCAAGACGACGGTATCGGCGAGCGCCGCGGCCGGAGGCACGGGCGGAGCCCTGGGCAGTCCACCGGCGGGGAACGGCTCGACCGGGGTGTCGCAGGCAACCCTGCTACTCACGGGCGACGCAGGATAGCCCCCGTCGGCGACTTCGACCGACAGATCGGAATCAATGAGCCACGCGAAGCGACGTCTCCGGGCGCTGTGCGCCGTCGTGCTGCTGTCGACATCGGCCTGCACGACGAACAACATCGTCGAGAGCCCGGACGCCGCGCCGGACCGCGATGCAGCGGCCGACGCTCTGCACGCCCACCACGAGGCCGGCGCCGACGCGACCACGGACGCGCGAGGAGCGGAAGCGAGCAAGCCGGAAGCCGGCATGCCGGAGGCCAGCAAGGCGGAAGGTGGCAAGCTCGACGGCAGCATCGGGGACGCGATGAAAGACGTCGCGCACGACACGTTCACGTGCGACGGGACGAAGTCGCCGAGCGAAGAGCCGTGTGTGATCAGCGAGGCGTACGGGGTATTCGTGGCGCCACCGTCGGACGGCGGAAGTGATAGCGGCGCAGGCACAAGAGCGGCGCCGTATGCGACGATCACGAAGGCCATCCAGAGCGCCAACGGCAAGCGCGTATATGCGTGCAGCGCGACGTATCCGGAGGCGTTGAGCGTCACCGTCGCGGTCGACGGGACGTCGATTTACGGAGGGCTCATGTGCCCCGGGTCCGACAGCGGATCGACGTGGACGTACGTGACCGGCACGCGCGCGCTGGTCGAGCCGTCGTCGGTTGGCTATGCGCTCGACGTACAGGGCCTGGTGAAGGGGGCGCACTTCGAGGACGTGGGCTTCGTCGCGCAGCCCGCGCCCGTCGCGACCAGCGGTGGGTCGAGCATTGCGGTGATGGTGAGCGGGTCGACGGCAGTGAGCTTCACGCGAGTGAGCGCGAAGGCGGGGGCAGGGGTGGCGGGGGTGAGCGCGGCGGCGCCGGCGACGAACTGGTGCAATCCTGCGACGGGACCGCAGGCGGGCGCGGCGGCTACGGGAACGGGCGGTGGAAACAGCGGATTGTGTACGTGCGCCGTCGCCACCGGGGACAACTCGTCAGGTGGCGCCGGAGGAAGCAAGGCACTGATCGGTTCGAACGGCGGTTCCGTCCCCACAGTGACGGGGACCGTATCGCCCATAGATGGAGTCGCCGGTGATGGTTCGTCGACTGTCGGTTCTGGCGGGGTATGCGCAAACGGCCACCAGGGCGCGAACGGTGCCGCAGTGACATTGGGAGGTACGGCGGGTACCGCGGGGATGCTGGGCACGGCGGGTTGGATTCCTCTCTCGGCAGGCAGTGGGAGTCCGGGGAATCCCGGTGAGGGTGGTGGCGGCGGTGGCGGCAATTCGACTGTAGGAGGCGCTGGCGGAGGCGCAGGCGGTTGCGGCGGCAACGGAGGTGTTGCGGGTGGTGGCGGGGGTGCGAGCATCGCAGTGGCCGTGTTGAGCAGCACGGTCGCATTTGCGTCGATGACGCTGACGACATCCACAGGCGGTTCGGGTGGGTCGGGAGCGGGCGGGGAAGCAGGCCAGGTGGGCGCACCTGCGACGTTTGGCGGTGCGGCCGGAGGCTGCAACGGGGGAGCGGGCGGAGCCGGAGCCGGAGGCGCAGGCGGCGGCGGCGGCGCAGGCGGTCCATCCGTCGGAATCGCATGGACCGGCGTGTCGTCCTCGCTCACGGTCGATGGCACTGCGGTCACGACAGAAGCGGCGTTGACCTCCCCCAGCACGTTCACCTCCGGCGGCGGAGGCACCTCAGGAGCAGGCGGCACAGGCGGTATCGTCACCGGCGGCAACGTCGGCCCTGCAGGTTCGCCAGGCCCGGCGGGCTCATCGAACGCCGTCGTCGGCTTCTAGCGATCGTCCGACTTCACCGTCACCGCCGTGGGCGTCGAACGTCACCGTCACCGCCGTGGGCGTCGAACGTCACCGTCACAGCCGTGGGCGTAAGCCCACGGTGAGCGCTCAGTGTCGGGGCGTCGAACGTCACCGTCACAGCCGTGGGCGTCGAACGTCACCGTCACAGCCGTGGGCGTAAGCCCACGGTGAGCGCTCACTGCTCGAACAGAACGTAGTGCACCGCGCGCTCGCACGAGCTGGATGTCCAGAGGTACACGGTGCTGCCGTGTCGAGCCCATATGCGTGTCCCACGCGGAAATCGTCCGGTCTCGCCGAGCCGTCGAGAGCTCCAGGCTTTGACGCATCGAAGGATGTCGGTTGGCGTCGCGACGGCAGACACGACGAGATGTACATGCTGGCAGCGCGCCTGCACCGCGAGGCAGGTCCATCGTCGGTGTGCGCACACGTCACGAGCAACCTGTTCGGTGATGCTGCGCTCGTGCGCGTCGAGGGTCACCGGGAAACTGCCCATGCGCTGCTGTTCACAGGAGTGCCAGCGCGGGCTAGGGTTTATCGGTGGATCACCGAAGTTGCGGTCGCGATGGTGACGGGAGCCGCGCGCGTCACCGTGCAGCCAGCTTCCATAAGTCGCAAACGTCACCAGGTAAGCCAACGGGCGTCGAGCGTTCACGATCGCCCATCGGACGGAAGCTTGTGTCGGTTGCGTCAATACGCCCGTGACGCGGGCGGGCACCACTACGAGCGTTGAGATCTCACCGTGGGCTTACGCCCACGGCTGCGAGGTTGCCGTGGGCGCCCGCGGCGTCGAGTGAAGGGGGGCCCACGGTCGCGCAGCGCATGGAAGGGTTCGCGTTTGCGTTCGGGGTCGGGTCGGGGTCGGGGTCGGGGTCGGGGTCGGGGTCGGGGTCGGGGTCGGGGTCGGGGTCGGGGTCGGGGTCGGGGTCGGGGTCGGGGTCGCGTTCGAGTTCGAGTTCGAGTTCGAGTTCGAGTTCGAGTTCGAGTTCGAGTTCGGCGTCGCCTCCCTCACTCCGTCAGAACAGCGACGGATCGAGATCCCCACGCTTCGCCGGCTTCCCGCCCCCCTTCGACGCGCTCACCGCCGTCGCGCTTGGCGGAGCCGCAGGCACGCTCACGCTGCTCGCCGCAACCACGGGCACCGTCTGCGCGACGACCGCTGCCACGCTCGCCACCGGAGCCACCGGCTGCGACGGCACCCCCGCTGACGGCGACGTCTCCACGGACCCCGACCCGGGCGCCCGCGTCAACATCCACACCCCGACCCCAACCGCCGCCACGAGCGCGATCGCCACGGGCACCATCGGCGACACCTTCCGCGGCCGGTTCCGGAACGTACTCTCGAGACTCCCCGGGTCGGGCGGCGCCTTCTTCTTCTTGCCGGCAGCGTCCGGATTCACCACGACGAGCGCCTCGGGCGACGGCATCTCGCCTCCCTGAGGCAGCGCTCGCGGTCCACCCGAGAACTTCGCCGACATCTCCCCGTCGGTCGTCTGCACCTGCGTCGGGAGAGGCGTCACAGACGGATTCAGCCCCTTCAGGAGCGCAAGCACCCCCGGGTCGCGCACCGGAGGCTCGAACGGCGCGAGCGGGGTGCGGTCGCTCTGCGAAGCGGCGTCGACGGCAGCGGCCGGAACCTGGGCCTTGGAGCCGCCTTCGTGGTCGTCTTGCCTCGTCATCGTCAGCTGGCGCGCAGGCTACAACGGAGGCGATTCCCTGGCTATCTGCCGGCCGGTGGCCCCATTGCCCTCCCTCGGGAGGCAACGGCGCGGATATGCTACCTTTCAGCGGTCGTGATCGAGCCCGGCGACGTCCTCCGCAACCGATACCGCATCGAGCATTCGATCGGCCGTGGCGGGATGGGCGAGGTCTTCTCGGCTGTTGTGCTCGTCCCGCCTCCCGGGCGCGAAGGCGACGAAGAGGCGACGCTGCTCCGCCCGTCGGTCGACTCGTTCCGCGTGGCCGTCAAGGTCGTCAGCCGATCGGTCGTGACCGAGGCCGCGATGGCACGGCTCGCGCGCGAAGCCGCCGCCGCCGCGAGAATCCGGAGCCCGTTCATCCCCGAGCTGATCGACGTCGGGACGACGCCCGAGGGGGAGGTCTTCCTCGCGATGGAGATCCTCTACGGCGAGACCCTCACGGCGAAGCTGAAGGCCCACCCTGCGCTCTCGTGGGACCAGGTCTTCCTTCTGGGCGACGATGTCCTGTCGGGCCTCATCGACGCTCACGAGGCGGGCGTCGTTCACCGGGACCTCAAGCCGAGCAACATCTTCCTCTGCGAGCGCAAGCCGCCCGACCAGTTCGAGCGGGCCAAGATCCTCGATTTCGGCGTCTGCAAGCTCGACACGCCCGACCAGGAGCAGCTCACGGGGACGGGCGAGTCCGTCGGCACCGTGTCGTACATGGCGCCCGAGCAGATCCGCGGGGCATCGCACGTGACCGTTCGCGCCGACCTCTACTCGTTCGCGACCGTCATGTTCGAGGCGCTCTCGGGGCAGCTCCCGCACACGGGCAAGGGGCAGATGGCGATGCTCGCGAGCAAGCTGGAACGCAACGCGCTCCGGCTCGAGGAGGCCGCGCAGGTCGCGGTGCCCGAGGGGCTCGACGCTCTCCTCTCGCGCCTCCTCGCGCGCGACCCGAACCTGCGCCTCGCGTCGGCGACGGAGGTGCGCGAGGTGTGGCGGGCGCTCGGGCCGGCCGTCGTGGCGCCGCGAGAATCGGCCGGGTTGATCGAGGTCGAGAACGTCCCCCAACCGACGGAGACGGGGCTTGCTTCGGGCACCATCCAGATCGCGCCTCCGCGCGCATCGCGCATGGGGATCGCGCTCGCGGCGTTCGCGGTGACGGTCTCGTGCGTCGCGCTCGTCGTCCTCGTCTGGGCGCGCGTCTCGACGACACCCGAGCCGGTGGTCGCCGACTTCGTCGCGGCCCCTGACCCCATCGTGTCGGCAAGCGTCGTCGAGCGGCCCGTCGTCGCTGCGCGCGCCGACGACACCGCCGATGCCGCGGGCCCGAGCGACGACGCCTCGGCCGTCGCTCCCGCTGCGTCGTCCCCGCCGAGGCCCGCGACCGCCCGCCCTCGCGGACCGTGGCGTCCGCCACCCCGCGGCACGACGAAGCCGCACATCGCGGACAAACCGCGCTACTGACGAGACGTGCGCCGCTCTGCCTGGTCTCGCGCGGTCCGGTCTGGGGGCTCGCCTCGCCGGGGCCCGTCTCCTTGGGGAGCAGCGGTCATCGTCGCTCTCTCCCTAGCGGCGGCTCGCCCCGCCCACGCCGGTGACCCCCGTGCAGACTCCCGGGCGGCGTTCCTTCGCGGAGTCGACGAGGCGCACCACGATCACTTCACGGCGGCGCGCGACGCGTTCCTCGAGGCGTACCGCCTCTTTCCGCACCCGAGCATCCTCCTCAACCTCGGCGTCGCGCGGATGCACACCGGCGAGTACGTCGCCGCCGAGGCAGACCTCCTCCGCTTCCTCACCGACGACGGGGGCGCCGGGCCCGACGATCTCGCGAACGCGCGCGCGACGCTCCAGGTCGTTCGCAAGCACATCGGCACCCTCGCTCTCCGCGTGACGCCGAGCACGGCGCGCTCGACGCTCGACGGCACCCCCCTCACGCTCACCTCCGACGGGGTGGCGAGCGCGGTGATGGGCCCAGGCCAGCTCCACGTCGAGGCGGAGGGCTACGCTCCTTTCGATCGCGAGGTGGTCGTCGCGCACGAACCGGCCGCGCCGATCGAGGTCCGCCTGGTGCGGACTGCACCGCTCACCGGTGCGGCGGGAGGCACGGGCGCGGCGTCCGCGCATCGGAGGACGATCGGCTGGAGCCTCGTGGGAGCTGCTGCGGCGGCCACGGCGATCGGTGCGGTCGCCGGCGTCGAGGCGCTCGCGCTCGCGCACGACTACGACACGCCCGGCATTCCGGGGTACCAGGCCTCGTCGACGAAGAGCCAGGGGATCGCGTGGCGCACGAGCGCCGACGTCCTCTTCGTCGCGGCCATCGGGCTCGCCGCGACGGGCACCTACTTCCTCGTGACCCCCGCGGGCGGCAGCCACGACGTGAGCCTGGTCGTCGGGCCTCTCGTCGCGGGGCTCCGCGGCACGTTCTGACGGGCGCTCACGCCGCCTGGAGGTGTGCGGCGTCGGTGCGCTGCGTGTGTCGCGACGGCCTGCCGAGGTCGGTCCACGGCAGCTCGGTGAACGCGGTGGCGGAGCTGATGCCTCGCCAGAAGAGCGCCTTGGTCTTCGACGGGATGAACCCTTCACGCAGGAGGAAGTCGAGGCTGTGCTGCGTGTGGTCGCGGTACGCGAGCGCCTCCGCGCGGCGGAACTTCGCGAGGGTCGTCTCCAGCGCCTCGGGGGTCGCGGCGTAGCGCTTCGAGATGGCGTAGCAGTAGCGGAGGTGGCGTCGCTCGTCGGCCTCGATCTCGAGGATGATGGCGGCGCTGCGGGCGTCGAACGGACGCAGCGCGTCGGCGAGCACGCGGAACTGCTGGACGGCGCGCTCCTCGAGCACCTGGAGGAACAGGTAACCCTCCATGACGTACCGGTCGTCGTGCACGGTCTCGTCGAAGAAGCGGACCCCGCCGCGCGCCTCCCCGATGTAGCGGTCGACGGTGTCGATGATCTTCAGCTCGTCGGGGATCGGGGGGAGCTTCGCGCCCTGTCGCGCCGCGCACTCCGAGTAGAGGTCGGCGTGCCGCACCTCGTCCTCGCGGTGCTTCTTCACCATGCGCGCGAGCTCCGGGTCGTCGACGTGCTCGAGGAGGACGTCGAAGATCTTCTGCTCGCCTCCCGACTCCGCCTGCGCGGCCTGCGACAGGACGTAGGCCCGTCCGCGGGCAGTGGAGAACAGCTCGGCGAGGAACCAGTGGTGCATGCGATCTTGGAGCTTCATTGAGGAGCCTTTCGTCTGGTTGACCAGAATCGTTCTTCAGTCATTCGTGGGCGTGAAAAGACGCCGAGGGGCGAACCCTCGGCGGAGCGTGGTTCTAGGCTTCGAGCTGCGGCGGACGGGCGCGGAGGCCGTTCAGAACGAGATCGAGCCCGGCGCGAGCGCGGATGGCGAGCGCCGCTGGCGGGCCTTCGTGGGAGCGAAGGACGTACGTGGAGAGGTGAAAGTCCTGCAGGAGGGCGGCGACGGTCTCGACGTCGAGGTCGGCGCGGAAAATCCCCTGCTTGATGCCGAGCTTCAGGAGCTCGACGATGTTCGCTCGCCCCAGCGCGCGCAGCTCTTCGAGCTGATCTCGCCACGCCGGAAGCAGCACCTGCGCCCCCCCGACGAGCAGATCCATGACGAGCGGGTTCGCCTCGAGGTGGGTCATCGCGACGGCCAGAAGCTCCGCGAGGATCAGGTCGGCCGGACGCCGGTCGATGACCCGCGCCGACTGGGCGATCCAGGCGCGAACCTCGCGGTTCAGCACCTGGTAGTAGAGGTCTTCCTTCGATTCGGCGGCGAGGTACACCGTCCCCTTGCCGACGCCTGCGTGCCGCGCGATCTCGTCGACGGACGTCTTCTTGAACCCGAAACGGGAGAAGCACTTCGCAGCCTCGAGGAGGATGCAGTCTTTCTTCGCGCGTTCCATCGTGTTGACCGGAATCTGAATATAGTCAGCCGCGAGAGTCCGTCAAGGGAGCACCATCGACCAGTCTTTCGGAGCCGCCGCGCACGCGCCTTGCCGCTCCCACAGCGCGTACTTCCCGTTCGTGCTGACTCGTCGCCATCCGGACGGGACCTTGTCCCCCACTCCGGCGACGACCGCGTTCGCGGCGGCCAGATGGTCCGCGTGGAGGTCGAAGAAGATGGGGATCTTGCGGTGCAGGAAGGAGTAGCCGCCGGTCCACCCGGGGTCGTTGCCGGTGTAGATGATCCCGCACAGGTCCGGCGTCTTCGCCGCCTCCTCGGTCACCAGCATGTAGTCCTCACCCGAGTGCCAGGTGACGACGTCCGCTGCGCCGTAGCCGAGGTCTGCGCGCGTGGGGGCGTGCGTCGTCCACGCCATCTGCGCGGCCATCACGACGCCGCCCGCGTAGGTGACCCACGCTCCCGCGCGGAGGCCGTCGAACATGCGCGTCAGGCCGACGGCGCCGACTGCGAGCATGATGGGAAGCACGGGGAGCACGAGCCGTAGGTCCTTGTGCGCGTGCAAGGTGATCAGAAGCAGGTAAGCGACGACGGTCGCGATGAGGCCGCGCGCCGGCCGATCGGCGCGGCTCTGGGCAGCGACCACCAGGCCAAGAAGGACGATCGCGAAGCTGACCCCCATCGAGCTCGTGAGGTGGTCGGGATAGTAGAAGAGGACCGCCTTGCCGTAGGTCCAGGGCTCCGCCGAGAGGAAGTTCACTCTCAGATCGGCGAGGAGCGCGCGAAACGGCGCCCCGATCGTCGCCCAGTCGAGGATCTGACCGAGCGCGAAGACGACCGCGCCTCCGATGACGAAGGCCTTCTGCTCGCTCGCTCGACGCCGGCCGAGGACGAAGACGAGGAGCCCCGCGGCGATGACGCCCTCCTCGTAGCGCAGGAGGGTCGCGACGAGCGCGAGGGCACCGGCCGCGAGCGCGCGCCTCTCGCTCTTCCCCTCGAGGAGGAGCGCCGCGCCGACCACCAGAGGCACGCTCATGGTCTCGGGGAACGTGCGGCTGCCGAAGGCGACGAGCGGCGCGCACATGGACGCGAGGAGCCCGGTGAGGATCGCCGCGCGCTCGCCGCCGATCCGCCGCGCGAGCGACATGGCGAGCCACACGCCGGCGATGGAGAGCGCGGCCATGCCCCCCTTCGCGACGCTCACGAACCCTGCCGGCGTGTGCACACCGACCGCGCTCGCGGCCTTCCACGCGAGGCCGAGCGCCCCGGGGAAGAGCCAGGAGTGGGAGTTGTCGCGGTACGCCTTCGCGAGGAGCCCCCAGCCGAAGGCGAACCGGTGCGCGGGCTCCATCCCTTCGTAGATCTCCTCGGGGGAGAACACGCTCTGATCCTCGAACGCCGCCCAGACGCGCGGCGCCGCGGCGATCAGGAGGACGACGATGCTCCCCCACGAGGCGCGAGATCGCGAGGCGCATCGCAGGGTAGCGTCGTGGGTCGCGCCTCCGATCATCGCGCTGTCTTATACTCGGCCGACGAGGAGCGCGAGCGTTGGCTTCGGGCGCGGCTCGCTCGAGAAACACGAGCCGTCGCCGCGAGCTCGAAGCTGGCCGCGCGATTCGTTGCGCCTCCAGGCACGCGCCGTGTCGAAAGAGAATGCGAGTAGACGATATGAGCGACAGCTCGCATATTGCTGGCACCACGGAGGTGCGCCCATGATCCGTCCGCTTCACGCAGCGCGTGCGCTGCTCAGTCTCGTTCGATTGGTTCGCGATCCCAACAGGCTCGGCGAGGTCTTCACGCTGTCCGACAACCTGCTCGGCGCCGCTCCGCCCGGCCGTCGCGAAGAGATCGTCGCGAGCGTGAAGGCGACGCCGGGGGCGATGCAGGCGTTCGCGGACAAGCCACGCGTCGGGAAGTTCGATCTCGCCGAGCTGGCGCGCCTCCCTGTCGGCTCGCTCGGTCAGGTCTTCGCGGAGCACATGCTCAAGAACAACCTCGACCCTAGCGCGCTCCCGAGCTTGCCGTCGGGCACCGACCTCGAGTTCCTTCGCGCGCACCTGTACGAGACGCACGACATCTGGCACGCGGTGACGGGCTTCGACACCGACGTGGCCAGCGAGCTCGGGCTCCAGGCGTTCTACCTCGCGCAGATCCCCGGCGGCCTCCCGCCGGCGATCCTCGGGCTCGGCTTCTTCAACACCCTCATCTTTTCGATGGATCAGCGCGACATCCGGATGCGCGCCATCGTCCGCGGCTGGCTGCTCGGCAAGAACGCGAAGCCGTTCTTCGGCGTGCGGTGGGGCGAGCTCTGGAGCCTCCCGATGGCCGAGATCCGGACGCGCCTCGGCGTCGACTTCGCGCGCGCGGAGGCGTCGCTCCCCGGCGGAGTGCCTGGCGACTCGCCGGCAGCCGCGAAGCGAGCCAGCGCCGGCGGTACGCACACGGAGGCCAGCAGCCACGCAAACGCGGCGTGACCCCCGCGCAACGGGCGACGCCCAGGGAATGGCCGAAGAGGCGCTGATCGAGACGATCGCGTCCGTGGGAACGCCGAGAGACGCTCTCGCTCCACCGAGAGACGCCGTCGGTGTGACGAGAGACGCCGTCGGTGTGACGAGAGCGGCCCTCGGTGTGATGAGAGAGGCGCGAAAATCGACTCGAGCGTCCCTCGGTCTGCCGATGGACGCTCTCGGAGCACCGAGGGCCGCCGCCGCGTCTCCGACGGTCGCCCGAGAGGCGCCGAGAGCGGCGCTCGGCACTTCGACAGACGCCCACGTCACACCGAGAGCGGCTGTCGGAGCGGCGAGAGATGCCCGAGTCACGACGAGAGCCTCCGTCGGGAGTGACGACAGCGTCTCTCGGCACGTCGAGGGACGCTCTCGTCACACCGACAGCCGCCCTCGGTACGTCGAGGGACGCGCTCGTCACACCGACAGCCGCCCTCCGCGGACCGAGAGCGGCTCTCGGCACAAGGAGAGCGTCTATCGACACACCGAGCGCGTCTGTCGGCACGCCGAGAGACCTCTTTCGAAGTACCGAGAGCGGCTCTCGTCTCTCCGAGGGAGGCGCAGATCGATTCTCGCGCCTCGCTCGCCACACCGAGGGAGGCTCTCGTCACACCGAGGGAGGCTCTCGTCACACCGAGGGAGGCTCCCGGTAGACCGAGAGACGCGCTCGGAAATCCTCGCGCATGAATCGCGGCAATTTGCGGGGTTCGAAGCAGAAGGAGCGGCGCCGTCGAGGTCGAGAGAGCCGCTCTCCGTGTACCCAGGGCGGCTCTCGGCGTTGCGGGAGCGGCTCTCGGCACACGTAGGCGGGCGCCCGGTGCGACGTCGGCGGCGCGGCGAAGAGCTCGGGACGCTCTCGACGTGTCACGGGCGGCGCTCGCCCCAGGCGCAGCGTCTCTCGGAGTGATCCGACCCGCGCGCCGAAACGGAGCGCCGCGCTGCGCCGCGCTGGAGCAGCCGCGTCGCGCTCTCCCGCTTCCGCCGCCGATTCTGCCCTCGATTCATGCCGGCGCGAGCGTTGCAATCCGGTCGGGCGAGGAGACAACCACATGGACGGGATTCCCAGCTGGGGCCGCGTGGTCGCGAGGCCGCACGAGTTTTTGATCCAGATGCGTCAGGGGCGCATCGTGAAGAGCGGGCAGGGGATGTCCTGCTTCAGGTGGCCGAGAGACTCGGTCGCCGTGCTGCCGACGTCGATCGCGAAGCTCTCGTTCGTCGCCGACCAGGTGACGCGCGAGAAGGTCGGGGTGGCGGTGACGGGGCTCGCCGTTTACCGGATCGCCGAGCCGCTGCTCGCCTACCGCATGTTCGATCTCGATCGCATGTCGCTCGAGAACATCCTGCGAGACATGTTCATCGGGGCGACGCGGCGCATCGTCGCCGGGCTCACGATCGAGGAGTGCCTGACGCATCGGAAGGAGCGGGTCGCCGCGGCGCTGATGACCGAGGTGTCCCCCGTGCTCGCGGGCGAGGGCAGCGCGGCCGACGGCACGTCGACGGGCTGGGGCGTCATCCTCGACACGGTGGAGATCCAGGACGTGAAGGTGCTCTCCGAGCAGGTCTTCAGCCAGCTCCAGGCACCGTTCCGCGAGTCGCTGGCGCTCGAGGCGCTCGGCGCGCGCGACAAGGTGGTCAAGGAGGAGGCGCGGCTCGCCGCCGAGCAGCGGCGCCTCGCGGAGCAGGCGCGTCGCGAGCTCATGGCGGAGGAGGAGGCTCGCATGATCGTCGAACGGCGGCGAGAGGAGGAGGCCCGGACCCATCACGACGCGCTGCTCGAGCGCGCCCAGTCGGCGGAGCTCGCCCGCCAGCGCGAGCGGGCCGACGCGGACCGAGCGCGCGCGTCGGTGGAGCTCGCGACCGAGAGGGACGCCGGGGAGCTGTCTGCGGAGCTCGCCCGGTTGAAGCGCGCGTCGCTCGCGGACCTCACCGAGGCGCGCCTGACGGAGATCCTGCTGACCGAGACGATGCCCGCGATGGCGACGGCGTTCCGTGGCTCGTTCGACAAGATCCAGATCACGTCGACCAACGGGAGCGATCTCTACTCGTTCCTCTCGGCCGGCCTCGAGAAGGTCGTCGAGGTCGTCCAGACGGCCCGTGCGCCGCGGGTGGCCGGGAAGAGCGACTAGGAGCGGTCCTCGACGAGCTCGGCGAGGTCTCTTCCGCGCCTCGCTCGCCTCGCTCGCGACGCGGGAGGGCGCTCGAGGTCGGGTGGAGTCTGCTAGTGTGCCGCCCATGTCTCGCGACGTGGATCGCGTACGCTTGGCCCTCCCGGCCGCGAGCGCTCTCCGTGATCAGGCGGAACGGGTCAGCATCCAGTCCGGCCGAGGGACACGCCCGCGCCGGCGCTTCCTCGCCGCTCAGAAGTCACGGCTCGCGAACCGGCTCTTGCCCACCCTCGCGGTCATCGCCGCCGTCACGGGCGCGATCGCGCTCCTCGACGTCGTCGGGCTCGGCGTTCCGGCGCACACGAGCACCGAGTCGATCGCGCTCGTGCTCGTGTCGATCCTCCTCGGCGTCGCGGCGCTCGTCGTGCAGCGTCTGCGGCAGTCGTTCCCCGCCCTCGTCACCGTCACGGCCAGCGCGGCCTTCATCACGCTGGGCGGCTGGGCGGTCGCCGTGCGCGACACGGGGGGAGCCGCGAGCGGATACGTCCTCGTGCTGCCGATCGTGCTGGTGACCCTGCTCGTGCTCATGCCCGTCCCGCCGCGCATCGCCATCGGGATCGCCGCGTGGGGCTACGTCGCGTCGATCTACGCCCTCCACCCGATTCCGCTCTCGGTCCACCTCGCGCTCCTCGTGATCGCCGTGGGCGGCATCGTCGTCGTCCGGCAGCGCCACAAGCTCGCGCTTCACTACTTCCTCCGGACCGAGCGGCTCTCCGCGGCCGTCGCGCGCATGCGGCACGTGCAGGAGCAGCTCGTCGTCGTGGAGAAGCTCGAGGCGCTGCGCGTGCTCGTCGGAGGGATGGCGCACGAGCTGAACAACGCGCTGGCGATCAGCGTCGCCTCGAACCAGCAGGCGGCGCGCGACGTCGAGCACGCGCACCCGTCGGCCGCGGCCGCGATCAAGCGGAGCGACGGCGGCCTCACGCGCATCCGTCGGACGGTCGACCGGTTGAAGCGGTTCGCGATGGCGGCGGAGGGGACGCTCGAGCCCGCCGACGTCGGCGCGATGCTCGACTTCGCGCTCGAGAGCGCCATCGGCCGCGCGCGATCCGGGGTGGTCATCGAGCGTGTGTACGACCCGTCGGTCGGCGCCATCGAGTGCCATGTCGCGGCGCTCGCCGAGGCGCTCTTCCAGATCGCGCGGAACGCGGTCGAGGCGATGCCGGGTGGCGGCACGATCCAGGCGAAGGTGCGCAACGAAGGGGATCGCGTCGTCCTCGCCGTCTCCGACGAGGGGGCCGGGATCCCGCAGGACCAGCTGGCGCGGGTCTTCGATCCGTTCTACTCGCGCGGGCAAGGGCAGAAGAGCGGCCTCGGGCTCAGCGCCGTGTACGGGCTCGTGACCGCGCTCGGCGGGAGCGTGGAGATCCGCAGCGCCGTGAACCAGGGGACGGAGGTCGCGATCGTGATGCCGAGGAAGCTGTCTCGTTCGCCGGCCTAGCTGTCTCGTGCGCCGGCCGTTGCGGCATGAATTCCTTTCTGGAGGAATTCATGACGAGGTAGGCCGGCGCACTAGACTGGCGCCATGGAACCCTCCGCTCTCGTCCTCGCGTACTCGGGCTGCTCGACCTGCAAGACAGCGCTCGCCTGGCTCGTGGCGCAGAAGATCCCGCACCATGTGCGGCCGATCGTGGAGCAGCCACCGACGGGCGCGGAGCTCGCGACCTGGATCCCTGCGAGCGGGAAGCCGGTGCGGAAGTGGCTCAACACGAGCGGGCTCAGCTATCGCGCGCTCGGCAAGGCGAAGGTCGACGCCGCGAGCGACGCGGAGCTGGCGAAGTGGCTGGCTGCGGACGGCAAGCTCGTGAAGCGCCCGGTGCTGGTCCGCGGGGCGATGGTGCTGGTCGGGTTCTCCGCGGACGCGTGGTCAGCCGCGCTGGCGGTCTGACGGGCGCGTCGTCACGGCGCGAACGGGTCCGACGCGGGGGCCGGCGTCGGGGCGGGGGAGGGGGTCGAGCCCGAGCTCGGCGCCGCGGCTCTCGGCTTCCTCGCGGCCTTCTTCGGCGGCTCCTTCTTCTCCGGCGGTGGTTCGGGCGGGTGGGCGAGATCGAAGCCGGACGGAGTCTCCGGGTCGCAGCCCGCCTCGAAGCCGTCGGCGTTGAAGTGGTATACGAGCGCGCCCGTCTGGCCGTCGGGGGAGTGCGCCTCGATCCTGACGTCGTGGAAGCCCGCGCGTGACGGGGTGCAGTACGAGAGCAGGTAGTAGCGCGCTGCGGCAGCCTCGATCTTCGCAGCGGCGGCGTCGAAGGCGCGCGTCATGTTCGCGGGGTCGGACTCGATGACCGTCCCGCTCCGGCCGATCGCGCGGAGCGCAGCGCCGTCGAGCTCGGCGCCGACGCCGACGGCGAAGAGGTCGAGCTTCGCGTTCTCGGACGCGCCGAGCGCGGCGTGGAGGTCGGCCGGGCTGACGCGGTTGGCGCGGTCGCTGCCGTCGGTGAACACGACGAGCGTCCCGAGCTTGATGGACTTCGTGTCCGCGGCGAGCGCCTTGCGGAGGAGCTTCATCCCCTCGACGACGGCGCCGTTGAGGTTCGTGGAAGGATCCTTGGGCTTGAACGTCGTGAGCCGCTCCACGCCACCGGTCGCCGCGGACTCGGAGGTCGTGAACGGGACGATCGGGTAGAGCTCGGGGCCGCCGTCGAAGGCGTAGACCGCGACCGTCTGCGAGGCGCGCACGCGCTCCGTGAACGCCGACGCCGCCTTGATCACGTCGCCGACCTGCTTCGCGCCGACGATGCTGCCGCTCATGTCGATGAGGAGGAGCGTGTAATGCGCAGACCCGACCTTGGGGTTCAGGATGGTCTGCTTGCTCTCGAACGCGCTGACCTTCGAGCCGTCCTCGTAGATCGTGAACTGGTCCGCCGTCAGGTTGGCGACTGGCTTCCCCTCCTGGGTGTCGACCGTGAAATAGACGGCGACGTTGCTCGGCTTGCTCGACGCGGATCGTAGCGGCACGACCGCGAGGGTCGGCAGGCAGCCGGACAGCGCGAGCCCGGCGCCGGCGAGCAGGGCGACGCGCGCGCTTCTACGCAAGGACATGGACCCTTATGGTGTTGGTGCTCCCCGACACGCCGATCGGCGCGCCGAAGACGATGACGACGCGCTCGCCCGGCGACGCGAGCCCGGCGGCCATCAGGTCACCGGTGCACCAGTCGACGAGCGCATCCATGTCCGAGATCGCCGGCATCTCTCGCGGGATCACTCCCCAGTAGAGCGCCATCCGCCGGCGTGTCTTCGGGTTCTGCGAGAAGGCGATGATCGGAACTCCCGGTCGCGCGAGGCTGACCGTCATGGCGCTGGTGCCCGACTCGGTGAACGCTACGAGGAACCGCGCACCGATCTCGCGCGCGGTGTTGCACGCTCCGCGCGCGATCGCCTCGCCGACGCTCGTCGCCCGGCTCGCGTGCGGGACCTGCTCGTAGAACGGGCTCTTCTCCGCCTCGATCGCGATGCGGCTCATCATCGACGCGGCGATGGTCGGGAAATCGCCGGTCGCGGTCTCACCGGAGAGCATCACCGCGTCGGTGCCGGAGTACACCGCGTTCGCGACGTCGCTCGCCTCCGCGCGCGTCGGGCGCGAGGACTTGGTCATCGACTGGAGCATCTCGGTGGCGACGATGACCGGGCGCCGCACGCGCCGCGCGACGCCGAGGATCTGTCGCTGGATGACGGGCACGCGCTCGGGCGGGAACTCCACGCCGAGGTCCCCGCGGGCGACCATCACGCCATCGGACGCGGCGCAGATGCTCTCGAGGTTCTCGAGCGCGTCGGGCGTCTCGATCTTGGCGATGATGGGCGTCGGCTGCCCCCACTCCATGCAGATGTCGCGGACGAGCTTGATGTCGTCGGCGCGCCGCACGAAGGAGAGCGCGATGTAGTCCATCCCGCGCGAGAGACCGTACTGGAGGTCCTCCTTGTCTTTCTCCGTGAGGGCGCCGCCGCGCATCGTCTTGCTGGGGAGGTGGACGCCGATGTTGTTCCGCATCCCTCCGCCCTGCTCGATGAGCACCTTGACGCGTCGACCCTCGACCGCGACCACGCGGAGGACGAGGCGGCCATCGTCGAAGAGAACGTGATCGCCGACGCGAACGTCCTCGGCGAGCCCCTCCCGCTGGATGGGGATCACGCGCTCGTCGTCGGAGTGCTCTCCCTCGACGAGGAAAGCTTCTGCTCCCGTCGGCAGCACGAACGGCGCGGGGAACGTCCCCGTGCGGATCTTCGGACCGCAGAGATCCTGCAGCGCGGCGACCGCCTTGCGCTTGGTGTCGCTCGCCTTGCGCAGCCGGTCGAGGCAGAGCCCGTGCCACTCGTGCGTGCCGTGCGAGAAGTTGAGTCGAGCGACGTCCATGCCCGCGTCGATGAGGGACTCGAGACCGGCCGGTGAGTCACACGCTGGCCCGAGCGTGCAGACGAGCTTGGAGCGGCGAACCTCTGACATTGGCGGCGGAGGATGCCACCTTGCGCGCCGGATCGCACCCCCTCAATGCACGCTTGCCTGCGTCCGGCGCTTCGCCTAACGCATCAGGCAGGCATCGCAGACATGGCGGTCGTTCGTGGCGAGGGTGGACGGCTGACGCTCGGCGGCGCCGACCTTGCGAGTCTCGCGGCGGCCCACGGCACTCCGACCTATGTCTACGACCTCGCCGGAATCGCGGCGGAGGCTCAGGCGCTCGAGGCCGCCTTCGACGGTGCGCCTCACCTGGTTGCCTATGCGGTGAAGGCGAACAGCGCCGGGCCCGTCGTGCGTGCGCTCGCGCGCGCCGGCTGCGGAGCCGACGTCGTGAGCGGCGCCGAGCTCGCCGTCGCGCTCGCCTGCGGTGTCTCTCCCGACGCGATCCTCTTCAGCGGTGTCGCCAAGCTCGACCGCGAGATCGACGCCGCCTTCGCCGCGGGCCCTCGCGGCATCGGCGCCATCCAGGTCGAGAGCGTCGAGGAGCTCCCTCGCGTCGCCGCGCGCGCAGCGTCTTTCGGCGCCCGCGCAAGGATCTCGCTGCGCGTGAACCCTGGCACGTCGCTCGAGGCCCTCGCCACGCATGCCCACATCGCGACGGGTCACGACGACGCGAAGTTCGGAATCCCGCGCGAGGACTTGCCGGCGGCGCTCGCCCTCATCCTCGCGACCCCCAGCCTCGCGCTCACTGGCATGTCGATCCACGTCGGCTCGCAGCTCACCACGACCGACGCCTACGTCGACGCGGCGCGCACGCTGTTCGAGGTCGTGCGGGACCTCCGTCCGGTCCACGGGAAAGATCTCGTGTTCGTCGACACGGGGGGTGGCTTTGGCATCGATTACGGGGATGGATGCCCCGCGAGCCCGGCACAGTTCGTGCGCGAGACGCGGTCGCTCCTGAAGTCCTTCGGGCTCGACGATCTCGCGCTGCACGTCGAGCCCGGTCGCTCACTCGTCGCGTCGCACGGCGTGCTCCTCACGACCGTCGTGCAGCACAAGGTTACGCCGCAGGGACCCGTCGCGGACGCTCGCGCGCGCTGGCTCCTCATCGACGCCGGGATGAATGATCTCCTGCGCCCGGCGCTCTACCAGGCGCGCCACCGGATCGCGGTCGTCGTCGCCGAGCCTTCGGGTGAGGGGGAAGTCCCCTGGCGAGTGGTGGGCCCCGTCTGCGAGAGCTCGGACGACTTCGGCGAGCACACGCTACCGGTCGTCCCTCCGCATGCGCTCGCGATCCTCGATGTGGGCGCATATGGCTACACCATGGCGAGCCGGTACAACGGCAGACCTCTCGCCGCGGAAGTCTTCGTGGAAGGGGGGCGAGTCGTCGCGTCGCGCGCTCGGGATGCGGAGTCCGTGTGGGTGGACGATCGAATCCGCTAGAGCGGTCGTCCGCCCTGCGCCGCGGCTCGTCGGCGAAATCGACCTGTTCGTCTGCATCGGCCGGGATCGGTGCTCGGTTTCGTCGGCGCCGTGACACTGAGAGCGAGACAGGTCACCCGCCGACGCCATCGAGGCGAAGGCGAGCCCCGCTGACGTCACGAATCTCGACGGGTGTCGCGATCGCTGACGCCCCCTCCTTCCTTCCCGTGAGAATTCTCTCCCAAAAGAAGCTCTCGCGGCAGCTCTACTCTGCCGGTACGGGGCTTGCTCGGAGCGGTGACGGAGCATTCGATGGATCAAGCGATCACGAGCGTTGATGGATAAGCAGTACGATCTCGCCTCCGTCGCGAACATGGCTGACGTTGGTTGCGCCTGCCTCGTCCTCGCCATGCCGCTCGCGGCTGCGCTCGTCGCCGCGTGGTGGCGGCTGTGGCCGCGCCGTTCGCCGACTGCTCCGACACTCTCGAGCTTGCCTGCGCGCGTGCGCGCCACCGCGCTTCCGGCGCAGCTCTGCCGCGTTGGGCTCTGGGCGCTCGCGCCTCTCGTTCGCGCGATGCTGAAGATGCGCATCGCCCCGAACACCATCACGCTGCTCTCGCTCCTCGCCGGTATCGCTGCGGGGGTCCTGCTCGCATGGGGGCACTTCGGAGTCGCGGGCCTGCTCTTCGTCGTCGCCTCGTTCGGCGACGCGCTCGACGGGATGGTGGCGCGCGCGGGGCACACGGAGTCCCCGGGCGGCGCGCTCTTCGACGCCTCGGTCGACCGCTACGAGGAGTTCTTCGCGTTCGGAGGGCTCGCGATCTTCTTCCGGTCGAGCGGCATCCTGCTCACGGTCACTCTCGTCGCCCTCGCCGGGTCATTCATGGTGAGCTACGGCAGCGCGCAGGCCGAGGCACGCCACGTCGCCGTTCCGCCCGGGATCATGCGGCGTCCAGAGCGCGCCGCTTCGCTCGGCGCGGGCATCGTCCTCGGGCCGATCGTCGCGGCCATCGCCTCGGCGTGCGGCTACGGCGGCGTCGCTCGCTCTCTGCACGAGGTGCCCGTGGTCGTCGCGATGGCGGTGATTGGGGTGGTGGCGAATGTGTGTGCGGTGAGGCGAATCCGCGCGATCGCCGCCGCGATCGGTGAGAGGCGCCCGATGCATGCACCGCGCGTCTCGCGCGTCTCGTCCTCCCCAGTCACAGACACGGTCGTTGCAACCGCAGGGTAGCGGAGCCCGACGACGATCGCCCCTCTCCCTACTCGAGCGCGAAGTGGCATCCTTCGTGCGGCCGCGTCGTGCCGCGGGATCCTCATGCTTTCGGCGGTCGCATGGATCGCCTGTCCACCCTCGATTGCGCGTGCCGACCCGCCCGAACCGCCACTCGCGCCTCCGCCTCCACCTCCGCCCGAGCAGGTTCCGTGGCCCGATTGGTCGTCCGATTCGCTCACGCCGGAAGCCGAGCCCGCCGTCACCGCGCCCATCGCCGTGCCCAAGGCGCGACCGGTGAAGAAGCCGCTGATCCTCGACCGCGCGGTCACTGACTACACGACGAAGCGCTATGAGCCTGCCGGGGTCCCGCTCCTCGGTGGGAGCAGCGACATCGGCTTCCAGTTCGGTGCGGTCGGCACGCTCTCGCGCTTCGCGGACGGCATCAAACCGTACGCCTGGAACATGGACCTTGTGGTCTCGGCGAGCGTGAAGGATGGCCCGACTGGCCTCGAGCTGGTGCAGGAGTCGTTCCTGTGGAGTGATGACATCCCCGGGCTCTGGGGCGGCAAGCTGCGGCTCAACCCGCAGGTCTCGTACCAGCGCACGATAAACATGGGGTACTTCGGGCTCGGCAACGCGTCGTCGTCGGTTGCGCCCGCGAACTACACGGGGCCGGCCGGCCGCAACTTCGAGTGGCTCTCGTCGATCGCGCACGTGACCCTCCAGCCTCGGCTGACCATCCATGGCCCGTGGTCGGTCACGGGCGCGCTCGGGTATCGCTACGCCGACCCGACCGCGTATGCCGACAGCAAGCTTGCGCGCGACGCGGAGACGAAGAATGCCGATGGTAGCCCGGTCATCCGGGGCCTACAGCCGCTCAGCCTCCCGCAGCTCGCCCTCGGCGGCATCTACGACTCGCGCGACGACGAGGTCTTCACGCGCAAGGGGTCGTTCGACCAGATGTCGGTCAGCTATACGCAGGCCGTGCCGACCTCCGCCGACGTTCGTTATGGCGAGGCGCAGATGTTCCTGTCGGGCTTCGTGCCGATCGGGCCGCTTGTCCTCGCGGGGCGCCTGGTCGGCGACTTCCAGTTCGGCAACGTCCCGTTCTACGATCTCGCCGAGTCCGGTCCGCTCGGACAGACCGCGGCCATCGGAGGCTCGGCCGGAGTGCGTGGTGTGCCCGTCGGCCGGTACTCCGGAGAGATCAAGATCTACGGAAACGCCGAGCTGCGAGCGATGTTCTTCGACTTCCACGTGCTCCGCCAGAAGTTCACGATAGGCGGTGACGCGCTGTTCGACACGGGGAGGTCGTGGCTCGACTACTCGTTCAAGTCTCCGCTCGACGGGAGCGGCGCGGGCCTGAAGTACGGCGCGGGCGGCGGGCTCTATGTGCTCTGGGGGCAGGCCGCGATATTCCGCATCGAGGTGGCGTACTCACCCGACGCTGCCGCGGAGAACCCGAGCTTCCCGGTCGGGTTCTACGTCGAGGACGGCACGATGTTCTGAGGCCACGAGGGGGGGCCTTCGTCCTCCGGAGACTCACCGAACGGCGCGTCGGGCTGCACGAGGTTCAGGAGGTTGCCGCACGTATCGTCGAACAGAACGGCGGTGATCGGCCCCATCCGTGTAGGCTCGCCTCGGAACACCACGCCGCGCTGCCGGAGTCGCGCAACCTCGGCGTGGATGTCCTTGGTGATGAACCCGGTCGCCGGGATTCCGGCGGCGAACCGGGCCTCCTGATAGGTCCTCGCAGGCGGGAACCCTATCGGTTCCAGTACGAGCTCGACGCCGTCTGCGCCCTCGGGCGACGCGACGGTCAGCCAGCGATAGGGCCCCATCGGCATGTCTGCCTTCTTCACGAACCCGAGGACCTTCGTGTAAAACTGGAGGGCGACCTCCTGGTCCAGCACCATCACGCTCGCGAGTCGTATCTCCATCTGATTCCTCCCGAACGCGATGTTGTCGCCCACACGAAGGCCTCAATCGCCTGCCTGGCAGGTCACGGGTGTGGCCAGACGTCGACCGAGCTGACGTAGGTGTCGCCCGTGAGCGAGGTCACGTTGGTGGCAAGCGTCGTCGACGCTCCGCCCGGGATCGCCACCGAGACGACCGCCGTGCTGAGGACGACGCCGGCGTCCGACGTCGTGGCGCGAGTGCCGAGGAGGTGGCCGTCGCCGTCGTATGTGAATACGTCGGGCGCATTGGGGATGAGGGCGCCGAGTGACGTCGTCGTCGGATTCCAGTTGTAGACGGCCTGCCCGGTCGAGTCGAAGCCAATCACGGCGTGCGTCGAGTCGATGTAGGCGAAGCTCGTCGGCATGTCGACGAAGCCCGCCGGGAACGACGTCGGTGTGAGCTCGAGCAGCGAAGCGGACTTGCCCGTCGCGAGATCGAGCGCCTCGATCCCGCGGAGCGTCGGTGAGCCCAGCGTCGTGCCCGTGGGCTTGGCGTAGCAGCCGCCGCTCACGATGATCAGGCGATTCCCCGCCGCGTCATAGACGACGTTGACGGGATCGTAATTGACCAGCGGGATCGAGCCGCCCGGCCCGGAGCCACCGAGGCTGACGATGGTGTCCGTCAACGTGTTGATGGCGACGACGGTGCTGACCTCCGTCGAGCAGATGACACCGCCGTAGGTCGCCGCGGTCGTCTGATTGATATTCGCGAGGACGACGTACAGCCGATTGGTCGCGGCGACGTAGGCCGCGGCGGTCATCTCTACGAGACCATCCGAGCCCGCCTGGAGAAACTGCGAGAGATTGATGCTCGACACCGGCGCGCCGCCGTCGACGTTCGAAGACTCGTTGATCACCGCGATGTCATTCCGGTCGTACCGGATGACGTATGCCTTCGACGCGGCTTCGACGACGGCCTGCACGGGGTCGGAGTAGAGTGATCCTCCGTCGAACGCGTCGGTCATCGCGACGCTCCACGTCGAGTCCGTCTTCCACGGCTTGACCGAATCGAGCCTGGTGACGATGTCGTAGTTCTGCTGGAGCAGGAACGGTGAGGTCGTGTTGCGCGAATCGGTGACACCGAACCCGGCGAACCCGATCCGGCCATCGACGGCCTTGGTCGCGACGTTGACCGCGACCATCTCGCTGGTCATTGCGCCGCCGAACGTGACGAGCACGTGCTGCGGTCCCGCGGGGGCGGCGTCCGCCGAGCTCGAGTCGTGCTCGGCGGCGTCATGCTTGCTCGCGTCTTCGACGCTCACGTCCTTTTCGTGCGCGTCAGTGAGCGTCGTGTGCGACGCGTCTTCGTGAGCGTCTACGGCGTGTGGCGCGTCCGCGCCCGAGGTCGCGTCATGCGTGGTGACCGTGGTCGCGTCGCCGGTCGCGGCGTCCGCCGGCTGCGTGACTGCCGAGTCCGACCCTGCATCCTCGTGAGGAGTCGCAGCGTCGTGAGCGGTGACAGGCGAGCTGGAGCTACTGCACCCCCCCATCGCTGCAGTAAGGACCGCGCTCACTCCCATCAATCTAATTGTTCGCATGAACATCTCCATCGTCGGACGCAAAGACTCCGAGGCAGTGCGCCGACGAGCATCGTCGTGGCGCAGCCCCGTGAGCGACGTCCTGAAGCGAACGCCGTGCCGTCGATGATGGATGGATGTGCCTTGCAGGGAATCGCGTGTCCGGAAGCTGGATCCAGGGCGCGATGGTGTCGCCTACGCAGACCGCCGTGAAGAGGCGGCGGCGAGTGTGCCGTGTGGCGCGCGTGAGCGTCGGTGTCATCGCGCCACACCGCACGGAGAGGCGCGGAGAGATCAGCGCCGTTTCCACGCGTGTCTCGGCGTGGCGCGAGACCTGCTATGTACTATCTTCGATAGAGACGGTCGGTCAGAGCGAGAGGAGGTGCGTCTGGTATGCAAGACCATACGCGCCGTTCGGAGTTCCGGTGTAGTCCGTGATGAGCGAGTAGTTCGAGCATGCGGTGCCCCAGGCATCCCATGTCCAAGCTGAATAGCTCTGCCCCTTCGAATCCAGCCAATCCATCACGGTCGTCAAGAACGCACCGTTGCAGCTGTCGTCCCCTATCTCCGTGGCCACGATGGGGTACGCCGCCGCGACCGGAGCCGCGATGCTGTTGAAGCACGCCGCGGCAGAGCACGCGTTGTCGGTGTACACGTGCCACGCCGCTGCGAGGTTGTTGAGCGGGTCAGTCGGCTTGTACTCGATCCAGTGCGACAGCGCGTTGGAGTACTCGACACCGCCGAGCAGGAGCAGGTTCGTCGCGCCGGTCGCACGTACGGTGGTGACGAGCGTCTGCATCCCGGCGACCGGGTACGACACGCTCGGGCAGCTACCGCCGTTGAGCCAGCAGGTCCAGGCCGCCGTGGTGTCCTGGTCATTGTCGGGATAGGGCTCGTTGTAGAGCTCGAGGATGACCGAGCCGTTCGACTTGAACGTGTTCGCCACGCTCGTCCAGAACGCCGGCGAGTGATCGGAGTCAGGCATGGGCTCCTGGCCGGTCGCGAGCGTCGTGCCCGGAGCGTTCCAGTGTAGATCGAGGATCGGATACATTCCGTTCGCGACGATCAGGTTTGCGAAGGTCTCGATCGCGGACTGATAGTTTGCCCCGCTGTAGGCGGCGCTGACACCGTTGATTCCCAGCCAGCAATCCTCGTTCAGCGGCACGCGCACTGCGTTGATGTTCCAGGTCTTCATCGCAGCGAGCGACGCCGCGTCCACCGGTCCGTCGAAGAGCCCGTAGCCACCGACGCAGGCGTATTCCGAGCCCGAGCGGTTCGCACCGTGAAGGCTGACGGTGGCGCCGTCGGCGTTGAGGATCTTGTTTCCGCTCACGTGAAGACCGGAGACGGCCGGTGACACCGGCGACACCGTCCCTCCCTCGGGCCTGCTGATGCCGGAGCTGCCCGAATCGGGCGTCGCTCCGCCGGATTTGCCCGCGTCGGGCTTCGAAGCGTCGTGTCCGTGCGATACGACCCCGGCATCGTGGGTGTCCACGCCGACGCCGGAGTCGGCGGCGAAGAAGCCCCTCCCACGCCAGTCCCCAGGGTCCGCCCCGCGAGCAGTGACGTGTCCGCCGCCCCACGGTTTCCAGAGCAACGATTCCGTAGTTTGATTCGGCGGAGCGGTCGCGTCGACACTGTCGGGCGCGTTGCCGAAGCCAGTGTCGGCGCCTCCGCAACCCGTCAGAAGTACGACGAACGAGAGCGCGTGTGATCTATCGAACTGCATTCGAGACACCTCGTACGTCGGGTACATGCGAAGTGCAGTACGCGGCGCTACGGGTATCTATGACTCGACCGTTATCATCGGTAGTCGAGGGGCATGTAGGTGTCGTGGCGAATCTTCTGGCCGATCAAGAATGCCACAGTGAGGCGCCGTCCGCGGCGCTGAGTTTTCAGCGCTGCGATCTCGTGCGCCTCCAGAACGCCACACTTGCGTGGCGATGAATTTCGGTCGTTATTCTGACTTCATGGCTCCCCGAGGTCGTCTTTTGGGCGCCACGTCGCCGGATCGTGCACGGTCGTAGAGGCGTCTGTCGCGCGTGCCGCAGGCGCCGCAGGCGTCGCCGGCGCCGCGAGCGTGGTGAGTGCGACGGTCGTGAGTGGGGCTACCGGACGTGGCGTGGTCGTCGGAGGCATCACGACCGTGCCACGCGGTGATGGCGCCGGCGGTACTTTCGAGCTGCGGCCCCCGATGAGGCTCTCCGTCGGCACGGTGGTCCAGGGGTGCGGCGTGGTCGTCGCCAGGTGCTCCGGCGTCGGTTCGACCGGCAACGGCACGGCGCCCCAGGCCGGATCGACCGGCTCGACGGCGTGGGGAGGGGGCTCGAGCTTCGCTGGTTCGAGCACGACGACGGGCACGCGCGCGTCGCTCGCGCCGCTCCGCGCCGTGGCGTCGTGGGTTGGCGCAAGCACGATCGCCATCGCCGCGAGGAGCCCGAAGGCGGCGCCAGCCAGCGCGAATGCGGTCGTCCTGTTGCTCCGAACGCGCGTCATCGGCGGCGGCGGCGCGGACTCGGGAGTCGTCTGAGTGACGCCGACGAACGCGGCATCCATCGCTTCGAGCGCGCCCGGCAGCAAGGAGGGCGTGACTGACCCGGCCCACCCTGCCGCGCTCGCCGCCGCGACCTTGAAGACCCTGCCCATGAGCGCGGTCGACGCGAAACGCTGGTCGACGTCGAGAGACAGCGCCTTGTCGAACCATCCGTCGAGGTTGAGCGGAAGCTCGGGCCGGACCTCGTGCGGCGGGCGGAAATGCCCTCGCTGGATGGCGAGGCAGACGCCCGCGAACGTCTCGCCGTCGAACGGGAGCGCTCCCGTCAGACACCAGTAGGCGACCACCGCGAGCGACCACACGTCCGAGCGTTCGTCGACGTCGGGTGAGCCCTCGACCTGCTCGGGGCTCATGTAGCTCGCCGTGCCGATGTTCGTGCCCGTGAGGGTCACTGCCGGTGCGTGGAGCAAGATCCCGATCGACTTCGCGATGCCGAAGTCGATGAGCGTCGCCTTGAAGCTGTGGGATCCACCGGAGACGATGATGTTCTCGGGCTTCACGTCGCGATGCACGATGCCAAGCTCGTGGGTCGCCGTCAGCGCGAGGCCGACCTGGTCGAGCAAGCGTGCGACCTGGACGACGTCGAGCGGCCACTTCTGCGTGGTCACCCACTCGCCGAGGTGAACGCCCTCGAGCCGCTCCATCACGATGTACGGCGTCCCGTCGACGCACTGTCCCTGGTCGAAGACCTGAGCGACGTTCGGGCTCTGGATCCGCGCCATCGTGCGCCCCTCCATCGCGAAGCGCTGCACGGCCTCCGGGTCGCCCAGGCGGTCGGCGGCGAGGAACTTCACCGCAACCTCGCGGTGAAGCGTGACGTGCTCCGCCGCCCACACGCTGCCCATCCCACCCTCGGCGATCTTGTGGCGTAGGACGACGCTGCCGATGCTCTGTCCTGCTTCTACGATCATTGCGTCGATCTCACTCGCAACGGACGTGCCAGCCGAGACGGCGCGGTACGGCTCACTTCGTGCGTACGAACGTCGCATGTCCTTCGACGGCACTCGTTATATGGTCCCCCACCCGGCTCCTCTGAGCCCGTCACGAGCGCCGACGCCCGTCATCGACTGCACGCCGCCGCAGCAGCCGAAGATCGCCTCTGTTCCCGAGGTGGGTACCCGTGTCGGTGGAATTTACCGCATTCTTGGGCAGCTCGGGAGCGGCGCGATGGGCATCGTGCTGCTGGCGGAGGACGAGACCCTAGGTCGGAAGGTCGCGATCAAGTTCGTCCGCGGCGACCTTCTCGACGCGGGGTTCCGGACCCGCTTCACCAGCGAGGCGCAGGCCATGGCGCGGGTGAGCCACCCGAATATGCTGCAAATACATGCGTTTGGTGAGCACGATGGTGCCCCCTACTTCGTCATGGAGCTGGTCTCTGGAGTCACGCTCGACAAGTGGCTCACGGACAACGGCGTCCCCAACGTGGACGTGGCCCTGCGCATGTTGCGGCAGATCTGTGCCGGTGTGGCGGCAATCCACGCGGCCGAGACCGTCCATCGCGATATCAAGCCGAGCAACGTCCTCATCGACGCGAGCGAGCACGTGCGCATCGCGGATCTGGGCCTGGCGGTCTTCCGCAGCCAACCCGGGACGAACAAGCGCGAGATCGTCGGAACGCCGGCCTACATGGCGCCCGAGGTCGCGTTTCCGAGCCCGGCCGACGAGGGGTTCGCCGAGCGCGCTGACGTTTACTCGCTGGGGTGCGTGGCCTACGAGCTGCTCACTGGAAAGCCGCCGTTCGTCGCCGAGGGTGCGATGGCGATCATGTTCCACCACGCGACGAAGGAAGTGGTCCCGCCAAGCGTGCTCCGGCCGGGCATCCCGCAGCAGCTGGATGAGGCGATTTTGCACGCGCTGGCAAAGCGCCCCGCCGACCGTACGGCCACGGTGAAGGATTTCGATGCTGCCCTCGAGGCGGTGCGTGAAGGGCTCACGATGCCGACGCGCATCCTGATCGCGGAGGACAATGATGATTTCCGCGAGGTCCTCGAGCTCGGTCTGCGGATCGCGTTCCCGAACGCGGCGTTCGACTGCGTCACGGACGGTCGGGCGGCCCTCGAGGCGTTCGACCGGAACCAGCCGTCGGTGGCGATCCTCGACCTTCGCATGCCGCAGATGAACGGCATCGAGCTGACGCGACTCCTCCGCGCTCGTGACCCGTCGGGCGTCGTCCCCATCATCGCGCTCACCGCTTCGGGAGGCCCGAGAGAGTGGCAGCTCATGTCTGCGCTCGGCGCGGACCGCTTCCTCCTGAAACCGATCGTGCTGGCCGACGTTGTCTCGCTGGTCTACCGCCTACTCAAGGACCGGGCCGATGCCGCCGGGTCCGCAGCGAGCGTCCGTGGTCGCTAGCGTGCTCGCGGGGCCCGTGGTCGCATCGATCGGAGCGCCGCCGCTCTCCAAGCGGCCCGACTCGGGCGAGGCGCGCCATACTGTGTGGATCGTCGACGACAGCCCGCTGGAGATTGCGATCGCCAGACGCGCGCTCGAGGACATCTACGACGTCGTCGTATTCGTCGAGGCGTCCACGATGCTCGAGGCGCTCGCGTCGACGCCTGCTCCGTCCGCCATCGTACTCGACTGGCAGATGCCGGGACTTCCGGGCATCGAAGCATGCAAGTTCGTGCGCATTACACAGAGCGCGAACGCGCTCCCGATCTTGATGCTCACCGGGCTGTCGGACCGCGCAGATCTGGTCGAGGCGATCTCCGCCGGCGCGAACGACTACCTGACCAAGCCGTACGACAAGGCCGAGTTGATCGCGCGCGTCGCGGCCGTGGTGCGGACCAAGCAGCTCCACGACCGTCTCCTCGAAGCCGAAGCTCGCGAGCGCGACGCGCGCGTGGAAGCGCAGGACGCGAACGCGGCGAAGGACGAGTTCCTGGCGCTCGTCTCTCACGAGCTGCGCACGCCGCTCAACGCGATCCTGGGATGGGTTCAGCTCATTCGCTCCGGAAAGCTCGCCCCGGACGTGCTCCCGCGCGCCGTGGAGACGATCGAGCGAAACGCGAAGTCGCAGGTAAAGCTCATCGAGGACATTCTCGACGGGTCGCGGATCGGCGCAGGAAAAATGCAGCTCGAGACTGCCCTGTTCGATCCGGCGAGCGTGGTGCGCGCCGCGATCGAGTCGGTCAGGCCTGCCATAGACGCGAAGGCTCTCGAGCTCACCCTCGAGATCGACGACGGGGCAAACACGATGAGCGGCGACGCGGAGCGCATCTCGCAAGTCGTCGGCAATCTTCTGAGCAATGCCATCAAGTTCACGCCGAGGGGCGGTCATATTTCGGTATCACTCCTCCGAATCGACGAGTTCATCCGGCTCACGGTCAGGGATGACGGCGCCGGGATCGCGCGTGACTTCCTGTCGCACGTGTTCGATCGATTCCGTCAGGCCGACGGCGCGAGCAGCCGACGTCACGGAGGGCTCGGGCTCGGTCTCTCGCTGGTGCGCCACTTCGTCCTCGCGCATCGCGGGACGGTCATCGCGGCGAGCGAAGGGCTCGGGCACGGCGCCACCTTCGTCGTCACACTCCCGACGAGCGCCCCGGACACGCAGTCCACTCAGCAATCCACCACGCTCGTGAGCGCGTGCGAGCCGTCGTCGCCAATGAACACTCTGCGGTCGAGGAGCGTCACGACCGGTTGAGCACCACGGTCGACCTGCGGGAGTTCCTCGGCGCGTATCTGGCCGAGGCGGAGGAGCACCTCGCGCTCGCAAACGCGCGACTTCTCGACATCGACGCCTCGGTCCGCCAGGGTGGGGCGAACCCGCGCGCGGTGCGCGATCTGCTTCGCGCGCTCCATACCGTGAAGGGGCTGTCGTCGATGGTCGGCGTCGAGCCGGTCGTCGCCATCGCGCATCGCATGGAGAGCGCGCTGCGCTCGGCGGACTCCGGAGGAGGCAGCCTCTCGGCCGAGGCGGTCGACACCTTGCTGAAGGGGGTCCAGGCGATCGAGAATCGCGTGCGCGCGCTGGCGGAGCGAAGGACGGTAACGAGCCCGCCGCCGGCGCTCCTCGAGGCCATCGACCAGATCGAGCCGGGCATCGCCGCTACGGTCGTCGACACGCGCGCGCTCGATCTCGACCCCGCTCTCGCGAGCAAGCTCGCACCGTTCGAGCTCGCGGCGCTCGCGTGCAATGGCAAGGACGGGAGACGCGCGATGCGAGGGGACTTCACGCCCTCTCCCGCGACCGTGGCCGAGGGGCTCTCGATCAGCGTCGTGAGGGAGCGGGTGGGCGCCATCGCCGAGATAGTGAAAATTCTCCCCGTATCCGTACCCACCAGCGTCGGCGCGCCGAGCGGTCTCTCGTTCGCGCTCCTCGTCGTGACATCTGCCTCCGACGCCGCGCTCGCGGCCGCCATCGGCATCGAGCCTGCCGCGCTCCGTGCGATCGCGGTCGTCGCGGACAGCGCGGCCCTTGGCGAATCGCTGGTCCCGACGGACGGTCTCGAGGTCCCCGAGGAGCCCGCGCAGCAGCGCCACGGCATCGTACGCGTCGACGTCCAGCGCCTCGACGACGCGATGGAGCAGCTGTCCGCGCTGATCGTCACGCGCTCGCGTCTGGCCCGAGCCGTCGCGGCGATGGCCGAGGCAGGCGTCAACACCCGCGAGCTAGCGCAGATCGTGAAGGACAACTCTCGCCAGCTGCGGGATCTCAGGGCCGCGATCCTCCGCGTCCGGATGGTGCCCGTACGGGAGCTCCTCGAGCGCGTGCCGCTCATCTTGCGCGGCATCGGGCGCGAGCGCGGCGCTCACGCGCGACTGCTCGTCGAGACGGGCGAGGCCGAGCTCGACAAGGCCGTCGCGGAGCGCATCTTCCCGGCGATCGCTCACATCATTCGCAACGCCGTCGATCACGCCATCGAGGCCTCCGGCGAGCGCGTGCGCGCGGGAAAGCCTGCCGAAGGGACACTGCGGATCACGTGCTCGGCGCGGTCGAACACCCGCCTCGAGCTCTCGATCAGCGATGACGGGAGAGGTATCGACCGCGAGGCCGTCGCGCGCCGCGTGGGGCACGAGATCGGGGCGACCGACGCTGACCTCCTCGACGCTCTGTGCCTCGCGGGCCTGTCGACGCGGGACGAGGCGACGACGACCAGCGGCAGGGGAATGGGGATGGACATCGTCCGGCGTGTGGTCGTCGATCAGCTCGGCGGCGAGCTGCTGATGACGACCGAGCGCGGGGTCGGGACGACCTTCACGCTCCGCGTTCCGTTGACGATCGCGATCGTCGACGCGTTCACCCTCGAGTGCGCCGGTCAGCGCTTCGTCGTGCCCGTTTCGATGGTCGACGAGATCATCGAGATCGATCCCGGCATGGTCCGGCACGGCCCGTCGCGTCCGGGGAAGGCATCACCGAGGTACGCGGGTCTCGTCGAGCGACGCGGCGAGACGATCCCGCTCGTCGACCTCGCGTCGGTATTCCGGTTGAACGTGGCTCCGGGCGGACCGCGACAGGCGCTCCTCGTTCGTCGCGCCGCCGCGGTGATGGCGTTCGGCATCGATCGCGTGCAAGGCCAGCAGGAGGCCGTCGTTCGCCCCCTCACCGACCCGCTCGTGCACGTTCCGGGCATTGCAGGCGCGAGCGACCTCGGCGACGGCAGGCCGACGCTCGTGCTCGACCTCGTCGCCCTCGGCGCGAGCCTGCTCACGGCAGACGACGGCACGCCTTCGGGCCGCCGCAGCCAAAGAAGGAAGGAGCTCGTGGCATGACGACGCTCACACGATACGGTGCCACAAGCGCAACAGACGACGTCCCCGTCCTGTATGTCGTCTTCAAGATCGGAGATGCCGAATATGTGCTGCCGACCGCGACGGTCGTCCAGATCGAGTCGTACGTCGGCGCGACGACCGTACCTGGCGTGCCCGCGTTCGTCGCCGGCATCGTCCAGATAAGAGGGCGCATAGTGCCGCTGATCAACCTGCGCACCCGGTTCGGGCTGCCGCCGGCAGATGCCACTATCGACACGCGCATCGTGGTCGGTCAGGTCGGCGAGCGTGTCGTCGGCCTCGTCGTCGACAGCGGACGCGAGGTGCTGAAGATCTCGCCGGGGCAGCTGCGACCCACGCCCAGGCTGCTCGAGGATGACGCCGACGGGTATGTCAGCGCAGTGGCGCAGCTGGGGCCGCGACTGCTCCTCGTCATGGATTTTGCGAAGGTCATTGGAGAGGAGCAACGTGATGGTGGTTAGTGCAGCAGCTCAGGGCATGCTCGGTATGGAGGAGGCGCGTCTCCGCGCCGACTCGACGATCCGGTCTCTCAAGCAGACCGCGTCGCTCGCGCGCTCGGTCGAGGAGGCCGCGTCGCGGCTCGAGGCGTCCGGCAACGAGCAGGTCGCATCCGGCGAGGAGGTGCGGGTCGCGATCGAAGGCATCGCTGCTGCGATCGAGCAGACGTCGTCCTCCGCCCAGGAGCTGACGAAGTCGCAGAAGAGCGTGAGCGACGCGGCGACCGGGCTCCATCAGAGCTCGGAGGCGAACGCCGCGAGCCTTCAGCAGCTGTCGGCGTCGATCACCACGGTGAAGAAGGACGCCGCCCACCTGGCGACCTCCTCCGATGCGACGGCGTCCACGCTCGAGCAGATCGCCCGATCGATCAAGGGCGTCAGCGTCAACTCCGAGGATCTCGCGGCGGCGAGCGAGGAGCTCCTCGCGTCGGTCACGCAGACGGTGGCGACGCTGACCGACATGACCCCGCGCGGGCAGGCGAACGCCGCGTCGATCGAGGAGGTCGGCGCGACGATGGAACAGATGTCCAAGGGCATCGGTCGTCTCGCGAGCGACGCGCAGGCCGCCGGAGATCGCGTGGTGACGGTCGGCACGTCGATCGGCAACATCGAGAACGCAGTGAGATCGATCGCCACGGGCGCCGGCCTGCTTGCGACGTCCGTCGAAGGCACGTCGACCGCGACCGAGGAGCTCTCGCGCTCCATCCGCGGCGTCGCCGAGCACGCGAAGCAGCTCGCGTCGCTTGCGGCGAGCACTGCGTCGAGCGTGAACGAGGTGGCGGCGACCGTCGAGGAGGTCGCGGCCACGGCCGAGAAGAACGCCGCGACCATCGACGCGACCGCGGCATCGATCGAGGAGGTCGCGCGGTCGGCGGAGTCGATCTCCAAGGCGGCCGAGCAGATTTCGACGCTCTCCGGGAGCAGCGCCACGTCGGCCGCGCAGCTCGAGGCCACGGCGCGCGCGCTGGCGAAGATGGGCGACAACACCAAGGCGGTCAGCGAGCGCGTCACCGTCGCCGCTCGAGAAGGCGGCGCGACGGTCGTCAAGTCGATGGGCGGGTTCACGAAGATCCGCCAGACGATGGACGAGTCGAGCACCGTCATGAAGGAGATGGGCAAGCGCGCGGAAGAGATCGGCGACATCGTCGTGACGATGAACCTCATCGCCGACCGCACCAACCTCCTGTCGCTGAACGCGAGCATCGAAGCGGCGCGCGCCGGGGAGCATGGCCGCGGGTTCGCGGTGGTCGCGGAAGAGATCCGCGCGCTCGCCGACCGGGCGGCCACCGCGAGCGCCGATATCGGCAAGATCGTGCGAGGGCTACAGGCGACGACCCGCGAGGCGCTCGCGGCCTCGAGCGAGGGCTCCAAGGTGGCCGAGGAAGGGAGCGCGCTCGCCGTCGACGCCGAGCGCGCGCTCGGATCGATTCTTCAGGGCATCGACGAGGTCAGCCAGACGACCCGTGAGATGTCGCGCGCCACGCAGGATCAGGTGAGCGCCAGCCAGCACCTCGCGCAGAGCATCGCGAAGGTGAGCGAACAGGGGCGCGCGATCACGGTCGGCGCGACGGAGCAGACCGCGGCCGCCAAGTCGCTGGCCAAGGGCGGCGCAGAGATGCGGCAGATGGCGAAGCAGACGAGCATCGCCACCGCGGATCAGGCCAAGGCGATGCGCAACGTCGTGAAGGCCAACACGGACCTCGCGGCGCGCGTCGATCACGTCGCCGGCGCCACGCTCGAGCAGGCCGCGGGCGCCGCGTTGCTCGCGAAGGCGGTGGGCGAGATGCGTACGGGCGCCGTCCAGACGAGCGCGCTGATGGCGGACCTCAGCCGGGAAGTGGCGTCGATCAGCGTCCAGGCGCGCGAGCTGACGAGCTCCAGCCAGCGGACGACCGCGGGCATTTCGGCTCAAGCGATGGGCGCGGCGGAGGTCGCGCGGTCGATGGAGGACCTGCGGATGCAGACCGCGCACTCCGCGAAGACGCTCACCGAGCAGTCGCGGGGGGTGAAGCAGCTCGAGGCGGCGTCGCGGCAAGTCGCGAAGCTCGCCGCGCAGGTGACGGCGGCTGCGAACGAACAGACCAAGGCGACGGCGGGGCTCGTCCTCGGGGCCGATGACGTGCGACGCATCGCGAAGCAGACCGCGCGAGCGCTCGAGGAGCAGGCGGAGGCCGTGACCGCCGCGAGCGCGAATGTCGCGAAGCAGACCACGAGCATCTCCGGGATGGCCCGAGCGAGCGCCGAGCAGGCGAAGGCGACCGAAGATCTGGCGCGCGCGGTGGGCGCGATGAAGATGCAGGCGCGGGAGATCGTCGCCTCGGCGCTCGAGCAGGCAAAGCGAGCGAGGACCATCGCCGTCGACGTCGTGGAGATCGGCGCGCAGAGCGGGCAAATCATGAGGGCCAACGTGGATCAGGTGACGGCGGTCACAGCGCTGGGCGCGTCGTTCGGTCTGAGTGAGCGTCACCCCACGGTCGAATCATGAACGCCGAAGCGCCGCTCGCTGGAGTCTCGCGCGAGGAGCGCGGCGATCCGCGACTCCGGCTGGCCACCCTTCGGCACTGAGCCCGATGGGTACGCTCGCGTTCAGCCCGGCCGTCGTCACGCTCTTTGCGATCCTCATCGAGGAGCGGACGGGGCTGGGGTTCAAGCCAGGCGATCACCCTCTCCTCGCGTCCAAGCTGGAGGCCTGCGCGGGCGCTCTCGGGGTCGAGTCGGCGATCCAGTACTACTATCTCGTGCGCGACGAGCCGACGCCCATGGTCGCGTTCGATAGACTTGTCGACGCGATCGTCGTCAACGAGACCTACTTTTTTCGCGAAGCCGATCAGCTGACTGTGCTCTGCGAGACCGTGATCCTGCCGCTCTGCCAGGCGGGTCGACGGCCGCGGGTATGGAGCGCCGCCTGCTCGTCGGGCGAGGAGCCGTTTACGCTCGCCATCCTCCTCGACGGGATGGGGCTCCTCTCGTCCGTCGACATCGTGGCGAGCGATATCTGCAACAAGGCTCTCGAGCACGCGAAGAAGGGCAGCTACGGCGAGCGCTCCTTGCGCGCGATCCCCGATGGAGTCGTCGGCCGATGGCTCGAGCGCGCCGACGGTCGCGTGTCGATCGCGCAGCCGCTCCGAGACGCGATCGAATGGCGCCGCATCAACCTCGTCGACGACGACGCCATTCGCGCGCTCGGCGCGTTCGACGCCATCTTGTGTCGGAACGTCCTCATTTACTTCAGCGATGATACCGTCCGCCGTGTGATGCATTCCCTGAGCGGTTCGCTGAACGACTCCGCGCCGCTCCTCGTGGGTGCCGCCGAGTCGCTCCTCCAGTTCGGCAGCGAGTTGAAATGGGGAGAGCGCTCGGGCGCGTTCTTTCACGTGCGCGCATGAGTGAACCGAAAGTTCGCGTTCTCGTCATCGACGACTCGGCGTTCGCGCGCAAGGTGCTCCGAGAGATTCTGAGCGCGAGCGGGGAGATCGAGTTTCTGGGGAGCGCCCGCGACGGGCTCGACGCGCTCGAGCGCATCGCTGTGCTCAAGCCGGACGTCATCACGCTCGACCTCGAGATGCCGGAGCTCGACGGGCTGGGCGTCCTCGGCGCGCTGAAGCTCCAGCCGGAGCCCCCCAACGTCGTCGTGGTGAGCCTGACCGACGAGGACGGCGAGCTCGGCGTCTCGGCGCTGCAGGCCGGAGCGTTCGACATCGTCCACAAGCCGACGGCGCTCGCGCTCGATCGGCTCTACGAGCTGGGCGACGACCTGCTGCAGAAGGTCATCGCCGCAGGTCGCGTCGGCAAGCGGCGCTCGCTGCCTGTCGCCGCCCCCACTATCCCGCCGCCTCCTGCCCCTACCGTCACCCATGGTACGCGCATCGTCGTCGTCGGCGCCTCGACAGGCGGTCCACAGGCGCTGACGACCCTGATCGGCGATCTCCCGCGCGACTTCCCGGTGCCCATGGCCGTCGTCATACACATGCCAATTGGGTACACTGAGGCGTTTGCGCGGCGTCTCGACAAGGGGAGCGCGGTAGAGGTGCTCGAAGCGCGGGAGGGGCTGTTCCTTCATCCCGGGCAGGTGATCGTGGCGCGGGCAGGGCACCATCTGACCATCGTCCCGGCCGCGACCGGATGGCGTGTGTCGCTGGATCTCCAGCCTGCGGACGCGATTCATCGGCCGTCGGTCGATGTGCTGTTCGAGAGCGCAGCAGCCCGGTTCGGAGCGGGCGTGCTGGGCGTCGTCCTCACGGGCATGGGGAACGACGGCCTTGCCGGGGCACGCGCGATTCACGCTGTCGGCGGCCGCTTGCTCACGGAGACCGAGGATTCGTGCGTGGTCTATGGAATGCCGCGCTGCGTCTACCAGGCAGGCCTTGCCACGGCGGAGGGCCCTGCCGCGTCGATGGCCGCCATCATCATGTCGCATCTCTAGCGGCTCCGACGGGAGATCAAGCGGCCGGCATGGTCGCTGCACTGAATGTGGGTCATGCACCGCATCCCCCGCAGTTTCGGCGCGCTTGTCGGTGCCTTCGTCCTCGCGGCTTGCGGCGGATCGACCGAGTCTTCCGTCGTCGCGGAGCAGGTGTCCGCGGACAGCGGAGTCGAAGCTGTCCCCGTCGAGCAGCGCGGCACCGCCGAGAGAGGGCCGGTCCAGCCCGTCGTTGAAAGCCATGTCGCCGTCGACAGCGGTGCCGACGGCGGCGTGGAACCGTCTCCCGGCACGAGCGCGGACGATGCGTCCCAGCCTGCGAGCGATAGCGGCGTGCTCGCGTGCCCGACGACGATGCCCACCGACGGTGCCCAATGCCCGTGCGCGTTCTCTTGCGAGTACGGGAACAGCCCCGAGCTTCGCTGCAACACCTTGATGACCGGCTCTCACGGCCAGTGGACGATCAGCCGCGCTCCCGCGACGACGGGCTGCGACGCGGACGCGGGCAGCCCCGTCGTCGACGCCGGCGTCGGATGCCCGGCCGTGCGGCCGCACATCGGGACGCCGTGCGCGACAGCGAATCAGTCGTGCGACTACGACGCGTGTGAGGGGAACGTGAACCTGGAATGTGTCGGCGGGCTCTGGGAGGACGCGCCGATCGAATGCGGGTCTCAGGCTCAATGACCCTACGGCAGACGTGGCGCCGAGGTTCGGCGTGGCGTTCCTGTGCAGGAGCCAGCGACCCCATCTTGCTTCGCTGACCTCGAACGGCCCAGCTTGCACGGTCGCTCGCATGCCCCCGCGAGAGGGTGCTGTGGCACGGCGCGTGCGACTACGCCGCGAGAGGTGACCACATGGACAAGAACACGCAGCTCACGAATGTCGGCGAGCTCAGGCGACGTGCACGGGACCATATCGAGAAGGGTGCGGTGACCGAGGGGTATCGCGCAGACCGTCAGGCAGTGATCGAGCTGCTGAACGCAGCGCTCGCCACCGAGCTGGTCTGCGTCCTGCGCTACAAGCGTCATTACTTCATGGCGCAGGGGCCGACGTCGAAGGGGATCGCGGAGGAGTTTCTCGAGCACGCGAACGAGGAGCAGGCGCACGCCGACCGGATCGCGGAGCGCATCACCCAGCTTGGTGGCGCCCCGAACATGAGCCCGGAAGGAATGCTCGCGCGGAGTCATACGGAGTACGTCGAGGGCAAGACGCTGTTCGACATGGTGAAAGAGAATCTCGTCGCGGAGCGCATCGCCGTGGAGTCCTACAGCGAGATGATCCGATACCTCGGCGATCGTGACCCGACGTCGCGCCGGCTCCTCGAGGACATTCTCGCGCAGGAGGAGGAGCACGCGGAGGATCTCACGATGCTCATGGCGCAGGTCGGGCGGTAGGCGAGCGCTCCCAGGCTCGTGGGCACGTTCACTGCAATTGAATCGTAGACCATGAGCCACGCCACACTGGTTGCACCCCGTCCGTCCGAGACAGCCCCCGCCGATGACAGCCAGGGCTGGCTTCGGCGGATCGATCGAGCGCTGGACGAGCTGAGAGCGTCAGACCCAGGGACGCTTCACGATGCCGCTCCGGGCGCTGCGAGGCCGGCCAAATGACCGGGGCGCCGCTGGACGTCCTGGTCGCCGACGATGACGAGGACTCGCTCGATGCGCTCACGGAGGCGTTGACGCATCTCGGTCACACATGCCGGGCGGCACACGACGGCGACGAGGCCTGGAAGATGTACCAGGCCGCCGGAGCCGACGTGATCCTCTCCGACTGGAACATGCCGGGCATGACGGGTATCGAGCTCTGCGAGAAGGTTCGCGCCGCCGAGCCGCCGTATGCGTATACGCACTTCGTGTTCATCACGGGGAACGGGGAGAACACGCACTATCTCCGCGGCATGCAGGCGGGCGCGGACGACTTTCTCGGCAAGCCCTTCGATCTCGAAGAGCTCGAGGCGCGGCTCACGGCGACACAGCGCGTGGTGACGCGGCAGCGCCACATGAGAGAGCGAAACTCGCATCTACGCCACGACAGTGACTGCGCCAGGCTCGCCGCGCGTACCGATTCTCTCACCGAGGCGTTCAATCGTTTGGCGCTCACCGAGGACCTCGAGGCGCTCGGCGCCCGGGCCGCACGTTACGGGCACAGGTACTGCGCTGCGCTGTGCGACATCGACGACTTCAAAGCGTACAACGACCACTTCGGGCACCTCGCCGGCGACCACGTGCTCCGCACGGTCGCTCGCACGATCCACACGCAGCTGCGTCGCGGAGATGTCTTCTACCGCTATGGGGGCGAGGAGTTTCTGGCCGTCCTTCCGGAGCAATCGCTCGTGGAGGCTGCGCGCGGAATGGACCGCGTGCGGCTGGCCGTCGAGAACCTGCGCATCGCTCACTCGCCGGCCGCTCGGGTGCCCTTCGTCACCATCAGCGTCGGAGTCTCGCTCCTGGACATGGCTCCCGCCGAATCGATGGAGAGCTGGATCGGCCGCGCGGACGGCGCGCTTTATCTCGCAAAGTCACGCGGGCGCAACATGGTAGTCGTCGACGAACACACCGGATGCGACGCCCCTCACGCCGCGGAATGAGGCCGCGGGCCTCGTGCCGCAGGCTCAGGGCGTGGGCGAGACGTCCGTCGCGGCGAGCTTCAAGACCGCGCTCGTGAGCCGATCCATGTCGACCGGTTTGCACATGTGCACCTGAAAGCCGGCCGCGATGGCGCGGTCACGATCCTCGTCGTGCGCCAGGGCCGTCAGCGCGATCGCCGGAATGCGTCCCGCCCGCGCGGGCCCGCGCGCCCTCACCTTGCGAATGAGCGCATAGCCGTCCTCGCCCGGCATGGCGACGTCGCTCACGAGCATCTGCGGGCGAAAATCCTCGAACGCCTGAAGAGCCTCCGCGGACGACTCTGCGACCCGGGTCTCGGCGCCCGTTCGCGCGAGGACGTCCACGATCGCGTCGCGCGTCGCGCGGTCGTCGTCGACCACCAGGATCCGAAAGCCGGCGAGCCGCGTCAGGTCGTACGGCGTCCCGACGAGCCTCGGCCGTGATCCGGGCGGCACCGGGACTCTCTCGGTCATCAGCAACGGGAGCGTGACCGAGAGCGTCGTCCCGAGCCCGAGGCCTGGGCTCTCGGCCGCGATGGTCCCGCGGTGAAGCTCCACGATGTGGCGAGCGATCGCAAGGCCGAGCCCGAGCCCGCCGTGTGCCCTCGTGCTCGTGCTGTTCTGCTGTGTGAAGCGATTGAACACGTGCGGCAGAAATGCGGCGTCGATCCCGATTCCGGTGTCCTTCACGCGAATGACCGCAGTGTCGTCTTTGACCGTGAGCGACACCTTCACCTCGCCGCGGGCGCCGGTGAACTTGATCGCGTTCGCGAGGAGGTTGCTCACCACCTGCTGCAGCCGCGAGGTGTCGCCGAGAACCCGAGCGACCGAGCCCGCGGCGATCTCGACGACGATCGTCTGCGACTTTCGCTCGAACGCGACGCGCATCCCCTCGACCGCCGCCGTGACGAGGTGGGCGAGGTCGACGACCCCGAGCTTCATGCTGAGCTTGCCCGTCACGATCCTCGACACGTCGAGGAGGTCTTCGATCAGGCGGACCTGCGCGTGCACGCCCGACTCGATGGCCTCGCCTGCCCGCTTCACCTTCACCTCATCCATACCGGGCTGCTGGAGCAGCTGCGCGCGCATCAGCATGCTCGACAGCGGAGTGCGCAGCTCGTGGGAGAGAGTCGCGAGGAAGTCGTCCTTGGCGTTGCTGGCCGTCTCTGCGCTCGAGTTCGCTGCCTCGGTGAGCGCGATGTGTCGTTTCAGCGCGTCGATGTCGAAGAGCGACACGATCGCACCATCGATCCGGTTGTCCGTCGTCTTGTAGGGCCGGATCTGTAGCCGGTACCAGTGGCCGTCATTGCCCTGAACCTCCGACTCCCGGATGACCATCGTATCGATGACCTCCGTGATCTGCGCATCGAGATCCGGGACGTCGATGTTCGGCCGCAGATCCCCGAACGGCCGCCCGATGTCGGTCGCGACGACGTTCAGGAGCTGCCGCGCCTTGGGGGTGAATCGGCGGATCCTGCGGTTTGCGTCGAGGATGAGGATGGGGATATCGACCGTCGTCAGCAGATTCACGAGGTCGCTGTTCACCTGCGTGACTTCTTGATTCCGTGCCTGGAGCTCGTCGTTGACGGTGGTCAGCTCCTCGTTGATCGATTGCAGCTCCTCCTTCGCCGTCTCGAGCTCCTCGTTCATGCTCTGGAGCTCCTCGTTGCCCGACACGAGCTCCTCGTTCGCCGAACCGAGATCGTCGTTCGTGCGGCCGTGCTCCTCGATCACGGTCTGCAGGTACTCCTTCGTCGCCGCGAGCTCTTGCTCGAGCTTGGGCTTTCGAGATCCCTTCGCGCGCGAGTCCGAGGTGGTGCTCGGCTGCCGGCTTCGCGACGGCTCCTCGAAGAGGATGAGGTACGTCGAGCGGCTCGCGTCGGCGGGATCGCCGAGGGGAATGACCAGCACGTCGCAAATGACGCTCGCGCCGTCGTGGTCGAACGAGACCCCCGATGCTCTCGTCGGTGCACCCGCGGCCTTGGCTTTCGCGACCGTCGACCGCAGCACCATCGCCAGGCCGCCGCGCGCCATGGCCATGACGTTGTTCTGCGGAGCGCCAGGGGCAGGCCGGAGGTACGCCCCGGTCTCGCCGCGGACGTGCAGGAGATCCATTCGCTCGTTCACGACCACTCCGGGGGGCGCGTACCGATTTGCGAGCAAGCGGTCGAGACGTTGCGACAGGTCAGCTTCGCCTCCAGCGCCGTCACGCCGGTCGTGCGCGCGCGGCCGTAGCAGCGTCGGCTCGGTGCGGGTGGGCTCGGCCCGTCGCGCGAAGTGAAGCACGCTCGCCGTCGCGGTGCGCGCGAACACCTTGTTCGTCTTGTCGACGAGCTCGAAGAGCTGCTTGAACCCCGCGATGCTCTCCGCTCGGCCGAGGAGCAAGAAGCCCGGCTGACTCAGCGCGTAATGGAACGTCGGAACGACGCGCCGCTGGAGCGCCTGGTCGAAGTAGATCAGAACGTTTCGACAGCTGAGGAGGTCGATCCGCGAAAACGGTGGGTCACGGCCGAGGTCGTGCTGGACGAAGACGCACTGGTCGCGAATCTGGGGAACGATCCGGTAGCCGCGCTCGCTCTTCACGAAGAACCGCCGGCGCCTGTCGTCGCTCATGTCGCGAACGGCGCTGTCGGGATAGAGGCCGGCGCGAGCGACCTCTATCGACTTCGCGCTCACGTCGGAGCCGAACATCTGGACCTGCCGCGCCGAGTCGCCGAGGAACTCGACGAGCGCGATCGCGAGCGAGTAGACCTCTTCGCCGGTCGCGCAGCCTGCGACCCACACGCGAATCGGCGCGCGGTCGGCCTTCTCCTTGATGATCTGAGGGAAGACGTTGGTCTTGAGGCTGTCGAACACCGCGGGATCGCGGAAGAACGAGGTCACGTGGATGAGCGCGTCCTCGCACAGAGTCAGCACCTCCGCGGGGGTCTCGCGCAGGAGGGCCAGGTAGGCGCCGAGCGTCGTCGCTCGCCGGAGCGCCATGCGTCGCGCGAGCCGTCGCTCGAAGGTCGGCAGCTTGTACTCGCGAAAATCGACGTGCGCGACTCGCTGCAGGAGCGCGAAGATCTCCTCGGTGGTCGCCGCGTCGTGAGCGGCGGCATCTGGCTCGCGCTCGACCAGGTACGGGTGACGACTGAGCTCGAGGAGCTCGAGGGCGATCTCCGGGATCGCCAGGCAGTAATCGACGACGCCGGCCTCGATGGCGCTCTCCGGCATGCCGGGGAACTTCGCCGAGCTGGGCTGCTGCGCGAAAGTGATCCCCCCTGCCTCCGTGATCGCGCGCAAGCCCTCCGTCCCGTCGGAGGCGCTGCCGGAGAGGACGACGCCGATGGCGGCTGACCCTCGCTCGGCTGCGAGCGCTCGAAAGAAGAAATCGATGGGGAGGTGCTGGACCCTCGAATCCTCGGGTCGCGGCGTGAGCGTGAGGCACCCCTCGAGGATGCCGAGGCTGGTGTTGGGCGGGATCACGTAGACGTGGTTCGGAAGGACACGCAGCTCGTGCGTCGCCTCGACGATGTCCATCCTCGTCGTCTTGACGAGCGCTTCGCGGAGGAAGCTCGTGTGCGTCGGGTCGAGATGCTGGATGAGGACGAACGCCATCCCCGTCGTCGCGTCGAGCTGTTGCAGGAGGCTCGAGAAGGCCTCGAGGCCGCCGGCGGAGGCTCCCACGCCGACGATCGGGAACGCCGGCGGCCCGCTAGATCGAGGCTCTCGTGACGCTTCGGCCGGAATCGGAGCGCCTGGCTTCGACTTGCGCGGTCGTCGGGCGCTCTCTCGGGTGTCTTTCATCGCCGCTCGCTCTGCAGACGCGCGCCGAAGAATGCCGGTGAGCGAAGGTCCAGCGAGCGCAAGGACGCCTCGCTGCCGAGATGTATGGCCTCGTAGGCCTGCAGCGTCAATCAATGAAGCGGCCGATCGACTCTCCAGGGTCGTGCGGAGCTCGATCAGGTGCTGGACGCCCTACTTCACTTCCCCTTGTTGCCGGCCTCTCGAATACCGCGCTGCTCCTCGACGGTCATCGTCCCGCTCTTCTTCCCCCCGCGCGCCGCAGCCGCCGCGACGGCCTTCCTCCCCGCGTCTTCCGCCGACTTCGGATAGAAGGCGAGCACCTTGCTTCGAATCTTCTCTCCGTCCGGCGTCGGAATCCGCTCCTTGCACCACTTCTGATCCTTCACCTCGGACGCGATCCCCTCGGCCGCCGCGCTCACGACCTCCTTGTCGGACAGCGCGCTCGAGAGCGCATAGGAGATCGTCGTCGACTTCACGGAGATCGACTGCCCCAGGTACTGGACGACCTGCTCGCGCGCGGCGCGCAGGGCGAAGGTGCGGGCGGCCGATTCGCCGTCGGTGTCAGGCGACACTCCGCAGAAGTACTTACCGTCGAGGCTGCCAGGGATCGTGTCACACCAGGAGCAGTCGGCTGGATTGGCGGCGCCGGCAGCGGGTGCGAGGCTCGTGGTTTCCGTGAGGAACGCGAAGTAGACGTCCTTGAACGAGGTCTTCTTCTTCCATCCGTCGTCCGAACCGTAGTCGGCGCTCGCCGTGATCGGCTTCGGCACCTTGACGTCGGCGCTCAGCGTGTCCGTCTCCTTCGCGGACTGGAGGACGTCCCCCGTCCCGAGAAGGAACTCGCCGATGATCCTTCGCGAGCACTGAGAGGAGTCGGCCTGACAGCACTGCGCGAGCCCGTCGGCGTCGATCTCGCTCTGGATCTTCTTCGTGAGCGAGTACTTCACGCGCACCTCGTCGCGCCCGTCGCTCGTCGCGTTGATGGTCGCGACGACCGGCAGACCGAGCGAGGCGGACGCCTTGTGCGAGATGAACATCGTCTCGTCCATCTGCTGCTGCGCCTCGACGTATTTCGGTTTGATGTACTTGCTGCAGCGGGTCGTCATCGCCGTGTTCTCGTCGACCTCGCTGTCGGCGACGGAGTCGGGGATGAAGCGCCCGATATAGACGGAGGGGTCCTTGTCGAACGCGGCGCGCAGCTGGATGCTCCGCGAGGGTGGGGGCATGCGGGCGCTCGTCGCGACCGATCGGACGGCCGCGGGAGAGGCGGCTGCTCCGACACACGACGCTCCGGCAGCGGCCGAGAGCGCGACGAGCAGAGCGGAGCGAGCGATCTTGGACGTGGACACGGAGGACCTCGGAGGTGACGGGCAGGTCAGAAGGCACAGAGCGGGAGAGATGCGACCGCGGCGACGACGCCTTCCCGCGGCTCGGTATATGTCGGGCACGCCGCGCCAGTCGTGATGCGGTATCCGGTGGTCGCGACCTTCACGCCGGGAGGCACCTCGCCGAGAGCGAGCGACCGCGCGACGTCCGGTGGGACGCGGCACTGCCCCTTCGCCTTCGCGAAGCGCCCGAGCGCTTGCTCGGTGGGCGCAGCCACGACCACGTAGCGCTCCGCCTCGAAGCCCGGAACCGGAACGGCCTCGAAGCCGAGGCGCCCTCCGAGCGGAATGGCCTGCCCGGCGTCGATGCGCGCGCTCGGCTGGTCGTCGCCGGGATAGATCACGATCGCCTCTCCTGCGCCGAACAGGTCGAAGACGCGCACGTACATCGGGCTGTCGGTCTTGAGCCAGAGCTGCGTGCGCTCACCCGCGCACAGGCTCCCGCCGCGCGCCGATTCGACGCGGATGCTGACGCCGGCGCTCGCCGCGATGGACGGCGCCGACTCGGTGGGCGCGGTGGGCGCGGCCTGCTCCGGGAACGTCACGGGCGTGCTCGGTACGCGACGTCCGTTGCGGAAGCGCGCGGTCCAGATCGCCTCGAGCGTCGGAACGCCCTGCTCCTGCCGCGATACGACGCTCCCGCCGATGACGACGTCGACGCCGTCCGGCACGCCATCCCCGGCCCACTTCTTGGGCACCGCCACGAGCGTCGCCGCCTGCGCGAGGAAGCGCTCCGCGCGGCCGCGGAGCCAGTCTGCGCGGACGCCGCCGGGGACCCCTCGGTCGACGACCTGATCGATCGCGACATGATTCTTCGCGGGCACCCCTTTCAGCAGCTCACGGACCGCCGCCGCGAGCTTGTCGTCGAGCGTCGACAGCGTGGACGACATCGCGCGCCACTCCGCGACCTCGTCGGACTTGATCACGGCCATCGCGCAGACGGTCTTCGCCGACGATCCCGTCTTCCAGAGGCGAACGTGGGCAGTGAGGTAGTCGCACCCCGTTCCGCCGGACGAGGCGCACAGCCGGGTGACGAGCTTGGACGACGCGTCGGTCCCCGCGACGCTGAGCGCGTTCGGGGTCGAGACGTCGCTGAAGGCGGTCTCCTGCTGCCATCCGCTCGGCGGGACGAGGTCGCCGCCGCATTGCCACTCGGTGCTTGGCCCCGGTGCGAGCGCGGCAGCGGCGGCGAGCGCGGCGGGGGTGGAGCTCGGCGCGGACACCGACGCCGACACCGAGGGCGACGACGGCGCGCCGCCGCACGCGACGAGCATCGAGAGCGGGGCGATCGCGAAGACGAGCGAAGCGAAGAAGCGCACGGCGCGAGGGTCTCACCGACGGCGACGTGCGGTCAATCGGGAGGGCGGCGCGCTTGCGTCCTCGCCGGAAGAGCTGTCTACTGAATCCGGTTCAAGAGATGCCATTGAGGTACGGATGGATGGGCGTCGTGGCCGTGAGCGTGGCCGGCGGCTTCATCGAGAGCTGCGCGAGCTTGAACGGGCTCAGCGGCGCAGACGCCTCCACGTCTTCGAGTGACGGAACCACGGGCAGAACGGGGAAAGACGCGGGGACGTCGAGCGCAGATGCGGTCGCGGACCGCACCGTCCCCAGTCGCATGGATGGTGCGAACGACCTCCGAGACGCATCCCTCGGGTGCACCCCGGGCGCTCAACAGTGTTCCGACGGGGGCACGGGCATCGAGACGTGCAGCGCCACCGGTCAGTGGAGCCCGCCCTGGCCGTGTGCGACAGGGACTTGCAACAGCGCCTCGTGCATAGGCGGCACGATGACCGGACTGAGCTGCCCGACGACCGGCGCAGGCCAGGGCAGCTGCCCGCAGAACCAGACCAACGTGAGCTGTTGCGTGAGCGTCGATGTGCCGGGAAGCGTGTACTACCGGACGTACGAAAACGCCGGAGGCGTCGTTTCGGGTACGGCCGATCCCGCGAGCGTGAGCAGCCTTCGGCTGGACACATATCTGGTGACGGTCGCTCGATTCCGCCACTTCGTAGACGCGGTCTCGCCTCGAGACGGAGGGGCTGCGTGGTCGCCATCGCCAGGTGCTGGCAAGCACGCGCACCTGAACGGCGGCAGGGGGCTCGTCGCCGCCGGCATGAGCGCTGCCGACGGCGGATTGCTCTTCGAGCAAGGCTGGTCGGCATCCGACGACATCAATATCGCCCCCACGGACGAAAACCTCCTCTGCAGCTCGACGTATCCGGTGTGGACGGCGTCGCCCGGTCCTAACGAAAACCTGCCGATGACCTGCGTGACGTGGGCCGAGGCCTACGCGTTCTGCATCTGGGACGGAGGGTTTCTGCCGAGCGAAGCAGAGTGGGAGAACGCCGCGGCCGCGGGGAGTGAGCAGCGACAGTACCCCTGGGGAGAAGCGCCGCCGGGCACCGACAACGAGTATGCGATCTGCGGTGACGGCTTTGGCAATTGCTATTACCCGACCACGGCGCCTTGCCATGAGGCTGGCGTCTCGGCCGCGGCGCCCGTCGGATCGGCGCCAAAGGGAGCGGCGTCCTCGGGCCAGCTCGACATGGCGGGCGAGGTCTACGAGTGGGTGCTCGACTGGGAGAGCGCATACTTCAACCCGTGCATCGACTGCGCCTGGCTGACGGTCACGGGTGTGCGTGCGAGGCGCGGCGGCAGCTTCTATCTGGGTATCGGAGACCTCACGTCGGCGCATCGCGGGACGCAGCCGCCGACGACCCGCGCTGCGGACCTCGGGTTTCGCTGCGCCAAGACGCCGTGATTGTCTGACGGCAAGTCCGACGTGCGAACGACGCCCTGCTACTACGGCTTTCCGCCCGGCTTTGACGTGGCCTTCACCGCTGGCTTCTTCGCCGGAGCTTCCGTCGCCTTGGCGCCAGGGTGAACGCGCGTGCGCACACGCTCGACCTCGTGGAGCCAGCGAGACAGTGAGCTCCCCGGCGAGGCGTCCTCCCGGATCGCGGCCTCCATCGGCCACCACGCCACAGGTCGATCGTTCATCGTGAACACGATGTCGTAGCGCCCCTTCGTGCTCGCGAGCGGCTGATCTCCGTCCTGGACCGTCCCCACGCACGACCACGGCCTCTCCGGATGCAGCTCCCAGAAGATGCATCCGTCCGACCGACCGACGATGTTGCCGGCGTCGTCGAGCGTGAACGCGGTCACGATGACGTTCGTCCCGCTCCAGCCGCGCGTCCCGCGTGCGAGCCAGGAGAAATCGACCCGTCGGGGATAGCTCCGCTCCTCCCACGCCGCACGGATCCCCTGGAGGAACAGCGGGTTGTCGCTCCCGTGCTCGGCGAGCACCACATCGACGTCGGGCTGCCCGTCGTCCACCGAGTCGGTGTCGTCCTCCTCGACGAGCTCGTCGTCGTCATTCTGCAGGTTGAGGTGGACGAACGTCCGCCCGATCTCCTTGTCGCCGTGCTTCAGGAGCATCGAGTACCTCCCGTGCACCTTCGGGCTGAAGTGCAGCGCCGTGCTCGCGAAGGCCACGCGCTGAGCATCGCCGACGGTGACGTAGCGCGTCTCGCTCGCGACGAGGTGATCCTCCGGATCCCGGAGCTCGAACTCCACCGACTGGATGCCTTTCGTGAGGCCGAACAGCATCGCGGCGCAAGGCACGCGCGTGTCGCCGGCGTCGGCGTCGAGCGTCTTGGCGTCGCCGACGATGTGCGCGACCTGCTGCCCTGCGGCGTCGCGGCTCACCGCGAGCCCTTCCGTGATGAAGAGGTCCGCCCAAACCTTGCCGCGCTCGGCCTTCGCGTAGGCGGCGAGCGCAGGCTGAAGCGGGTGCGGCGTGCCCGCGATGACGGCGCGGAGCTCGGACGCCGCGACGGCGCTGAAGATCTCGGTCGACCGGATCTTGAAGGACGCATGGTTCACGCCGACCACGCGCGGGACGCCTTGCGGGTCGAGCGTGACCAGCGGCCCGCCCGAGAACCCGGGATAGATCCGGGTATCGAACAGCACGAGCTTCGCGCCGAACACGTCGATGGTGCCCGACGCGATGCCTTGCGACATGCCCCACGAGAGCGCCCAGTAGCCGTACCCCGTGTGCCCCATGGCCCAGAGCGGCTCCCCGACGGCGACCGGACGGTCGTCGATGGCGAGCGGCGGCACCCCGACGAGCGGCGTCTTGGGCCGGAGGAGCGCGATGTCGCGGACCTGGTCGATGCGGTCGATCTCCGCGTCGACGGTCTGCCCCTGCCGCGTGATGATCTTGAGCCGATCGGGACGCGTGACGACGTGCGCGGCCGTGACGATGTCTCCACCCTCGATCGCGAAGCCGGTGCCGTGGGGGTTCTCCGTCCTGTTGGGCGAGACGTCGATCACGTGCTTTGGCGCGCGCGGCTCGTCGCCGAGCGAGACCTCGACCGCCTTCGCTTCCGCCTCACGATCGGCGCGGTCGTCGTTCATGATCGCCACGACGGACGGACTGATCATCCGGAACACGTCCTGCGCGGTCGGCGGTGGAGGCGGCGGCGCCGGCGGCTTCGCGCACGCGAGCGGAACGAGCGCCACCACGAGGACGGCGCGGGCGACCGAGGCGCGCACGGCGGGCAGGATCTTCATGCATGTTTGCTACCGGAAACGCGACCGGATCACGAGCGCGATGTAGGATCGTGTCCGTGCCGATGCCTACGATGTTTGACAGGTGTGTGCCGCTCGTCTTCCTCGTCGCCTGCAGCGGGACGTCGTCGCACGCAGCGGGGGATGGCGGCGCGGTGTCGACGAAGGACACGGATTCGGGGGGAACGACCGCCGCGGTCGCGACGACCTACGGAAATCCAGCCGGTCACTGCGCGGTGCCCGGCGCGGCGGCCGCGGAGGATGTCTCGTCTCCGACCACGAAGGTCGGCACCGGGACCGCGGCGAGCTGCACCGCAGACGCGGTCGTCGCCGCCGTCCATGCGGGAGGCGTCGTGACGTTCGACTGCGGCCCGAGCCCCGTCACCATCGTCGTGCCGGAGATCCAGATCTTCAACGACGGCGGCAAGGGGGACGGGAGCGTCACCATCGACGGTGGCGGCAAGGTGACCCTGAGCGGCAACGACGCCAATCGCATTCTCTACCAGAACACCTGCGACTCGAGCCTCCACTACACGACGCCGCACTGCCAGGATCAGCCCGCCCCGCACCTCGTCCTCCAGAACATCGCGCTCACGGGCGGCAACGCGAGCGCGACCAGCAGCGTGCTCGGCGGCGGCGCGGTGTTCGTCGGCGGCGGGACGTTCAAGGCATACAACCTGAGCGTCACTCACTCGACCCAGCCGAACCTCGAGCAGGACTACGCAGGGGGCGCGATCTACACGTTCAACCAGGCGACGCAGCCGGTGTACATCGTGGCGAGCACGTTCGCGTCGAACTCCGGCTGCAACGGCGGCGCGCTCGGCAGTATCGGCACCTCGTACACGATCCTGAACAGCGTCTTCTCGGACAACAGCACCCTCGGCAACGGCGAGAACCCTGCTGCGGCCGGCACGCCCGGCGGCGGGCTCGGCGGCGCGATCTACAACGACGGCGACGGCTACACGCTCAGCCTGTGCGGGACGCTGGTGTCCGACAACACGGCGGCGGATCTGGGGTCTGGGTCGATCTTCCAGGTGGTCGACGATCTCAAGGGTCAGCTCGTCATCACGGACTCGACGTTCGTAGGCAACAGCGACACCGGAAGCGTGCAGTCGGCGACGCACCCGAGCATCTACGTCCAGGCAGCGGACGTCGCGGGGAACGCGGGGGTCACGATCACGGGCACGACGTTCAAGTGACGACGAGTCGGCCTATCCTCGCCACACGACGCTGACTATCCTGCGCCCATGGCGAAGAGTGAGCGGCTCGTGCTGGTCGATGGCTCATGGCTCGTGTTCCGGGCGTTCTTCGCCATTCCGTCGAACCTGAGTACGAAGAAGGGGCTCCACACGAACGCGCTCTTCGGGTTCGCGACGATGTTCCGCAAGCTCTTCTCGGGGCGGATGCCCGACCGAGGCGCCGTCTTCTTCGACTGCCCCGAGCCGACGCATCGGGAGCTGCGCTTTCCCGGGTACAAGGCGCAGCGCCCGCCGATGCCGGGCGAGCTCCGGGAGCAGCTCCCCTTCATCGACAGGCTCGTGCTCGCGAACCACTTCCCGCTGATCCGCCAGCCCGGCTGGGAAGCCGACGACCTGATCGCGACGCTCGCGAAGCGCGCGTCGGACGCGGGGATGGAGGTCACGATCGTCGCGGGCGACAAGGACCTCGCGCAGCTCGTGGGCGAGCGCGTGAGGATGCAGGACACGATGCGGGACGTGATCTACGACGCGGAGCTCGTACGCAAGAAGTGGGGCGTCCCCCCGGCGCAGATCCCCGATCTCCTCGCGCTCATGGGCGACACCGTCGACAACATCCCGGGCGTCCCGGGCATCGGCCAGAAGGGCGCCGCCGCGCTGCTGGAGAAGTACGGCTCGCTCGAAGCGTTGCTCGCGCACACGGGCGAGCTGAAGGGGAAGCAGAAGGCGGCGCTGGAAGAGCACCGCGAGGCCGCGAAGCTCTATCGCGAGCTCTGCACCGTCGATTGCAACGTGCCGATCGACATCGCGCTGGACTCTCTTCGCCTCGCGCCTCCCGATCCCTCCGAGCTCGACGCGCTCTATCGCGAGCTCGAGTTCCACTCGCTCCTGAGCGGGGACTCCCCGGCGGCGCAGCCTGGCGACGCACCGCCCCTCGTCGTCGAGATTCCCGCGACCGTCGACGCCGCACGCGCCGTCCTGGGCACGTTCCTCCCGGACCAGCCCGTCGCGGTCGCGCCGCTGTTCGAGCCGGTCGATCGCGTTCACCACGCGCACCTGGTCGGCGTGGCGGTCGCGGGCGCGGGGAGATCTCCAGTGTATCTCGCGTTCCGCGGAGGGCCCACGCCGCTCGGAGACACCGGGGTTGCCCTGCTCAAGAGCTTCCTCGCGCCGAAGGAGAGGCCGGTCGTCGTGCACGACGTGAAGCAGCTCACCGTGCTCGGCGCGCGCATCGAAGGGAGCTTCGCGATCGGAGGCGACGTGCTCGACACGAGCCTGGCGTCGTTCCTCGTCGACCCCGTGAAGTGCATCCCGCACGGGCTCGATCAGGTCGCGAAGGAGTACCTGCAGCGAGGCGTCCCGTCGCTGAAATCGCTGCTCGGGAGCGGCCAGAGCGAGCGAGCCCCGAGCAGCATCGCCATCGAAGCCGCGGCGGCGTACGCGGCGGAGCTCGCGGACGTCGTGCTGGCGCTCGGCCCGATCCTCGGCCGCCGCCTCGAGGAGTCCGGTCAGCGCGCGCACTACGAGGCGGTGGAGCGGCCGCTCGCGTTCGTGCTCGCTCGCATGGAGCTCGCGGGCATTCGCGTCGACCGCGACGACCTCGGCCGGATGAGCGAGGAGTTCTCGCTCCGCAAGGCCGAGATCGAGAAGCGCATCTACGTCCTCGCGGGTCGCGAGTTCAACATCGGCTCGACGAAGCAGCTCGCGGACGTCCTCTTCGAGGAGCTCAAGCTCCCGGTGATCAAGAAGACGAAGACGGGGTACTCCACCGACGCGGAGGTCCTCGAGCGGCTCGCGCCGAAGCACGAGATCGCGCGTGAGATCCTCGCGCAGCGCGAGCTCGCCAAGCTGATCAATACGTACACGAACGTGCTCCGCGACGCGGTGGCGCCCGAGACCGGCCGCATCCACGCCACGTTTCAGCAGACCGTCGGCGTCTCCGGGCGCCTCATCTCCACGGACCCGGACCTGCAGCGAACCCCCGTGCGTACACCGGAGGGAAAGCGCATCCGCCGCGCGTTCGTCGCGCCGCCCGGCACCGCGATCCTCTCGGCCGACTGGAGCCAGATCGAGCTCCGCGTCCTCGCGCACTTCAGCAAGGACCCGCGGCTCGTCGAGGCGTTCCGCGACAACCTCGATCTGCACCGGCGCACGGCGAGCATCCTCTTCGGCATTCCGCCCGAGGCCGTCTCCGCCGAGCAGCGCGGCATCGGCAAGACAGTGAACTTCGCGACCATCTACGGGCAAGGGGCGACGGCGCTAGCGCAGATTCTCGGGATTCCTCGCAAGGACGCGCAGAGCTACATCGAGCAGTACTTTGCCTACTACGCAGACGTTCGACGCTGGCTCGATCGCACGATCGCGCTCGCGCACGAGCAGGGCTTCGTCACCACGATCCTCGGGAGGAGGCGGTACATCCCCGAGCTCAGCATGCGTAACGACGCGGACCGATCGGCAGGGGAGAGGATCGCGGCGAACACGCCGATCCAGGGGTCCGCGGCGGACCTGTGCAAGCTCGCGATGCTGGCCATCGACCGCGGCCTGTCGTCGCTCTCTCCGGACGCGAGGATGCTCCTTCAGGTGCACGACGAGCTCGTCGTCCAGGTGCCCGAGGCGGTCGTGGAGCAGACGACCGCGCTGCTCCGGGGCGCGATGGAACACCCGTATCCGCTCGACGTGCCGCTCGTCGTGGGCATTGGCGTCGGGAAGAGCTGGGGGGAGGCGCACTGACGTCAGATGTTCGCGTCGACGAGCCAGTGCGGATGGTGGGCAGTGCTGTCGAAGTAGTCGCTCGTCTTGAAGCGTTCGTACCTCCCCGTGCTCGCGAGCTCCCGTGTGCGACCGAGGAGCTCCCGGACGTCCGCGTCGGAGAGGGGAGCGAAGTGGACCGCTGCGTCCACGGCCTGGTCGAGGACGGCCATGCTATCGCACCCGGTGATCATCACGGACGTCGGGAGATTCATGGCGTAGCGCAGGCACTCTCGGGCCGTGACCGCCTTGCTGTCGAGAATGAACCCGCCCCCCAGCGGCTTCATGTGCAGGACCCCCATTCCCTTCTTCAGCGCGACCGGAAGGACCCGCTGCTCGAAGCTGTTAAAGTGCGCGTCCATCACATTGAGAGGCATCTGGATCGTGTCGAACTCGAAGCCGTGGTCGTCGGCCGCGTTGAGCATGGCGAGATGGATCTCGGGGTCCTTGTGGCCCGTGAAGCCGATGAAGCGGAGCTTGCCCGCCTTCTTCGCGTCGAGCAGCGCCTCGATCGCGCCTCCCGCCTCGAAGACGCGCGACGGGTCGTCGCGGCGGATGACCTCGTGGACCTGGACGAGATCGATGGTGTCCGTCTGCAGCCTGCGCAGCGACTGCTCGAGCTGCTCGGCGGCGGCGGCCCTCGTTCGACCGTCGAGCTTCGTCATCAGGAAGGCGCGCTGCCGGTAACCGTCCCGGAGCGCCTTACCCATCCGCTCCTCGCTTCGACCGCCGTTGTAGTCCCACGCGTTGTCCAGGAACGTGACGCCTCGATCGATCGCGCTGCGGATGATTCGAATGCTCTCTTGCTCGTCCGACTGCCTGCCGATGTGAGACCCGCCGAGCCCGATGCGAGACACAGTGACGCCAGTCTTCCCGAGGACGCGAGTCGGCATCTCTGCGCTCGACGTGGCGGAGGGCGCCTGGGCCGCCGTGAGCGTCGCGGCGCTGCGTGCCCCGTACCGTTCTCGGCAGGCTGCCAGGAACACCGTCATGCCCAGGAACAAGCGCCTCGACAGCCGTGTCGTCGTCATGGGGCGCGAACGAACGCAACAGCCATGCCCGACGTGGCAAGCCCCTGACGCGCATCAAGGGGCTCCGCGCCCTCACGGTGCGTTTCCACGAGAAGGCCATCGTGCCACACAGTCCAACTTCGCCGCGGCGCTCGCGCACGCAGGTCCACTCATGTCTCGACATCTCGCGTGCGACTCGTCGATTCGAAGCCGAGCCGCGCCCGGCCCGGGGCATGCACGCGGCGACGGGACGACTCACACGACGTCAGAGGAGCCAACCATGGTCGCACAGCAGATGCGTGAGGTATTGCGGAGCCTGTCGCCAACCGCGATCAACGCCCTTACCTGCACGCTCACGCTCACGCTCGGTGCTTGCGCGGCCTCGCCCGCGCCGGCGGTCACGCCGACGACGTCTGCGGCCGAGGCAAGAACGGCAGGGCAGCCGCCGGTGCTGAGCGAGGCGGTCGTCGTGCCGGGCGTTCGCGCGAAGCTCATCGGGGAGCAGGGCGCAACGCGTACCTACCAGCTCGTGCTCGCGCCAGGGACCGAAGCCGTGGCGGCCATCTCGGAGTTCGTGACCCAGAACCACATCCAGGCGGCCCATTTTCACGGCCTGGGCGCGTGCACGGACGCGGTGCTCGCGTACTACGACCCGACGACACACGAGTACAAGAAGACTGCCTACACGCAGCAGATGGAGATCGTCTCGATCATCGGCGACGCGGCGCCGACCCCAGGAGACGGCGCGGGAATTCATGCGCACATGGGGGTGGGGTTCGCGGATGGGACGATGCACGGCGGGCACCTGTTCGAGGCGCACGTATCGCCGACGCTCGAGATCGAGCTGACGGCGTCTCCGGTCGCGGTTCATCGGGCCTACGACGAGACGTTCAAGGCGTGGCTCTTGGCGCCTTGAAGAACACCGGCGAGCGGCGTCGAGCACGGGCGTATGCTTCCGAGCCATGCCCCGCCCGCTCCCCCCCATCGCGTGGAAGAGCTACATCGCATCCCCCGTCGCCCGCGTGTTTCTCACGCTGACCACTGCCGAGGGGTGGGACGGCTGGTTCACGCGCGGCACGAGCCTGGACGCGAAGGTCGGCGGCCGTCTCGTGTTTCGGTGGTTGGACGCAGAGATCACTCGCCACCGCGCGACGCTGTGGGGCGCCGTCCACGCGGGTCTCGAGATCGGCGGTCCCGTCGTCGCTGTGGAGTCGGACCGGCGCTTCGCCTTCGAGTGGACGACGTCAGGCCACCCGACCACCGTGGACTTCCGCCTCGAGCCACGCGGCTCCGGCACGCTCGTGACGGTCACGGAGACGGGCTACACCGAAGACGATCTCGGCGCGACCGGGCTCGGCAGCATGGAAGACCGCTCGCCCTTCGCGATGTGCGCGAGCGGCTGGGGCGAGGCGCTCACGCTGCTCAAGTTCTATCTCGAGCACGGCGTCACCTACGGCACCGTGCCTTCCGCCTGACCTCGCGGATCGCTCAGGGCTTCACCTTCCGCGCGACGTCGAGCCCGGCCTGCGAGATCGTTCGCGCGCCACCGACGCCGACCGCGGAATCGAGCCAGCCTTGCGTGGACATGTACTCCGCAATGTCCTTGAGCTCGTCGCCCGAGATGCCGAGCGCGTGCTGTCGCGACGCACCCTCGGGATCGACTCCGGCCCCGACCTCGAACGCGGACACGTCCGCCATCGCGCGGAGCAGGCTCTTGGCCTTGTTGATGTTCAGCATCGTCGGTTTCATGGGGTCACCTCGAGCAGCAGCCTAGCCCGGATCATGCACCGTCGTCGCTCGTGGTGGTGCTCGGTGGCGGAGCGTCGGTCGCTGCCGGCGGCCCGGCGACAGGCAGGCGCAGCCGGAAGATCGCTCCTGCCGTCGTCGCGCGCGGCCACGCGACCGTCGGTAGCGACGAGAGCTCGCCGTCGTGCTCGATGGCGATCCGCTGCGCGATCGCGAGGCCCAGCCCGGTTCCTTCCGCTTTGGTCGTCGCGTACGGCTCGAAGAGGCGCCCTTCGATCTCGACCGAGATGCCGGGTCCGTTGTCCTCCACCGTCACGTCGACGATGTCTCCGTGCGGTGCGTCGACCGTCACGCGCACGTGAGCGTCGGGCGTGTCGCGCGAGGCCTCGACCGCGTTCTTCACGAGATTGACGAGCACCTGCACGATCTGATCGCGATCGGCGCGCACGTGCAGCACCGCGCCCCGGTTCGTCTGCTCGAGCACGCATGTCCCGGCGAGCGGCCGTTGCAGCTGGATGACGTCGCGGACCAGCTCCGCGAGGTCGACGTCCTCCGGCCGCGGAGGGGAGAGGCGCGCGAACCGCGTGAACTCGGTGACGATGTTCGAGATGCGATGGACCTCGCTCAGGACCGTCCGCGTCGCCTCGTCGAAGTACTCGTCGAACGCGGGGTCGTCCCGGGCGCGGAGTCGCCGGAGCGTCTCCACCGCGGCGCGGATGGGGGCGAGCGGGTTCTTCACCTCGTGAGCGACGCGACGGGCGACCTCCCGCCATGCGGCGACGCGCGTGGTCGCGGCGAGCCGGCGGCGTGTCGACGCCAGGTCCTCGAGCATGCGATCGAACGCCTGCACGAGCTCCGCGATCTCTCCCGAGCCGCGTACCCGGAGCGGGTTCGCCTGGCCGGACGCGACCTTGCGGGCCTCCGCGGCGAGGTCGGCGATGGGCCGTCCGATGGTGCGCGCGAGCAGCGCTGCCAGGAAGAACGCGACCGCCGTGAAGACGATCGACGCGAGGAGCACCGTTCGATCGATGTAGCTCCAGGTCGCGAAGAGCTCGTCCTTGTTCTTCGTGATCACGATGGGGACGCCCGCGCCCGTGCCGTCGGCGATGGTGCACGTCTGGCGGGCGAGGGTGGGCGGCGCCTCGCCCTTGACCGCGCCGATCGCGATGCTCGTCACCTTGAGCGTCGCGCGGAGGCGGTTCAGGAGCGGGACGAGGTGACGCGCGGCGACGAGGCCGACCACCTTGCCTTCGCGCGTGCGAAGGCAGCGCGTGACGGTCGCGACCGGAGCGGTCGTGCGCAGATCGAAGCGACCGATGCCTCCGTGCATGTCGGACTGGAGCAAGGCCTGAGGGCGCGAACGAATCTCCTGAGGGTCGGCCTCGAGGATCTCCCCCTTGCCCGTCACCAGCATCAGCTCGTCCTGGTCGAAGGCGACGCGCTCGTTGGGGACCAGCGTCGACCCGAGCGAGACGCGCTGGCTCGCGAGCTCACCGCTCGCCATCCAGGTCATGACGCGATCGACCAGCTCGCCCGACTGGCAGGCCGCGGCCACGAGCTTCCTGTCGCTCTCGGCCTGGCGGATCACCTCGGTCTTCACGCTCTCGCAGGCCGCCGCGACGTCACGCTCGAACCGCTGGCTGCCGTCCTTGTGCAGCTCGGTCCGGAGCCAGAAGCCGAGGCCTGCGGTCGAGATGACGGTGAGGCTGCCGAAGGTGAGGGCGAGGCGTAGGGCGAGTCGCACGGGGACCCTTACGGAACGCGCGAGCGAGGGTGGATGATCGAGCCGAAGTCGATGCCGTCGGAGCCGATCGGGAGCGCGAGGTCGGGCATGTGGCCGCCGGAGAAATGAACGTCGGCGATGACGCCGAGCGAAAGGACGCGGCCCGCGGTGCGTGGAGCGGCCGTCGCGCCGAGCGGCGGATGACGGCACATCTCGACTCCGCGCGAGGGGTCGTCGGCCGCGGTGAGCGCGGCATACGCGCCGAACGGCGTCCGGTCGAACGGCCTGACGAGGTCGATCGCGAGCGCGTACCCGCGCGACGCGCGCGTCGCGGAGAGCTCCGGAGCCGAGACCGGCAATACGCTGACGTCGTGGTCGGCGCGCGAGAGCGCAGCGGCCACCGCCCGGGCGAGCTCGACGAGCCACGGGGAGTCCTCGCGAACGAGCAGCGATACGGGCGGCCCCCCCCAGCCCTCGGACGGGTCGACGGTCCAGTTCGGCTGCACGCCGAGGTGGGCGAGCCGCGAGGGCTCGATCCCGTCTGCGAGCCGTTGGGCGACGCCCGGGAGGTTCCAGCGCCGCACGAGATCTCCGGTACGCAGGATCGCCCAGCCGCGCGCGCCGGCGTCGAACGGCACTGCGCCACGACGTGGCTCGTGGAGGCCGAGGCCGAGCCATCCGAGGTCGTCCTCGCCGCTCTCGAACGCGCGGAGAGACGCGGCGAGATCCGGTGCCGGGGCGATCGTGACGCGATCGAGAATCGAGGGGCCGCTCGCCGCGAACGGGTTCTGGCCAAGGACGAGCGCGCCCGAGCTCCCGCCGGGCCAGCGCGCGGCGAACGGCCCCGTGCCGTCGGGCTGCTCGGGCGCGAAGTGGTCGGGGACAATCGCGGTGAGCGGTGACGTGAGGGTGCGCGCCACGTGATCCGCGGCGCGACTCGCGAAGACGACAGCACCCGCGCCTGCGGCCCGCACCGGCCCGAGCGCGTCGAGCCACGCCCGTGCTCCGAGGCCGCGAGCGCGGGCCATCGATTGCACGACGTCTCGGGAGGTGAGTCGCTTCCCCGAGGCGAAGCGGAGCCCGTCGCGCAGCGTGACGCGCGTCCCCTCCGCGATCGACTCGGGGTGGCCCTCGGCGAGGGACGGAACGATCGCGCCGGCGGAGTCGAGCGCGTAGAGGCTGTCGAACAGGCACGCGCCGAACAGGAGCGCGCCGGCGTCGTCGAGCCGATGGGGGTCGATCGCCGCGACCGGCCACGGGACGCGCATCGAGAGCTCGCCACCGAGCGCGATGCGTCCTCGCGCCGAGGCCACGCGGGGAAGGAGCGCGCCGCCGAGGAGCGCCCCCGCGGCGAGGAGCGCGTCGCGTCGCGTCGTCAGCGTGCGAGGCCGCTCAGTGAACAAGCCAGATCTCCGACCCCACGGCGGCGACGACCGACGGAGCACCGTCGAGGTCCGCGGGGCATACGGCGACGGCGTCGACGCCGGCAGGCGCAGGGAACCGGACGCGCGGGACGAGCTCACCGCCGCGCCAGCTCGAGATCACGAGCGCGTCGTCGCTTCGCGGCATCGTCGTGATGAGCTCCGGCGCGCCGTCCTGATCGAGATCCGCGATCGCGATCTGCGCCCCGACATCGTGCGCGACGAGCGTGTCGGCCGTGCCCGCGCGGAAGAGATGCAGCGTGTCCGACGGGTCGCGCGTCGCGACGAATCGATCGGTGCTCCCGTCCGGTCGCACGACGTCGAGGCCCGCCCAGCCGTCGACGAGCGCCGGCAGACCCGCCCCGACCGACGGGCCGCCGAGCGGTTTGCCGTCGTCACAGCGAACGAGGGCGCTGTCGAACCCGCCACGCGCCGCGTTCGGGAGCGCGCAGGCGACGCTCGTACCCAGAGACACCGGAAGCCCCGCGAGGTGCGTCGCTGCGGCGAGCTCCGGCCCCATGCTCGCCCCCCTGCGGTCGCTCCACCCGACGAACAGCGTCCCGCGACCTCCGGAGGTCAGCGTTTGCGCCGTGGCGAGAGGTTCGCGCCACGGGACGGCCGCGCGACCTCCGAGCGACGAGGCCGCGACGCGTCGCACGGTGACGAAGTGCCCGTCGCGTAGATAGCCCCACGCGACCTCGCGCTGGGAGACGAGGACGAGCTCGCTCCCGCCGTCCGCGTCGAGATCTCCGCAGGCGATCGCGAGCAGCGCGCCCCTGTCGTGCGTGAACCGGGTGACGTGGGATCGTTCGAGGTGGACGGGCGTGAGGTACGAGCGGACCTCGGCCGAGATGGGCGCGTGGATGTATGCGTGGGCGACGGGTGGCGGCGGCGCGAGCCGGACGCGGTCCCACCCGTTCGAGACGACGGGGTAGACGTCGGCGTTGATGCGCAGCTCGCCCGCGTCGACGCGGACGTCGAGGTAGACGACCGAGCTGATCTTGCCGGAGCGCGCGCGGCTACGAGCGCGTGCCGCCGCGAGGGGCGTCGCGTGCTCCTCCGCGCTGGCGTCTCCGCCCATCGCAGCGGCGACGAGCGACGCCATCCGCACGGCGAGCTCGTCTCCCCGTGGAGCCGCGACGTCCGACGTCAGCGGAGAGGCGATGACGAGCGCGCGACGGGGTGCCGCACCGAGCTCGTGAGCGACGGATTGCGCCGACGCGACGAGCGTCGTATCGGCGCGCGCGGTCTCCGGTGCGAGCGCGAGCGCCACGACGAGCGTCGCCGCAGAGCCGCAGGTTCGGAGACATCTCGAGGTGCGGAGCATGACGACGCGTGCGGCCTCTGCCGGACGCTCTTTACCATGGTCGGCAGTCGTACGCTGAGGATGCCTCAGAGGCCGGGCAGCGCGGCCTTTGCGAACTGGACGTGCGACTGATCGTTCGCGCGCGGGTCCGGCCACGCGAGGTAGACCTCGCTCTTCGACGCGCTCAGCGCGAGGTAGTCCCCGAGCCAGCCGACCGAGTACTCGAAGGTCTCGAACGGCATCGGAACCGGCGTGACGAGGTGGTTCGGGTGGAAGCTCGCGGCGCCGTCGTCGGAGACGGAATAGACGATGTGCCCCCGTCCATCGCGGTTGTCGTACCACGCCGCCCAGAGCCGGCCGTTCGCGTCCAGCGTCGCACCGGCCTTGAAGTGCGTGGCGCACGTCGCGTCGTCGTTCACCTTCACCGACGGGAGGAACGTGGCGCCTCGGTCGTGGCTCGTCGCGACGCGAAGGTCGAGCGCGTTGTCCTTCCCCACCGTGTAGAGCACGTAGAGAGAGGACGCGTCCGGAGTCACGAGCACGCGCGCGAGCCCGAACGCGACCGCCTCCGTGGCGCCGCTCGCGAGGACGTCGTGCCCGAGCGGTACGCGCGCGCCCGACGCGCCGAGATCGACCCGCGTGACGAAGATGCCGTCGCCCACCGCCCCGCTCTCGAGCCCCTGGCCCGACGCCCACGCGGACCCGGACAGCTCGACCCACGCTGCGTAGAAGCTCCCGCTCGCGTCGAACGTCCCGTTCGCGAGGTCGCGGTACGCGTTCGGTCGCGTCCCGTCGTCGAGCTCGACGCTCGACCCCGTGCCGCTGTCGCCCGCAGACGGCAGGCCGACGACCAGCCTGAGCGGAGTCGGGCCGGAGGCCGAGGTGATCTGGTACGTGAAGTAGGGGGCCCGATTGACCGGGTTGATCGCGATGCTCGGGAAGTCGAGCGGGGTGCTCCCGCCGTCCCCATCGTCGCCGACCGCGTCGATCTGCTGCGCCTTCGTCCAGGTCACGGCGTCCATCGAGGTCGACGCGTACACGTGCTGGGCGCCGGTCTCGGCTGCGGCGTAGCCTTCCCACACGTAATACAGGAGACCGGTCGCATCGATGGCGAGCGCGGCGTCGTTCTCTGCGTCGCTCACGGCGTGAACCGGCGCGATCCCGGGCGTGAACGATTCGCCGTCGTTGGTCGAGAACGCGAGCCCGTTCGTCTGCAGATTTCCCCCTACCGTGTTGTTCGTCCACGCGACCACGACCTTCCCGTGTCCGTCCGTGACGAGCGTGCTGTCGCACTCGGCGAGCGAGCCGGCGCTCGTGCTCAGATCCACCGCGTCCGTCCATGCCAGCGAGGTGGGGTCGCAGGAGCCGAAGCTCTCCCCCGACACGCACGCTCCGCCGTCGTGCGAGTGCCCGCCGGAGCCTGGGCCCTCGATCAAGCTCGCCGGTGCGCAGGTGCCGTTCACCACGACGCAGAACGTGCCCACTGCGCAGTCGATGTCTCGCCTGCACGCCGCGCCCGCTGGCGCGGCGTGGGTGCCCGGGGAGCCCGCGTCGAACGCGGCGTCGGCGAGCGCGCAGCTCTTGCTCGCGTCGAGCCGAGAGGCGTCGACCCGGGCGGCATCGGTCGACGCGTCCGCATGTCCGTCATGCGCTTTTGGTCCGGCGTCAGGCAGCTTGATGACGACGCTCGTCGCGTCGGGGGCGCTCTCCGTCTTCGTCGCCGAGGTTCCACACGCAGCCGCGGCCACAGCCGTCAACAACCACCACCGTCGCACTCGCATGTCGCGCGCATACGCAAGCAACGTACCGGCGCGAATCCTCGACTCGTCACCGCCCGCGGGCGCCCATCGCTAGCTTTCTAACGGCGCTCCGATACCGCAGCAGCGACGAGCCGCGCGAATCAGCCTTACTGGCACACCCCGGCGACGCAGCTATGCCCCGTGGTGCACGGCGTGCTGCACCCGCCGCAGTTCTTCGCGTCGGTGTCGGTGTTCGTGCAGCCGCCCGCGCAGCACAGCCAGGACGGTCCGTTCGCGAGATCGCAGAGCTCGTCGCCGCGCCCGGCGCCGCAGGCCGCGCTCGCGCCGCTGCAGACGCCGTGTTCGCAGGTCTGCGTGCCGGGGCAAACGACCATGCAGGAACCGCAGTTCTTCGGGTCGTTCGCGAGGTCGGCGCAGCTCTGGGGCGAATCGAACGCGTCGGTGAGCGAGCAACAGACGCCGACCGCCGTCCCCACAGCGCAGTATTGCTCGGGGAACACCGCGGGGCAGCTCGGAGTGGCGCACGAGCTGCCGAGGAGCGGATCCTGGTAGTAGACGCCGGGCGACGAGCACGTCGGCGAGGTCATCGTGGAGGCGAGGGGGACACACTCTCCATTGCAGGCTCCCGACGCGCAGACCGTGGCACACGCGCCGCAGTGGTTCGGGTCCGACCCGAGACTGACGCAGGCCCCGCCGCAGCACATGCCGACGACCTCCGAGTTGAACGCGCACACGACACCGTTCTCGCCCGCGGCACACGTCGGCGACGCACAGCTGTCATTGCTGAGCAGGGTGCCGGTCGGGCAGCTGACGGAGGTCCCCTGGCAAACACCCGCCACGCACGTGTCGCCCGTCGGGCACATCGCGCCGCACGCGCCGCAGTTGTTCTTGTCCGACGCGAAGCCGCTGGCGCACACACCGGAGCAGCAGCTGCCGACTCCGCCGCTGGCGAGCGGGCAGGCGACTCCGGAGTTCCCGACGCCGCACGTCGGCGCAGGAGAGCAGACGCCTGCGTCGCAGAAGCTCCCCGCGGCGCACGCGTTGCCGCAGCTCCCGCAGTTCAGATTGTCGGTGCTCGAATCGGCACACGACGAGCCGCAGCAGAGGCCGGTGCCGGCACTGGCGCCCGTGAGCGCGCACGGCTTCCGGGCAGAGCTCGCGTCGCAGGTCGTGGTCAGGCACATCGTCCCGACGCACGCCGTCCCCGGCCCGCACGGGGTCGTCATGCAGTTCTGACCGCAGCTCGAGCTCATGTCGCTGCACACGCCGCCCGGGGCGCAGATGTTGCCGCAGCTGCCGCAGTCGTTGGGGTCGGAGAAGAAGCTGTCGAGCGACCTGCACGTGCCGCAGCAGGTTCCGATGCCGCCGTCGTCGAGGCACGCAGAGCCTGGAGGAGCCGTCGCGCAGTCGAGCGGAGGAGTCGTGCACTGCCCACGAACGCAGCTCTCGCCGGCAAAAAGACACTGGCTGCTGCAGCTGCCGCAGTTGTTGATATCGGTCGAAGTGTCGACGCAGGCTCCCCCGCAGCAAAGCCCGGTGTCCGTCGCCGAGAGAGCGCACGGCGTGAACGAGATCGCGCCGCACGCCGTGGGGGTCGCGTCCGGGGTCGTCACGATCATCGAGTCGGTCGCAGCGTCGGTTGGCGCCGAGCTATCGCGGCCTGGTGGCGGCATGCGCGCGTCGACCGACCGGAAGACGTCGCGGGCTACCGGCGCGTCGGAGCTGGTGTGCCCCGAGTCCACGCTGCTCTTCGCGTCCGGGCCGACGGCCGCGTCGGGGAGGCTCGAGGCGTCGGCTCCGCACGCGGACACCAGGAACGAGAGGCCTGACAGGCAAGCGACAATGCGGAGATCAATCCGAGATACGTTCATGACGATTGGGTGCGTCGCGGCGCGGCGACATTCGATGTTTCGCACTGGCGAATATCACTGCGCCCAGCTTCGCGTCGGCGCCGCTCGGCTGGACGGGCGGCGGCTGTTGCCACCCGTCACGTCTCCGTGGACTATGCCTGGCAGACGTTGCCGACGCAGCTCTCTCCGGGTGCGCACTCCGAGTCGTTCGAGCACGAATCACTGGCACCGGCGTCGTGCGTCGTCGCAGAGGAGCACGCTCCCTCGCTGCACGACTGGCCCGCGGCGCACGCCGTGCCGCACGACCCGCAGTTGTCCGAGTCGCTCTCGATGTCCGCGCAGACTCCGCCGCAGCAGGTAGCGCCCGCGGCGCACTCCGAGTCTGCGCCGCAGCCGGCGTCGGTCACCGTCGTCGTCCCGGTGCACTCTCCGTCGACGCAGCTCGTTCCAGTCGCGCAGTCCGCGTCGGTCGCGCAGAAGAGGCTCGAGTCGCCGCCTCCGCTGCCTCCATCGATGACGGTCGTCGTTCCGGATTCGCAGTGACCGCTCTCGCAGACGAAGTCCGCGGGGCAGTCGGAGTCGGTCTTGCAGATATCGCCCGGGCCGATATCCCCGTCGACGCCGCCGTCGATCGTCGTCGTGACCGTCGTCCCGACGCACTCGCCGCTGACGCAGCTCGTTCCGGAGGCGCAGTCGGAGTCGCTGGCGCAGGTGCCTGCGCTCGCACCCGTGAACGCCCCGAAGTTCGTGAAGCCGCTTGTCTTGAACGTCGCGAGCCCGCTCGCGATCGAGTCCACGGTGATCTGGTGCGCGCTCCCGTCGGCTTCGACAGCCTCGATGAAGAGCGAGCCTGCGGACGCGTTACTCACCGTCACAGGGATCGTCACCGTCACGGGCAGGGCGAAGACGGTCCCGCTCGGCTCGAAGTCGACCACCGGACCCGCCGCCTTCCCGCCCTTCGGCGTGACTGACTCGGTGGAGATGCCGATGCTGATGGTCGTGCTCGCCGACAGGGCGTTCGGGGGGATCACGATGGACGTGCCTGCGAGGCTCGAGCCCTCGGCCGCCGTGACCGGGAGGGTTCCGCCGGCTGGACCGATGACGGCCGTCGCGACGTACTTGCCCGCCCCGGTCGAGCTCGCCGTCCCACCGCCGCAGGCCGCAAGGACCGCAAGCACGCCAAGACACCCGAAAACGCCTCGATATCCGACTCCAAGTCTCATCGTCGTTCTCCTCGTTAAAGCGCCGTCCGTCCGGCGGTACGGGGGTTAAGCGTGCGAGGGTGTGCGCACCTTCAAGAAATCTTGTGCAGCTCAGCCCGCGTCGTCCAAGAGACCCACCCTCGGTGTTGCTAGCGCTCTTCCGCGAGCGCCTGCTGGGCCTCGGCGCGATGGGCGCCGCTCGGGAACCGCGTGAGGTAGTCGCGCAGCGTCGCGCCGGCGGCGGCTCGGTCCCCCAGCTTGCGCTGGCAGTAGGCGGTCGAATAGAGCGCGTGGTCGGTGAACGGCGCCGTTCGAACCTTGGCGTATTCGACGAGCGCGTCCTGGCAGGCGCCGGCGTCGCGAAGCAGATTGCCTCGCAAGAGATGGACCTCGTCGATCCGCTCGCTCGTCGGGTGCGCTGCGAGGAAGCGGGCGCTGTCGGCGAGCGCGTCGGCCTGCGCGTGCGTGTCGACCTCGATCTCGAGGATCGCGAGGTCGACCTCGGGCAGCAGCGCGCCCTGCGGATAGCGAGCGCGGTAACGGTTGAACGCGGCGCGCGCGCGGGGTCCGTCGTGAAGACGGCGCTGCGCGAGACGTCCCAGCGCGTAGAGCGCGATGTCCGCGTGTCGGGGGTCCTCGTCGGCCGCGCGCGCGAGCTCCTTGGCTGCAGCCTCGAGGTCGCCTTTCCCCTCGAGCGCCAGGCCGCGCGCGTAGGGCCCCTCGTCGACGGCCGCCGCGCTCGATGGAGGCTGCGCGGAGGTTATCGGCGGCGCGTCCACGCTGACGGCGGGTGCGGCGGTCGGGCGGGCGCTCGGGCTCTCGTCGGGAGTCGCGGGCTCCATGGTGACCACGACGGAACCGACGACAGGGGCGGGGACAGGCGCGGGAGCGGGAGAAGTGCCTGCGCTGACGCCAACCTGTGCCCGGTCGCCGACCTCTCGCGCACCGGTTGCGCCGCGACCCACGCTCGATGGGATCGGTGAGGGAGCGGCGGGAGTGACCGGTCGGCCAGGCGACGGCGCGATACCGGTGGAGCCCGCCGCGGACTCCGCAGGCGCGACGGGCAGAGACGCAGCCGTGAACGCGGCCGCGAGCTCCGCCGGGGGGCGCCCCTCGAGGCACGCCTCGAGCAATGTCTTCACCGCATCGGCCGTTCGATCCTTCCGGATCTCGCGCGAGTCGCTCGTCCAGCGCTGGCCGGCGACGACGCGGTCGACGGGCCCGCGCCTGTCTTTGACCTCGACGATGCCCTCGCGGACCGAGACGACCGTGCGGTCTCCGGGTCCTTGCTCCACCGTGAACAGCGTGCCGACGACGGTGATCGTGTAGCGCTCGGTCTCGACGACGAACGGCTCGTCGGGCTTCCGCTTCGAGACGCGCGCAGTCAGGACGCCCCGCGACAGACGCAAGGACGTGGCGAGCCCGAGGTGCTCGATCGCGAGGTCGGTGCCCTCGCGCTCCAGCACGGCCGCGACGCCGCGAACGCGGAAGACGGCGTGGCCGGTGGCGTCGGTCCGCAGGCGATCGGCCTCGCGCAGCTCCTCGCCATTCACGCTCTTGTGCCAGTCGTGCGAGGGGCTGCTCGAGAAGACTCCGCCCGACGAAAGCGAGAGGGCTGCGACCGTCGCGACCGCCGGCGAACCGCGCCAGAACGGACCCGCAATCGTGACCAGCGTGATCATCGCGACGACCGCCACGGCCACCACCGGCATCCAGAACGGCGCCTGACGGCGTGCGGCCGCCTCGGGCGCGATCACGCGTCGCCACACGCGCTCGACCGCGACGTCCTCGGGGAGCGCAGACGGGAGCTCCGCCACGAGGGCCGCGATGGCGCGCTCGTCGCGCGTGTCGGCGCCGCCGTCGGCGAGCCGCTTCGGCGCGTACGTCGCGTCTGCTGGTTGGGGTTTAAAACTCATGGCGAGGCTCCTCTCGTGCGCGTCTCCTCGAAGAGCTCGAGGCTTCGACCCACCTTCGCGAACTCGATGCGCGCGTGGTGGAGGCGGGTCCAGACTGTGTCGACCGGGATCTGCAGCTGCTCGGCGATCTCCTCGCCCAAGAAGCCTTGAAGCTCGAACAGGACGAACACGTCCCGCTTCTTCTGTGTCATCCGCTCGAGGATCCGGCTCACATGCCGCTCCGCTTCGTTCCGGAGGGCGATCCGGTCGGGGCGGTCAGGCTCCTTCACGGGCTCGGCGACGCCGATCCAGCGGTGGATCGCCTCGCGAAAGCGCCGCCGGCGAAAGCGGTCGTGCACGCGGTTGCTCGTGAGCCGGAAGAGCCAGCCGCCGAGCGCGCCCGGTTGAATCCGCTCGAGATCCTTGAACGTTGCGGTGAACACCTCCTGAGCGACGTCCTCTGCCTCGTCCGCCGCCAGCCCGAGCCGCCGTGCGTTCGCCATCACGGAGCGCGCGTGCTGGTCGTAGAGCGAGCGGAGCGCGGCCCGATCGCCAGTACGACACCGCGCAAGGAGTCGCTCCTCGTCTCCGTCGATCGGCGAGCGAGGGTCGGCCACTTGCACGGCGGCGTCCATTGCCAAGGGGTTGCTCTCGGCTAGTAAAGCGCGCGACGGGTCGGTGACCTTCAAAAAAAGCGAACGCCGACGAGACCGACCGCCTCGAACGTCCAAGTCAGCGTACTGACAGAGGGATTGTTGGTAGAGGTGGGCGTGTCGACCAGCTGGAAGGTCGTCGTGACGGGGGCGAAGCGCTCCTCGGCCCGCGCCCCGATGAAGAAGCCACGCGGGAGGTCGAAGACGTAGCCGACGCGCAGACCGGCGAAGAAGGCGCTGGAGGTCGGGCTCGCTTGCTGGAAGAGCGAGGCGGAGCTGCCCGTCGAGGAGGAGAACGCAATCGAGGTCCCGAGCACGGCGTCGGCGGAGAGACGCCCCGGGCCCAGATGAGGAGCGACACCGAGCCCGAGCTCCAGCGCCAGCGTGGTGAACTTCAAGGGCTGGGTCTGCTGGCTCGTGGTCTCCGGTCCCGTGTTCGTGCTCGTCTCGGTGAGCTGAGTGCTCGACGGCAAGCCGACGTCGGCGTCGAGCGTGATCTCGAAGAAGCGGTATCGAAAGGCACCGCTCACATCGAGCGACGCGACGGGTCCTGCAGGGCCCTGCTCGAAGCCTGCGCCGAGCGCGACGCTGGCCTGGATGAGCGAGCGCAGAGACGCCAGCGAGTCCACCGTCGGTGCCCCTTCGGACGCGCGGAGATCATCGAGGGCGCCGTCGACGATCAAGGCCGCGATCGCGACGTCGCGCTGACACCCGTCGGAGGAGGGGAGCGTGCGCAGCAGCGGGAGCCCGAGACCGGTCACCTCCAGCACGGTCGTGCCGGCCGGGCCTCGCGAGAGACGGACGTGGATCGCGCTCGGCGGCGGGCGTTCGCTGCTCATCTCCGTGTGCACCACGGCGCCAGGGCGCTGCGCGTGAATCGCGGCGGCGAGCGAGGCGGAGTCACACGCGAGGTCGTCGAGGCCCTGCGTCGCAACCCAGAGCTGCGGCGCCGTAGCGAGGGTCAGCGCGAGCAGCACGGGCGCCACGCTGCGGTGCTACCACGGAGGGTGGGTGGAGACGAGCGTCGCTCCATTCCGTGCGCGGCGCGGCGCAGGGTGCCGGCGGCCGGAGGATGCGCCCCATCTCGAGGTGACTGCCTCGCGCCGTGGGCGCGGCGATTTCTTAATGGAAGCGCGTGGCCGCCGCCAAGCTCCGGTCGAAGCCAGCTTTCACCGCTCGCCCTTCCCCTTGCGCAGAGGCCCTGATGACCCGTCTCGCTCGTTCCTTCCCGAAGCTTCCTGTCCTCGTCCTTGCCGTCCTCTCTTGCGCGGCCGCGGCCTGCGGAGGCCAGACGGTCGGGGTCGATCCCGAGCGGACCGCCACCGACGCGGGCCCAGGTCCACACCCGACGGGAGAACCCGACAGCGGCAGTCTCCCTCCCAGCTCGCCGCCGTCGAGCGTCGACGCCTCCACGGGCGTCTCGTGCACCACCAGCGCGGCCTGCTCGGACGGGCAAGAGTGTGCCTGGCCGGTCACCGAGGACGTTTGCATCGCGTTCAATCCCGCTGGCTCCTGCGTCACCCCCCTCGCGCTCGCCTGCAACGCGGTCGAGGAGGTCACGGGCTGCGGGTGCAACGGCCAGAACGTGACGTGGTCGAGCGGGTGCGTGGGCTTGCCGAGCGGCTGGGCCCCGATCGGTCTCGCGCACGCAGGCGCGTGCGAAGCTCCTGTTCCTCCCACGCCCGTCGACGCGAGTGGTCCGACCCCGATCGTCACTGAGTGCCAGACCGGAAGCGACTGCGGCGCGGGGAGTGTCTGCCTGAACACCGACCCGCTCCAGACCCCCTCCGGCACCTGCGTGGCGAACCCGTGTGGCTCCGAGACGCTGAGCTGCGGGTGCGCTGCGTCACTCTGTACCAGCATCGGTCCGTGCGACATCTCCTCGCCCGGCACGGTGGAGTGCCTCAGCGAGGGATGAGGCCAGCGCGTGCGCGGAGAGCTCGCACGCGCACGAGCCCTGTTGTTCGGGTGAGCGTGAGCGATAGACGGAGCCTCGGACCGTAGAGCCGGCGTCGCTCTCCGCGTGCAGCGGCGCCGTTCGCCCCTCCCTTTCGACCGTTCGCCATGAAATCCAGGACGCTCGCCGCTGCGAGTCGCATTGTCGACGGAATCGCTGAGCCCTACATGGCGTTGGAGCTCTGGAGCCGCCGCACCAATGCACGCGACCGACCGGATAGTCGAAGAAGAGCCGCTCGCACGCCGGGTCACCGACGTCCGAGAGGTTAGCCAGGTCGTCGCGAGCGTGGTCTTCGCCGCGGGCGAACCGAGGGACGCGCTGCTGGACTGCGCGGACGTCGTCCTCGAGCGCTTCGGGCGGCCCGCGTTCGATCGTCGGCCCGACGCGCAACAGATCGCGCCTGGCACCCCGGAGGAGCTTGCACCGCTGGTCCCGCCCGAGATCCAGCGCGCTCTCGCGACGCTCCTCTTCGAGCTCGCGGGCGAGGAGCCCCTCCGGCGGCGCGTGGCCGACTCGTACGCCGCGCTCTGGGGCTGCGCGTCGCCGCGTGAGCGACCTCGCGTCCGGCCGGTGAGCTTGCTCGCGCGGTGGCTCGTGGGCCGGCTTCCCCGTCACGACGAGCTCCGAAGAAGCGAGGAACCTCCGATGATGAACGGCGTCTATCGAGACATTCCAGTCGAAGCGCAGATCGCACCCTCCGCGACGCGCGATCCTCTCCGCGAGCGCGTCCTTCGCATACAGCAGGAATTTCTGGACGTCGTCGCGGCGGTCGACCGTGTGGTGATCGGAAAGCGGGACGTCCTCGAGCGGGTTCTGTGCGCCATGGCGGCGCGCGGGCACGTGCTCCTCGTGGACGCGCCCGGCGTCGGCAAGACGCTCCTCTGCAAGGCGGTCTCCGTGGCCTGCGGCGCGCGGTTCGGTCGCGTCCAGCTCACCCCGGACCTCCTGCCGATGGATCTCACGGGCGGCAACGTCTTCGACGCGCGCGCGCAGGAATTCGTGTTCCGGCCTGGCCCGATCTTTTCCTCGTTCTTGCTCGCCGACGAGATCAACCGCGCGACGCCGAAGACCCAGTCGGCGCTTCTCGAGGTGATGGAAGAGCGCACCGTGACCGTCGATGGGACGACGCACCACTTGCCCGACCCATTCCAGGTTCTTGCGACCATGAATCCGCTCGATCACGAAGGGACGTTCGCCCTCCCCGCCGCGCAGATCGATCGCTTCATGGTCATGCTCGAGCTCGGCCACCCGTCGGCCGACGACGAGGTTCGCGTCCTCGATGCGCACCTCGCGCCGCAGGCCGTCGCGGCCATGGTCTCGCCCGTCATCTCGCAGGAGAGGTTCGTCGAATGGCAACGAACGGTGCCTCACATTCACGCAGCACCGACCGTGAAGCGCGCGGCGGTGGACTTCGTCCACGCCCTCCGGCGCCAGGCCGCCTCACCCCACGCCGTGAGCCCGCGCGCGACGGTCGCCTGGATGCGAGCGGCGCAGGCTCGCGCGATGTTCTCCGGGCGAGAGTTCGTGACCGTCGACGATCTGCTCGACGTATCCGCCGAAGTGATGCGTCACCGGTTGTGTCTCTCGGCCGCCGAGGTTCGCGACCGTCTCCGGTCTGTCAGCCCGAAGGTCGGGTAGACGGCCATGCCGGCTCGCACCCTGCAGCTCGCGCGCATCGCGTGGCTCGTCGCTCCCACGTCGGTCGCGTTCTGGTACGTCGCCGCGTCGCTCGACCGCGGTGACCTGAACGTCGCCGTGCTCTACACCGTCGGCCCACTGATCGTCGTCACCGCGCTGGCGATGGTGGCTCGGGCCGTGGACATGCTGTGGCGCCGACGCGGTCTCGCGGCGTGCCTCGCGTCGCTCGACCTCCTCACGGCGAACGGGTGGTGGACGATCACGACGAGCGCGGCGGCCCTCGCGCTCTCCGTGTCCGCGGGATGGGCGAGCCTCTCGGTCCTCGGCGTCTTGGGGCTCTCGGTCGTTCATGTCTCTGTCCTGTGGGCGCTCGTTCGCGTGTCGGGCGACGACCCGTGGCGCCGCGCGTCGCTGACGAGGCGATTCGTGCCGGCGCGTGTCTTCGAGGGGGAGGCCGTCAACGAAGAGCTCCACTTCGTAGACCCTCGCATCCCGATGGGCTTTCGCCTCTTCACGACCGGACGTGTGGGGCCCCGCTGGCCGACGAGCCGAGAGGTCCTTCCCGCGGGCGCATCCGAGGGCGAGGTCGTCGTGGCGCGCGACGTGGGGCCGGCGATTCGGGGCGTGCACGTGCCCGAGAAGATCGGCGTCTGGCTCGAGGACACGCTCGGTCTCGTCCACTCGCGGCACGAGCAGGTCGACGGCGGATCCTCTCGGCTCACGGTGCTCCCTCGGGCTCCGCGTGCGGAAGGCGCGAGGTCGGTATGCAAGAAGCTGGGACACGACCACGAGCCGGAGACCGTGCTGCGTCTCCCCACCGAAGGGTGCCAGAACCTGCGCGAATACCAGACGGGCGACGACGCGCGCCGGATCCACTGGATGCGCTCGCTCGCTCGCGGGCGTGAAGAGATCATCGTTCGGCTCCCCGACGAGCTCCCGCCGGAGATGCCGTCGGTCGAGCTGGTGCTCGACACGTTCCAGGTGTCGATTGCCGATTGGTCGTCTTGCTCCGAGGGACCGCACGCGCTGCTCGACGCGCTCGTCCGGGTCTGGCTCGGACTGGGGCGTGCGCTCGCGGAAGGGGGCGTGAAGGTCGTGATGGTGGTCGCTGGCCGGAAGGTGGCCCTGGATCCCTCGATTGTGCCGCTGCGTGTGCCGCTGGACGCGCGGTCGACGGGCCCCGCAGAGGAGCTCGGGGCGCAGGTCGAGTGGCAGGGAGCTCTTGCCGCCACAGACCTGTGGACGAGCCGGTCGATCGTCGTCTCGCATCGAGCGACGAGCGGTGTCGACGACGACATCGCGCGTCGGGTGTTCGTCCCGCCGGGTGTCTGGGCGGGCGAGGCTCGGGGTGGGGGGCTGGACACGCCCGCGCGGGGCTCGCTCTTCAGGTTGCCTCACCCCATGGGCGCCATCGAGAACAGGCGCTCGCATCTCCGTGCTGCGCGAGAGGGGCAGCGCTCCTCGCTCGACCTGGAGACGCTCTTCTGGGCCACGACGGCTCAGTCGAGGCTGCGCCCTCCGCCCTTCGCGCCTGAGAAGACTCGCTTCTGGGTCGCGACACCGCCAGGGCAGGGTCCGTACCTGACGAGAGACGAGCCGCGGCCGGGCGCGCACCCGCCACTGCGCGCCCACCCCGACGGACCGCGCGCGGACGTGCGCTCGTTCGTGGCGCGGCCGATCGGTTCGAAACGGTTTCGAATCGAGGAGCTCCGATGAGTCGCCTCGACCCGCCCCGCACGGACGAGGCTTCTCGCTCCACCTGCCTCGCGTACTGGCTCTGCCTCGCCCTCGGCCTCACCGCGGCATGCCTCGCGCTCGAGGTTCCATGGGCGCGTGCGTGGGCCCTCGTGGTGGGCTCCGTGGCGGGGACTGGGATCGGCCAGCTGTGCGCGCGGGGCCGGTACCGACTGTGGGCGGCGATGATCCTGGGAGCCACCGCGCTGTTCGTGGTCGTCGTCGGGCTGGCGATCGCGCAGACGGTCATGGCCTCGTCGGATTACGGTTGCCTCACAGGTCGGTCGGCCGCGCTCGCGCGAGACCTGTTGCTGCAGGGGAGCGAGGCGGACCTCGCGCTCATGGCGTACGTCCCCGCGGGGCTTGCCGGCTATCTCCTCGTCACCGAGTACGGGTCGATCGCTGCCCTGTGGTTCCCGCTCGCCCTCTGGATGCTCCCGATTCTCGAGCCCTCGCGCGCGCCGGCGAGATCCTGGGTGCTCGTCCTGGTCGCGGCGGCGCTGCTTCTCGTCTCCCTCTACACGCGAGAGAGACGGCGGATTGCCGTCTGGCGCAGCGTTGGCGCCGTCCGTCTCTCGCGTCTGTCCGGTGTTGCCGTGCACCGGCGTGCTCCCTTGCGGCCCGCCTACCAGACCGCGTGTCTCGCGGGGCTCGGGTTGGTGATGCTTGGCGTCACGGGATGGCTCGCGCCACACCTCTGGCAGCGCGAGACGTCGGCTTCGAAAGACTCCAGTGCGACGCCGTCGACGGCACAGGGTGGTGGAGGCTTGCCGTGCTGCCCTTCCGCCGACGAAGTCCTCGCGTTACGCACCCGCGAATACTTCCCTCTGCTCTCCTTTCATGGCGCGGACGCTTCGGCGGGAGAAGCGAGATGCGTCTCGTGCGGCGAGACTGCGTCGTCCGCATCGTCGAGCACGGCGGGTGCTGGCAGCGAGGGTGATGTCGCTGCGGTGACGACGCCCCCGACTCCGAACGGGGAGGGGGGGCTCGAGAGTGCGCCGACGCCAATCGCGGTTCCTCGCTCCCCCGTGGCGGCATCGACACCCACAAAGGCCCAACCCATTCCCCCGCCCGATACCACCCCTCTTCCGCAACACGCCCCGCCCGCGCGACCCGTGGCATCTTCGCCGCCGCTGCCGCCCGTCGTGGCGAGCTCACCAGGGCCGGCCACGGTGCGGCAACCGCCGCGCGCCCCATCTCGGGTCACAGCGCCGCCGCCAGTGCTCGTAAAGGTCCCGATTGCTCCGCCGGACGGCACGCTCTTCGGCCGAGCGCTGGGGGTCGCACTGCTCGCTTTCCTCTCGTATCTCGGAGTGCGGCCACTCCGACGCTGGGTGACGCTCAAGCACCTTCGTCGCCCCTTGTGGCGTCAATCCATCAACGAAGAGATCTCGAACGGCTGGCAGTGGATCCTCATCTCCCTGCGCGATGCTGGCTGGGAAGCCCTTCCTGAAGAGCGCCCCCGCGCCTTCGCGCGTCGTGTTGCCATCGAGGAGGTCCTCGACGGCGCAACCGTGCTGGAGCGGGCGCGCCACGGGGTCCGCGTAAGCGACGCCGACGCGGTGGCCATGTGCGCGGCGGCACGACGGGTTCAATCGACCGTGCGCGCGCACCTCGGGCGTTCGGCCCGGGTCGTGTCCTGGTTCCGCTGGCCGCTCGTGTGACCGAGCGCTCAGACTTCCGTCCGGAGTGCGCCAGGCTCCGAGACCGCGAGGCGTCGAACGACTTCCGCGAGGTCGCGCCCGCGCAGCGACTGGGTGAGGGGCATCAGCTTCGACGTGATCGCGCGCGCGGCCTGCGGCGTGAGGCCGAGCGTGTCGATTCGACCGAGCGCGAGGCTCGCGCCGAGCACGCGTGCGTAGTGAGCGTCCCCTTCGACCTCACGGTCCGTCGACGGCCCACCGAGCTCGGTCGACGCCGCCGTGAGCGCGCGTTCGGCGAGGATGTCCCCGATGCGCGCGAGGTTCTCCCACGCGCTGGCCTTCACGTGCGCGACCGTGGCGCGGCCGAGCGCCGCGTCGACGTCGGCCGCCGGGCCGAGCGCGAGCGCGCGGAGACCGAGCACGCGGCCTCGTGGAGTGGCGAACAGACCGAGCGTCGCGCCCGTCCACGCGAACGGGGCTAGCTCTCGCGAGCAGGTCGCCAGATCGGTGAGCGGCACCTTCTCGAGCCATCGCGCGACGACGCGTCGAAAGTGCTCCGCTCTGCCTGCGTGCGAGGCGCTGGGGAGCTCGGCAAGCGGCACGGTCGTCGCGTCGGTGTGGACCCTCCGCACCTCTGGCCATGCGAGGAGACGCGACGGCGGCGCCGTGCCGAGGAATGTCCGCGAGCCGGTCCACCACGAGACGACCGTATCGGTCCGCCGGAGCTCGAACGCGCGCGCAAAGAACGCGTGGCGCGACACCGCGTCCGCGAGCGACGTCGCCGGAGCGACGCGTCCGATCGTCTGCTCGGCGAGCGCGAGCAGCCGGTCCGGCGCCGAGCGGTGAAGGACGCCGTCGAGCTCCGGGTGAAGCGCGTGCACCATGTCATGGAGCGCGGCGGCGAGCGCCCACTCGCTCGTGCTCGGCCCATCGAGCATGTCGACCGCGACGAGGCGACGCGCGACGCGGACGCGCGCGAGATCGACCTGGCTGCGAAGGTCGGTGTCGACGGCGGCGAGCGCACCGTCGAGATCGAACGCGGCGCGGGCTCCGACCGCCGGGCCGGGCGTCACGTCGCCGCCGAGGACGAGCGGCGCGAGGAAGCGCTCGTACAGCCGCTTGCCCGTCGCGGCGGCGCGCTCAGCCCGTGCCATGGTCCTGGGCCGCGGGGTCGTCCGGGAGCGCAGCCGCGCCTGCGAGCGGGAAGACGCCGACGGGAACGAGCTTCAGCTCGAGCGGCGTCTCGGCGAGCGCGGACTCGATGGTCTGCGCGGTCACGGCCTCCCACGACTTGGCCTCGAGGATCGCCGTCTCGAGAGGGACGAACGCGTCGTTCGGGATCGCGAGCGCCGTGCCCGCGTGGCTGATGAAGAGAGCGTGCCCTGCCGGCGCGCCGAGCGCTCGGTAGAGGACCTCGGGGGCGACCTTGGGGACGACGTCCACGCCCGCAGGGGTGAAGAGCCCGGGGTGAGTCTCGACGAAGAAGGTGCCGATGGGGACGGCCTCGATGCCGTGGGGGCACGAGAGGAACGCGCCGCGATCGGTGAGCGCGATGCGCGTATCGCGGAGCGTACCGGGGGCGAGCACGTAGGCGAGCCGACGAAGGAGCGGGAGCTTGTCGGTCGGCACCCAGCTCGCAGTGACGTTCCGCCACGGCGACGAGGCCGGCATCAGCCTCAGCTGAACGCGCACGGCGGCAGGGTTGGAGACGGCCTGCGCGATGCTCGTCGCGCTCTGGTCGTCGGAGCGCAGCTCGATCCTCGCGAACGATCGCAGATCGCCGAACGCAGGCAGCTTCGGGAGCGTCCAGGGCTCGTCGCCGCGGCCGCGCGCGAGCACCATCCCGGCCGGGTCGAAGACGGGGCACGCGCGGAGCTGCACCGGGTGGCGATAGCCTGTCTCGACGGCGATGCCAGGCCCTGCGGGGATGAAGGTCGTGAGGCCCGGCGTCTCCCGCATCAGGGCGCGCATTCGCACCGGCAGGTCGGCGACCCGCACCACGTAACGCCGGATCGGCGTCTCGTCGAAGGCGCTCTCGGGGGGCCACTCCCCCATGGTCACCTCGCCGTCGACCTGGGAGCGCACGAGGTAATGGATGAGCGCGGGGCCGAGCCCCTCCTCGGCGACGATGTACCGCATGCCCGCCTCGTCGCGCGTGCGCGGATCGACCTGGAGCATGAGCCGGAGGAGCAGCGCGCGGAGATCGACCGCCTTCCCCGCGTCGTAGGTCTGCGAGAACTTGTCGTGGTAGAGCGCGAGCGCGGAGTCCGTCGACAGGAGCTGGCTTGCGTCGTACCCGAACGGCGCGGCGGCGTCGCGGTACTGGACGAAGTGGCGGCTCGTCCCCGTGAAGGTGAAGGCCCCGACGAGGCGCGCGGTCTCGGCGACGCGATCCATCCGGTCGCTCGACTCCGCGGCGAAGGTCAGCGTGATCTCCTGCGTCCCCATCGGCGAGCGCACGAACCGCAGCTCGAGGCTCGCGAGGAGATCTTCGAGCGAGCGCTCGCGCGTGTACACGCTCAGCCAGCCGACGAGGCGATCGACGGTCGGGACGAGCACGAGCCCCTTGGCCCCGAGCGCGACCCCCTTCGCGTCGAGCCCTAGCCCCGGCGTGTGCAGGCGAGTCTGGTGGAGCGCGATGCGATCGAGCATGGGTCGCGGGGAGATTAGCAGAGCCGCTCTCCCAGTATTTGCGGCTAGAGTCCGCCACCCCTGCCTGCCATGAACGAAGCGATCCGAGAGCCCGGCCGGCGCCTGCCGATGCCGTCCCCAAGCACGCTGTTCTACGTGGCCGTGGCGATCCTCGTCTCGGCGCCGGCGTGGATCGTGCGGCACCCGCCGCTGCAGGATCTGCCGTTTCACCTCGCGACGATCCGCATCATCAAGAGCTTCCACGACCCCGCGTTCGGCTTCGATCGCGACTTCGTGCTCACGCTCGGCCGCACGCAGTACGTCGTTTACTACCTGCTCGCCGCGCTCTTCTCGTCCGTGGTCGGGCTCATCGGCGCGAACGTCATCCTCGTCTCCATCTACCTCGGGGGGACGATGCTGGCGCTCCGGGACCTCTTGCGCGCGCTCGGGAAAGACGAGCGGCTGTGCCTGTTCGTCGTCCCCGTCCTCGTCAACATCCTGTTCGTCTACGGGCTCCTGCAGTTTCTCTTCGGCATCCCCGTGATGCTGTGGGCGCTCGCGACGGCGGTCCGCCACTTCGAGAAGCCGACGGGGGGCACGACGCTGCTGCTGACGATCCTCGCGCTCGTCCTCTTCTATTCGCACGTCTTCCCGTTCGGGATCTTCGTCATCGGGTTCGTCGCGATGTTCCCGTGGGAGTCGCCGCGCCGCTGGTTCCAGGCCGCGCTGCCGACGCTGCCGGCGCTCGGCGTGGTCGTCTGGTGGCTGGCGTTCACGGAGGCGGGCAAGCTCGTCTTCGCCGCCGCGACGAAGAACGAGAAGGACCCGCACAAGCTGCCGGACGCCGCGATCCTCGATCTGCCGAACTGGTTCACGAACGTCTTCCACGACAACACCGACGAGTACGTCCTCATCGCGCTCGTCGTGCTCGTGCTCATGACGCTCGGCCTCTCGGCGGGGGACCGCGATCGCAGCAAGCCGGTCGCGCGGCGCTACTTCGTCCTCCCGGTGCTGTGCGTCCTGCTCTACTTCATCCTCCCCGAAGGGCACGGCTATATCTGGCTCATCGCGCAGCGCTTCCCGCTGCTCTTCGCGATCACTTCGATCCCGCTCCTGCGCATGCCGACCGGCTCACGCGGCGCCGCCGTCATGATCGCGAGCCTCGGCCTCGCCGGTGCGTCGACGATCAACACCTGCCAGCACTTCGTCAAGTTCGAGCGCGAAGAGGTCGGCGACATCGACGGCGCCATCGACGCCATCCCTCCGCGGAGCCGCGTGTGCGCGCTGATCTACGATCGTGGATCGAGCACGATGACCAACCAGCCGTTCTTGCACTTCGGGTCGTACTATCAGATGGAAAAAGGCGGGGTCGTCGAGTTCACTTACGCGGGCTACGCGCACTGGCCGGTGGACTTCAAGCCGGGGCACTATCCGCCTCCTGGAGGCCCTGCGCGTCTGCGCTGGGAGTGGACCCCGGAGCAGGTGCCGATCACCGAGGTCTACCCGTATTACGACTACGTCCTCACGCGCGGCAGCGGGTTCCGGCCCCCGCCGGGGACGTACCACGCGAGCTGGCGTGGCGGTCGGTGGACGGTGTGGGAGAAAGGCTGAGCTGCGGCACTGCTGCTTCCGCCGCGGAAGTCCGAGTTCCGCGCCCCGGATGTCTTCGCTCCACCGAGATGCGCCCACACGCCCGCGCTCCGATCAGTTTCATTCACGCACATGGCACCGAGCGCTGGCGCGCCAGTTGCTAGGCTGACCGATGTCCTGTCCGTCCTCGGCAACGTCGACGGGCCTGACCCCCAAGTCACGACCCCTACGAGGTTCTTCCTCATGAACACACGACGCACTCCATTATTGATGTTGGGCGCGTTCGCGACTCTGTTCGCGACCGCCTGCGGATCCAACCCGACGAGCAGCACTACGACGACGACCGCGCCGCTCGCCGTGCGCGACGAGTACGAGGCCCAGGGCGACCTGCCCGACGGCGGCGGCATCACCGAGATCACGTTCTACGACGACCAGGTCTACTCGTTGAAGAAGACGACTGGCTGCGCGTCGACGACGGAGGTGCTGTGCCACGAGTACGGCACGTATGTCCTGGATACGGCCAGCAACACGCTCACGCTCACGGAGTCGACGGGCGCGACGCGTACACTTCCGTTCACGGCCGGCAAGGTGAGCTCGTCGCCATCCCTCGCCACGGCGAGGCTTCATCCTCTCGGCGGCCTCACCGGCAACCAGACCGGCCTCACGTCGGGCGCTGACGCCAGCCTCACGTCCACGGACGGCGGGCAACAGCTGACCGGGTCGGTCACCATCAGCCTGATCGTCACCTTCACGATCAACGGCCAGACGTTCTCGGCGGACATCTCGCTGACGATCGGTGTGAACCAATCGCCAGAGGGCGGTGGCGGCGGCGGCGGGGGCGACTCCGGGGTCAACCTTCTCGGCGAGGCGGGCGCGGATGCCGTCGCGCTCACCAACCCCAACCCGGACGGGTCCGTCGGCGGCGACGCTGGCTCGGGCAGCGATTCCAGCGTGACGAATCCCTTCGGGGACTCGGGCCTCACGAACCCGGACGCGCAGAGCCTCACGAACCCCGACGCAGGGGCGAGCTCTGGAAGCAGCAGCGCGAGCAGCGGCTCCGGTTCCGGCAGCGGATCCGGTTCGGGCAGCAGCTCGGGGTCGCACTCGGGGAGCGGTTCGGGCTCGAGCAGCAAGAGCTCGGGCGGCAACGGGAACGGGTCGGGCAGCGGCAGCAGCGGCGCCGGGAGCTCGTCGCAGGCCTCGTCGGCGAGCGACGCAGGAGCGCCGAGCGGCGCCACTGCCCTCGGCGTCGACGTGTCGCACTACCAGGGGAGCATCAACTGGTCGTCCGTCCACACCGCGAATGGCTTCGCGTACACGAAGGCAACCGAGGGGACGACGTACGTCGACTCGAGCTTCGGATCGAACTGGCAGGGCATGAAGGCCGCCGGGATCACGCGCGGCGCCTACCACTTCTTCCGCGCGTCGCAGGACCCGATCAAGCAGGCCGACTTCTTCGTCCAGACGATCGCGAACAAGGGCGGCTTCAACGGCGGCGCGGACCTCGCTCCGATGGTCGACGTCGAGGTGACCGACGGGGTCTCCGCCGCGACAGTCGTGAGCAACCTGCGGAAGTTCATCACCGAAGCCCAGAGCAAGCTCGGCGGCGGCGTGACGCTCGTCATCTACACGGGTCCGTCGTTCTGGATCAGCACCCTCGGCAACCCCGACCTGTCGCAGAACCCGCTCTGGATCGCGCACTACACGACGGCGAAGCACCCGATCGTGCCGTCGCACTGGTCGAACTACACGATCTGGCAATACACCGACAAGGTGCCGACCTCGGGCATCAGCGCGAGCGGCGTCGATGGCGACCGGTGGAACGGTTCGCAGAGCGCGGTGCAGTCGTTCGTGACGAGCGATCCGTAGGGGCTTTCGAGAATTCTCGCGGCGTCCGTCGCCCTCCTTCCTTCCGCGAGAATTCACGGGGAGCGCGGCCGCTCCCCGGACCCCAGCCGGAGCATCAATGAGCGGGCATCCCTCAGGGGTGCCCGCTCAGTTTTGTTCGAACGCGCGGAGCGCGCCGAGCGTCGCGGCGGCGACCGTCTCGGCGCGGAGGATGAAGCGGCCGAGCGAGACGATATCGAAGCCTCGCTCGCTCGCCTGGAGGACCTCCTCGGGCGAGAGGCCGCCTTCGGGTCCGGCGGCGAAGGCGAGCGCACCGACAGAGCCGCACGCGAGCGCCAGCGCCGGACCGATCGGCGCCGTCGCCTTCTCGTAGAGACAGAAGCCCGCGCGCCCGGCCTCGCCTGCGCCGAGAGCGTCGCTCCACGGGAGCACCGGCGAGATCGAAGGGACGTCGCTGCGCCCGCATTGCCGCGCGGCTTCCTGCGCGATGCGCTCCCATCGCTGCCGCCGTGCCTCGCGCCGGGGACCTTCGAGCTTCACGACCGTGAATGACGAGGTCGCCGGGACGATGCGCGTGGCGCCGAGCTCCGTCGCGTCGCGCACGATGCTGTCCATCTTCTCGCCCTTGGGCAGCGCCTGGATCCACGTGACCTCTCGCGTCGCGACGATCGCCGCGGCGCGCAGGGGGCCGACGCGGGCGACGAGGTCCTTCTCCGAGACCTCCAGCACGAGCGCGTCGGCCTCGAGGCCGCAGTCGGGATCGAACGCGGCGAAACGATCCCCCGCGTGCAGGCGGTGAACGTGAACGAGGTAGTGCGCGACGCGCGGCCCGAGCGCGTGGTCGCCTTCTTTCAGTCTCGGGATCGGGACGCGGACGGGAGCGCGAGGGCGGCTGCGATCCACGGTCAGCGCGGCGCTCGAAGGAGAATGGCGACCCACTCCCCCTTCCGCGTGACGGTCTCGAGCGTGAACGCCGCGTATGCGGCCTTGACGTCTTCCATCTGCGGAACGACATCCGGCGCGAGCACCCCCGAGAGGACGAGCAGGCCGTTCGGCGCGACGCGGGCCATGATGGCGTCGGCGAGCGGGATGAGGACGCGCGCCTCGATGTTGGCGAGCACGACGCCGAACGAGCCCTTCACGTCGTGGACGTCGGCCGTGTCGGCGTCGAGGTTCGCGGAGCAGCCATTGCGCTCGGCGTTCTCGCGCGTGACCTCGACGGCGTCGGGATCGATGTCGACGCCGCGCGCGTGCGAGGCGCCCAGCGACAAGGCGAGCAACGAGAGAATCCCGCTGCCGCACCCGACGTCGAGGACGCGCGCGCCGCGGACGTCGTCGAGGTGCGTGAGGAGCGCGTCGGCGACGAGGGAGGTCGTCTCGTGGAGCCCCGTGCCGAACGCGCGGCCGGGCTCGAGCTCCAGGACGCGCTCGCCGTGCTTCGCGTCGTAGGGCTCCCACGGCGGGCGGACGACGATGCCGGGGCACAGCTCGAACGGGTGGAAGAACTTCTTCCACTCGTCCCTGAACGCGTCGCCGACGATGACCTCGGGCCGCGGCGACCACTCGAGCGGGATCGCCGTCAGCGCCTGACGCGCCGCCTCTTCGTCCTCGAAGCTCGCGACCAGCGTGACCTTCCCCTGCGTGCCCTTCGCGAGCGTCGTCGCGTCACGCTCCTCGAGGCCGGTCGCGCCGATGTCGAACAGGATGCCGCTCGCGACGTCGGCTTCCTCTTCGTCGACATCGACGAGCACCTGGTGAAACACCGGTTCCGGGGGCATCTCAGTTTCCGATGTTGATCGTCACGGCGGTGGTCGGCGTGCCGGGCGGGCCCTTGGTCTGCGTCGTGCTGCCCTTCCCCGAGAGGAGGACGCCGGCGATGATCGCGGCCGCCGCGACGACGACGCCGCCGCTGATCACGACGGGCAGAAACCACGCCTTGGCTCCGTCGGGGACGGGAATGCGGAGCGGCGCTTCGGAGTCGCCGCGCGAGACGACGCCGACCCCCGCCTTGTCGAACCCCTGGAGGTAGTACTCGACGATCGTCGGCACGACGGCTTCCGCAGGGATCGTCGCGCGGACGTGCTCGCCGTCGACCTCCGCGTCATTGCTCTCGAAGTCGCCCGTGGACCCGTGACGATAGAAGAGCTTCACGCTGGTGACGCGGTGGTCCGGGTCGGTCAGCGTGGCGGTCAGATCGAGCTGCTTCTTCCGGTCGGCCTGCGCCGGCGAGTTGTGCAGCATCGTGATCGGGGCGAGGTTGACCGCCTCCTTGACGTAGCCCGGGCGCCCCTCGGCCTCCCACTTCTGCTTCGCGGCGGCGAAGAAGTCGCGGAATCGCGGAGATTCGCTCGTCGGGAGCGCGTAGTCGGGCTGGAGCGCGAGGAGGCCGCGCACGGCGCTCTCCGCCTCGTCCTTGCGGTTCAGCGTGATGTAGTTGAGCGCGAGCAGGCGATAGACGTCGAGCTTCTGCGCCTTCGTGTTGCTCGGCCGAAGGAGCGCGGCCGAGAGCGTCTGGATCGACTCCTCGTACTGCTGGTCGTCGAACTGCGCGCGGCCCCGCTGGATCAGGTCCTGCTGCGCGGCGGGCGCGGCGAACGCCGGAACGGCGGTGCTGAGGCCGGTCGCGTGCACTGCTACGAGCAGGGCGAGCGGGGCGAACCAGCGCTGGGTCCGGGGATGCATCGGCTCGCAGCCTAGTCGATGGGCGCGCGGGTTGCACTCGGTCTCGAATTCTCGCGGCGTCCGTCGCCCTCCTTCCTTCCGCGAGAATTCACCGGGGAGTGTGGCCGCTCCCCGGACCCCAGCCGAGATCGACGAGAATCCGCGCGGCGTCCGTCGCCCCCGAGCTCGTGAGAACGGAACGATCTGCCGGAACGACGGGCACGCGAAGCCGCAAGCTGCGCTTGCCAGCCGGAGCCCCGGCGTGAAACCGTCGGCGCATGGCTCCCGGTCCGCTCATCGTGACGATTGTGGTCGGTACGCTCATGCTGGTGGGCGGCATTCTGATCGCCGTGATGTCCGCGGTACAGAAGGCCACGGAGCGCGAGGCTGCGGAGCTCGCCGGTGAAGGCATTCTGCTCGACTCGGGGACCGTGAATCTGACCGCGAAATTCCGGAACTTCCGCGGGCCGCGCGTGTACATCGGAGTCGGTGGGCGACGCGGTCCCGCGCGGGTCGTGCTTACGAAGCAGCGGTTCACGTTCCTGCCGAGCGGGAAGAACCGCTTCGGCTTCGCGCGCATGGACCACGCCGGGCTCGCGCGCTTCAAGGTGGGAGTGAGCGAGGGGCAGCTCCACATGCACACGGACGACCCGCCGCACGCGTCCGGCACCGTCGACCTGCACCTCGAGGTCCCGGACCCGGGGAGCTGGGTTCGCGCGCTCATCGAGGCGGGGGCGCAGGCGATGTGACTTGAGCGTCAGATCGGCGCACGCTCATCCCGCAGAGATTCCACCGTTGACCGGCAAGACAACGCCGTTCACGAAGGAGGCCTCGTCCGAGGCGACCCAGACGATGGCCCGCGCGACTTCCTCGGGGGCGCCCGCGCGCCCCATCGGAACGCGGCTCGCGAGCGCTTCCGGATGTCCGTCCGTAACGCGCAGCAGCATGGGCGTGAGCGTAGGCCCAGGCGCGACGACGTTGACTCGGATGTTCGCCCCCGCGACCTCGAGAGCCGCAGCGCGCGAAAGGCCCTCCACCGCGTGTTTGCTCGCGACGTAGATGGACATGTTGGGCATGCCCCGGCTCCCTCCGGTCGAGCTCAGGTTCACGATCGAGCCACCGCCCCCGAGACGCATGGCCGCGATCTGCGCCTTCATCGCGAAGAAGACCCCCTTCACGTTGACGTCGAACACGCGATCGTAGGTCGCCTCCTCGAACGCCTCGATGGGCGCGCGCGCTTCGATCGCCGCATTGTTCACGGCGACGTCGAGGCGACCGAAGCGCTCGATGGCGAGATCCACGAGCGCGCGCGCATCCGCCTCGATGGAGACGTCGGTTCGGCGAAATACCGCCTGGGCGTCGCCAAGATCCTTCAGCAGCGTGGCGCCGGCCTCCTCGCCGCGGCTGCCAAGGACGAGGCGTGCGCCGCGCTTCGCGAACTCGATCGCAGTTGCACGACCGATCCCGCTCGAGGCACCTGTGATGAGAACCACCTTGCTCATGTCGTGCTCCTTGATGTGCGCGAGTGCGAGGTCACCTGCCCGTGATCTTCGCGGCATCGATAGCGGCAAGAATCTGCGCCGTGCTGGGCCGGACCTTGAAGTCGGGGTCGGAGTGCGCCCAGCGCACGACGCCTGTCCGATCGACAAGAAACAGCGACGGTATGGCGATCTCGTGGTGCGTCTTGCCGGACGCACGCTCCAGATCGACGCCGAACCCCTTCATCTTCGCGAGCATCGCGTCGTCGACCTTGTTGACGACGTGGAACGCCTCGATCATCGTCGCGTCGCTGTCGCTGAGCACCGGGAACGGAATCGCATACGTGGCCTTCGTCCTCGCCTCGGCGTCGGGCGTGTCGACGCTGACCGTGACGGGCGTCACTCCTCGCCGCTGGTACTCCGCGTAAGCGGTGGCGAGCGCGTGGTTTTCCGCGCTGCAGTACGGGCACCAGCCACCTCGGTAGAACGCGAGCAGGATGGGGCCCTTCGTGTAGAGCGAGGACAGCGACACGTCCTTTCCCTCGAGATCGCGCGCGTGGACGTCGGGAACCTTCTGTCCGACCGGGATCCCCGTGCCGGGTGCGAGCACCCCGATCCGATCGGCGGGCGGGTCCGCGTACTCCTTCATGTGGGGCGCCGGAGCCGCGACAGGCGCCCCCGACGACCGGGCGCTCGTGGTCGGTGTCTCGGCGGCGGAGCCCTCCGGCTTCGAGCAACCGACCGAAGCCACGAAGACGGCGGCGAAGAGCCACCCACCCGCCCGGGTCAGCGTGCTCAAGACCGAACGGCTCGGAGAGCGTCGAGGATCGCGGCGGGCTCGAGCCGGACCATATAGTTCGAGTCGACGTGCGAGAGCCGCACGACCCCGTTCCGGTCGAGTACGAACGTGCCGGGCATCGGCAGCTCCCACGAGTCGTCCCCGTTGAACTTCGGGATCGGGTTGCCGAACCCGGTCTGAAGCGCCTTGAGCGCGTCGCTCAGCGCGTAGACGAGGCCGTAGGTGCGAGCGACCTGGTTGTGCGCGTCCGTCAGGACGGGGAAGGTGAGCTGCTTCTTCTCGATGTCGGACAGCGCGTAGTCGGGGGTCTGGGGAGAGATCGCCACGAGCTCGGCGCCAAGGTCATGGATCTGGCTCAGCGCTCCCTGGTACGCGCGGAGCTGGATATCGCAGAACGGGCACCACCCGCCCCGGTAGAAGGTGACGACGGCCGGACCCCTGGCGAGGACGCTCGAGAGTGTCACGACCTTGCCGTTGGCATCGGGGAGAGCGAAGTCCGGGGCCTTCGCCCCGACCTGGAGGCTGCGCGCTGCGATCCCGGAGTCGGCGAGCTTCTTGATCTCGGCGCCCAGCTCGGCGATCACCGCCGGCGGGGCGTGCTTCGCCATGGTCGTCATGAATTCGGCGATGGTGTCCTTCAGGCTGCTGGCGGCGTTGCTCATGATCGACTCCGTGGGCGTGGGGATGAGAGGGTCTCGTCGAGCCACCGCTCGACGCGACGAAGCTGCTGGGCGAGAAGATCGCGGGAGCGCATGGTGTGCGCGACGAGCATGGTCCCCTGGACGGCGGCCACGAGATCGGTCGCGAGGGCGCGAGCTTCGCGCTTCCCGCAGCCACATGCCCGGAGCTGCTCCTCCGCCCAGTCGATGTAGACGACGAGGAGCCGCGCTCCTGCCTTGGCCAGAGGTGCGTCCACGCCAAGCTTCTCGAGCTCCTGGCAGAGACTCCCGTGCGGGCACCCGAACTGGATCACCTGATCCGCCGAATCGAGCGGCGCGCGGATGAGCGCGTGCAGGCGGAGGCGAGGCTCCCTGTGTGCGACCACCCACGAGGCGAAGAGGTCATGCAGCGCGATCTCGTGTGCACCGATGACGGCCTCGGCCAGCGCGTCCTTCGTCTTGAAGTAGTAGTAAACGTTCCCCAGCGGCACCCCCGCGCGGGTCGCGACGTTGGCGAGCGTCGTGCGTTGAAACCCCTGCTCGTGGAGAAGCCCGCTGGCGGCGCGCACGAGCTCGGCTCGCTTCTCGATAGCTTCATAGGCGGCAGGCATGTGAGCTAACTAACTAAGACTCTGACGCGACTGCGTCAAGGGTCGCAGGTGTGCGGGTGGAGTGTGCCCCCGATGGAGACGGAACGATCGCGACGGTGAGCTACCGGGTGACGCCGCTTTCGGACACGGGGCGCGAGTGGGTAGGAGGCTTCGACGATACCGCGTACGCGGACATGATGCAGGAGCGGGAGCAGCGGATCGCGGCGTCACTCACGAGACCGGGCGCGACGGGGCGAACCCGTACTGTCCACCTCCGCGGAGAACCCGCTCACCCCGGCGAGGCCTTGGTGAACCAGTAGTGGTACGTGGTCAGCTTCCCCGATTCGGGCGCGAGCTCGATCGTCGCTTCCGGCCGAGCGTGCGGAAGCGGGAACGCCACTTCCTTCCACCCCCCGGGCTCGACCAGGAAGCTCGCCCCCTCCTCGCCGTCGACGCGGACGACGACCCGCGTGAGCTCCGTCGCCTCCAGACGCACGACACCGCGCGACGTGTGCTCGCTGTCGAGCCGGACGTGGAAGCGCTCCCGCTCTCGCTCCCGTCTCCCCCCGTCGACGACGGTCGTCCCGTCCGGCGCCGTGTCACGCGTCAGGATCTCTTCACCGTCGGGCGCGCCGAGCAGCTCGTATCCATGCGCCTGCTCGCTGTCCAGATCGGCGACGTCGAGCGAGTCGAGCGGCTCCGGCGTCGACCCTGCCGGCAGCGACCACGCGCGCTCGCCCGACCCGAGCAGCGAGTAGTCCGCCTCGTACGCGACCATCGTCTGGCCCCCGAGAATGGTGGAGTCGGTGACCGTCGCGTCGTGAAGCCGCGTGCCGAGCACCGGGCTCATCGCCATCCATTCGGGATAGACGATGAAGTACTGCGGGAGGCTCTCGGGGCTCGTGGCCATCAGCCGCTCGTAGTGCTCGAATCGCGAGGCGGCTCCGGCGACCCAGTAGCGCCCTTCGTGCGGAGTCGTCAGACCGCACACGTCGAACGTGGGGTGGTCGCTGAAGTAGGCAATGGCCCCCGTGTCGTTGACGCCGATGCGCGCGCCCGCCGGGATTGCGTCTTTCGCCCAGAGGCCGAGCGCGACCTGCTGGCGGTCGATGCCGCTCGCGGACATCGCTAGATCGTCGATCGTCCCCTCGAGCTTGGTCGCGAAGAGGCCCGCTGCTAGCCCGGCGAAGATCGGTGTCGCCACACGCCACCGCGGGCGTCCGCGGGCGAGGATGTCTCCGGCCGCGCGCGCCAGGCACGCGACCCCGACGATCCAGAACGGGGCAAACGGCCAGAGGTAGCGCAGGCGATTCCACAGAAAGGAGACGTAGGCGCAGGGGGCTGCGACCGCGAGCGCGAGCGCGATGATTGACGCCGCGCGAAAGCGGAGCGGCTTTCGCCACGCGCACCAGACGACGCCGGCGAGCCCCGCGAACGCGACCGGCATGCTCGCATGCGGGAGGAACTCGGCCGACCAGACCTCCCCGTTCATGAGGACGTGGAGGAGCGTGTGCACGTTCTCCCGGATCATCGACCAGAGGGCGGGGCCGACGTAATAGGGATTGCCGGGGAGCAGCTTCACGAGCGCGGTGTTGCTGCGCAGCTGCCCGGTGACGATCCACGAGAGCAGCTGCGGCGAGAGGGCAGCGACCACCGCGACGACGCCCACGAGCCTCGCGCGCCGCGCCGGGATAGACGGCGACGCAGAGGGGAAGAAGAGGAGCGCCGCGGCGACGACGAGCGACGCGAGCGCCCCCTCCGGGCGGAGGAGCGGCGCCGCGAACGCGAGGAGCAGGAGCTCGGCGCGGAGCCACGAACGCTTCGAGGACGGCGGCGACGCGGCCCCCTCGCACCACTCGCTGCTACGACGCACCGCGCGCGTGAGCACGAACGCGAACGGGACCACCTCCATCCCGCTCCCTGCGCACCACGTGAACGGGCTGAACGCGAGCACCATCGCGCCGGCCGCCACCGCCGCATGCCACCCCGCGAGCGGCTTCGCCAGGAGCATCACCTCGCGCGCGAGGAGCCCGAGCGCGGCAAACGAGATCACCCATGCCGGCCAGAGGATGAGGAGCCCCTTCAGACCGATCAGGTAGAACGGCGCGAGGAGCAGCGGCCACAGCGCGCTCGTCGCCCCCATCGTGTGCGGCTCGCCCGCCTCGTACCGGAACGGATGCCCGTCGGCGATCGCGCGGGCGTACTGGAAGTGGATGAAGCTGTCGTCGAGCGCCGCGCCCGGGTGCCCGAGCCTGTCCGTGATGGCCGTGATCGACAGGTACGCGAGCACCAGCGTCGGGAGGCCGATCGGCGCCGCGGCCAGCAGGGCTGCGACGACGGGAGACGGCGCGCGCCCGAAGCGCGCGAGGACGGCCTCGGATCGTCTCTTGCTCGGCGCGCGCGTCACGGCCGCTTGGCGAACGCCTGCTGGAAGGTCTCCACCGCCGCCAGCCATAGCGCCTTCTGGGCCTCGGGGGACGCGATCTGGTGGGTCTGGCCGAGGAGCGGCAAGAACCTGACGGGCTGGCCGGTCTTCGAGAGGATGTCGACGAGCTGGAGAGAGTTGAAGAGGTACACGTTGTCGTCGGCGGTGCCGTGCACGATGAGGAGCGTCGGGGCAGGGTGCGTGCTGTCCGCGGCGGTAGTGCGCGCGTGCGCTTTCGCCTCCACGAGCACCGACGACGCGCCGTACGCCGCCGCGTTCGCGTCCGGCAGCCCGAGGTAGCGCTCGGTGTACGCGGTGTCGTAGCTCGCCCAGTCGGTGACGGGAGCGACCGCGACGCCGACCGAGTAGACGTCCGGATGGCGCAGGACCGCGAGCGACGCGAAGTACCCGCCGAACGACTTGCCGTAGACGCCCACGCGCGCCCCGTCGATCTCCGGGTGGAGGCGCACGAGCTCGCGGATGACCGCGATGTGGCCGTCGATCGGGACGTCGCCCAGCTTGCCCGCGATCGCCCGCTCCCAGTCGCGCCCGCGCCCCGGCGTCCCCTTCGCGTCGATCGCGACGACGATCGCGCCGGTGGCGTCGGCCATCCACTGCGTGAACGCCATCGCGCGGGCGTCGAGCGTGACGACCTGCGCGTGCGGCCCGCCGTAGGCCGAATCGAGGAGCGGATAGCGCGCGTGCTCGACGAAGCCGCGCGGGCGCACGAGCGCGACGTGCGTGTGCTCGGGGCCGACGTCCTCCATCTCGACGTGGACGAGCGGCGCCTCGACGGCGACGGACGGCACCTCGCGCGACGTCTTCCCGTCGACCGAGCGCGCGACGAGGCGATGCACGCCGGAGAGCGACGTCTCGTCCGCGAGGAACAGAGTGTGCGAGGCGCCAAAGTTGCCACGCACGGCGCCGTCGTCGATGCGCGCGACCGGGGTGAGCGGGCCGTCGCCGTCGAGGGAGACGCTGTCGACCTCGAAGTGCAGGGCGTCGCGGGTGACCTCCACGATCGCGACGCGCCGCTTCGGGTCGAGGTCGAGCAGCGCGGTCACCTGGGTGCCTCTCGGCGTGAGCCACTTGACGCTCGAGGCGTCGTTCGCGGAGACGAGGCCAAGGCGACCGTCCCCGTCGCGCTCGCTCCACCAGAGGAACGCGCTGCCGTCGGGGAGCCAGCGGGACGTGCGCGACATGCCACCTGCGCCGTGCGTTCCGGAGCCCCCGGCGTTCACCCAGGCGGGGTCGTGATCGTGGACCGCTTCGCGAGTCTTGCCGGTCTTCGGGTCGACGACGAGCATGGCTTCATTCTTCTGAAGGCGGTCGAGGACGATGAGGCACGGCGGCGCGCCGTCGCTCCAGGCGACGTTCGCGAGGTAGGGCATCGCGGCGCTGTCCCACGCCACCCACGTCGTCCGTCCGGGCGCGCCGACGCCGGTGATGCCGACGCGGAGCACGGCGTTGGCCGTCCCCGCGCGCGGGTACGTGACGCGGTCCGCGGCGCGCTCCGGGTGGGAAGGGTCCGCGATGGTGAAGTGCTCGAGCGCCGTCGCGTCGGAGTCCTCGTAGAGGATCGACTTCGAATCGGGCGACCACCAGAAGCCGCGAGCGCGCTCGAGCTCCTCGGCGGCGGCGAAGTCGGCGAGCCCGTGCGGGTGATCGTCGGTCCCGCCGCGCGTGATCGCGTGGGCCTTGATGGCGCCGTCGACGCTCGCGACGTGGACGTCGTCGCTCTGCACGTACCCGACGAGCTTCCCGTCCGGCGAGAGGTGCGGGTCGATCACAGCGCCCTTTCCGGTGTCGATCGCCCGCGTCTTGCCGCTCGCGCGATCGACCGCATACAGCTTGCCCGAGAGGCTGACGACGAGCGTCCGCCCGTCGTGGCTCAGCTCGAAGCCGGTGAAGCCGCTCGCCGTGATGCGCATCCGCTCGCGCCGCGCGCGCTCCTCGAGGGTGAGCTGCTCCGGGCCATGATCGAGCGACTCGGGCGTCAGGATCTCGCGGACGGCGCCGGTGGCGATGTCCATCTCGTAGAGCGACTGCCGCGTGCTCCGCGCCTCCGACCGGAGGAAGATCACGGCGCGCTCGTCGGGGGTGAGCGTCGCGCGCTGCGGGGTACCGCGGGTGAAGCGTCGGGTCTCGGCGTACGCCTTGAGGAACTCCAGGTCGACGACCGGAGGCGCGGGGGTGGGCTCGGGCGCCGCGGAGGCCATCGCGGGCTTCGGCGTGGCGGCCGCGTTCGGCGCCACGGCGGGCGGTGGTTCGCAGGCGACGACGACGGGGACGAGCGCGAGCCACGAGAGCGTGAGGCGGGTGCGGCGAGCCAACATTTGCGGGAGGGTATCGCGCCCTTGTGGTCGGTGCGCGTACTCGTGTGTAACGTCCGCTGCCGTCCCCCTTCGAGCCGACCCGCCCGTGCCCTCCGACCCGCCGATCACCCCAGAGCCCGCCCGCAGCGCACCCGAGCCGCGGAGGCCCCCGCCGCGCCCAGGGTCGCCCTACGCGCATGCCCCCCGCCTCCCAGAGACGCCGGGCACGCCGCACGTCTCGCTCGCCTCGGTGGTGCGCGGCACGACCTACGAGCTCGAGATCGGACCGGGCCGCGGCGGCTTCATCCAGGAGCGAGCGATCGCCCGTCCCGAGGTCGGCATCGTCGGCCTCGAGGTGCGGCGCAAGTGGGCGACCATCGTCGACGGTCGCCTCGCGAGCCAGGGGCTAGGGGAGCGTGCGAGGGTGTTCGCGGAGGACGCGAAGGACGCCCTCCCGCGCATCACGCCCGACGCGTGCCTGTCGGTCGTCTACCTGCACTTCCCCGACCCCTGGTGGAAGAAGCGGCACCAGAAGCGGCTCGTCCTCGACCTCGGCGTGCTCGATCAGATCGCGCGCCTGCTCGCGCCGGGTGCGGAGCTGTTCGTGCAGACGGACGTCGCGGAGCGCGCCGACCAGTACGAGGCGCTCCTGCTCGCCGACGCGCGCTTCGAGCCGACGGGCGACGTGGCCGGGACGGCGCGGCTCGCGGAGAACCCGTACGACGCGCGGAGCCCGCGTGAGCGGCGGGCGATTGCGGACGGGTTGCCGGTGAACAGGATGCGGTTTCGGCGGAAGTGAGCGGGGGCACCCCGGACTGAAGAGGCCGTCTCGAAGCCATCGACTTCAGTGCGCGGCGGGATCTTCGTCACAGCCGTGGGCGTAAGCCCACGGTGAGCGCGACGCATCGGCACTGGGCTCTCACCGCGGGTTTACACCCGCGGCTGTGGGGTAGGCTGCGAACAGGATGCGGTTTCGGCGGCGGTAGGCTGGGGCACCCCGGACTGAAGAGGCCGTCTCGAAACCATCGACTTCAGCGCGCGGCGGGATCTTCGTCACAGCCGTGGGCGTAAGCCCACGGTGAGCGCGACGCATCGGCACTGGGCTCTCACCGCGGGTCTACACCCGCGGCTGTGGGGGTAGGCTGCGAACAGGATGCGGTTTCGGCGGCGGTAGGCTGGGGCACCCCGGACTGAAGAGGCCGTCTCGAAGCCATCGACTTCAGCGCGCGGCGGGATCTTCGTCACAGCCGTGGGCGTAAGCCCACGGTGAGCGCGACGCATCGGCACTGGGCTCTCACCGCGGGTTTACACCCGCGGCTGTGGGGGTAGGCCCCTTCTACTCGTCCCCGCCAGGCACGTTCGCGAGGAACACCACATGCCGCATCCGCGACCCCGCCCGCGCCGCGATGCTCCTGACCTCGACGTCGGCGGCGAGGCGCTCGAGCCTGCGCTGGTACCTCGCGTTCGGGCCCTGCGACCACACCGCGAGGACGCCGCCGGGGCGGAGCGCTGCGAGGCACGCGCGGACGCCGCCTTCGCCGTACAGGCGCTGGTTCTTCGCCTGCGTCAGCCCCTGCGGGCCGTTGTCGACGTCGAGGAGGATCACGTCGAACTTCCTCACCGAGCGCTTCACCGTATCGAAGACGTCACCCACGACGATGCGGCAGCGCGGGTCCGAGAGCGGGTGATCGGCGAGGGCTCCCAGGTACCGGCGGTTCCAGTCGACGAGGTCCGGCACGAGCTCCGAGACCGTGACCTCCGCGTTCTCGCCCACGGCGTCGAGCACGGCGCGGGCGGTGTAGCCGAGGCCGAGGCCGCCGACGAGCACGGTCTGCGGGCTGTCGACGCGCGCGAGGGCGAGGTCGGCGAGCGCCTCCTCCGAGTCGTGCTGGCGGTTCGACATGAGGATCCGCGCGCCCACGCGGATGACCCAGCCGTCGCCGTGGCGGCCGAGCACGAACTCCGTCCCGTCAGGGATGCGGGTGGTCTCCACGGTGGCCCAGTCGAGCATCGAGTACGGCTCGGGCCCTGCGTCGACCTCGACCTCGACCTCGGACGTCATGGGGAGAAGGGGTACCACGTCGAGGGCCTGGACGGGCCTCTCGTCCACGGCGACGGCGAGCATGCCGCGAGGGGTGCCCGGCGGGTGTTACCGTTGACAATCGTTCGAACCTGACGCACCCCCGGCGCCGAGAAGGAGCGCGACGTGACCGAGACGAAGAAACCACGATTCAACCCGAAGGCGCTGCTTCCCCTCGCGCTGATCGCCGCCGGCTTCGGCGGGAACCGCGCGTACCGCGCGTGGGTCGCGCACGCGCCGCTGGAGATCGGTGGGATGGTCGAGGTGCGCACGATCCAGGTCGCGTCGCGCTCGGGCGGGCGGGTCGTGGAGGTGCGCGTGCGGGAAGGGGAGCGGGTCGCCAAGGGGCAGGTCCTGGTGACGCTGGAGCGCGCGGAGCTGGAGGCGAAGCGAGACGAGGCGCGCGCGGCGATGGAGCTCGCGCAGGCGCAGCTCGATCGCGAGACGAACGGGCCGCGGACCGTCGAGGTCGACGCGTTCCACGCGCGCGTCGCGGCGGCGCAGGCGCAGCTCGACGAGCTGGCGCGCGGGGCCCGGCACGAGGACGTCGAGCACGCGCGCGCGCAGCTGGCCGCGAACGAGAGCCAGCTCCAGAGCGCGCAGCTCGCCGCGACGCGTGACACGGAGCTGTTCAAGACCGGGGCGGTCTCGAAGGCGGAGCTCGACAACGCCACCTCGCTGCTGGATACCGCCCGGGCCAACCGCGACGCCGCACGGAGCGCGCTCGACGTGCTCGCCGACGGCTCGCGCCCCGAGGTCGTCGCCGCGGCGCGCGCACGGCTCGCCGAGGCCCACGCGCAGCTCGAGAACACGCGCCTCGGCTCGCGGGACGAGGACGTGAGGGTCGCGCGCGCCCAGCTCGTCCAGACGCAGGCGCGCCTCGCGCTCGCCGAGACGAACCTCGCCGAGACCGCCATCACCGCGCCGCGCGACTGCGTGGTCGAGGCGCTCGACCTTCGCCCCGGCGACATGCTCGCGGCCAACCAGGCGGCGGCGACGCTCGTCGAGGACGATCAGCTCTTCGTGCGCGCCTACGTCCCGGAGACCGAGCTCGGGCTCGTGCACGTCGGCGACACGGTGCCCTTCACGGTCGACACCTTCGCGGACCACGCCTTCCACGCGATCGTGCAGCACGTGAACGACGTCGGCGAGTACACGCCGCGCAACGTGCAGACCGTCGACGAGCGCGCCAACCAAGTCTACCTCGTGCGCCTCGGAGTGGCCGACGGTCAGCAGATGCTGCGGGCCGGGATGGCGGTCACCGTCCGCTTGCTGCGGAGGCATCCGTGAGCGAGTACGCCATCGAGGTGGAGGGCGTGAGCCGCCTCTTCGGCGATTTCGTGGCGCTCGACGACGTGTCGATGCGCGTGCGCACGGGGACGATCTACGGGCTGCTCGGCCCCAACGGGTCGGGCAAGAGCACGCTCATTCGCATCCTGTGCGGCCTCGTCCCGCCGACGAGCGGCCACGCGCGCGTGCTCGGCTACGACGTGAGCACGGCGGGCAAGGCGATCCGCCGCAACATCGGGTACATGTCGCAGAAGTTCGCGCTCTACGGAGACCTCACGGTCGCGGAGAACCTGAACTTCTACGCCGAGATCTACGGCCTCTCGGGCGCGCGCCTCCGCGAGCGTCGGGACCGGGTCGTCGACATCACGCACATCGGCCCCTACGTCGATCGCCGCGCCGAGCTGCTTTCGGGCGGCTGGAAGCAGCGCCTCGCCCTCGCGGCGGCGCTGATGCACGAGCCGCGCGTGATCTTCCTCGACGAGCCGACCGCGGGCATCGACCCGGTGGCGCGGCGCGAGCTGTGGGACCTGCTCTTCGAGCTCGCCGCCGAGGGGATCACACTGCTCGTGACGACGCACTACATGGATGAAGCCGAGCGCTGCAGCGAGGTCGGGTATCTGTACCTGTCGAAGATGATGGCCACCGGCCGCCCGGACGACCTGCGCATGCTCCCCACCGTCACGCCGTCCGGCACACGCCGCGTGGAGGTCGAGGCCGGGTCGGTGGCGGTGGCGCTCCGCACGATGCGATCGCTCCCGTACGTGCGAGAGGCGACGATCTTCGGCCTCAGCGTCCACGCGGTCATCGAGGCGAGCGTCACCGACGACGACCTGCGCCGCGATCTCGGCGCGCGAGGCCACCCGCCCGAGTCGATCCGCACGATCTCGCCGTCGCTCGAGGACGTGTTCGTGTCGCTCACCCGCAGCGCCGCCCACGAGCGCGCGCTCGCCGCCATCGACCCCGCGCCCCGCGCCGTCGCGGGCGCAGCGGCAGGGCGGAGCTGACCGATGTGGCCCAGCTTCCGCGCGGTCTTCTACAAGGAGTGGCTGCACATCCGCCGCGACCGCATGACGTTGATGATGACGCTCATGATCCCGATGATCCAGATGATGGTCTACGGGTGGATGGACACGAACGTCCGCCACATCCCGACCGTCTACTGCGACGAGTCGCACTCGACCGAGAGCCGTCGCTTCCTCGACGAGCTGCGGGCGACCGGCACGTTCGACCTCACCGCCGTGACCACGCCGAGCCTCGCCCGGAGCGCGGTCGTGTCGTCGCGCGCCAAGGTGGCGATCGAGATCCCGCCCGACTTCCACGACAAGATGCTGCGCAACGAGAACGCGCAGGTGCTGGTGCTGGTGGACGGCTCGGAGTCGACCGTGGCGACGACCGCGGTCGGTGCGGCCAGCGGGGTGGCGCTGTCGGACTCCGTGAGCCGCCTCGCCGCGCGGGCGGGGTCGAGCACCGGGCAGATCGAGGCGCGGCCCGTCGTGCTGTTCAACCCGGACTCACGCACCGCGAACTATCTGATCCCCGGCCTCGTGGCGGTGCTGCTGCAGATGATCACGAGCGTGCTGACGGCCATCGCGATCGTTCGCGAGCGCGAGCGCGGCACGCTCGAGCAGCTGCTCGTCACGCCGGTGGAGACGGCGGGGCTGATGCTCGGAAAGGTCGCGCCGTACATGGCCGTGGGCTTCGCCGAGCTGACCGGGATCCTCTCGGTGATGCACTTCGTCTTCGACGTGCCCATCCACGGCAACCTGGTGTTCCTCTACGTGATGGCGCTCGTCTACATCTTCGCGCTCCTGTCGATCGGGCTCTACGTCTCCATCGGCGCACAGACGCAGCAGCAGGCGCAGGGGACCATCCAGATGTTCTTCCTGCCGTCGATGTTCCTCTCGGGCTACATCTTCCCGCTCGCGTCGCTCCCGTGGCCGCTGCGCATCCTCGGCCAGCTGTTCCCGGTCACCCACTTCATCGAGATCATGCGCGGCGTCGTCCTCCGCGGCGCAGGGCCGATGGAGCTCTGGCGCTCCTGCCTGGCGCTGGTCGTGATCTCGGTCGCGCTCATCGTCGCGAGCGTGCGGAAGTTCCAGAAAATCTCGCTCGTGTGAGGGAGACGGACGTGGCTCGCAACTGATGCTTGACTCACGGGAGCGCGGGCGGTAATTCAGCCCTCCCCCAGGCGCGTAGCTCAGTGGTAGAGCACTACCTTGACACGGTAGGGGTCGTTGGTTCAATCCCAATCGCGCCTACAAAATCCCCCGAGAAAAGCGCCCTTCGGGGACCCGGGGTGACCCTCGGGAGGGCCTTCGGGTTGTGCGCATGGTTGTGCGCAACCGCGGGCGCGCATCGCCCCTCCCGCGATCTCTGAGCCGGCGGCGGCCGCAGTTCGGGAGGCACCGCCCGACCCGGCCCACGTGGAGGCGCTCCTCGCCCACGAATCGGTGCGACCAACGCGAGCAGGAAGATGTCACGTTGCCGTCGCAGATTCGCCAGCGCGGGTCTGCTAGGCGGTGGTCCGTGCCCCGTGAAGAACACCGTGTCGTGCTCGTGGAGCCTGCCTTTCCGGCGCGCGTATGCCCGATGGCGCTCGACGTCGCGACGTTGAAGCAGGTCCTGGGAGACGACCCAAAGCCGCACGATGCCGGGAGCGGTCTCGTCGTCATCTACGATGACGAGCGATGCATGCTTCCGGCCGACACGGCAGCCCTGCGATCCGCCGAGGACACACGGCCCGTTGGACCTGCGATCTATGCTCGCAGAGCCGCGAGCGGCGCCTACACGTCGTTGAACGACGACGACCTCTCGGCCCTCGCTGCGGGCGGCGTCTTGCCGCCGACGCCACGCAGCGCTTCGAGTATCTCGACGTTCCACGAGAACCAAGCGTTGAGACTGACCGACGCGCAGCGACAGCGAGTCGTGGCAACTGCTCGCCTTGTCGTCGAGCGGGTCGGGAGGCAAGAGGCGGTTGAGATCCTTAGTCTCAATGGCGGGCTCCTCGACGCCCTACTCGCCGGCGCCCTGAGCCCAGCGTCGCGCGTGCTCGCGAGGCTCGCGGAAGCTGCGGGCATCACACTCGCGCAGATCCTCGACGACCGGGAGCTGCACTGAATCACCGGCCCCGAGGAAGTCGCCAAACCGAACCGCTCAGCGCTGAAGGAAGCTCGCCAAGTGCCGATCGGCCTCGCGCACGATGAGGTCGAGAGACGCGACGAGCTCGTGGCCGTCGTCGACCTCCACCAAGTGCACGTGCTGCTTTCCCGTGGCCCACCGCCGCGATCCCTCCACGGGCACGATGTCGTCGCGCGTGCCGTGGATGATGAGCGTCGGCACCCGCACGTCAGGCCAGCCGCCCCCACGGGCCTCCACGCGCGCAACGTCCTCGGTGAACGCGAAGTCGACGCGCGCCATCCCGCCGCGCGCGTGGTCCTTCGTCTCGAGGAACCCGGTGGTCCGCCACGCCTCCCATTCCGCCTCGCCGATTCTCGTCCGCCACCTCTCCACGAGCCGGAACGCCGGCGCGAGCAACACGAGCGCGCACACCCGCGCATCCTCCTCGGCAACGCGAGCCGCGGTAAGCCCGCCAAGGCTTGAGCCGAGAACGACGGCGCGATCCTCCGGCGTCCCGATGGCGCCGCGGACGTGTGCCATCATCGCCGAAAGCCGAAGGTGCTCCATCGACGGACGCCGGAGGTCCAGGCATTCCACCGTGACGCTCTTCTCCGCGTAGTGATCGGCGAGGCGCGACCCCTTCGCCGAGCCCGGTCCGGAGGCGAAGCCGTGCAAGTATAGCCAGCGCGGCCCGAGCACGCGGATCCTCTACCACGCCTCCATGGGGCGACGGCGCCGTCGCGGGGGTCCGCGAGCCGGCGATGCCCCAGGCCGAACTCGCAACCGAAGGAAGCGAAGGGTTGCGAGTGCTCTGAAACCCCATGATTTCTGCCTCCGCACGCGTCTACACCGTCACTGTGCCACGGTTGTGCCACGCGCCCGCCTCCCCCTCGGACTCGGCGACGTCTTTGAGTGAGACGCGGACGTGTGACGTTCCGCGGTGACGCCAGATGATGCCAGATCGACGGGTTCATGCCGCCCAACGACCTCGATTAGAGCGCGGTGGCAAATGGGACGCAGGCGGTGCGGAGCCGCCGC
>Ga0302276_10000057_pt1 | contig 97771 bp, 81 predicted proteins | sample III_Bog_N2_3_FD_198768 | JGI IMG/M metagenome (GOLD analysis project Ga0302276, IMG submission 198768) | Peat permafrost microbial communities from Stordalen Mire near Abisko, Sweden - III_Bog_N2_3 | ecosystem: Environmental > Terrestrial > Soil > Wetlands > Peat | place: Sweden: Abisko...
TGAGAGCCCATCGAGCGCCCGGACCTGGCAGCCCGAGGCCCCTGCCTCCCCGTGCTGTCGAGAGGTTGCGAGCGCCCCGCCAAGCGGCTAGGAGAACACGGGCGCCGCCTACCGGGGCGCAGGCCCCCGTAGCTCAGTGGATAGAGCAGCGCTTTCCTAAAGCGAAGGTCGCACGTTCAAGTCGTGCCGGGGGCGCACCTTGTAAATGAGGCCGATCCGTCGCCATCCGCGACGGAGACGGTGGGCGAAGTTGGCCCCGTTTGCACCTCCGTTTGCACCCCCCCCGATGCGGCGACGCTTGAGGCCGCGATCGCGCGGCTCACGCGTGCGCTCGCCACGGCCGACGACGATACGATCGCGGACCTCGTGAGCGAGCGGCGCGCGATGCGAGAGGAGCTCCGCGGGCTCCGTGAGACGGTGGCAGACGTCGTGAACCTTGACGCGGAGCGAGCGAGGCGGGAGCGATGAAGGCGACGATGCGCACGAAGAAGCGGCCCGGGACCGATGACGCTCTCTCACGCAAGGCCGCGAAGGCTTTGAGCGAGTGGCGAGCGACGACGCCCGAAGCGGCGTCGCTCCCCAGTCCGGAGGCTCAGCCCACGCGTGCCGACCGTCGCGCGAAGCTGGAGTACCAGGCCGTCCACGCGCGCGACGAGGCCACGAGGAAGCGCGTCGACGAGGCGCGCAAGCGTGAGCGCGACGAGGCGGCCGAGCGCGAGAAGTTGCGCAACCGACGCCAGCGGCCGCACAAGCATCGCCCCGCTTGGCTCGCGGATCTGCCAATCGTGACGGAAACGAGAGAGCGCGGTGGCGAGCCCTACAAGATCGACCGCCTCGCGAGGCCGGGTGAGACCCCGACGCGGATCGCGGTCGGTCCTCGGTGGAAGGTTGACGCTCCGGCGCGGTTCGCTCCTGTGACGGAGGATCTCGCGGGGAAGGCGCAAGCGCTTCGGGCGCTCTTCGACGTGACGCCGAAGGTCCGCGAGGACGGCGCATTCACGAGCGACGGTCGAGACTTCGTCGCCGTCGAGACGGTCGACGCTGTCCGAGCGGCGGTCGCGGCGCTCGCCGACGCTTGGGTGACGCTTCTCATCGACGAGCTCCTCCGGGCCGTTGAGGAGCGGCGCGAGCGGGCGCTCAACCCCGGTGCTCCCCTGGCAGCGTGGAAGATCCTCGATCCCGACCCGAACAAGCCGGAGGACATCGCCCGGCATGTGCGCGCGCAGACGGCGCACCAGTTTCGCGGCCTCGTGACCGTGCCCGACTACGTGACGGACAAGGTCGTCAGATGGGCGCTCGAGCGTGTCACACTTGGTCACGGAGCCGGCCGCGGGAAGAGGGTGAAGCTCACGCCTGGGAGCCTCCGAGCACTCCTCCTGAGCCCAGTAAAGCTCGCGCGCGCCATGGGCCAAGCTCCGGGGGTCTGAAGGCGCGAGCTTGTCCCCCGGCGTGGGAGTATGAGCCCTCGCCCCGCCTCGCGTCGGTTTGACCCTCTACCGGAACTACTCGCGCTTATCGAGCGCTACGGCGCCGCGCGTGTAGGCGCAGCGTACGGCCAGGACGCTGACACAGTCCGCCGCTACGTCGACGGCGCATCCCAGCGGACCACGCGCTGGTGGTTCGAGCTGCACCTCGAGTCGGTCACGCGCGAGCTCGATGCGCGGCCCGTACTCCGGCTCGTGTCGGGGACGAGCACTCCCCGCGGCGAGGGGACGTGACCCGGTCGCTCCGCCTCGCCTCGACGTCATCGGCCGACCCGGGCGGAGCTGCGCTCGATGCGCTCGCGATGGCGCTCCTTCCGCGGCTCCGCGTTCTACTCGCGGCAGAGGGGCACGGCTCCGGACTCGTTGACGTGTGCCGTGCGGTCCCGTCGTCGCGCCGATCCCTCATGGCCGCGTGTCGGTCGGGCGAGATCCGCGGCGCGGTAAAGATCGCGCGTCGCTGGTGCGCCCCGAAAGCGAGCGTGGATGCGTTCGTGATGGCGCGTGGTCCGCGCCTCGTCGCGCCGACCGTCGCAGATGACGACCTCGAAGAGACGCGTCGACGCCTTGCGCGACCCGTCAGAACGCGTCGACGCACCGCTTGACCACCCCTGACAGACGACGGGCTCCGAAGCGCATCACCGCTCGGAGCCCAGGGCGCGAGGACGCCCACCCATGGATCCTACATCGCAGGCAGGACTCACGCACACCATCCCGATCCGCTACCTCGTCACCCGCGATGCTGACGGCTGGCGCGTTACGCGTCGTCTCGGTGATGGCCCATGGCTTCCGGTCGGGCGAAACCTCGGGCATCCGTGCCAGGGCTTCGCGCGCGGAGTCGCGTCGAACCTCGCGCGATTCGATCGGCTCTGCGGGGAGCGACTTGGGGTCGACGTCGACGCCGTCGTGCTCGCGGGTGGGTCGTGACGGCGCTCGAGCGACCCGACCACGCGGCGACACTCCGGCGTGAGCTCGCCGACCCGCGCGCGGTCTGTCAGGCGCTCGGGTTGCTCGGCGGGCGTCGCGGCGTTGACTTCATCCTCCAGGCGACAGGCGTGACGGTGACGTGCCCGATTCACGGCGGGTGCTCGCTCTCCGTCACGCGCGGAAAGGCCGGAGACTTGCGGATCAAGTGCTTCGGACCGTGCGAGCTCGCAGGGGACGTACTCAGCCTCGTGGCGGCCGTTCGCGGCCTCGACGTGCGGCGAGACTTCCGCGCCGTGCTCCGCGAGGCTGCGGAGCTTGCAGGCGATTGGGGCCTCGTCGCGGAGCTGGACGGAGCGACTACGACGTCGACGCGCCCGGCTCGTGTGCTGCGCATCGTGCCGAGGGTGGCCGACGAGCTCTCTTCCCTCGACGCAGTGACGTTCGACCGGCTCGGGGTCGCAATTTGCGAGCGCTCGCCCCTCACAAGCGACGCGGAGGCATGCCGCTACCTCGACGGGCGAAGGATGCTCGACCTCGCCCTCGACGCTGGGTGGTGCTCCCTCCCCTCGACCGTCGCGGGGCGCGCGGAGCTCGTTGCGGAGCTCGTCGCGATCTTCGGTGACGACGCGCTCCGCCGCTCCGGTCTCTTCCGGCGCGATGGTGCGCTCCGGCTCGTGTGGGACGAGCACCGGCTGTGCATCCCATGGCGCTCGAGCGCTGGCCTTGTGCAGACCGTCCAACGGCGCCTCGTTCGTCCTCCTCGCGATGACGAGCGCTCGCGTCGGTACGTGTTCCCATCCGGCCGGGGCCCTGCGTCGCCGTACACCGTCCGCGGGGACGTCGAGGGGATGAGCACCGGCGCTGCGGTCGCCTACGTCGAGGGGTCCGTTGACGCGCTGGCCCTCCGATCGATCGCGCGCTCCAAGGGAGTCGATGTGCTCGTGCTCGGGTTGCCGGGGGTGAGCGCTTGGCGTGCGGAGTGGGCGAGCGTCGCGATCGGACGCCCCGCAATCATCGCCCTCGATGCTGACGCAGCGGGCGAGGCGCACGTCGTCACGATGACCCGCGACCTATCCGCCTCGACGTCGATCGCGCGGTGGATGCCGCGCAACGCGAAGGACTGGGCCGACGTGCTGGCCAGGGTGCGAACGTGAACACGACGATCGACCAGGGCGATCCGGACATCGACGTGCGTCCGCTCGCGATGCACGCGAACGGTACGACCGCGCCAGGGATCGCGGCCGACTTCGCCAGCGTGACGACGGCGCCGAAGAAGTCGACGCGGCGCGAGCGTGTGGCCGTGATCCTGCCCGCTCTGCTCCGCGTTCACGCTGGGGAGCTCGTCGCCCTGGTCGACGGGAAGCAGCTCTCGTGCGGGTCGCGGGCGCTCCTCGCTCACGTCCGCCGTGCCCTGCATGACCCGACGGTGGAAGCCTCCGACGTTCGCGCTTGCGCCGATGCGATCGACCTCTCATCCGTGGCGGCGCTCGCGGCCTCCGAGGTGTCCGCGCGTGCTCCGGAGCGGATGCGCTCTTTCCCATGCACCGACACGGGCAACGCGGAGCGATTCGCGGCAATGCACCGAGGAGTCGCGCGGTTCGTGGCCGAGTGGGGCACGTGGATCGTGTTCGACGGCAAGCGATGGGCGAAGGACTCGGCGGGGGTGAAGACGGATGCTCTCGCGAAGCTGACGGTCCGCACGATCTACGGCGAGGCGAAGCGTGCGGCGGACCATGACAAGCGGGCCGACCTCGCGAAGTGGGCGGAAGACTCCGAAGCGCGGAAGCTGCGCACGGCCATGGTGGAGCTCGCGCGCTCGGAGCCGGGGATGGCCGTGTCGTATGTGACCCTCGACGTCGACGCGTGGCTCCTGAACGTGAGCAACGGGACGATCGATCTGAGGACGGGCAAGCTGCGCCCGCACGCCGCGGCGGATCTGCTCACGAAGCTGGCGCCGGTCCACTTCGATGCGCGCGCGACGTGCGACAGGTTCGAGCGCTTCCTCTCCGAGATCATGCGCGGCGATGCGGAGTGCGTGGAGTTCCTCCGGCGCTTCCTCGGCTACTGCCTCACCGGTGACGTGCGGGAGCACATGCTCGCGTTCTGGTACGGGGAGACGGGCGGCAACGGCAAGTCGACACTGACCGAGCTGCTCTTCTTCCTCATGGGCGACTACGCCCAGAAGGCCGCGCCCGATCTGCTCTTCCGATCCGCACGCTCGGATCGTCACCCGACGGAGATCGCCGATCTGTTCCGCGCACGGCTCGTGGTCTGCAACGAGACCTCGCACGATCGCGAATGGGACGAGGCGACGGTCAAGGACGTGACCGGCGGTGACGTGCTGAAGGCGCGGCGGATGCGTGAGGACTTCTGGAGTTTCGAGCCGACGCACAAGGTGGTCGTCTTCGGGAACGGGAAGCCGAAGATCAAGAACACGAACGACGGCGGCATGCAGCGCCGGCTTCGCCTGCTCCCGTTCGAGGTCACGTTCCGCGGCAACCCCGACAAGGGGCTGAAGGACACACTGCGCGGAGAGGCGGCTGGCGTGCTCGCGTACCTGGTCGCCGGGTGCCTGGCCTGGCAGAAGGACGGGCTACCGGAGGCCGCGAGCATCACCGAAGCAACGGCGGGCTACTTCGCGGAGCAGGACGTGATCGGGCGGTTCGTCACCGAGCGGTGCGATCTGAACCCGCTCGCCCGGCTCTCTCGCAAGAGTCTGCGCCTCGCCTGCGAGGTCTGGGCGGACGAGGCAGGCGAGGGGAAGCCGTCACCGAAGGACCTTGCGAGGTGGCTCCTCGAGCACGGCGTCACCCAGTGCAGCGTTCGGGACGCGGCCGGTCCGGTCCAGGGCTGGCGGGGCATCCGCCTGCGCTCGGCTGAGGCACCCAACGGCGATGCCAGGACGGGCGATCGGGTGGGCGACCGGACCCCCGATCCGACCCCTCCGAGCACGTCGCTACAACTCAACCGTGTTGGGGCTTGTAGCGACCAGAACCCCTCCGTGACGACCTCCAAAACGCACACCGTCACGGAGGCTCCGGAGGCCATTCCGGGTGACTGTAGCGACCAAGTCACTACAGCCGACCGCGGCGACGACTGGCAGGCTCCGTTCTCCGAATGGCTGGAAAACGAGGGGATCCGATGATGCCGGCCCCCCTCACCCCGTCCCCTGTCGTCGCCGCTTGTAGCTACGTAGCGACGTGTAGAGGGCACTTCTCCACTTGGTTTACCTGCGCGCGTGATCTGCAACTAAGGGGGATCCCGGTCACTACACGTCGCTACGTCACTACAGCGCGACCGTGTGGACGGGTCCGCTGGCGAGCGTGGGGTGGAGCGCGTCGGCTGCCTGACTCCCTCGACGCCTGGCTCGTGCGCGTCGTCGCCGCGGTGTCGCTTGGGTGCGTCGACGTGGCCGGCGGGGTGCCCGGAACAGCTCCTGAAGGGGGACGGCTACGGGGGTGCTGTCTCTCGATTCGCGGGGCGATTTCCGCGCCCCGCCAACGCACCAAGCGCACCACGCACCACGTAACCGAGGGATACGCACCATGACGAAGCACGCGAAGAAGCCCACCAAGCCGGCGCCCACGAAGCCTCGCCACGTCGCCCCGACCGCGGGCGCACACGCTCTCGCCGCGCTCGGGAAGCAGCACGGCTGGCGCACCCTCGCGACGAAGACGCGCGCGAGCGAGGCGATGCTGAGGGCGGTCGCCTCCTGCCAGCGTCGGGCGGGGCCCGGGCTTCGGACCGCGCTCGAAGGTCACGGCGTCGAGCTTGCTGCGTGGGACCGTCCGCCCCCTCTCTCGGTGGCCCCGGTTCCCTCCGCAGCCCCCGGGCTGAGCGGGGCGATCGTCCCCTCGAAGGCTCCGGTGGACGTCGGCGCCGCGTCGGGCGCTCCTGGGGCAACGTCGGCGGAATCGGTCGGGACCACCGTCGCGGAGTGCGAGGCGAACGTGGCCCGGCTCCGCCGTCAGGCTGAGGCCGCGGCGGAGGACCCCCTGTGCAGCCATCGCGACCGAGCGGCGATCGGGTCGGCGCTGAACCACGCGATCAGGTTCTTGGCGCGCGCGCGGGGCGAGGAGGAGCTGTCCGAGCTCCGGATCGTCAACTCGGCGGCGTTCGCACGGATCCGCACGGGGATCGGACTCGTCGCGAAGGAGCATGCAGGGCCGTGGGTGAAGGCGCTCCGTGACCTTCTCGTCGAGGGGTCGTCGTGACGGCGCTCGAGCGCGAGGTCGCTCGCGTGCTCGCGGCGGCGGATGGGGAGCATGGCGCGGCCGTCGCCGATGTCGTCACGGCGCTCGAGCGTCTTACGGTGGACGAGCTCCAGGCGGTCGAGCGCGTGTGCCGTCGATTGGTCGACTTGCGCGCGGCCGTGACGCCGGCACCTGCGAAGGTCGCCCGGTCGACGCGTCGCAAGGTCCGCCGATGACGCGCACCGGGATCTACCTTGCCTTCGTTCGTGCGGTCCGCGCGGAGCGCGGGGACAGGTGCGAGGCCTGCAAGCGCACGGCTTCGGAAGCACGGGAGCGACGGCTCCATGTGCATCATCTCTGGCCGATCGCGGCGTCGGGGATCCAAGACGCGCTCGCGACGTGTCGCGCGAACGTGCTCCTGCTCTGCGGCTGGTGCCACAAGCTTCAGCACCCCGGGAAGCGCGAAGTCCCGTGGGACTCGGTCGCCATCCGTCGAGGCGTGGCGCTCCGATGATGGCCCCCTCGGACGACAGGACGCCGCTCCCTCTGGGCGCTGACGAGCTCCGCGCCGCGAAGGAAACGAGCGACGAGCGGGAGCGGCTTCGGATCCATCGGCTCTTGCTCACGGAGTGCATGCGACGCCTTCGATCCGGCCGGACGCTCGAGCGCGCACACGGCGTCATCCATCCGGAGATGACGGCGATCACCCGGGATGCGCTTCGGTTGGTGGACCTCGTATTCCCCGGCTCGAAGGAGAAGCGCGGGGAGCTCGAAGTCGACGCGGAGCCTCCGGTGGTCGAGCGCTCCCCGGGCGCTGTGGCGCTCGCGGCGCTCGTCGCGCGGAGCTCCTCGGCGAAGGTCGCGCGCGTCGCTGGGCTTCCGGTGAAGCGGATCGGCGCGCTGGCGTCGGGTGAGGCCGTGCCGACGGACGCGGAACGCGCGGCGCTCGGATCACGGCTTCGGATCGACGAAGGGAGCTGGCCGACATGAGCGATTGCAGGGATTGCGACGGGAGCGGGAAGTGCGAGCGATGCCGCGGCACGGGGAAGAGTTCGATCGGTGCCGCGTGCATTGCGTGTCGGGGCTCGGGGAGGTGCGACGAGTGCGAGGGCGCGGGCGAGCGCTGACCGATGGCCCGCCTTCCCCTCGATGCAGCTCCACGACGTGTTTCCGTGCTCTTGCGCGACGATCGCGACGAGCAGCTCCGGGAGCTCGCATGCGCGCGGTGTGCCGCTCGGGAAACGGGCGTCGACCCTGACGAGCGGCGTCGAGGCATCGGACGTGCGGAGCCGCCTCGATGATGCACCGCCCGCTCATCGACTCCGAAGGCGCGCGCCTGCTCCGGCGCTTGCTCGAGGGAGAGCGCTCGGACGACGTCGCGCGAGCCGTCCGAGTCACCCGGCAGTGCATCGACAACCTGGCCGGGCTTCGTCGTCGCTTCCCTGTCCTTCCTCTCGCGGCTGCGCTCGAGCGTCGCTACGGGATTCCGATCGTCTCTTGGCTCGCGCCGGCCGAAGTCGTGGCCGTTGCAACGAGTGTTTCCCACGCCGGAGCCACACTCACGAAGAAGCGAACGAACGCAGCGTGAGGAGGATCGATCATGGGCTGGAAAGAAGACGCACAGCTGGCGGCGGAACAGGGCGACGAGGACGCGAAGAAGGCTCTCGATGCGGTGGATGCGGCCTACTACGACGGGGATGCTTCGCCTTTCCCGCCGATCGAGTCGCCAGGCTCGAACGACAAGCCGTTGAAGCAGCCGAAGGATCAAGGGTTCGATACCCAGCCGACCAAGGACGGGAAGCCGATCGACGATGACGACCTCGCGCGTGACGGAGGGGCGGATCAAGACGGAAAGGGGCGCGACTCCAAAGGCAGCCCGATCAAGTTCACTCCGCCGAAGAAGGCGAGCCTCGCGGAGCGTCTCGCGTATCAAGAGAGCTTGCCGGAGCGTCGTCGGCTCCTCGCGTCGCGGTCCGATCTTCCCTTCGAGAAACGTCAGGAGCTCGCAGGCGCTGCAATGGGGATCGTTCGCTGGGCGTGCGCGAACCTGCCGCGCGTCTCCGGTGGCGCGCGTCGGCCCGAGAAGACCCACGTGGATGCTGCGCTGGTGGCGCATATCGATCGAGCAATGGGCGTACACGGCGCGAGACATCGGCACGACGGTGTCCAGCATCGCGACGGGGGCCACGTGCTGAGCCTCGGGCCGATGACACCCGAGCAAGCGTCGGCGCGCCTCGCAGAGATCGAGCGCGAGGAAGCCGCAGGGCTTCGATGAGCGTCTCCCTCGCGCACCTCTGCCGCGACCTCGCCAGCGCGCAGCGCGAGGTCCCTCGCGTCGAGCGGGTGCTCTTGGAGCTTCGCAAGACGAGCGACCGCGCGAGCGCCACGCTGACGAAGGCACGCAACGAGCACACCGCAGCGGTCTCCGCGCAGACGACCGCATCGGCCAGCTACGCGGACGAGCCGACTGACGACCACGGCAGGAAGGTGGAGCGAACCGACAAGCGCGTGCGCCTGGCTCGCCTTGCGCTGGACGGAACGGAAGGCAAGGCGCGCGCGGCTGCGTCGGCCGTGACGGAGTGCGAGGCGGCGCGCACCCGATCCTCGCGTGAAGTCGATCGGCTTCGGCTCGTCGTCGCCGCTCACCACGAAACATACGGGGCCACGGTCGACCCTCGCGGACGTTCCGCGCTCGTGCACCTCCGTGGCTTACTCGCGGACCTCGACGCGATTCGCTCGGCTCGTGAGGCAGTGGACGCGACCGCTCGAGCACACGCGGATGCTGGTTTCGGTCCGCTCGCTCCGCCCGACGGGGCGCTCGACCTGGCGGAGTTCCTCCTCGGCGCTCTCGAGGGTGGCAAACCCATCGTGGAAGAAGTGTTCAAGGCCCTTCGCCACGCGGCCATGCGTCGCACGTACACCGGGAACGGTCGGTCGTTGCTGGAGACACCGCGCGAACTCGTCGGGCTGCTCACTGGCGTCCTCATCGACCCGACGCGAGAGGCCGGCGTAAATCGCGGCTACCTGAACGGGGCGGCGCTTGGCGTGCTTTCTCGGCTCCGAGCCGGCGAGGCGTGGCGAGATGCGGCCGTCGCCGTCGGGCTCGAGCAACCCGTCCGGCCCTCGGGCCCCGGACCGTCGACGGTGGAGACCACCGGTCATGTGCCTTCGCTCTCGGCAATCATGGCGACGCAGGGATCGCGTCGGGCGTGATGCTCGCGCTCGCCCTGGTGCTCGTGCTCGTCGCGGTCCGCCTCGGCTTCCGCGAGCTGGCCGTGCGGGCGCTCGAGCGGGTCATCGTCCGCAACCGCGAGCAGCACGCCGGCGACCTCGAGATCATCGCCGATATTCGGGAGGAGCTCGTGCGCGTGCAAGGTGACCCGCTCGACCCGCGGTTCGTGAGCACGAGCGACGACGGGCCCCCCGTGCACGTCGTGTGATTCAGACTTCGGGCGCGGGTTGAGTTGGCTCGCGTCAGAGGGTCGTCGGCCATCTCCAACGACGACGCCGCCTATGGCCGGGGAGCGGGACCCCTTTCCGCCCGCTCCCTGGCCACGGCACTTCGATCCATCCCTCACCCCTCGCCACGGCAGGACGACCCCGCATGAGCACCCTTCAACCCTCCCGCCTCTTCGTCGGCGGACTCCACTATGACGTCACCGACGCCGACCTGGCGCAGCACTTCGATCCGTCCGGCCGCGTGACCCGCGCAACGATCGTCATCGACCGCGACACCGGGCGCTCGCGCGGCTTCGGCTTCGTCCAGTTCGTTTCGCCCCTCGACGCCGAGAACGCTCGCCGTGACCTCGACGGCTCGGAGCTCTACGGTCGACGCATCGCGGTCAAGGTCGCAGAGGAGCCCTGCGTTGTGAGCTCTCGAGCGTCTCATGGGTCAGCCTTTCGCATCGTCCGCGGACGAGCCCCGCGGCAGACGTCGGTGAAGAAGTGGCGGATCGTCAACGAACGGAAGCGGGCCAAGGCCACACGCATGACGACCTCGACGCCGTCACCGGCCGCACCGACTCCGCAGGCGCCCACGATGACCGGAGACGCGTCGATGGATCCGGACGTCCGCGAGCAGGGGCCGGGCGACGATCGCCATGCTCAGGCCCGGGACGGCAGAGCGGAGGTGGAGAACAGTGCTCCCGTCGTGCCGTGCCCCGCTGGCGCCTGGCCGTGAGCTCTACTGGGAACACGTCACTGGTTCGGAGATGATCGAAGGAGTCCGTGTAGTGCGACGGCTCCGCCGGCCGGGTCGTGGAGACGTCGTGCAGCGCGAGTGGTCAACCGCGGGGCTGCTCCAGGCCTCGACCAGCGCGGTTCGCATCCCGCGGTCAGTCGCGGTACGATGACTTCATGTCTGGCGTCCCCCTACCTTCGCACTCAGCGGTTGTTGACGAGTGCCGGCGTGTGATTGACGACCCACGTCGGGCGGTCGATAGCTTCACGCTGCGTAGATTGGTGAGCGGGCTGAAGCGAGAGATCGCCGGCATCCAGACGACGGATCTCGGCGAGCTCTTCAACCTTGTGGGGCTCTGTCACCTCTTGCTCAAGGAGCCGGCCGCCGCCCTCGACGCTCTCCGCAACGCAGCTCGGTACAAGGCAGCCACCCCCATCTTGGAGAGCAACATCGCCGCCGCCCTCATCGACCTTGGACGAAGCCGCGAAGCGCTGCCGCACTTGGAAAGCGCGCTCGCGACGCCTCATCCGGACCGACTGTTTCGGATGACGGCGCTCGGCAACCTTGCCGAATGCCGAAACGCGACCGGCGATGCTACCGCCGCGCGCCTTGCGTTCGAGTCCGCCGTACGAGTCGTGGACCCATCGAACCCCGACCACGGTCCGGATAATCTTCGGCTCGCTCGCCACGCCGTTGCTTGCGGCTATCGTCATGACGCAGCTGAGTTTGTCGCCCGCTATCTCGTCGCCGTTCACCGTCTCGAGCGCGGGGAGGACGATGAAGCCAGTGACGTCATCCGAAAGCAGCGGGAGCGCGCGACGGAGGCGGTTCGTTACCTGCCCGAGCTCCAACAGATTGTCGAAGCCGTGCCCGAGGCGGCGTTGCCCGACGACGAGCCGCAGTTCCGGACTCGCTTCGAGCTCGACGCTGATGGCTGGGCGCAGTTCTGTTCGATGGCCAACTTGCCTGCCGCGGAATGACCTCCGCTCACGAGTGCCGGAGGTTGCTCGGCGGCGACCTCAGGGATGGTTTCGACGCGGGCGAGACCGAGGACGAAAAGGCGCTCACGAAGTTCCTTCGCACAAGCGCAATGCAAAACCAGAAGCGGCGTCTCTCGACAACGTGGATCGCTGTCGATGGGCTCGCGATCGCCGGATTCGTCACGCTCTGCCCCGGAAGTGTCGCATCCGAGCCGCTGAAAGAACACGGCGTTCGCCTGTCTCGGCACCCGGCACCCGTGCTCGTTCTGGCTCGCATGGCGACGAGCGCGCGCTACCGCGGCACGGGCGTCGGACGCCAGCTCATTGAACAGGCGGTGGCTCCAAGAGCTGAGCATCTTGCGACGGAGCACGGGTGCTGCGGCGTGGTCGTCGACCCGAAGCTAGACGCCGTCGAGTTCTATCGAAAAATGGGGTTCGTAGTCCTCGGTGGCGACGTTGCGACGGGATCACAGCCCCCGCCCATGTTCCTGCCGCTCTCGTCGTCCATAGTGGCGTGAGCGACGCGCTATCGCGCGATCACTCCACCGAGCGCGATGAGTTCCGTGATGACTCCGTGCGCGATCTCCTCGGCGGAAACCATGCTCCCGAACTGCCTGACCAGAACGGGCGCGCCGGTTCCCTTGCGACTGACTGTCGCTGCACCCGTATCGCTCCGGCACTCGACGTAGATCGTCTCGGTCGCGCCCTTGGCGCGGACGAAGGCCGTGAGCGCGTCGGCTGATGCGTCGATCTCCGTCCCGGCGCGAGTGAGCTCATCGAGGGTCCGCTCGAACCGCCCACACGCCGCGCACGTCGACGGACGGTCCGTGCCTTCCGGCCTGGCGAGCACCGTCCAATCAAGGGGTGGTATCGGTTCGCAGAACGCCCCACGCGCCTGATCGATCGAGGTCGTGGCCGCCTGCTCTCGCGCGCATCGCACGCACCGGAACGTAAACGTCTCGAGCATGGGACCAGCTTCGCACCCTTCGCCGGTCACGTCGACGAGCTCCCGGGCGCGAGCGAGGCCGATGCGTCGCCGCTCAACATCGGCGCGTGTCTACTCGCCGGTTGCGGCGTCGAGAGCACGGAGAGCTTGTTCAACCGTCGCCCGGCTCGTGGCGGTCTCTACGAGCGTCACGCGTGTCTTCTGCGCGGCTTCGCGCGCGCCGGCAGTTGCGACAGCGGTGGTCACGACCCAGGCGTGCGCGCACGAATAGATCGACCGCGCGGCGTGAACCTCTTGGACGGCAGTGTTGCCCACCTTCGCCGCGTACCGCTTGCACTGGACGACGACTCGCTTGCCGGTCCGCGTGGTGAACAGGATGTCGGCGCCTTGGTCGCCGCTGCGGCGCGTGCCCCGTACGTCTTTGATCCCAAGGTCTCGAAGCCACGACATGACCTGAGCTTCGTACGCTTCGCCGTCCAGGTTCTGGATCGTGGCGATGTCGGCGCGCTCGGCAAGAGTTGGCTTCCGGTAGAACACGTCGAACCGCATGCGGAGCGCTCTGCGGAGGGTGGCGTCAAGATTGGTCTCGCTTCCGACGTAGGATTCTCCTCGCGCGCGGGTGCCGTTGCTTCCTCTCCGCGTTCTGCCCATGGCGGAGGTTCTCGCGGCGCTCGCGGCTGCGACGTCGGCGTACTTCTTCCGTAGCTTCCCGATGACGCGGTCCAGCTCATCGTCGACCGCTTCGGGATTGTCGTCGCCGTACTCGTCCAGGAGTGAAGCTCTCCGGGATGCGACCTCGAGAAAGCGCTCGACCAACACTGATTCGCCTTCTAGCAGGTCGCGTGCGCGCGCTTCCGTCCGCTCACTCTGCTGGCGTGCAAGCTCGCGCCTCGATGCCTCTTCCTCTTCGCGAGCCATCGATCGCACGGTACCCCGTTGTTGGCTGTCGCGCGCGGCGAGCGCTCGCTGCTCCTCCGCTGCGGCTCGCTTTGCCGCACGCCGTTTCGCGTCCTCGGCATCCCACGTCGGAGCCATGACGGCCGACCACAGCGTGAAGGGGACGCCGACGACGATGACGACAAGTCCTACCCACGCGAAGAAGTCCACGCGCGAATCGTACAAGGGACCGCGCAGACCCATCCAGGGGCAACGCTTGGCCATTGTCGAGCGTAGGCCCATGCGGTATACGTTGGCGATGACCCCGAAGCCTTCCACGATCCGCTGGTCCGTCGAAGATCGCGAAGTCCTGGCCAAGCTCCAAGCGGTGACCGGGCTGACTGACTCCGCGTCGGTCGTCCGGTACGCCTTGCGTCACACGCTCGCGACCCTGCCGCGCGCGGTCGCGTCGAGGCCGAAGGCGAAGAAGAAGGGAGCGGCGTAGCCATGGCTCAGGAGTGCGCACCCGACGAGGCGACAGGAACGCTGCGTCTCACGGCAAGCGGCTGGCTCGCTCAGTTCTCGCTCGGCGGTGGCCAGCGCAAGGCCGTGATCCTCCGGACGTGCGCCGACGAGGCAACGGCGACGCGCCGCAAGCTCGCAATCGCCAAGCTCGTGACGAAGCTCCGCGAGGCTGGCCATCCGACGATGATCCCGAACGTGATCACGGACTCGGGCGCGGCCGACGACGCCGAGTTCCGCAAGATCGCGCTCGTGGTCGATCGCGTGGCGAAGGGGAAGGAGCCGGGCCTCTCGCGACTGCATGGCGTGCGGCGCGAGGGCACGACGTTGGAGGAGCTCGCGAAGCTCTGGACGTCGGGAGACCTCGCGGCGCAGTTCCCCGACCACGTGCGACCGAAGAAGCCGCTTCAAATGAAGAACGACGAACGGATCTTCGCGTGGCTGAGCAAGGTGCGGCTCCCCGATGGGTCCACCTTCGGCGCGCGCGTCGTGTCGGAGCTCACCCTCGACGATTGCGACCACGTCATGGGCAACCTGCCGAAGACGGCGGAGACGCCAGCGACTCGCCGCGCGTACGCCCAAGCGCTGCGCAAGGCGCTGGTGTACGCGGTCTATCCGTTGCGGCTCCTCGCTTCCGTCCCGATCCCGACGGGATGGCTTCCGTCAGGGTCGAACGACAAGGCGAAGGCGTGGCTGTACCCGTCGGAGGACTTCGCGCTCATGCAGTGCGGCAAGGTGTCACTCGTGCGCCGGCTCTTCTTCGGGCTCCTCGACCGCGAGGGGATGAGGACGAGCGAGGCCATGGGCCTGACGTGGCCCGACCTCGACCTGGACCGCGGCGTCGTGCGGCTCGACTCGAACAAGACGAACGACCCGCGCTCGTGGGTCATGGGCGAGGACGTGACGCGCGCGCTCGTGGCGTGGAAGAAGCTCCGCGGCTCGAAGGCGAACAAGAGCCCGCGCGTCTTCCCTGCCTCGGAGCTGACGCGGCTGGCGCGTCGACTTCGGGAGAGCCTCACGATCGCCGGCGTCACGCGTCCGGAGCTGACGATCCCGAAGGCCGGCCGGCTCCTCTTGCGAGCGCACGACCTCCGCGGCTCCTTCGTGACGCTGGCACTCGCGACGGGGCGCACGGAAGCATGGGTCACTGACCGGACGGGCCATCGTTCGAGCCAGATGATCTACCTCTACAAGCGCTCGTCGCGGACCGCCGCGGAGCTTGGTCTCGGGTGGTTCGCTCCCCTCGATGAAGCGATCCCGGAGCTGTCTCCGAAGCCCCGTCAAGGTGCAAACGGGGTGCAAACGGGAGGCGCGAGCCGTCCCCAGACGTCCGGAGCGAAGTCTCGATCCACTACGAAACAAGGCGTTTCGAGACATGTGGGGACCCTCCGGCTTCGATTCCTAAAGCGAAGGTCGCACGTTCAAGTCGTGCCGGGGGCGCGGCTCAACCGCGTATCGCGCGCTGCGAGCGTGGCTACCGCGCATTCCCCACGACCGTCCGCCGAAGACTCGCGATGCTCTGGCGACGACGCGGCGTACGGCTGCGCTCTCGTGTTCTTGCCGCGCGACTCTCGCGAATAATCCGCGCTAGAACGTCTCCACGATGACCACCCCCGACCTCGTCCTGCACGCGTACTGGCGCTCCTCGGCCTCCTACCGCGTCCGCCTCGCCCTCGCCGCGAAGCGCCTCGCGTATCGGATCGTCCCCGTGAACCTCCTCGCCTCCGAGCAGACGGCCGAGCCACACATCCAGCGCAGCCCGACCGGCTACGTCCCCGCGCTCGTCGTCGACGGCGTCGCCTACTTCGAATCCGTCGCGATCCTCGAGCTCCTCGACGAGCTCTACCCCGACCCGCCGATCTACCCCCGCGAACCCTTCGCCCGCTGCCGCGTTCGCGCGCTCGTCGAGATCATCAACGCCGGCGTCCAGCCGCTCCAGAACCTCAACGTCCTCAAGCACCTCCCGGGCGACACCGCGAGCCGGAACGCGTGGGCGAAGCACTACATCGAGAAAGGGCTCGCCGCGTTCGAGCGCGCCAGGGTCGCCAACGAGGCCGCGGGCTTCGTCGGCGCCTTCTCCTTCGGCGCGTCGCTCACCGCCGCGGACCTCGTCCTCGTCCCGCAGCTCACCGCCGCGCGGCGCTTCGGCGTCGACCTCGCTCCGTTCCCCGCGCTCGTTCGCGCAGAGACCTCCGCGCTCGCCCTGCCTGGCCTCGATGCGGCGCTGCCGGAGAGGCAGCCCGACGCAGCGCCGCCGAGCGCATGACGACGGCACGGTCGATACCTCCGACGCGCCCGCGCGGGATACTCCGCCCGGTCCCGATCGTCGGCCTCGTCGCGTTCGTCAAGCTCGGCCTCCTCCTCTTCTGCGCCAGCGCGTACGGATACTTTCGCGACGAGCTCTACTTCCTCGCGTGCGCCCACCGGCTCGCGTGGGGCTACGTCGACCGCCCCCCGTTCTCGATCGCGCTCCTCGCGTTCGCCACCCGGCTCTACGGCGAGACGCTGCTCTCGGTGCGCCTCGTCCCCGCGCTCGCCGGCACCGTCGTCATCATCCTCACGGCGAGGCTCGCGAGGCGGTTCGGCGCACGCCCCGCCGCGCAGGGGCTCGCAGCGCTCTCCGTGCTCGTCGCGCCCGCGCTCCTCGGGATGGACCACGTCTACTCGATGGGCTCGTTCGAGGTCCTCTTCTGCGTCGCTGCCGCTGGCCTCCTGGCGCGCGCTCTCGAGGCAGACCCGGCCGAGGCGACCCTCCCCTGGATCCGCGTGGGGCTCATCCTCGGGATCGGCGCGATGAACTCGCTGCCGATGCTCGCGTTCGCGGCCGCGCTCTACATCGGCATGGCGACCACTTCGCAGCGAACGTGGCTCCGTCGCGGCGGGCCGTGGCTCGCGCTCGCAGTGATGAGCGTCGTCTTCGCTCCGTACGTCGTCTGGGAGAGAGCGCACGGCTGGCCGACGCTCGGGTTCCTCGCGAACGAGGCGCGCGAGGCGTTCCGCCACTGGAGCCCGCTCACGTTCGCCTGGGACCGCATCCTCGGGATGGGCCCGGTGACCGTCGTCGTCTGGGTCACCGGCGTCGTCGCGCTCCTGCGCTCGCAGCAGCTCGAGCCGTACCGCCTGTTCGGCGTCGCGTTCGTCCTCCTCTTCGTCGAGTCGATGGTGCTGGGCGCCCGCGGGACCGCCGGGGTGTCGCTCGGGTTTCCCATCGTCGTGGCCGCCGGCGCCGCGGCGCTCGATCCGTGGCTGAGCACGCAGCGCGGGCGCTATCCGGTCCTCGTGACGCTGCTCTGCGTCTCGGGCGCGATCGCCACGCCGCTGATGATCCCGCTCTTCCGCGTGCAGCAGTACCAGGGCTATGCGCGCATGCTCGGCCTCGGCACCGGTGCGGCGAACCACGACCCGGACAGCACCACTGCCGCGTTGCCGCAGCGCTTCGCGGACATGTACGGATGGCCCGAGATGGTGCGCGCGGTCGCGAACGTCGTCGACTCCCTGCCGCCCCTCGATCGGGAGGACGCGGTCGTCCTCGCGAGCAACTACGGAGAGGCGGGCGCGCTCGAGCTCTTCGGCGGCGCGGTCGGACTCCCGAAGGTCATCAGCGGCCACGACCAGTACTGGCCCTGGGGCACGGCGGGCGCCTCGGGCCGCGTCGTCGTCGCGGTCGGCGGCGACGAGGCCAGGCTGCGCGCGAGCTTCCGAACGGTCGACGTCGCAGCGGTGTTCGGTCACTCGCTCGCGATGCCGTTCGAGCGTCGCGTGAAGATCTACGTCTGTCGCGACAGCGTCGAGCCGCTCGACGTGATCTGGCCCAGCTTCAAGGTCTACGACTGAGCCTCGCGGGACGCATAAAGTTGGCCCACACGCCTCGAGCCTGCTGGTTTGACGGCAATGAGAACGTGGCTGTCCGGGCTTTCCTTCGCGCTCGCGCTCACGAGCGTGTCCTCCGTGCACGCTGCGGGGCCGTCGCACGGAATCCCGGCGATGCTCGCCGATCAGCGCTTCCGGATGGGTCAGAGCGTCGGCTCTCCGACGGAGGGTCACCTCGTCGGGGGGAGCCACCTCGAGCCCGCTCCGTACCTGCGCATCCTCCCCGCGTACTCGTCGGAAGACGCTCGCTGGGGCCTCGGCTCGCTCGTGGCGATGATCGACCACTCCGCGCACGCCGTGCACCGCCAGTTCCCTGACGCCGTGCTCTCGGTCGGTCACCTCTCGCTGCGAGGGGGCGGCGACATCGACCGCCACGCCTCCCACGAGAGCGGGCGCGACGCGGACCTCAGCTTCTACATCCGGGGCCAGACGAACCACCCGCTGTACTCGGACCACATGGTCGCGTTCCGCGGCGACGGCACCGCCCCCTCGTGGCCGGGAGCCTTCTTCGACGACGCGAAGAACTGGGCGCTCGTCTCGGCGATCCTTCAGCAGCCGAGCGTGCACGTGACCTACATCTTCGTCGCCGCCCCCCTGCGCGCGCGTCTCCTCGCGTACGCCGCGAAGGTCGGCGCGCCCCTCGCGATCCGCAACCACGCCGCCGAGCTGATGGTGCAGCCGCACGGGTCGCTGCCGCACGACGACCACTTTCACGTGCGCATCGGCTGCCCGGGCGGGATGAACGCCTGCATCGAGCTCCCACGCGTGAAGCAGACGCGCATGCTCGCTCATCACGGGAGGCCGTCTCCCGCCCATGTCGTCGCGTCCGCGAAGGTCACCCCGCCGCCGCACGTCGTGGCGCACACGAAGGCGCACGTCGTCGACCCCGTCGCGCCCGTCCCCGACCACGCGACGCCGGTCGATCCGCCCGACGCGCCCCCCCCGCCCACGAGCGCTGCGGTGCTCGTCACCCCGTTCGACGATGTCGACGGTCCCGTGAGCCCGGGCCTGACGCCGCGCCACCTGGACATTCAGTAGACCGACGTAGCCGTCGGTCTACTTGCCTTGCCATCCCGGGAGGCTCTGCCTCCCGCCCCAAAGAACGGGGTTTCTTGGTGTCCCCACCCTCCGCCTCGCGCCCGGACCCCGAAGGTGCGAGTTCGACCCAACGAGCGCGCGAGTTCCACTAGGATGCGCCGCCATGGCGACGGTCCTGGACGAGCTGGTGAAGCTGCTCGCGCTCGAGCAGATTGAAGAGAACCTCTTTCGTGGTCAGAGCCAGGACCTGGGCTGGGGGACGGTCTTCGGCGGACAGGTCGTGGGGCAGGCCCTCTCGGCCGCCGTGCGCACCGTTCCGCCCGAGCGGCACGCGCACTCGCTGCACGCGTACTTTCTGCGGCCTGGAGACGTGAAGAAGCCGATCGTCTACGAGGTCGACCGCATCCGTGACGGCGGCTCGTTCACGACGAGGCGGGTCATCGCCATCCAGAGCGGCCGCCCCATCTTCAACATGTCGGCCTCCTTCCAGATCGAAGAGGAAGGGTTCGAGCACCAGGACGTGATGCCGACCGTCCCCCCGCCCGACTCGCTCGTCCCCGACCGCGAGTCCGTCCTGGCCCTTGGCGACCGACTCCCGAGCCACGTCCGCGAGCGGGCGCTCAAGGAACAGGCGTTCGACGCTCGCACCGTCGGCGGCGTCGACGAGGTGCTCGCCCCCGCTCCACGCCCGCCCCAGCGGTCGATCTGGCTGCGCGCGATGGCGAAGCTCCCCGACGACCCGGCGCTCCACCGCTACCTGCTCGCCTACGCCTCGGACCACGCGTTCATCGGCACCGCGCTCTTCCCCCACGGCGCCACCTGGCTCAGCCCCGGCATGCACGTCGCGAGCATCGACCACGTCATGTGGTTCCACCAGGCGTTCCGCGTCGACGAGTGGCTGCTCTACGTCATGGAGAGCCCGGCGGCCCACGGAGCTCGAGGTCTCGTGCGCGGTCGGGTGTTCACGCAGAGCGGAAAGCTCGTCGCGTCGACGGCGCAGGAGGGCTTGATTCGCCAGCGTCTGGTCTAGTTAATCTTCCGTGCCGTGCAGTGGCTGCGTGGTACTTTCTCGCGCGACGCCCGCCACTCGCAGACGTCGCACGAGCCTCCAGACACCCATGACCGAGCGCAGCCACTTCTCCCCTGAGACGGGCTTCTCGGTCAGCGAACGACGGACCCTCCTGATGGGTCGGTCCGCCGAGATGAGGGTCCTGGAGGACGTCCTCACGCAGGCCCACAAGACGAAGACGTGCCGCACAGTCACCGTGCTCGGCGCGTACGGCGTGGGCAAGACCCGGCTCGTCCGCGAGTTCCTGGTGCGGGTGGGCGCGTCGTCGAATGCCGACCGCATCACCCGCGTCTTCCGCGCGACCGCGAAGGACGAGCGGAGCACGAGCGGCCTCTTCGCCCGCCTGTTCCGCGCGCGCTTCGGGCTCATCGAGGGGATGGACCCGGACGCCGCGCGCGCCAAGGTTCGCGTCGAGCTCGCCTCCGTCCTCGAAGACCGCAAGATCGGCGACGTCGCCTACTGCCTCGGCCAGCTCCTCGACCTCGACTTCCAGGACTCGCCCCTCATCCGCGCGGTCTCCGACGACCCGCAGCAGATGCATCTCCTGCGGCGCGCCGTCATCAAGCGGTTCTGGGAGACGGACGCCACGAGCGCGCGCGACACCACGGCTCCCGACCTCACGAAGGTGGGCGAGGCTGCGAGCGGGCAGGGCGGAGGCCGCGCGCTCGTGCTCGTCTTCGAGGACTTGCAGGGCGCGATGGACGAGTCGCTCGATCTGCTCGCGATGCTCATCGACAGCCTGCGCGCCCCCATCGTCCTCGTCTGCATCGCCAGACCCGACCTCATCGTGCGTCGCGACGGATGGCTCGCGTACGGGGAAGGCCGTCACACGCTCCTCGACCTCGCGCCGCTGGGTGAGTCCGACGCCGCGGCGCTCATGCACGACCTCCTCCTGCCCTGCGGCGAGGACGAGTCGAAGGAAGACCTGGTCGATGCCGCCGTGACGCTCGCGGGGGGCAACCCCGCGCTCCTCGAGCAGATGGTCCGCATCTTCCACGAGACGCGGGTGCTCACGCCGGTGACCGGCAGCGGCGACGAGGAGCGCTGGATCATCAATCCCGACCGGCTCGACTCGGTGCGTCTCCCTCTGACCGTGGAGGACGCGGTCCAGGCGCGCATCGCCGGGCTGACGCCGAAGGAGCGCGCGCTCCTCGAGCGTGCCGCGACGATGGGCGGCCTCTTCTGGTTCGGCGGCCTCCTCGCGATTCACCGGCAGGACGACGCGGTCCCGGAGCTCTGGAGCGCGACGACCACGAAGGACGTGGACGCGATCCGCCCGGTCCTCGCCGGCCTCGTCGAGAAGGACTACCTCCTCAGGCTCCCCGACAGCACGTTCCCCGGCGACGAAGAGTACGTGTTCAAGCACAACCTCGAGCGCGAGACCCTCGTCAAGCTGACCTCCTCGGGCGCGCGTCAGAGGTACCACGCCATCATCGCCGACTGGCTCGCCTTCAAGGAGAACCTCGCGACGCACGAGGAGTATCTCGCGATGCTCGCGATGCACCGCGAGAAGTCCGGCGCGAGGGCCCCGGCCGCCCACACGTACCTCCTCGCGGCCGACGTCGCGCGCGCGCACTACGCGAACACGAAGGCGGCGGAGTACTACGCGAAGGCGCTCACGCTCATCAAGGAAGGGGCGCTCATCGAGCCCGACCTCCGCCTCGCGGCGCTCCACCACTACGGCGACGTCCTGCAGTCGCTCGGCCGCCACGAGGACGCGCGCGCCGCGTTCCGCGAGATGCTCGAGCGCTCCTTCCGCCTCGACCTCCGCGCGAAGGGCGGCGCCGCGCACGCGCGCATCGGTCGCCTCTGTCGGGAGACCGGCCGGCTCGACGACGCGGAGCGACACCTCGGCGCGGCGCTCTCCCTCTTCGAGCAGATGGGGGACGACCGCGGCATCGCGAGCACGGTCGACGACCTCGGCAAGCTGCACTGGCTCCGCGGCGACTACACCAAGGCGCTCGACTTCGGGCAGCGCGGCCTCGCGATGCGCCGGACCATCGGCGACCGCAGGTCCATCGCGCTCTCGCTCAACAACCTCGGCCTCGTCTATCAGGACTCCGGCCAGTTCAAGAAGGCGCTCGCGGCGTTCGAGCAGGCGCTCGAGATCCGGCGCGAGATCGGCGACCTCGTGGGCGTCAGCCAGACGCTCAACAACCTCGGCACCGTCGCGCAGGACAGCAACGAGAACGCCCAGGCCCTGACGCTGTTCGTAGAGGCTTACGAGACCGCGAAGGAGACCGGCGACAGGAACCGGATCGCGATCATCGTCACGAACATCGGCGAGACCCACAACCGGCTCGGCGCGGCAGACAAGGCCGTGGGCTACCTGAAGCAGGCCGAGGAGCTGGCGGACGAGGCCGGAGACAAGCTCGGGCTCGCCGAGGCGCTGCGCGGGCTCGGGAAGGCGTACCTCACGCTGCGCGAGTTCACGAAGGCGCGCGAGTGCACCGCGCGCGCGCTCACGCTCTTCCGCGAGGTCGAGAGCAAGGTGCAGGTCGGCGTCGCGCTGCGCTCGCTCGGCGAGGTCATGGCCGCGGCGAGCGCAGGCGGAGAGACGTTCGCGCAGGCGCTCGGCCACATCCGGCAGTCGATCGCCACGTTCGAGGAGATCGGAAACGACATCGAGCTCGCGAGGAGCTGCCGCGCCTACGCCCAGCTGCTCGTCGTCAGCCCCGACCACGGTCGTGACCCGCAGGTCGCCGCCGACGCCGCCGCATACATGAAGCGCGCGGAGGACACGCTCGCCAAGCTGACCATCAGCGTCCGCGGCTTCGAGCCCGACGCCTTCTTCTCTCCCTCGTAGCGGCCGCCCGTCCAATGCCGGCGCACGTCCCGCCCTTCGTCGTGCTCGGCGGTGGCCCGTGTGGCCTCGCCGCCGCGTGGCATCTCGTCAGTCACGGCGAGCCTGTGGTCGTCCTCGAGGCCGAGCCGCTCGTCGGAGGCTTGTGCGCGACCCACGAGAAGGACGGTTACCGCTTCGATCTCGGCGGTCATCGCTTCGTCTCCTCGGACGAGAAGCTCACCGCGTGGCTCGAGCGCCTGCTCGGCGACGATCTCCTCACGGCCACACGGAAGAGCGTCGTCCTTCACGACGGTCGCACCTTCAAGTACCCGCTCGAGGCGCTGGATCTGCTCGAGAACCTCGGCCTTCGCGAGAACCTGCGCGCTCTCGTCGGCTATGCCCGCGCCCGTGTCTCGCAGCGCCTCTCTCCCACGCGCGACGTGAGCTTCGAGGACTGGGTGACCGCGCGCTTCGGTCGCCCGCTCTACGACACGTTCTTCGGCCCCTACACCGAGAAGCTCTGGGGCATCTCTCCTCGCGAGATCTCCGCGGATTGGGCCGCCGAGCGCATCTCTCTGCTCAATCTCGCCGACGCGTCGCTGCGCTTGCTCCACCTCCCTCGGCCGGTGATCCGCACCTACGCGCGCGAGTACCGCTATCCGCGCCTCGGGATGGGGCAGCTCTACGAAGCGCTCGCGGCCGACATTCGCGCGCGCGGCGGCGTCGTGCGGACAGGCGCGCGAGTCACGGGGCTGGAGACGGTCGCGGGTCGCGTCGTGTCGGTCACGATTGCGTCGGGAGAGGGCGAGGAGCGCATCCCCGCGCGTGCCGTCGTCTCGACCCTGCCGCTCACCGAGCTCGTCGGCCACCTCGGTCGGGCTGGCGACGCCGCTGCGCTGATGACCTCGCGCTCGCTCGCGTCGAGCCTCCGCTTCCGCTCGCTCGTATTCCTCAACCTGATGCTCTCGAAGCCCACCTTCGGCGACAGCACGTGGATGTACGTCGCGTCCGGTCGCCTCCGCATCTCGCGCATCCAGCAGCCGAACCGACGCAGCCTCGCGATGGCGCCGCCCGGCAAGACCTCCGCGATGCTCGAGATCCCGTGCGACGCGGGAGACGCGATCTGGAACGCGTCCGTGCCGCATCTACGGGACCTGGCGGCACGTGAGCTCGCGACGCTGGGCATCGACGTCGGCGACGTGGTCGACGCGTTCTCGGTGCGCATCGTCCACGGCTACCCCATCTATCACCTCGAGTACGAGGCGCAGCGCCAGGCGCTCCTCCAGGAGGTCCACCGCATCCCCAACCTCAGGACGGCAGGGCGGCAGGGGCTCTTTCGCTACGTCTTCATGGACGCGGCGATGCAGATGGGCACCCTCGCGGCCGAGCAGCTCCGGACAGGGGAGGGGGCCCTGAGCGCGCGGAAGATCGATGCGATCGGGCGGAGCACGCGGGTCGTCGAGACGACGGCCCTGACCGCGTGAGCCTCTCGAGGCGTGCGCTCGCGACGAGGCTCCTCGTGGGAGCTGCGCTCGCGGCGAGCTTCGCGGTCGCATTCCCGGAGTGGGCAGACGACTGGGACGGCCTCGGGTTCCTGGCTTCGATACGCAGGTTCGACCTCGCCTCGTTCGCGCCGCATCCTCCCGGGTATCCGGTCTACGTGCTGCTGCTGAAGGTGGCTGCGATCGTGACGAGCGCGCCGATGGGAGCCGCGCGCGTCGTGGGGGTGATGTCGGGCGTCGTGACGTTCGTCGCGATGTGCAGCGCTCTCGGGCGCGCGATGCGCGGAGTGGTCGCCGCAGCCTCCATCTGCCTCGTCCCCCTCGTCTTCCACGCCTTCACCGGGGTCGGCAGCGAAGGCCCCGCGCTCGCGTTCGCCGCGCTCGCCGCCATGGGGATCCTCGCGAACGACCTCTCGCCGAGAGCAAGGATTCTCCTCGTCGGTCTCGGCGTCGGCCTCGGTCTCGGCGTGCGCCTCTCGTGGGCGCCCTTCTATCTCCCGTTCATCCTCCTGATCGATCGTCCGCTCCGCCCGCGCACGCTCCTCGTCACGCTCCTCGCGTGCCTCTCGTGGGCGGTCCCTCTCGTCGTGCTGACCGGACCGACCACGCTCCTCGGCCTGCTTCGCACGCACCTCACGGGCCACATGACCGTGTGGGGAGGGACCGCCGTCACCGAGCCCGCGCGCCTCACGTTCCTCTTCCGGGACCTCTTCGTCGACGCCTTCGGAGGCGGGGCTGACGTGCTCGGGTTCGTCATTCTCGTGATGCTGGTCGTCGTCACGATCGGCGCGATCGTCACGCGCGCGAGGGGCACGGCTCCGGCGACGCTCGCCCTCCTCCTCGCCCCCTACCTCGTCTGGGTCACCCTCGGTCAGAACCTCCGCGCGCAGCCGCGTCACGTGCTCCCCATCGCGGTCGTCCTCGCGTTCGTTCTCGCCCGCGTCGCTCTCTCCTCCGTCTCTCCTCGCTGGCTCGTCGCTGCCGTCGCCTGTCTCGTGGCTCTCATGGTCACGCGCACCGCGCTCGACGCCGTCGCACGCGCGACCCTCCCGCCGCCGGGTGCCCAGCTCCTCGCGTATCTGCGGGACCACGCGTCCACGGAGCCACCCGGGACGACCGCCGTCTTCGCGGGCGCGAGCGGGCGCTTCCTCGACGGCACCGAGTGGCAGGCCTCGACGCACCCTGCCGCGACCTACGGCGACGCGCTCCTTGCGATGAGCCGGATGAACAGCCTCCCGCGGCGTGCGCTCCTGACGAACGAGGTCAAGGGAGTCACCGACGGACCGGTGCGGAGGCTCCCCGTCGCGACCTTCTGCCGCCCTCCGCGCCTCGACCGACGGATGCCCTGCCTGGAGCTTTACTCTGGCGACATCGAGCCCACGCCTCCGCTGTGAGCTTCCTCGCGCCCCCCGGACGCGCGTGTCATTGTGGCGGGTTATGAGGGTGGCGCGTCGTAGTGTGCTCGGGCTCGGCTTCATGGGCGCCCTCGCGGCGTACACACCGGAGGCCTTCGCAGGCTCCGAGTGCAAGCCCGCGACGGTGGTCGATGGCGTCGACCTCAACGCCGACGGCGACTCGCTCACGTGGTCGACCGCGGCCGGCGCCGGCGTGAAGTTCGCCATCGTGAAGGCGACCCAGGGCAACTACTACACGGACCCCGACTTCACGACGAGCTGGGCCGCGATGAAGAGCGCGGGCATCGTTCGCGGCGCCTATCACTTCCTCGACCCCACGGTCAGCGGCGTCACGCAGGCCAAGTACTTCCTCGCGGAGATGGGGCCGCTCGACGCGAACGATCTCCCTCCGACGCTCGACGCCGAGTGCCCGACGAGCAACACCGAGCCCGACAGCGACGGCTGCCTCTACACGGGCTTCTCGGGCGACGCGACCGGAGCGCAGATTACCCAGGCCATCAACGACTGGGTCACCACGGTGAAGGCCGCCACGGGGAGGCAGCCGATCATTTACTCCTACGGCTCGTGGTTCTCGGACGTCGGCGTCACGACCACGGGCTACGAGGCGTATCCGCTCTGGATCGCGGACTACAGCGGGACGAGCTGCTTCACCGTCCCGGCTCCGTGGACGACGGCCGCGATCTGGCAATACACGGACGCGGTCACCTACGCAGGGATCGGGAGCCAGGACGGCGACTACTTCCTCGGCTCTCTCGCGCAGCTCACCGCCTTCGCGAGCACCACGCTCGACGGAGGGACGACCCCGCCCAAGGGCGACGGCGGCTCGACCACGACGGCCGACGCCACGATCCCCGAGGGCCCCTTCACGCCCCCCGCGCAGGTGAACGGGAACGACGCGTTCTCCCTCGTCAACTGGGCCGACGGGCACATCGAGCTCTACACGATGGGCACGATGGGCACCGGCTACCGCATCGACACCGCGCTCACGGGCACGGCACCGCTCGACACGTGGGCGGCCCCGGTCGCGCTGGGCGGTCCGGCGTCGTGCGGGATCGCGAGCGTCTACTGGGCGCCCGGGTCCGGGAAAGAGAGCGAGGTGTTCGACGGGCTCGCGAACGGTACGACCGAGCGCCTGGAGTACGAGGCGTCGTCATCGAGCTGGATGTCGTTCGTGAGCCTCGGCGGGGTCGGTCTCTCGCACCTCTCGACGGTCGCGTACCCCGACAGCCACGTCGAGGTCTTCGCGCTCGGCGACGACGGGCACATCTGGCACAACGTCTCGACCCACGTGTCGTGGGACGGCTGGGCGACGCTCGGCAGCACGCCCGCAGACTTCGCGACGGGAGCCGGCCCCATCCTGTGGAACGACGGGCACGCGCAGGTCTTCGCCACCGACAAGAGCGGCGCGGTCTGGCAGAACGCGACGAACACCGCGAGCCCCCCGGCCTGGGCCGGCTGGCAGGCCATCACGGGCGCGACCCTCGCGTCCAGGCCCATCCCCGCGCGCTGGACCGACGGCCACGTCCAGGTCTTCGCCCGCGGCACCGACAATCACCTCTACACGTCGGACTCGAGCGGAGGCGCCTTCGCGCCCTTCACCGCGCTCAACCCGACGCAGGAGATCCAGGGCGAGCCGTCGGTCCTCGTCTACGCGGGCTACGGCCCCGAGATCTTCGCGCGCGACATGATGAACGACGTCATCCACATGTGGAACGGCACCGCCGACGCAGGCCCCGCCACCGCGACGTGGAGCACGTGGGCGAACGACTTCGGCCAGGTCATCGCGTCCGATCCCATGGCGTGGACGCGCCCGGACGGCCTCGGAGAGGTCTTCGGCATCGACGGCACGGGCAACGTCGTGAAGAGCCTGCACAGTGGGGGCGACTGGAGCACGTGGGCCACCATCGGCACCGGGGCGAGCGCGTGCGTCGGAGGCACGACGCTGGTCGACGCAGGAACTCCCGTGGTGAACGCCGAAGGGGGGCTCGTCACGAAGGACTCGGGCCTCGTCGCGATGGACTCGGGCATCGTGACGGGAGCGCACGACGCGCGCGCGCCCGAAGATTCCACGGTCGTCTCGAGGTCCGAGCCCGACGGGGGAGGCGTGGGCACGTCGAGCGCGGGCGGCTGCTCGTGCAGGGTGGGAACGGAGACGGGAGGTGGAGGGAAGGGACTGGGGCTCGCGGGGATGGTGCTGGGGCTGGGGATGGTGGGGAGACGGCGGAGGCGCCTGGGCTGACGTGCGTGCGGCCGTGAAATCCGGGGAATCCTCGGACCCTCACAGCCGCGGGGGCAAACCCGCGGTGAGAGCCCAGGGACGATGCGACGCGCTCACCGCGGGCTTACGCCCACGGCTGCGAGTAGGGCAGGAGACGTCAGTGGTGGGCGGCCAATTGAAGTATGCTGCGCCGCCATGGATCCCGCTGTCGACCCCACGCCCCCCGCCGTAGAGCCCACGGAGACCCCCGCCGCCGCCGAACCCGCGGCCGTTGCGGCGGAAGTCGCTCCCCCTGCTGCAGAAGCTCCGGCCTCTCCCGCAGTCGCGTCACCCGCTCCTCTCTCGGTCCCCCCCGTCGTCGCTGCCGCCACAGCCGACGGCCTCGTGACCCCGACCCCGAACGCGAGCGTCGCCTTCTTCGCGCCCGACAGCGTGGCCGCGCTGGTCGCGAAGTCTCGCGGCGCGCAGGCGGCGTGGGCGGCGCAGACGATCGAGCACCGCATCCGCGTGATGAGCGCGGTGAAGGATCGCATCCTCGATCGCGCCGAGGCGTTCGGGGCGGAGGTGCACAAGGAGACCGGGAAGCCCGAGGTCGAGGCCATCCTCAGCGAGGTCCTGCCCACGGCCGACGTCGTCGACTACTGGACCCGCTGCATCGAGGAGCTGCTCACGTCGACCGAGATCGAGCTCGATCGCACGTCGTACCCGGGCAAGTCCGGGTGGACCTTCCGCGAGCCTCGCGGGACCCTCGGCCTCATCACTCCGTGGAACTATCCCGTCGCGCTCCCCCTGCGCACGCTCGTCCCGGCCCTGCTCGCGGGCAACTCGGTCGTGTGGAAGCCGTCGGAGGTCACGCCCGGCTCGGGCAAGCTCGTGCAGGAGCTGTTCACGGGGCTGCTCCCTGAAGGGGTGCTCGAGGTCGCGTACGGAGCGGGAGACGTCGGGCAGGCGCTGTCCGAGGCCGACGTCGATCTGATCGTGTTCGTCGGCGGAGTCGAGACGGGCAAGAAGGTCGCGAAGGCGTGCGCCGAGCGAGTGTCCCCGTGCTCGCTGGAGCTGGGCGGGAAGGACGCCGCGATCGTGCTGGCCGACGCGAACATCGAGCGGGCCGCCAACGGCGTGGTGTGGGGCGCGCTCACGAACGCCGGGCAGAACTGCGGCGCGGTCGAGCGGGTCTACGTCGAGCGCGCGGTCGCCGAGGCGTTCATCGAGCGCGTGAAGGCCGAGGTCCTTGCCCTCCGTCCGGGCATCGACATCGGGCCGCTGACGACCGAGCGGCAGCGCGAGATCGTCGCTCGTCAGGTCGCGGACGAGGAGGCCAAGGGGGGCAAGATCATCCAGGGGGGCGCGACGAGCGCGCGCTTCATCCCGCCGATCGTGGTCCGCATCGAGAGCGACGGCTCCTCGCTGATGCAGGACGAGACCTTCGGCCCGGTGATTCCGATCGCGATCGTCGCCGACGTCGAGGAGGCCGTGACGCGCGCGAACGCGTCGAAGTACGGCCTCACGGCGAGCATCTGGTCCAAGAACACCGACCGCGCCGAGGCGCTGGCGCAGCGGCTTCGCGTGGGCGTCGTCACGATCAACAACCACTCGTTCACGGGGGCTCTCCCCGGAGCGCCGTGGGTCGGGCGCGGCCAGACGGGCTACGGGGTCACCAACTCCCCGTACGCGCTCGAGTCGCTCACCCGCCCGCGCTTCGTCCTGACGGACACGAACGGAGCGAGCAGGGAGCTCTGGTGGTACCCGTACACCCCGGGCCTCCGTCAGGTGGCGCTCTCGATGGCGCTCGTGCGGAGCCGGACGACGAACGTGTTCCGGAAGGTCGGCGCGGTGTTCAGGCTGCTCGGCGGGTTCCTGAAGCGCTTCAAGAAGTAACCTGGGGTCCTCGCTCGGTTGATCGCGATCCTCGCTCGGGGAGCCCCGCTTCTCGCTCGGGTGAACGCGATCATCGCTCGGTAAGGCGCGGTTCTCGCTCGGGTGAACGCGATCATCGCTCGGTAAGGCGCGCTTCTCGCTCGGGTGAACGCGATCATCGCTCGGGGAGGCGCGGTTCTCGCTCGGGTGAACGCGTTCATCGTTCGGGGGGGGACGCTTCTCCGAGGGAGAAACGCGTTCATCGTTTGGGGGGGGACGCTTCTCCGAGGGAGAAACGCGTTCATCGCTCCGGGGGGGTACCCCTACCGCGGCCTCACCGGCCCCGCGCCACGCAACCCCGCCCTCTTCTTCGCCCTTCGCCGCATGACCCGCGGAATGATCACATAGAGCAGCGCGCACACCAGCGCGGCCGCCGCGGAGATCGCGAGGTTCCTCTTCCTGTCCGGGCTCGCGTCGAGCGGTCGGGCTTGCACGCCCGAGGAGGCCTTCGTCATCGCCGCTTTCACGTAGACGGTGCTGATGCCGAAGTTGAGGTTCTGACCGCCGAGCAGCTGGCCGACCGCGACGCCCACGACCTCGCCGGCTGCGTTCAGGATGGGCGAACCGGAGGACCCGGGCGCGATGGGGGCGGTGATCTGCAGGCCCCAGGCGGCCGTGTACTTGTGGTACTCGGTCTCGAATCCGACCTCCTTGGAGAGGCCGTCGCCTCGAACCGCAGCGACGATGCCGGTCGAGATCGTCGTCGAGAGGCCGAGCGGGCTTCCGACGACGGCCACCTCTTCGCCCGCATGCAGCGACGCCGTGTCGCCGATCGGCAGGACCGGGAACGGGCCGCCCTTGACCTGGACGATCGCGATGTCGTGCTCGGCGTCGTCGACGAGGATCCCCTTCACGTCGAGCACGCGACCGTCCGAAAGAGACACGGTCGCGCGCCCTGCCTCGTCGATCACGTGGTGATTGGTGACGAGCTTGCCGTCGGCCGTGACGAAGAACCCCGTCCCCCAGCCGGCGGTGGCGCCCCCCGCGTCGTAGAGAGAGACGAGGACGACCGACGGCTTCGTCGCGCTGGCGAGGCGAGCGGTGTCGAGCGCGAGCGCCGACGTCGCGACCAGGGTCGAGGCCGCGACCAGGGCGAGCGCTACGAGTCGCGCGAGAGCCATGGGAGCAGCCATAGCACTCACAGCCACGCGCGTAAGCCCGTGGTGGGCGCGGCGAATCGTCGGTGGCTCTCACCGTGGGCCTACGCGCACGGCTGTGACGGGCACGGGTGCGGCCGTGAGCGACAGGCGTGACCCCGCCGGGAACGCCCTAGTTGAGGTACCGCTTGTCCTTCGGCGGCTCGCGGTGCGGGGGGTCGTCGTCCTTCGCCCCCTTGATGACGCGGAGCGACGGCCCCGGACGCCGCAGGGCCGGCCCCTCGAGCATCGAGGCTGCGGTCATCCCGCCCGTCTTCCTCCGCAGCCACGCGAGCTTCCACCGCAGGTACTGGGTCCGCAGCGAGTACGTCGACCCGCCCGAGAGCAGGCCGACCGCGACGCCGCCGAACGGCGCGATGAGCCCCTCGGTCGACGGGTCGTGGAAGATGACGTTGAGGATGCACCAGCCGATCGTGAGCCAGATCAGCATCGACCCTTTGACGGGGAGGATGAAGAACAGCCGGACGACCCCGTCGGCGTGCTCGCGCGACCACGCGACCGCGATGGCCGTGATGGCGGCGCCGAGGCCGAAGGCCTCCGACGTGTGGAGGACGTGGATGTCGAGCGGGATGGCGTCGACCGCGAAGGCGAGGACGTACCCCGCGACGACGGCCTGGAGCAGGAACTTGATGAACTTCGCGCTCCCCCACCTGGCCTCGAGGCTCGGGCTGAGGAAGTAGAGGCCGGCGAGCGTGAACAGGACGTGCTGCACCGAGCCCGGGCCGCCGGTCGGCGAGAGGAGGCCCGCGGTGAAGAAGCGCCACAGCTGGCCGCGCATGATCAGGTGCGGCGAGAAGGTGAAGAGGTCGAACGCCTCTCTGCCTGCGGTCGTGAAGTTCACGACGAGGGCCCAGAAGATGGCGAGCCCGCCGACCGTCCACAGGACCCCGCGCAGCGCTCTTCCGGGTGCGGGGAGGCCACCCATGCCGCCGAGAGTCTGAGTCATCGTCTCCTCACTGTAGGCACCGCGCACGGCGGTCGCAAGGAGAGGGGGGGGCGCCGCGTCAGTGCGAAGCAGCGCTCGCCGCGTCGACGCCAGCCTCGGGCAGGAGGAGCGGGAGATTGCACGAGCTCGCTGCGGCGTCCTGCAGGCTGAGCGGCCCGCAGTTCGCGAGGGCCTGCACCGTGTCCTGCGCGGTCGCGCTGCACGTCGCGACCCACGTGGCCTTCGTGAGGCAGATCGTGGAGAGGGCGCCGGGGACGCCGCGCTTCGAGCTCCCGCCGTCCGGGACGACGCTGATGGGAACGAGCGCGACGCTGCCGTCCGGCTGGTTGACGCCGTTGACCTGGGTCACCGCGTTCACGAGCGCGTTGTCGGCGTTGGCCGCGTCGTAGTCGGCCTTGTTGTAGGCGTAGATCCAGACGGCGAAGTTGAGCGCGCCGCCGTCGGTGCCGGGGAGGTTCGCGAAGGCCCCGTTCGCGTAGCAGTCGAAGATCCCCGCGCCGCCGACCGTGCGGGTGTCGTCGACGACGACCGCGACGTACTTGTAGATGTCCGGGTACGCCGTGCCGCAGTTGAGGCTTCCGATGAGCAGATCGGTGTTGATGATGATGCCCGAGATGAGCGCCGCGTTGATCGTCGTGGTCGTCGTGCAGGCCGACGAGGTGAGCACGCCGCCAGTGACGCCGCCGAGCCCAAGCGTCAGCGCGGACGCGGCGAGGGCTACGCGGATCGGGTGGGGAAACCTCACGCGCGACTGAATACGCTCGATGGTCACCGCGTTCAAGTCGTTGACATCCGCGCAACCGCTGCGCCTCTCCTCTTTACATCCGTTCACTACCCGGGGCATCTTCCGCCCGGCGCCTGCCTGGTCTCACTTCCCAGCGGCGAGCGCCCGCGTCCTCCGGAGAGCCGCACCCATGTCGCCTTCATCGATGCCCGTCATGCTGTCCCTTCGTGCCGCCGCGTTTCTCGCCGACCCCGCAGCGGGCGGAGGGGCGCCCGCAGGCGGTGGGGACGCTCCCCAGCTCGACCCGGTCCTGCTGATCCTGCACGCGTCGCTCCCCGTGAAGACGGTCCTCGTGCTCCTCCTGGTGTTCTCGATCGCCTGCTGGCTCGTGATCGGGTCGAAGGCGCTCCACCTCTCTCGCGCCCGGGCAGACTCGGTGAAGTTCATCAAGTCGTTCGACGCCGCGGCCTCGTTCGACGCGGTCGCGCAGGGGCTCGGCGCCTTCCGCGGGTCGCCGTTCGCGCGCATCTTCGCCATCGGCTACGACGAGCTGACGAGGCTCACGGGCGGCGAGCACAGGGAGCTCAACGAGGCGCAGTCGACCCACATCGAGTCGGTCACGCGCAGGGCGGCGTCGCGCGAGGTCACGCACCTCGAGTCGTGGATGGGCCTCCTCGGGACGATCGGCTCGACCGCGCCGTTCATCGGCCTCTTTGGTACCGTCTACGGCATCATGGACGCGTTCCTCAGCATCGGGAACCAGCAGAACGCCAACCTCCCGGTCGTCGCGCCCAAGATCGCCGAGGCGCTCATCGCCACCGCCGCCGGTCTCGTGGCAGCCATCCCGAGCGTCATCGCGTACAACTTCTTCGCGCGCAGGGTTCAGCAGCTCGCCGACACGCTCGAGGGCTTCGCGGCCGACGTCGCGGCTCGGGCTCGCCTCGGAGGGATCTGAGTCATGGGGATGGGAGGCGGCGGAGGCGGCGGCAGGCGCGGCCGGATGGGGGGGATGAACGAGATCAACGTGACGCCGCTCATCGACGTCATGCTCGTGCTCCTCGTCATCTTCATGGTCACGGCGCCGCTCCTGGCGACGGGCGTCCACGTCGATCTCCCCAAGGTGAAGAGCGCGCCCATGCCGCTCGACGACGCGAAGCTGATGGTCATCGTCACCGCCGACGGGAACGTGTTCCTCGGCAAGGACGACATCACCGGCGACCTCGAGAACAAGCTCAAGACGAACGCCAAGCTCCAGGAACAGAAGGAGCTGTACATCCAGGGCGATGAGCACGCGCAGTACGGCGCGGTGCTGAGGGTCATGGCGGCCGCGCGGCTGGCCGGGGTCGAGAAGCTCGGGATGGTGACGGACCCGCTGGTGGTCAAGTAGGCGATGGCGAACGTCGGCTCACCGTCCGTGGCTCCGCAGCGCAAAGGTCGGCGCGGCCGACTGGCGTGGGAGACGGGGTACGAGCCGGACGAGATCGCCATCGGCATCGCGCTGGCGATCGCCCTTCACCTGGTCCCGATCGGCCTCATCTTCATCAAGGCGAAGTTCCCGACGGTGCTCGCGACGACCGTCGAGGTCCCCGCCCGGACCGTCATCGCCGCGAGCATGCTGAAGCTGGGCAAGCCGCTCGACCCGAAGAAGCTCCCCGACCGCCTCATTCCGAGGGCGCGGACCGCCCCGCACAAGGAGGTGGTCGCGTCGCGCGAGGAGTCGAAGAAGAGCCCGACGGACGCCGGCGCACCTCCGCCGCCCGACACGAAGAACTCCGACATCCAGCGACTCATCTCGAAGACCGACCCGTTCGCCGAGGACGCCGGGAAGGACCGCCCCGCGGTCGGCCACGCGGAGGGCGTCGAGGCGGGCACCGAAACGGACCCGTCGAAGGTGCACGCGGGGGATCTCTACGCTACGAAGCTGAGCGAGTTCCTGCATCCGAGGTGGAGCTTCCCGACGGTGATTTCGCAGGGAGAAGCGAACAAGCTCTGCAGCATCTTCCAGGTGAACATCGGCAGGAACATGGTGATCTGGCACCTGAAAGCGGCGCCGATTCGAAAGAGCGGCAACGAGCTGTTCGACGACTCGGCCCGTGAAGTCTTGCAGAAGCTGCTCGATGGCAATACACCTCTGCCAGACCCCCCCGATTCCGTCGCAGATGCCTACCGTGGAAAAACCGTGAACATAGTGATGCCGGGCGGAGGAGGAGCGAAATGCGACTAGCTTTGCGACGCGGTCTCCACCGCCTCAGCTCGAGAGTGGCTCACACGGTCGCGGGCGGGCTGACCCTCGCTGCCTTGATCGGCCTCGCGGCAGTCCCGGCCGTGGCGCAGACGCCTCCGGGTGGGGACGCGCCGACGACGGTCGTGGTCAGCGGAGGCGGAAACCGGAGCCTCTTCAAGATCGCGCTGCCGAAGCCGCTCGGAGACGCAGACGCAGCGACGACCGTCGTGGAGACCGAGTCGAGAGACCTGATGCTCTCGAGCCTGTTCCAGGTCCTCGACCCCGCGAGCTTCACGGCGAACCTGGCGGCCGAGGGCTCGGGCATCGACCCGACGTCCTGGCGCAACGTCGGGGCAGAAGGTGTCGTCAAGGGGTCGGCGTTCGCTCGAGGGAGCGGCGTCCACGTCGAGCTGAACCTCTTCGTCGTCTCGCGCGGCGCCGACGCCGTCCTGAAGAAGTCGTACGACGTGCCTGCGGGCGGGGTCCGCGGCGCCGTTCACCAGTTCGACAACGAGGTCGTCAACTGGCTCACGGGGCACCCCGGCAGCTTCGGCACGTCGATGGTCTACAGCGCGACCACCGGCCGCGGGCAGAAGGGCATCTTCGAGGTCGACAGCGACGGGCAGGGGGTCCGCCGCCTGCAGGCCGTGTCGAACGTCGCGCTGGCTCCGGCCATCGGCCCGGGCGGCGTGTACTACGCTGCGGGTCTCGCGAGCGGGAGCTACGCGCTCTTCAAGGTCGGCAACCAGGCGTCGGTCCTCCAGCACTCGGGCCTGGTCTTCGGCGTCGCGTTCGGGGCAGGGAAGATGGCGCTCGTCATCTCCGAGGGGGGCCAGAGCGATATCTGGGTCGGCAACGCGGACGGCAGCGCGCTCGGGAAGGTCACGCAGGGGGGGCTCAACACACACCCAGCGTTCGGTCCGGGCGGAGAGCTCGCGTACGTGTCGAACGCCGGCGGGAACCCGCAGATCTACGTGAACGGGAAGCGCTCCAGCTGGGTAGGCTCGTACAACATGGCGCCGACCTGGTGCGCAGACCCGGAGGGGACGCGGCTCGTCTACATGGGACGTGACGGCTCGAGCTGGGACATCTTCAGCGTCGACCCGGGCGGCGCGCAGGCGAGCATGAAGAGGCTGACCCAGGGGCAGGGGTCGAACACTTACCCGGCGTGCTCACCCGATGGGCGAAGCGTCGCCTTCTTCTCGTCGAGGGGCGGTCTCTACCTGATGAACAACCAGGGGCAGAACCAGCAGAAGATCGCCGGAGTGAGCGGCGAGAGCCTTCGGTGGCAATAGGGCCCTGCGCTTCGCGGGAGCTCCACCCCCCTAGCCCCTCGCCTCGCAGGCCAGGCGGGGGAGACATGACGTGGGTGCCGAGAGTCTTCATCTCACGCTCCCTCCGCCTTGCTTGCGAGGCGGCGGGCCGGGGGGGTGGAGTCTCGCCCAGATGATCAAGCGCCCCGGCGTGGTCCTTGGCCTTCTCACGGGGCTGAACCTGCTGAACTATCTCGACCGCTTCGTGCTGTCGGCGGTGCTCCCCCGCATCGAGCGCGACCTTCACCTCGATCACGGGGTCGCCGGGCTTCTGGGGACCATCTTCCTTCTCGGGTATTTCCTCACGAGCCCGATCTTCGGCGCGCTCGCCGACCGGGGAAAGAGGACCGGGCTCATCGCCGTCGGTATCGTCGTGTGGAGCCTCGCGACCATCGCGTCGGGGTTCGCGACCGGGGTGGTCTCGCTCGCGCTTGCGCGCATCTTCGTCGGGGTCGGAGAGGCGAGCTACGCCACGATCGCGCCGACCATCATCGACGACCTCGCCCCCGTCGAGAGCAAGAGCCGATGGCTCGCCATCTTCTACGCAGCCGCCCCGATCGGCTCTGCCCTCGGCTATGTCACCGGCGGCCTCGTCGAGAAGTCGATGGGCTGGCGCGGGGCCTTCTTCGTCGCCGGCGGGCCGGGGCTCCTGCTCGCCGTCGCCTGCGTCTTCCTGGCCGACCCCCCCCGCGGACAGGTCGCGAAGCCGGGGCCGATGCTCGCCACGATCCGCCCGCTTGTCCGCATCCCGCTCTACGTGAAGTCCGTCCTCGGCTACGCAGCCTTCACGTTCGCCGTCGGCGGCTTCGGATACTGGGGGCCGACCTACCTCTACCAGCGGTTCGGGAGCACGGGCTTCACGCTGTCGGCCGCGAACCTGTGGATGGGCGCGGTCACGGTCGTCGGAGGGGCGCTCGGTACGGCGATCGGAGGGGTCTGGGGCGACCGGGCGGCGAAGTCCGTCGCTCACGTCGGGGCGAAAGGCGAGGGGGACGAGGCCAGGGAGACGAACCGCAGGGTCACGGCGCTCCTGCGGGTGTGCGCCATCGGGAGCATGATCGGCGCGCCCTTTGCGGCGATGTGCATCCTCGCCCCGACCCCTGTCCTGTTCTTCGTGCCGTTCTTCCTCTGTCTCGTGGCGCTTTTCCTGTCGACCTCGCCCATCAACGCCGCCGTCCTCTCCAGCGTCCCCGTGACCGTCCGGGCGAGCGCCATGGCCGTCTGCATCTTCGGGATTCACGTCCTCGGTGACCTCTGGTCCCCTCCCGGGGTAGGCGCGCTCGCCGATGTCGTCTCGATGCGGATCGCCATGCTCGTGCTTCCGGCGGCCATCGTCGTGAGCGGTCTCGTCTGGTGGCCCCGAAAAACAGGGGTGGCGGCTGCCGCGGCGTGACCGGGGGGCCGTGCTTCTCGGGGCGGATTGGCCCGGAATTTCAGGGCAAATCCAGCAGCCGTAGGTGCCAGGTCGATTGACCGGACCCGTCGTGCTGCGGTACGACCGCGCGACATCGCGCCACGTGTGAGGCGAGACGCTACGTCCGACTCCGCGCCTCGCTCTTCGACGACCCCGCCACCCTTCGCCACCGATGTCCCCCCTTCCGCCCTGCTCCTCCGATCCGCGCGTGCGATCGGTGACGGCGTGGGGCACCGGAAGGTCGGGATGGCTCGCCGCGCTGGCGCGGCTACTCGTCGTTCTGAGCGTCATCCTCGTCTCCAGCGCGGTGCAAGCGCAGCCCGGCACCGCGAGGCCTGCGCCGCCCGCCGCGCCCGCTCCACCGAGGCTCGTTCCCGCAGGTCCGAAGCCGAGCTCGCCTCCCGGCGCGGCACCTGCGGCCCCGCTTCCGAGCACGACGGACGGCAAAGGCGAGTCGTTCGACCCGAGCCTCGCGCCGCCGCCCGTGGTGCGGATTCCCGCGACCGAGGCGGAGAAGGCGGAGGGGTCGCCCATCGTCAGCATCGAGATCTCGGGCAACCGAAGGATCGCGAACGAAGACGTGACGATCTACCTCCGCGAGAAGGTGGGTCAGCTGTTCCGCATGGAGAGCGTGTCGAGCGACGTGCGCGCCCTGTGGGACTCGGGGTCGTTCGACGACGTCGAGGTCGATCTCGAGAGGAAGGACGCGGGCGTCACGCTGCGGTTCCTCGTGCGCGAGCGCCCGAACATCAAGGCGATCGAGTTCTCGGGCAACGAGGAGCTCGACAACGACAAGCTGACCGAGGTCGTCGAGATCAAGGCGAACACGATCCTCAGCATCCCGGCGGTGCGGCGGAGCGTCGCGAAGATCAAGGACGCCTACTCCGAGAAGGGCTTCCTCCTCGCGGACGTCGAGTTCACGATCGAGCCCCAGCGCGACAACGAGGTCATCGTCAAGCTGAAGATCGCCGAGCACAAGCCGGTGACCGTGCGGCGCGTGACCTTCATCGGCAACGAGTCGGTCTCGGAGGACGAGCTCCGCGGCGCGATGCAGACCGGGGCGACGACGATCCTGTCGTTCGGGTCGGGCGGGCCGTACCAGCAGGACGTCTTCGAGCGCGATGTGCTGCTGCTCAACGCCCTCTATTACGACAAGGGCTACATGAGCGTGCAGATCGGCACGCCGCGCGTGATGCTGACGCCCGACCGCGAAGGGATCGAGATCACGCTCGCGATCCACGAGGGCCCTCGTTACAAGATCCGGCAGCTCAAGATCTACGAGCGGGACAACGACGGGAAAGAGATCGAGCCGCTCGGGGGGCGCCGCGCGCTCCGTGACAAGCTGCGGGCGAAGTCGGGCGACTGGTTCAACCGAGCCGAGCTGATCAAGGACCTCACGGCCGTCCGCACGCTGTACCGCGACGCCGGCTTCGCGAACGTCGAGGCGGAGCCGGAGACGGAGCTCGATCCGGTCAAGGCCGAGGTCGACATCATCATCCCGATTCGCCGCGGACCGCCCGTCCACGTCGAGCGCATCGAGATCAAGGGGAACACGAAGACGCGCGACCGCGTGCTCCGCCGCGAGATGGAGATCCAGGAGGGTCAGCTCTTCAGCGAGACCGGCCTCGACAACAGCAAGCGCCGCATCACCGCGCTGGGCTACTTCGAGCGCGTCGACGTCTCCACGGAGCAGGGGTCGCAGCCGGACAAGATCAACATCAACTTCGAGGTCGCCGAGCGACCCACGGGTACGTTCCAGGTCGGCGCCGGCTTCAGCTCCGTCGAGAACTTCATCGCGACGGCGCAGGTTCAGCAGGCCAACCTGTTCGGCAACGGCCAGTCGCTGGCTCTGTCGGCGCAGATCTCGGCGCTCCGTCAGCTCGTCAGCATCCGCTTCTTCGAGCCGTACTTCCTCGGCTCCGACTGGTCGTTCAACAGCGAGCTCTTCGACCAGCTCTACATCTTCCAGGCGTTCTCCCGCCGCTCGGTCGGCGCCTCGGCCACGTTCGGGTACGCGCTCATCCAGCCCTGGCTACGCCTCAGCATGACGGCCACGGCGGAGGAGGACACGGTCAGCACGACGCCCGTGAACACGTTCTTCGGGACGACGCCTGGCTACTACAGCTCCTTCCAGCGCCTCCCGCTCGCCAACCTCTTCAACGACGGTCGCACGATCTCGCTGCGCCCGACCATCACGTACGACACGCGGAACAACCGCCTCTTCCCGTCGTCCGGAATGTTCCTCCAGTACTCCGCCGAGCTCGCCACCCAGTACCTCGGCAGCGAGATCGAGTTCCTCCGCCACAGGGCGACGGGCCGCTTCTATTACTACCTGGGTGGAGGCTCCGGAGCGCCGGGGACAGGCTTCGTCCTCAAGCTGAACACCGAGTTCGGCCTCATCACGAGCCCGAGCCAGCAGGGCGTCCCGATCTTCGCGCGCTTCTTCCTGGGCGGCATCCTCGACGTCCGCGGCTTCAACCTGCGCACCATCGGCCCGAGGCTGCCGCTCAACACCTCGCTCGACCCGAACTCTCCGCCGATCCCGAACGGCGCGGTCATCGGCGGCAACCTCGAAGGCTACGAGAACCTCGAGCTCGAGTTCCCCATCGTCGACAAGGTCGGCATCCGCGGCGTGCTCTTCTACGACATGGGCAACGCGTGGAACACCGAGCAGCAGTTCTGCAAGACGACCCCTGCGCCGCAGTTCCCGACGGTCGTGTCGCCGTGCTTCAACGCTTCGAGCCTCGCCGAGCTCCGCACGAGCCTCGGCTTCGGCATCCGATGGTTCTCTCCCTTGGGCCCGCTGCGCTTCGAGTGGGGCTTCCCGCTGGCGCCGCTCGCGTACGAGAAGCCGTACGTGTTCGAGTTCACGATCGGAAACTTCTTCTAGAGCAGCGCACCCTCGATCGAGGCGTGGAGGGTCCGGCCGTCTCGCACGACCAGGCGCGTGCGCGACACGCCCCATGGCTGCACAATCGCGAGCTCGTGCGGGAGGTCCCATACGACGAAGTCCGCGGGGGCTCCTGGCATCAGAGCGCCGCGCGGGCTGCGGTCGACCAGAGGCCTGGCGAGGCTTGCCGCTGCGTGGCGCGTCGCACCGAGCAGCGCCTCGCTCGGCGTCAGCCCGTAGCCCCTGACGGCGAACGCGAGGGCAAGAGGGAGGCTCTCGGTCGGGGCGGTTCCTGGGTTCGCGTCGCTCGCGACCACGAGCTCCAGGCCTGCGTCGCGCATCGCCTGGATCGGCGGTGGCGCTTGCACCAGCGTGAACGAAGCGACCGGGAGGAGCACGGGGCGTGTGCCCGCCGCAGCGAGCCTGGAGAGGCTCTCGCGGCCGATGTGCTCGACGTGGTCGACGCTCGCGGCGCCGAGCTCGGCTGCGAGCTCTCCACCGCCGATGTCCGCGAACTGCCCGATGTGAGCGCGGATCCCGAGCCCTGCCCGGCGCGCGGCGTCGAACACGGAGCGCGCCTCGGCGACCTGGAAGGCTTCGCGGTCGACGTACGCGTCGACGAACTCCGCGAGCCCACGCGCGGCGACCTCGGCCACCAGCGAGTCCGCGACTCGCTCGACGTACGCCGCGCGACGGCCGGCGGCGCGCGCATAGAGAGGGAGCGAATGGAGCGCGAGAAAGGTCGGGACGACACGAGGGAGCGACGCGTCGGCGCGCACGAGAGCGATCGCCTCGAGCTGCTTCAGCTCCTCCTCCGGCGCGAGACCGTAGCCGCTCTTCACTTCGACGGTCGTCACGCCGAGGGACGCCATCCGGCGCAGGCGAGCGCGGAGCTCGTGGGCGAGGTCGTCGCGGCTCGCGGCGATGACCGAACGGTGGGTCGAGAGGATCCCTCCTCCCGCCTGCGCGATCGCCTCGTAGTCGCCGCCTGCCATGCGTACGGCGTACTCGGCGTGACGTGAGCCTGCCCAGCAAGAGTGGGTGTGTGCGTCGACGAGGCCGGGCGTGAGGACGCGGTCGCCATGGTCGACGACATTCGACCCTGGCGCGAGCTCGGCCCGCTGTCCTACCCAGACGATCCTCCCGTTCTGAACGAGCAGAGCGCCATCGTCGATGACGCCGAGCGGATCGGTCGCGGTCGCGCGGGTGGGGTCGCACGTGACGAGGCGGCGGGCCCCGTGAGCCTCGGCGCCGACCTTCACCTCGTGTCCGCGTTCGGTGCTCACGTCCAGGGTCCCCCCGGCTCGGCGAGGTTCTTCACGCAAAGGCTCCGAGGTCGTGGAGCTCGCGCGCGATGGCACGGGACTCGGGGCCGCCGACCACCGTCGCAAGGAGCTCGTCGCTCAGCGGCTGTGGCGGGTGCTGCGTGCGAAAACGCAGCGCCCGTGCGACGGAGGCTTCGACCTGAGCGCGAAAGCGGTCATCGGACGCCGCAGCGTCGACGAGAGCCGCGTGCGCCCGAGCCTGGAGCTCTTCGCTGGAGCAGACGAGGATGACGTCGCAGCCGGCGCGTACGGCGAGCACCGCGGACTGCTCGATCGTGAAGCGTCCGAAGACGGCCTTCATCTCGAGGTCGTCCGAGACGAGCAGCCCGTCGAAGCCGAGCTCACCTCGCAGGAGGTCGTGGGCGATCCGCCTCGAGAGCGTCGCGGGCATCGCCGGGTCTAGCGACGAGTAGACGACATGCGCGCTCATGACGGACGAGCACACGTTCGCGCGAAGATGACGAAACGGCGTGAGCTCGACCGCTTCGAGCCTCGACAGCGCCGCATCGACACACGGGAGCTCCAGGTGCGAGTCCACGGTGGTGTCACCGTGGCCGGGGAAGTGCTTCCCGCAGGCGAGCACGCCGCCCTGCTGCAAGCCCGACGCGTAGGCCGCGCCCATCGCCGCGACCACGTCGGCATCGGCGCTGAACGACCGATCGCCGATGATCGGGTTGATCGGGCAGGTGTCGACGTCGAGCACGGGCGCGAAGTCCATCGTGAAGCCCAGCGCGGCGAGCTCCGCTCCGAGCGCGTGCGCCGAGCGTCGCACGAGGCTCGTGTCGTTGATTCGGCCGAATGCGCGCATCGGGGGAAGCCGCAGAACGGGCGGCCCCAGGCGTGTCACGCGCCCTCCCTCCTGGTCCACCGCGATGAGCGGCGGCAAGTCCGCAGGCGCAGCGGCCGCGATGCTCCGCGTGAGCGTGAGGACGTCGGCCAGGGAGCCAGTGATGTTTCGTCGGAAGAGGATCGCGCCTCCTCGCTCGCCACGCCCGAGAGCCTCGCGAAACGTGGGCGAGAGCTCGGTGCCCGCGAATCCGCCGACGATGAGCTGTCCGCAGAGGGACGAGAGCGATCGGTCCGCGGTCATTTCAGCGGGTCTGCCGGAAGCACGCCGGCCCAATCGCGCGCGCAGGTGGCGTCGGTGGCGGACGCGGCGCCGGCGCAACGCTCGGCGTCGGGGACGGGACCGACGAGCAAGTACTCCGTCGTGCTGAGGAACGGGTAGCCCTTCCGACGCTGAGTCTCGACCGTGTCCACGATCTCCTGTTCCCAGTCGGCCCGCGCGCTGGCGCCGAGAAGCGCAAGCCGCGCCGCAAACTCGCGTCGCGTGGCTTCGTCCGGGGCGATCGCATACATCCGCATCAGGCCGTCGATGGCTGCCTGTCGCTCGCCGAGCCGGCTATCGAGCATCGCGTTCGCGGCGATCCCGAGCTGCAGGTCCGCGCCCAGATCGACCGCGTGATTGAGCGCAATCGCACCGTCGCGTCGCCAGGCCTGCTTCTCGGTGTCGGAGGAGAGATACGAGGGGCCCATGAACGCGATGAACTGCGCGTACTTGCGCCAGACCTCGGCGTCGTTGGGTAGCTCTCGCGTGCCACGCTCGAGGTATTCGCGTGCCTCGCGGGCGTCGGCCTCGTGTCCGTTCATTGGCCGGTAACAGAGCAGGCTGTCGACGTACTCGTAGAAGGGGCGAAAGGTCGGATCGAGGTCGATGACGGCGTCGAGGTAGTGCTCGAGGTCGAGGAACGGTCGGTGCTCGCTCCAGTGGATGCCGTTCTCCACCAGAAGCTTTCCCCACAGGACGTCGGTCGTCGTCGCGACGTAGCCGAGCGTCGCGAGCCTGAGTATCGCCGGGGGCGGGAAGGGGTAGACGTCGTCCGTGTCCTTGATGGCGTGCAGCTCGCCCGCGAGTCGCGGCTGGAGGCGCGCGACACCGTAGGTGCAGGCGAGGAACGTCGCGCCCGCAAGCAACGTCGACCAGATCCGCTGCGAGCGGCGGGACGAGGTCATTCGAGCTCGGCCTCCACATACATGCCGGGTACGACCACGGGGCCGTCTGCGGCCGTGTCCGACCCCTGAACTTCGAACGTGCTCGTGGCGCCGTCCCCGTCGAGGTCACCGTGGGCGTGCGCCTTGAACGAGCTGCGAGCCGAGCCAGGCGTGCTGTCGAACGCAAACGAGAATGCGTGGGGCACGCCGTCCGCGAACGCCAGGCCGCTTGCCGGTACGGGAAACTGCAAAGCCGCCCAGGTCGCATCGTTCCACGTGCCCACGGGATCCGCGGCGAGCCGCGCCCGTGGCGGTGTCGCTGGGGTCAGACCGACGCTGCGAGGGAAAGCGAGCGGTAGGGTGCCCGGCCCAGCATGCGTCGTGGCGTACGCGATTGCCCCCGCCGCGATCGCGGCGAGACCCTGGACGGGCTCGACGAAGCGTGACGCGCGAACTTCTCGGAGGAACGTGGGCACCGCGACGGCGAGCAGCGACCCGAGCAGCGAGAACGCCGCGGCGGCCTCCATCGTCGAGAAACCGGCAGACTCACCGGGTCGGCGACACGAAGGACGCGTGCGCGACGCTTCCCGCCTCATTCGTCCGGATTCTCCGGACCGACGCTCGGCGCCAGCTCGGCCTCGAACTTGTCGTTCACGATCACGCGTTGCCGGTACGTCGACCGAACACCGCTCGCGTCGAGGTCACCCTCTGCCACTGCCGTCGCAGCGCTGGTCCGCCCGGTGCCCGACGACTCGAAGCTGTAGCGATAGAACTGGGGCTGCGGGATCGAGAAGTTGAGCTCTCGCCAGGGTGAGGGCGACCAGTCTGCGCGTGTGCTCTGGTACTTTTTCCCGCTCACGTCCTCGGGATTCTTGGGGACGCTGCCGTGGGACGAGGCGGGGAAGTGGCGCATGGCGTGGACGGCTGCCTGCGAGCCACCGGCCGGCTGCGTCGCGTCCGACTCGTCGTAATAGGTGATCGCGGCCTGCGCAATCGCACGCACCGCCCCCACGGCCTCGAGCGTCTTCCCGTGTCGGACGTATTTGCCGACGCCGTACATGGCGAGGGCGGCCAGGACCGCCGCGAGCGACAGCGAGTTGAGCAGCTCGAGGAGCGTGAACGCACGTCGGGCCGTGCTTCGCGACACATGCGCGCAGGCAACGCGACAGGACGGCGCACTCACGAATCGAACATAGCGCGAACACCGCTGCGTTGGCGAGCGCCGCGCCGTTGCCCGAGCTGCGAGGCGCTCGAACCGATGTGGACGTAGCCTCGCGAGCTCCGGGCGGGTCGACCGAACGACAACCCGGCAGGGTGGGCACGCCGTGAAGTTGGGCCGTCGTCGAGCGTGCCTGGTATCATGTGGGGGTGAAGGCTGCCTCGGACGTGGACGTCGCGACATCGCCCGACGCGGACACCGCGGCTGCGTTCGCCACGTCGTGGAACAACGTCGGGAGCGGGTCCGTCTACACGCGCGCTCAGTTCGAGGACTGGTTCGACCCCGTGCGCCCCTCGACGCTCGCGGGCAAGTCGATCCTCGAGCTCGGCTTCGGCAACGGGTCGCTTCTTTATCATGTCGGGGAGTGCCGGCCGTCGCGCCTCGTCGGCGTCGAGCTCGGAGACACGGTCGCGACCACGCGCCACAACCTGGCGCACCTTCCGGCAGGCATGCTCGAGCTTCAGCAGGGCGACCTGACACAGGTCGCGCTCGGCGAGTTCGACCTCGTTTACTGCATCGGCGTTCTCCACCACCTTGCCCGCCCACAGGCTGGGTTCGACGCGGTCCTGAGGCATGTTCGACCAGGCGGCCAGTTCCACTGCTGGGTCTACGCGCAGGAGGGAAACGAGGTCGTGATTCGCCTGGTCGACCCGATCCGACGTGTCGCGTCGAGGCTGCCGTGGTGGGTCACCAAGTACGGCGTCGCGCTCCCGCTGAGCGTGCCGTACTTCGCGTACGCGAAGTCGCTCCGGTACGCACCGCAGGCGGTGGCGGAGCGCATGCCGCTCGGGAAGTACAGTCGGTGGATCGCCGAGCGTGAGTTCGGCTTCTTCCATCACGTTGCCTTCGACCAGCTTGTCACGCCCGAGACGCACTACATCCCCCGAGCCACGGTCGAAGCGTGGCTGCGAAGTCCTGAGGTCGACCCGGCGACGACCTATATCGTCCACCGCAACGGGAACTCGTGGAAGTTTGGCGGTCGGCGGAAGGTGAGCCAGTGACGACGGCCTCGGAGGTCAATCGCGAGTTCTATGACCGCACGCTCCCGGGCCGCGACGACTACTGGCGAAAGATGGCGGCCCCACGCGCCCGAGTTCACCAGCTCCTGAGTCTCATCGACGAGGCGCGCCCGTCGCGAGTCGTCGACCTGGGGTCGGGCGGCGGGCAGCTGCTCTCGGAGATCCACGCGCGCCATCCGAGGGTGGAGCTCACGGGGATCGACATCTCGGCCGCTCAGCTCGCCGAGAACGCGCGGGCGCTTCCAGCAATCACATGGCGCGCCGCAGACCTGGACGCGAGCGGCGGGATTCCCGAGGACTTGAGCGGGAAGTTCGACGCTGTGATCGCCACGGAGCTGATCGAGCACCTCGATCATCCCGAAGCGCTGCTCTGCAACGCACGCACGCTCGCGCGCCCGGGCACCGGCAAGCTGTTCCTGTCGACGCAGAGCGGGCCGCTGCGCGAGACCGAGCGACGGGTGGGGCATCGCCGCCACTGGACGCGCGGCGAGATGGAGGTCGCGCTCGTCGGTGCGGGCTGGACGCCTGAGCGTGTCTGGAACTGCGGCTTCCCGTTCCATGATCTGTCGAAGTGGTACGCGAACCGCGACCCCGAAGCGACCATGGACCGCTTCGCGGCGAGGCGGTACGGCCTCCGCGAGGACCTGATCTGTTTTGCGCTGCGCGCCGCGTTCAGGCTTAACTCCGATCGTCACGGTGCTCAGCTGTTCGCGATAGCGCGCCGAGGTCGCGAATGATGACCCCCGCCGTCAGCCTGATCATCCCGGTGTTCAACGAGGAAGAGTCCCTGCCTCGATTGTTCGCGGCACTCGACGCCGTCGCGCCCAAGCTGCCCCAGCCGGTCGAGGTGGTGCTCGTCGACGACGGGAGCATCGACAGGTCGTTCGAGATTCTGCGCGAGGCCGGCAAGACGCGCCCGTGGCTCCGGGTCGTTCGCTTCCGGCGGAACTATGGGCAGACGGCCGCGCTTGCCGCCGGCATCGACCACTCGCGCGCCAGCGTGATCGTCGCGCTGGACGCCGACCTGCAGAACGATCCCACCGACATCCCCGCGATGCTCGCGAAGCTCGACGAGGGGTACGACGTCGTCTCCGGCTGGAGAAAGCGCAGACAGGACAAGGCGTTCACGCGAAAGCTCCCGAGCGCGATAGCGAACTACATCATCGGCCGCGTCTCGGGTCTAAAGCTCCACGACTATGGCTGCACGCTCAAGGCGTACCGCCGGTTCGTGCTCGAGCCGTACACGCTCTATGGCGAGATGCATCGCTTCATCCCGATCTACGCGAGCTGGACGGGGGCGCGTGTGACGGAGATGGTCGTCAACCATCACCCGCGTGTGGCCGGGAAGAGCAAGTACGGGCTCGGGCGTGCGTACAAGGTGCTGCTCGATCTCCTCACCGTCAGCTTCCTCGGCGGCTACAGCACCAAGCCGATCTACTTCTTCGGCAAGCCGGCGATCTTCCTCGCCGGCTCGGGGTTCTCTGCTGCGGGCTTCTTCGTGTTCGAGTTCGTGTATGCGCGCGTGACGCACAACTTCGACGTATGGATCCAGCCCACGACACTGCTCCTGTTCGCAGTGTTCACCGTGAGCTTGAGCGTCCAGCTCGTCCTCATGGGGCTGCTCGGAGAGATCGTCATGCGCACGTACTATGAGTCGCAAAGCAAGAAGACGTACCTCGTTCGCGAGACCGAGAACTTCGACACGCCGATCGTCGAAGTTCACGGCGGCAGCGGAGGCGCGGCGTCCGTTCATGTCGAGGCGTCCATCACCGAACGGGGATGAGCGATGTGCGGCATCGTCGGGGCAGTACTTCCTGGTGGGGCGCCAATCGATCGCGGCGTCGTCGCGCGGATGACGGCGACGCTCCTACACCGCGGGCCTGACGGCGAGGGTACGTTCTTCGCCGCCGGCGTCGGGCTCGGTCACAGAAGGCTCTCGATCGTCGACCTGTCGCCGGCCTCGGCGCAACCGATGCTAGGCCCCACCGGAACGGTGTTGACGTTCAACGGCGAGATCTACAACTGGGGGGCGGTCCGCGCCGATCTCGCGGCGCGGGGGCGTCACGTCGAATCGAGGGGCGACACCGAGGTGCTTCTCGGGGCGCTCGACGTCTGGGGCGAGGCGGCGCTCGCTCGCATCGAGGGAATGTTCGCCTTCGGGTACTGGGATCCGGAACGCCGCACGCTGCTGCTCGCGCGCGACCGGTTCGGCGAGAAGCCGCTCTACTACACTCTCCTGGGTGATGGCGGTCGCGACGGAGTGGTCTTCGCGTCCGAGCTCCGGGCGCTGCTCGAGCATCCGCGTGTGCGGGATGACCGCACGATCGACGCGGTGGCTGTCGCGCAGTACTTCTTGCACGAGTTCGTGCCTGCGCCGGCCTCGATCCTCACGAACGTGCGGAAGCTGGGTGCGGGCGAGCTGCTTCGATGGGTGGAAGGGAAGGCCGCCGTCGTCACGCGGTACTATGCGGTTTCGTCGCGGAGCGCGACGAACGTCGTACCGGACGCCCGCGAGCTCGCGGGAGAGCTGCTGCGACGAACGGAGGAGGCGACGCGCGCTCGGCTCGTGGCGGACGTCCCCGTCGGTGTCTTCCTCTCGGGCGGGCTCGACAGCTCCTTCATCGCAGCCTGCGCCACGCGCGTGCATTCCCGCGTGAAGACGTTCACGGTCGGCTTCGACGACTCAAGCTTCGACGAGAGCTCCCATGCACGATTGGTGGCGGAGCACCTCGGGACGGACCACGTTGAGTACCGACTCTCCACGCGCACGCTGATCGACACCGTTCCTGCGACGCTCGACTGGATGGACGAACCGTTCGCCGATAGCTCGCTCTTGCCGACGACTCTGCTCGCGCGCGAGGCGCGCCGCGAGGTCACCGTGGCGCTCGGTGGGGAGGGGGGTGACGAGTTGCTCGCAGGTTATCCGACGTTCGTGATCGACCTCGCGCGGGGCCGTCTGCCAGCTTGCCCGCACGTCGTGGCTCGCGCCGCTGCAAGGATCGCGGCGGCGTTACCCGCCGATGCGCGAAACTTTTCGATGTCGTTCTCGGCACGTCAGTTTGCGCAGGGCCTCGACGCGCAGGGGCCTCGGCGCCACGCCGGATGGCTGGCCGCGATGCTGCCGCGCGACCTCGCAGCGGTTGCCGGGCCGCGCCTTCACGAAGGAGCGACTCGGCGCGCGTTCGACGCCGTCGATGCCTGCGCCTCCGCGTCCGACTCGCCGTTCGACGCAGCCACGAATTTCTACCTCAAGGTCTATCTCGCCGAGGGCGTGCTGACGAAAGTGGACCGAGCCACGATGCGCGCGTCGCTCGAGGCACGTGCGCCGCTTCTGGACACGGCGGTGGCCGAGTTTTGCCTCTCGCTCCCACCGAGGTACCGGGTTCGCGGACGGACGACGAAGTGGCTGATGCGCCAGGTCGTCAAGTCGCTCTTGCCGGCGTCGATCGTCGGACGTCCGAAGAAGGGCTTCGGCGCGCCGGTCGGCGCGTGGATCCGCGGACCGTTGCGAGAGCTCGCCGAGACCACGCTCGCTCCGAATCGCGTGCGTGAGGGTGGGTGGCTCGACGCAGATGCGATCAGCCGGATGCTTTCCGCCCATGTGCGCGGTGCGGCAGACCTTCGCAAACCGCTTTACGCCGCGCTGGTCTTCGAGCGGTGGCGACAGCGGTGGTGTCCGTAGGACGATCGTCAAGCTGTCCCACAAAGCAGCGACGCCAGACGCCTCGTGCGAGGTGCCTGGCTTCGGCGGAACGAGTCCGGGGGGGCTCGGTGGCTACTGGTCCTGAACGTAAAGGTCGTTCGTGAACGAGTTCGCGACGACATACGACCAGGTGGTGTTGGACGCGCCCGCAACATTGGACGGGTTACCCGCGGCCGTGATCCAGTAGTAGTCCGTCGGCGAGGCTCCGGTGGGTCCCGTGAGCGTGATTGTGGGGATCGCCGCCGCGGTCGGCGTCGTCCCCGCTGCTCCGGCAAGCGTTGCGTATCCGTACATCACGGGGCCATCAGCGTGGACGGGGAGGAGCGCAAAGCAAGCAGGGGACCCCATCGTGCTCGGACACGCCGCCGTCGGCGTCGTCCACGGGGTCTTCCAGTTGCCCGGCGGCTGGTTCTGGGTGGGGTAAAGGTTGGAGATGCCGTCGGCCGCTCCGGTGGTGGAGACGTAAATCTGCGCCTCCGCATGGTAGGCCTCTTGCGCCACGCGGATCGACTGCACCATGTGCGTCGCCTCAGACGTGTGGGCCGCCAGGATGAGCTTTCGGTATCCGACGATGCCGAGGACCGCCAGGATGCCGACGATCGCAACGACGATCATCAGCTCGATGAGCGTGAACCCTCGACGTACAGTGCGCGCGAACGCTGAGTGTGTGTTCATTGCTCGTTTGTCCTCCCACGTTGTCATGCAGCGCCTATGCCACAGCTGCGGCATCGTGCCTCGACCGTGTACCGATGTCACCAATCTGCGGAGAAACAAGGTGACCACGCATGTCGACGGTCGTAGGCATCCTCTCGGAGACCGGTGCGCGTTACGAAATTTGTTGCGGGTCGCGACCTGGGACCGAAAAATTGTCCTCCGACGCCGTCGTACACCGTGCACCATCGGTAGCCTCACAGCTTGCCCGGCGGTTCGGACAGGGGTGCATCGGGCCCGAGATCCTCGCCATCACTCATCGCGAGCTTCTGAAGGCGGTAGCGGAAGCTACGAAGCGACACTCCGAGGAGCTTCGCCGCGCTGCTGCGTACGCCGTCGGTTCGCTCGAGCGCCTGGACGATCAGCCGACGCTCGAACTCGCCAAGCACGTCGTCGAGCTGGCAGCCGTCCTCCGGAAGCGTCATCAACGCGGGCGTCGGCCTGGCTGTCGACCCGCTCACCTCGAACGGGAGGTCGCCGAGGCCAATCACTGGGTTGCTCGCAAGCGCGACCGCACGTTCGATGATGTTTTCGAGCTCACGGACGTTCCCCGGAAACGCGTAAGCATCCAGCGCGCGAAGGGCATCGGGCGAGAAGCCACGGATCTCCCGGTCATGCTCCGCTGTGCATCGCTTGAGGAATGCCTCGGCGAGGTCGGCGATGTCCTCGCGGCGGTCTCGGAGCGGAGCGACCTCGATCCGGATGATGTTCAACCGATAGTAGAGGTCCTGTCGGAACTTCCCTGACTTCACGTCGTCTTCGACGTTCCGGTTCGTCGCCGCAAGGATGCGGACGTCGACGCTCGACTCGGTCGACGCTCCGACGCTGCGCACCTTTCGTTCCTGCAAGACGCGGAGGAGCTTCACCTGAAGACTGAGCGGGAGCTCACCGACTTCGTCGAGGAGTACGGTCCCGCCTTCGGCGTCGCGGAACAGCCCGAGGTGCCGGGACGTCGCTCCCGTGAACGCTCCTCGGTCGTGGCCGAACAGCTCGCTCTCCATCAACGCTTCGGGGATCGCGCCGCAGTTGACGACGAGGAATGGCTTTGCTGCGCGGTCGGACAGATCATGAATCGCACGCGCGATCCGCTCCTTTCCCGTGCCGCTCTCCCCGGTGATGAGGACCGTGCTGCGCGTGTTCGCGACGCGCCGCACGAGATCGACGATGCGACGCATCGGCTCCGAGTGGCCGAGCAGATCACGCGGTTGCTGGTCCGCGAGCTTCGCGCGCAGGCGCCGGTTCTCTGCGACGATCGCGCGCTTCTCGAGGGCCTTGTGAACGAGGGCTCGGAGCTCGGCGGTCGCGAACGGCTTCGTGACGAAGTCGTACGCGCCCCCTCGCATCGCCTCCACGGCGATCTCGAGGCTCGAATGCGCGGTCATGATGATGACCTCGGTCTCCTGGCTACGCTCCTTGGCAGCCGCCAGCACGGTCAAGCCGGATCCATCGGGCATGACCAGGTCCGTGAGAACGAGTCCGAATGGAGTAGGGGTATCCCGAATCGTCTCGATCCCCTGCGCCGTGCCAGGAGCGAGTGAGACCTCGAAGCCCTCCCTTCGGAAGAGGATCGAAAGCATGTCCCGGAGCCCCGGTTCGTCGTCGACGACCAGGATCCGTCCCTTCGACGAGGACTCGGCCATCCTTCGCCGAGACTACCGCGCCTCGCCACTCCGCGCGCTGTTTTCGCGCACGTGACTCCCGACGACCGCGTTCTACGGGTGAACCTTCTTCGTCTCGCCAGCGGCGACGGTGACCGAAACCTGCTTCTTGAAGTTCTGATCGACGTTGACGAAGAGCACCGTGTGCGCCCCTGCGGAGACCGTGATCCCGGTCAGGGGCGTGCTCCCGATCGGCTTTCCGTCGAGCACGACGGAGGACGCCGGAATCGAGTTCATGTTGAGCGTCCCCTCGCCACCGGCGGTCGCGCTCTCGTGCGGCGCCGGCTCGCGCGGCTGGTGCGGGGGCTGTGGATTCGACGGCGGCGTGTACGTCTGCGGAGGCGGGGAGAACGAGATCGCGCCCGCGCTGGGCGACGCGGTCTTGGGCTCGAGCGTGACCTGGAACGACTTCTCAGCCTGGCCGTCCTCGAAGCTGAGCGGCAGCGTGAAATCGCTGTAGCCCGTCTTCGTCGCGACGAGCGAGTACTGCTTGGAGGGCTCGAGGTCGATCGACATTGGCAACGTCGGCAGCTCGCGCCGATCACTCCCGGACACGAGGAAGACTTTCGCTCCAGGCGTGGCGAGGGTGACCGTTGCGCGCCCCTTGATCACCTTGAGCGTGACCGAACCCAGGTCCTGGAACTCGTTCTCTCCGACGGTGACGGTCTTCTCGACTGCGGCGTAGCGATCGCCGCCGGAGACGCGGACCTTGTGCGTTCCGGGCTTGAGATCGTGAAGCTCCTGCGGCAGCGCGCCGATCTCGCGATCGTCGACATACAGCTTCTCGCCAGGCTGCGACCCCGCGACCTTGATTCCCGTCCCGCCCGAGGGGGCGACGGCCGTGAGGGTGAAGTCGATCGTGGCGACTCTTCCGGACTCGACGGCGACGGCCTTGTCGGCGGGCTGCTCATATCCGGTCGCTTCGACCTTGATGGTGTGGGAGCCCGAGCCGATGTTCTGGATCTGGCACGGGGCCGACTCGCACTGGAACTTGCCGTCGACCGAGACGCGCAGGTTGCGGACGGCCCCCCCCTTTGTGTCGGCGACGTTGACGTCGATGCTGCCGGTGTGGGGCATCAGGTACATCACGGTCCCGATGAGGGCGGCGATGCCGACGCCTGCGCCGACGAAGAGACCGACCGGGCGCTTCTGCGGCTCGAGGATCGCCGTCTGCTCCATCCTGCTTCGCGAGAACGCGGGAACCGGAAGTGCCGGCGCAGCCTCCTCGATCGCGGGGCGGGAGCCAGCGCGTGGCGGCATCGCCATCGGCGACGTGTTCTGCTGGTACGGGAAGGCCGCGGCTGACCCGTTGGTGCTCGGGGCGGCCTGGATCGGGGGCGGTGCCACAGCGGGGGGCGGCGGCGCGGCGGGGCGGATGCTCGCCGGCGGCGCCGACGAGGGCATCATGTTCTGTGTTCCAGGCGGAGCCGGCGGACGAGCGTAAGGCTGCGCTGCCGACGGCGGGGGCGGCGGGAGGGAGGGGGGGCGAGCGCCAGGAGGCGGGGCCGCCGAAGCAGCCGCGACCGAACCCGCGAGGCCGACGAGCGTCTGCTTTGCCGACGGACCGGGCGCGCCACGACCTGCGCCCGTGGGCGGCAGGAAGGCATCCTTCGACGCTTCACGGTCGAGGACATGAGTTGCCTCTTCCTCTTCGTCCCAGTCCATGTCGAGCGCGCCCGTGCCGTGCGAGCGCGCGGCAGCGGGGGCCGGCATGGCCGGTGGCGGTGTCGAGAGCGACTTGACGCTCATGCCGGGCGCCGACGCGGCCGGCGCGGAGTTCGTCGCGGTGGGCGTCTTCGACGGCGGAGGAACCACCGGAGGGAGGGCGCCACGACCAGGCGGCGGCGGAGGAGTGCGCGGCGAAGAACCCGCGGACGGAAGCGTCGCCGCTTGCGGCGGCATCTGCGCGGCAGGCTGAGGGACGGTCGGAGCGAACGCGTTCGCCGGCGCCGACGGCGCCGGCGTGGCGTTCACTCCGGCCGGCAGCGGAATCGTCTTGTTGAAGGAAGGAGGCGCCGTCCCCACGGGAACCGCGGGCGGCGGGAGCGGCGGGGGCGGTGCTGCGCGGCTCGGATCCGGCTGGCGAAGCGACGGAGGCGGCGGGGGCGGGCCCTTGTGCGGGTCGGCCGGACGCATCGACGGAGGAGGCGGGGGCGCGCTCGTCCGCGGCGCACTGTTCGGCGCACGCGTCGCATTCTTCTTTCCCAGCCCCTCGAATACGTCGAGGTCCGAGCCCCCCTTGCTGTCTCCTGCTGCCATGTCAGCCGATCTCCTGGAGCTCTTGCGCGTGATATTGCATAGAAACGGCCACGTAGGCTCGAAAGAAGCGACCAGCGCCGGGTCTTAGCGTCGACCGGCCCGGCGGGTCAACGTCCGTCCCCAAACTAGCATCGCACGAACCGCGGCGCTTTCCTTCCATCCAGCGTCCGACGTTGAAGCATCAGTGGATCATGCTGCTCGGGGCGGGCGCCGGTGCCGGGGCGGACGGGGCCGGCGGAGGGGGGACCACGGAGCTCGCGGGAGTCGCGGACCCGGAGGCGGACGGCGCGGGAGCGGGCTTCGACGGCTTGGGGAAGTAACGCACGCGCTTGCTCTGGAGCGGCTGCCAGACGCTCGGACTCACGACAGGCGTCGTCGGGAAGTAGAGGCGGGCCGACGGGGTCTGACCTCGCACGAAGCGGACGAACGGCGGGGCCGGGGGCGTCGCGACCTGCCCGCTCAGGTCGGTGGAGCCTCCGAGTAGAGCCCGGCCTCCCCCTTCGAGCGCCAGCCTCGTCGAGCATCCGAGCCCGGCCAGCAGATGATCGACAGCACCGAGGACCACGCTATCCACAGGCGTGGTGGCGTCGAGCTCGACCCAGTCGAGCATTCCGTCGAGGTCCTCGACGCAGGCGACCACCTGGACGAGCGCGGCGTTTGCCACCGCGACGGGCACCCCGGACGCCACCTTCGTGCCGCGGTCCGACGATGCGGCGACGAGGAACAAGTCGTCCTGCCACCAGAGGCTGAGCGGGCCTCGTAGCGGCGCGAACAGCGACGCCACTGTCGGCGTGTCTTCCTTCGTCCCCGCGCTGGCCGCCGGTCGGATCGCCTTCGGGTCGATGCGGACGATGCGCACCTTCGCCGCCGGTCGCTCGGCGCTCGGCCGGAGCTCCGTCGTCGCAATCGCGTACGGGAAGCCGTGCTGCGGGAGACCCTTCACTCGCCATGCGCCCTCACCCGCCTCGGCAGGGGTCACGACAGGAGCGACGTCGGCGCCGGGCAGGAGCGCGCGCCGCGTCAGGTAGAAGAAGTCGCGCGCCTCGCGGTGAATGTACTGCGGGAAGTTCACCTCCATCATCCCGCGCGTCATCCGCCGGGCCCGCACGCGAAGATCCGGGAGATCGCGCACCGTCCCTTCGTATTCCCAGTCGGCCTGCAGCGGCCGGGCGAGCGCGTGGAAGTCCGCCTCGCGCTGCACGTCGTAGAACTCGAACCCCGCGAGGCCCGGGTTCATGTCGAGGTGGACCGCGAAGTCGCAGTGCGCCTGGATCATCCCTCGGCCAAGCGCCTCGGCGGAGAGGTCGGCGCCGAAGAAGTAGCCGATGGCGCCGTCGTGCGTGAGGCACACGCCCGTCCTCGTCGTGTGGATGTTGTCCGCCCATCCGGGCGGCGTCCCGCCCCACCACGTGCGGCCCCAGACGTTCCACTTCTGGTTCTGCACGATAGCGGTCAGGTTTTGCCGGAAGCCGAGGACCTCGTCCGGCACGTTCGGCGAGTCCGGCCACGCGCCGAAGCCGGTCGACCCGTCTCGCAGCTCGAGCACCGTGGCCGCGTAGGGCTTGGGCGGCAGGTACTCGACGCCGTCGGCCTGCATCCCGTACTCGCCGTGGAGCGCCTGGAAGCCTCCGTTGAAGCCCGCGACGAGCCTCTGCATCACCTCGGGGACGCGCGGAATCAGCCCGGGGCCCGCCTCGCCACTCGCGCTCACCGGCTCGACGGTGCCTGCGACCATGTGGAGCGCGATCTGCCGCGGGTCCCAGAGCGTCACGTAGACGCGCGTATCCGGGCGGTCGCGATCGGTGCGGACGAACGTGGTGACGAAGGCCGCGGGGAGGCCGGGAGCCGGCGTGATGAACGGGTCGTGGTCGAGGAGGATCCAGCGCCCCTCGCCGGGGATCGGAGACATGAAGACCGGCGTCAGCGGAGGGGGAGGCCAGCCGATTTCCGGGTCAGCGACGGCGACGACGTCCGACGGCTTGTTCGATACGCCGAGATCCGCGGCGACGTCGCTCGCGCTCGTGTCGACGAAGCGCGCGCGCAGGCCGAGGACGACGTCGAGCGCCGTGAAGACCGCGGCCTTGAGCCACTGCATGCGCAGGTCGCCGAACCACGGCATCGCGCGGACGCGGTCGACCGACCACGTCACGAGGTTGCCGGGGCGCGCCCTCTCCTCGGGCACGGGGCGCACCCATCCAGCGCCGCGGACTGCGGCGCCGCTGGTGGCATCGATGTCGATCTCGCGGCCGTCCGCGGTCGCGTGGAGGAGCGCGCCTTCCCACGACAGACGGACCGTGCGCGCCGTCGGATCCAGCGCGTACGCGTCGTGCGCGATGCCGCTCTCCTGACCGGTCTGCTGGAGGTTCGTCAGCTCCGTCTGCCATCGCTGCACGCGGCTCCAGTCGACGTACGTCGAGGGGGGGCTGCCGCGAAGATCGAGCGTGTGGATACCCGTGACGGTGTCGCCGAACGAGGCTTCGTACGCGATGCGCTGGCCGTCCTTGCTGACGATCGGGCGCCCCTCGTCGACGCCGCTCGTGCGCGTGATGTCGTACACGCCGAGGACGTCGAGCAGCACCCCCTCGGGCGAGAGTCGCGTCGTGACGATGTAGAGGTCGGCGGGGTCGTCCCTCGTGCTCGCGCGGACGAGCGCCCGCGCCTTGCCGCAAAAGGCGCCGGCGACGCCGGACGGCCCGTCGAGCCACGTGACGTCGTCTCCGTTCGCGATGAGCCCGCGGTCGCGGAGCACGGTCGCGAGGGCCGTCGACGAGCTCGCGGGAGCCATCGGCATCTCCGGATCGAGCGCGGCGGACAGGAGCACGGCCGCGAGCAGCACGAACGGGACCGGGCGCCAGAAGCTCGCGAGCAGATCCGTGCCCGCCGCATCGAGCGACGACGGAGAGCTGCGGGCGCGAGGTCGCGGGATCATGGCTCGTGGGCTCGAAAGAGAGCCGCCGCGGATGCTACCTGAGATACGGTCGAACGCGCGTGTCGGGACTGGCGCGAACCCGCGAGAGGTGGATCCCGGCCGCGGCGGGCGTGCTCCTCGCGTTGCCGTTCGTGCTCGCGCGGTACCCGCCCATGGGAGACCTCGCCTTCCACGAGGCGGCCGTGTCGCTCCTCCGGCACTTCGGTGACCCGCGCTTCGAGCCACCCGGCCTCTACGCGCTGAACCTCGGTCAGCCGAACCAGCTCTTTCACCTGCTCGCGTACGTGCTTTCGTTCGTCGTCTCGCTCGACTGGGCGTGCAAGCTCGTCGTCGCCGGGATCGTCGTCGGCATCGCCGTCGCTGCGGGGCGCCTCGCGGCTCACCTGGAGGTCAGCCCGTGGGGAGCCGTGGTGGTCGCGCCGCTCGCGCTCGGCTGGATGACACGCTGGGGGCTCGTGGCGAACCTCCTCGGCTTCGCGGTTCTGCTCGCGTCGCTGCCCGTCCTGGACCGCGCTGCACAGGCACCGACGCCGCGTCGGGCCCTCGCGTGCGTCGGACTCGCGGGGCTGCTCTATCTCGCGCACGAGTCATCGATGCTGCTCTTCGCGATCGCGGGGGTCCTCTTCGCGGCGCGCGCTCCTCGTCGGGTCGGTCCCGTCGCTCTCTCGCTCTCTCCCACGCTCGGGTCCGTCGTTCTCGCGCTCGTCTATCACCTGCGCTCGGGCTCGCTGAAGGCCCCCTCGATCCTGGCCTCCAGCGACATCCCCGTTCCTGTCGTCCGTCGCATCGTCGACGTGCCGGCCGCGCTCTTCAGCGTCGGGAATACGAGCGTTCTGATGTTCGTAGCCAGCCTCGCCGCGGTCGCTTTGCTCGCCGTGGTCCCTCGCGTGCGCGTAGCTGCAGCGGAGCCTCGAACCGTCGATGTCCCCTGGCGCTTCGTCGCCCTCGGTGCCGTCTCGCTCGCGCTCTACCTCGTGCTCCCCGAGGCGCTCTTCGGCTCGACGCTCATCTTCGAACGCTTCCTGCCGCTGGCCTTCGCCGTCCTCGTCCTGACATGCCTCCCTCGCGACCTCCCATCCCCACGCCTCGCCCCGCTCGTCGTGCTCCTGCCGCTCGGCATGCTGGCGGCCACCCGTCATCTGTTCGTCGACGCCGACGCCTCGAACCGCGACCTCGACGTCGTCCTCGCGGCCATGGATGACGGCGCAGCGGTCGCGCAGCTCGACCTGACGCCGCGAAATCCATCGGTCGTCGCCCCCGTCGTCGGCGATGCCGCGCGAGCGCTGGTGGACCACGGCGGTCGTCTCCTTTTCTCGTTCACCGACGCTCCGACGTATCCCGTGACGATTCCAGCGCAGCTGCGATGGGACGAGCCCGTGAAGCGAATGGTGATGACGCCGTTCGGGTTCGCCCCCGCGTACGATTTGAGACGCTTCAGGTACGTCCTGGTCCACACGACGTCGACGCGGATCGCCTCGCTGCTCCCCCACGCCTTCGCGCCCGAGGCGCGGCTCGTGACGCAGCAAGGGTCCTGGATGCTGTTCGAGTCCCTGCTCGCGATCGAATCAATCACGTCGCCTGACCAGCCGTTCCCGTCGCCCCCCCCGACGCCGCTGGCCGCCAGGGTGAAGGCGCTCCTCGGAACGCCGTGAGGCTCGCGCCCTGTGGGCGAATGTAGGGCCCGAACGAGTCCGTAGTCGTTCGGGAGCAGGACGTCCTCGATCGGGACGTGGACATCGTCGATCAGGACGTGGACATCGTCGATCGGGACGTGGACATCGTCGATCAGGACGTGGACATCGTCGATCAGGACGTGGACATCGTCGATCAGGACGTGGACATCGTCGATCAGGACGTGGACATCGTCGATCAGGACATGGACATCGTCGATCAGGACGTGGACATCGTCGATCAGGACGTGGACATGGTCGTTCTAAGGAGCCGGCGTCGCGGCAATGTCGAGCGTCACGTCGGCCGTCTCGGCCACCTTCGTGCCCAGGAGGCTGAAGGAGGCCTGCGCGAGCTTGCCGAAGCCGTCGCGCGGCTTCACGTCGTGGTCGGCGAGGATGACGTGGAGCGGGGTCTTGGTGTGCACCTCGACGCGCGTCGGCTTCGCGCCGGGGGTGGCGGCCTGGCTGGTGAGATAATGGAAGACGATCTCTACCGGGACGTCCTTGTGGACCTGGTGGCCGTGGAGGAAGAAGTCCCCCTTCACGGTCGCGGCGACCGTCCGCACGTCGTCCTTGCCGCCCGGCGTCACCGGGACCTTCGAGAGGTCCTTCTCCGCGAGCCCGTCGACGCCCTGGATGTTGAAGATCGCCCAGCGGTTGGCCTCCTTGACCTCGGGCGTGACGAGATCGCCCGCTTCGAGCCAGTTGTGGGCGTGCTCGGTCTGCGAGCTGTCCTTCTTCGCGTCCGAGAACGTGGTCGTCTTGAGCGTCAGGAGATCGACCTTCACCTGACCGCGCGTCTTCGTGAGGTCCGTCGGGTCGACCGTGAGCTCACCCTTGGCGGCGCTGGTGCTCGCGGTGATGTGCTCCTTCGGGGCGGGCATCTCGATCGACGTCTTGCTCGCCGGGTCGATCATGAGCTTCAGCACCTTCGGCCCCTCGGGCGGGGGAGGGGCTGCGATGGCGCTCGCGGCGACGGTCGGAGTCGCCGGGGCGTCCTCCTTCTTGTCGCACGCGGCCGTGAGGAGGAGCGTGGCGGCGAGGGCACCGAGGATGACGAGCGCTTCCGAGCGGCGAGCGAGCATGAGGGACCTTTCCACGAGGTTGGGCGGTGACGCGACGAGACTAGACCGGACGCGCAGCCGATGTACGTGTGATGTTCACATCCGGTTTCGGAGCACGCGATCGGCCGCCTGAGACAGGCGCTAGTCACTCATGGCGCAGTCGACGGCGCCGGACGTCCACGTGAGCCTCGCCGGGAGCTTGCCCGTCCCGTCCGCGCCCTCGCAGAACCTCGTCGCGACGCTCCCGTCCCCGCGCTTCGCCTCGCGGTGCGGCCGCACCCAGACGTCGCCGCACGGCGCGTTCGGCAGGACGAGATGGCGCTCCCTGTCGCTCGTCATCGTCGCCGGCCGCGTCTCGTCGCGCAGGATGGTCTGCTCCGCGACGCCGACATCGACGAGCGGCACCTCGCCAGTGGAGGGGACGCGCAGGTCGAGCCGGCACGGGACGAAATGCGCCCGCAGGACCGAGCCGACCCTGGCATCCGTCGCGAACCCGCGTGCCCCGAAGAGAGCGACGTCGGACGGGAGCGCGCCGGTGACGAGGATGGCCTCGTAGAACATGCCGTACGTCGCGAGCTCCGAGAGAACGCGCGTCCGGAGCGGGCCGCCGGCGTCGAACACGTCGGACTCCATCACGGGGGCGTACTTCTCGATCGACGGGATGGGCGGCGCCTTGGGCCCGTCGGCGCGCACGACGAACGGATATGTGGCCGCGTTGTTCGCGAACGTGTACGGCGTGAGCCCCCCGTCGACGAGCGCGTACAGCATCGGGATGTGCCGGAGCGGCGCGAGGAACGGGACCTCGCTCTTCGTCGGGTCGACGGGCAGCCCCCCCTCCGGAGCGAGCGTGATGGGGAGCCACATCGCGTGGCGCGCGACGGGGGGCGAGAGCGCGGCGATCGCATCCGCGGACGAGGCCGCGAGGCGGCGGTGGAACGGCACGGACGTGAGAAGCCACGCCATCGCGAAGGCAAGGACGGCAGCAGCGACGGCGTGCGCGATGGCAGGGCGCGCGAGGCGCTCGATCGGGAGCGTGGCGAGGCAGAGGAGGACGCCGAGCGGCAGGAACCGCGGCGAGAAGAACTGCCACCCGGGGATGTTCATCGGGCTCGCGACGCCGAGAGCGAGGAGCACGACGCCTGTGAGGATGAAGGCGCGGTCGGTGCTGCTGCGCTTCGAGAGGGTGGAGACGCCGACGGCGAGCGCGACGAGCACGAGGACGACGAGCGGCACGGCACGCCAGAGCGGACCGGGGGCGACGAGGCGAGGGAGGATCTCCAGCGTCATGCTCATCGGGAGCCGGAGGAAGTCGTCGCCGAACGGGCTCTTTCGCAGCGAGCCGCCGAGCAGCACGGACGCGAGCAGGACCATCGCCGCAGGGAGGCCGATCGCCGCAGCCCAGAGCAGCTCTCGCACCGCACCGCGACTTGCGCTCCGTCCCTCGGCGGACCCCGCCTCCCAGCCGCGAGACACGAGCAAAACGAGGAGCGCGAGCCCGGTGAGCACCGCGGAGAACACGTGGCACACGGCCTGGAGCAAGAGCAGGAAGCCGACGATCGCGCGCTGGCCGCTGCTGGGCTGGCGCCACCGGACGGCGAGCGCGAGGACGAAGAGCCCGACGCCGCTGCCGACGACGAACGGGAAGAAGCCCATGTAGAGCTCCCACGTCAGCGCGAGCGGGAAGCCGAGGAACGCGAGGGGCAAGCGTCGCGGATCGACCGCACGGACGAGGGTGGAGAAGCCGTAGGCCGACAGGAGGGCGAGGATCGCGAGGGCGCACTGCTGACCGAGCCGCCAGCCGAGCGCGGCCTCGAGGGGGCCGAACACGAGCGAGAAGCCGCGCGCCGCGAACTCGGTCGTCGGCTCGAGGAACGCGGCGTAGAGGGTCCCGGCGTCGCCGAAGTGGTTCTCGACGTGGGACGCGAAGAGGTGCTCGGGGCCGTCGTTCGTCGGGAGGTACGGGACGGCGAACAGGGTCCGGACGAGGAGGGCGGTCAGCGCCATGAAGCCGCTCGCGTAGCCCCACGACGCTCGCCGATTCACGGGCGAGCACGCTAGCACTGCTGCTAGGACCAGATCATGCCCGCCGTCTCGTTCGCCGCCGTCGCCGCGCGCTTACTGAGCCACCTCACGTTCCTCCTGCTGGGCGGCGGGCTCGTCCTCATCGCGTACCTGGTCAACCGCTTCGCCCCGCAGAAGCGGCCGCGCGTCCGTCGCGCCGTCATCATGTTCGCGCTCTACATCGTCACCGAGCTGTGCGCTGCAGTCCTCCATGTCATGGGCGTCGGCACTGCGTGGGAGGTGTTCCACACCGCGGCGGACGTCATCGAGGCGTTCACGGTCATCAACCTGTGCGCCGTGGGACTCTTCGACGTCGCCCTGCCGAGCGTCGGGATGGATGTCGTCCCGTTCGCGACAGATCTCCTCGTCGGCGTCGCATACCTCGTGAGCATGGGCGTCTGCCTGCTCGACGCCGGGCTCAACCCCGCGCCGCTCCTGGCCACCTCGGCGGTCGTCAGCGCCGTGCTCGCCATCTCGCTGCAGAGCACGCTCGGCAACATCCTCGGCGGCGTCGCCGTTCAGGTCGACGGGTCGATCCAGGTGGGCGACTGGATCCAGCTCGAGAACGGCAAGCAGGGGAAGGTGCGCGAGATCCGCTGGCGCCACACCGCCATCGAGACGCGCGACTGGGACACCATCATCGTCCCCAACGCCACGCTTCTCGCGCAGTCGTTCTCGATCCTCGGCCGGCGGAGGGAGAAGCCACAGCAGCACCGGATGTGGGTCTACTTCAACGTCGACTTCCGTTACGCGCCGAGCGCCGTCATCCACGCGGTCAACGAGGCGCTCCAGGGCTCACCGATCCCGAACGTCGCCGCCGACCCGGCGCCGCATGCGATCTGCATGGACCTCGCCAGGGACACGCGCGACAGCTTCGCGTACTACGCCGCCCGCTACTGGCTGACCGACCTCGCCGTCGACGACCCGACGAGCTCCCTCGTCCGCACGCGCATCTACGCGGGCCTCCGGCGCGCCAGCATCCCGCTCGCTCGCCCGAGCACCACAATGTTCGTTGGCGCCAACGAGGCCGCCGACGACCACGAACGGCTCTCGCGCCACAAGAAATCACGCATGGCCGCGGTCGAGTCCGTCGAGCTGTTCGCGGGGCTCACCGGAGACGAGCGCGAGTTCGTGGCGGAGCACCTTCTCTATGCGCCGTTCGCCGCAGGGGAGACCGTGACCCGGCAGGGGGCGGTCGCGCACTGGCTCTACATCATCACGCGCGGGAGGGTCGAGATCCGTCGGACGCAGGACACGAAGACGGTCGTCGTCGGAGAGGTGACGGCGCCAGGCTTCGTGGGCGAGATGGGGCTCCTCACGGGGGCGCCGAGGACGGCGGACGTCGTCGCGTGCACCGACGTCGAGTGCTACCGGCTCGACAAGGCGGGCTTCGAGCGCGTCGTGACCCAGAGGCCGGAGGCAGCGCGCCAGTTCAGCGAGGCGCTGGCGAAGAGACAGGTGGGGCTGCTCGCCGCGGAAGAGAAGCTCGACGAGGGGGCGAAGAGCGTGCGCCAGGCTCAAGTGCAGGAGGCGATCCTCCGGCGCATCGAGGACTTCTTCGGCCTGAAGAGCTGATTCAGCCAGCTTGGTTCGCGCGCGGGTTTGCCGTAGAAGGGGGCCTCGATGCAGGGAACGCATAGGCTCGTCGCGCTCGCGCTCGCGGCTGTTGCGCTGGCGCCGGCCACCGCGCGCGCCGACTGCACGACGCCGCTGACGTCGACCTGCATCAACGACGACAACCTCTGGCCGCACGCCGGCGCGACCCGCTTCCTCACGCTCGGTGGTACGGAGACGGCAGCGCGCGGCGAGATCGGCTTCGGCGTCTACACGTCGTATCTCTCGCGCCCCGTCGTCCTGAGCACCAACTCGGGCGGCATGCCCGCCACCGACTACGCGATCGACAACCAGGTCAACTCGAGTTTCCTCTTCAGCTACGGCGTCTCGAACCGGCTCGAGCTCGACTTCATCGCGCCCGTCACCCTCTCGCAGACCGGCTCCGGCGCGAGCCCCATCACCGGCACCTCCAACACGCTCACCACGACCGGTCTTCGCGACCTCCGCTTCGGCCTCGCGTACGCCCTCGTGCCGCGCAACAGGGTCGATCCGGAAGCGCACCTCCTCGGCGACTTCCCGGCGCCGAGCGTCTGGGCGCTCACCGGGCGCTTCGAGATGTCCGCCCCGACCGGTGACCAGGGGAGCTTCGCGAGCGACGGCTACGCGGTGTGGTCGCCGAGCCTCGCCGCCGACTACCGCCGCGGCGCGTGGTTCGCCGGGAGCGAGCTCGGGCTCCGTCTCAGAAAGACAGAGGAGCTGCAGGGCGCGCGCGTCGGCTCGCAGGCCTTCTTGGGGCTTGGCCTCGGACGCGACCTCCTCCCGCGCGAGCTGCTGAGCGTCGTCGCCGAAGCGTACGTCCTGCCGACCTTCTCCGAGCAGCACACCATCACAGCACCGCCCGACACCATCGGAACGGTGAGCAGCCCGAACGGTCAGTACATCGTACCCGCGGAGTGGATGCTCTCCGTCCGCTCCGCGCCGCTGTTCGGCGGAGACGTGCAGCTCCAGGCCGGCGGCGGCGGCTCGATCCCCTTCGCGAGCGACGCCCCCATCACGAACCCGCGGTTCCGCTTCTCGCTCAGCGTCCGCTACGCCCCGCTCGGCCGCGACAGCGACGGGGACGGCATCCCCGACAGGGACGACAAGTGCCCGTTCGTGCACGGCGTCGCGGGCAACCCGGCCGGCGAAGGCTGCCCGCAGAGCGCCGAGCACGAGCAGGTCGACCTGACCGGCTCTCCACCTGAACCAAGCCCCGCACCTCCCCCGTCTCCCCATCCTTTCCCGTAGGAATGACCGCTTGAAGATCGTCTCCGTCGCGCGCACGCAGCACCTCCTCCTTCGTTTCCACGCCGGCGACACCCTGCCGGACACGCTCCTCAAGCAGCTCCGGGAGCACCAGATCACGGGCGCCTCCTTGCGCCTCACGGGAGTGCTCGCCGACGTCGAGGTCCGCGCGTTCTCGTCGGAGATCGAGGGGCCGGGCGGGACGAAGCGCATCACGGGGCCCGTGCAGGCGGTCGTGCTCGATGGGAGCGTCGGCGTGGCGGCTGGCGGTGTGTCGCTCGATCTGCGCGTCGTGCTCGCGCGCGAGACGGATCGCGGGCTCGAGACGATCGCCGGGGAGCTCGTTCGCGCGCGCGTCGTCGGGCTCGATGGATCGATGACGGTGCTGGTGGACACGATCGTGCCTCGCGGTCTCGACAAGGACGCAGGGGTCTGGCTCCTCCGCGACGACGCCGTCGTCACGGCCGCCGCCGCAGCTGCTCCGTCCCCAGCACCCGCTCAGGCGCACGCGCCGCCTCCTCCCGCTCCTCCGCCGCCGGCGCGCCCTTCCGTCCCTGCTCCGGCGCCGTCCGCGCCCGTCGTGCCCCCCGCGCCCGCCTCGTGGTCCGACGCCGTCGCCGCGAGCGCCGCCGCGTCGACGGCGGCCACCCGCGTGCCGACCCCCCTCGCGCGTGCCGCCCCGCCCGCGGACGACTCGGAGGACGGTCCGTATCCCCAGGCCGGCGACCTCGCCGAGCACTTCGCGTTCGGCTCGTGCGAGATCCTGAAGAGCGACGGCGACCGCCTCCACGTGCGGATGAAGGACGGCCGCATCCGCGAGATCGCGCTCGAAATGCTGAAGGTCATGGCGCTCCCGGCCGAGGGCGGGCGCCAGCGCTTCCGTCTCAGTCGACGGGGGTGACGGGCGCTCGAGCGCTCCGGTCTCGTTGGCGCAAGCCCGCGTGATGCCGTAAGTTGCCGCGTCCCGCCCCATGCAAGACCTCCGCGAACGCACGATCCACTTCGTCAGCCTCGGCTGCCCCAAGAACCGCGTCGACACCGAGGTCATGCTCGGCGTCTCGGGGGTGAGCGGCTACAGAGTGACCGACGACGCCGCGCTGGCGGAGGTCATCGTCGTCAACACGTGCGGCTTCATCGGCGAGGCCAAGAAGGAGTCGATCGACACCATCTTCGAGCTCTCCGAGATGAAGAAGCACGGAGCCTGCAAGAAGCTCGTCGTCACCGGGTGCCTGTCGCAGCGCTACTCCTCGACGCTCGAGCACCAGATGCCGGAGGTCGACCACTTCCTTGGGTCGTCCGACATGCTGAAGCTCGGGAAGGTGCTTACCGAGAGCGACACGGAGCGCATGCTCGTCGGTAACCCCGCCGACTGGGTCATCCGCGCGAGCGACCCGCGGGTCATCACCGACTCGAAGGTGAGCGCGTACCTGAAGATCGCGGAGGGGTGCAACCGCACGTGCGCGTTCTGCACCATCCCCGAGTTCCGCGGGAAGCAGCGCTCGCGCACGGAGGACGATGTCGTGCGCGAGGCCGAGCAGCTCGCCGCGCAGGGGGTCGTCGAGCTGAACCTCATCTCGCAGGACACGGTCGCCTACGGCCGAGACCTCGCGCGTAGCGACGGCGAGAGCAGCAAGGGCGCGCTCGCCAGGCTCGTCGCCCGCGTCGCCGACACCAAGGGCATCCGCTGGGTCCGCCTCTTCTACCTCTACCCCGAGACGCTCGACCCCGCGCTCGTCGACCTCCTCGCGAACCACCCGCGCGTCGTCCCGTACGTCGACATGCCCCTCCAGCACGCCGCCGACGCGATGCTCCGGCGCATGCGCCGCGGGCACGGGATCGACCGCCAGAAGCGCGTCGTCGACCATCTGCGCAAATCGGTCCCCGGGCTCTCGTTCCGTACGGCGTTCATCGTCGGCCACCCGGGCGAGACCGACGCCGAGTTCGACGAGCTGTGCGAGTTCGTGGAGTGGGCGAAGTTCGAGCACGTCGGTGTGTTCCGCTTCTCCGACGAGGAGTCGGCGCAGACGTTCGGGATGGACGCGAAGGTGAAGCCGCTCGTCGCCGCGAACCGCTACCGCAAGCTGATGGCGCTCCAGCGCAAGATCGCGCGCGCCGCGAACCAGAGGCTCGTCGGGAAGGATCTCGAGGTGCTGGTCGAGGGGACGAGCGAGGAGCACGAGTTCGTGCTCGAGGGCCGTCACGCGGGCCAGGCGCCGGGCATCGACGGGAAGGTGTTCCTCTCGGGCGACGAGGCTTCCCCCGGCGAGATACGGCGCGTGCGTATCGACCAGGCGAGCGACTACGATCTCGTGGGTGAGCTTCATGCCGTGACGGGCCCGTCGGGCGAGCGCGTCGCGCCCAAGAAGAAGCGAAGAGTCGCGCTCAAGGTGGTGTGACCGTGGCGCCGCGGCTACGCACGACGGTGCGGAAGGAGCCGCGGCAGGCGCGGTCGCTGGCGACGGTCGAGGCGATCCTGGTGGCGACCGCGCGCGTCCTCACGCGTGACGGCTACGACCGCGCGAGCACGAACAAGATCGCGGAGGAGGCGGGCGTGAGCGTCGGGTCGCTCTACCAGTACTTCCCGAGCAAGGAGGCGCTCGTCGCGGCGCTCATCGACCGGCACGCGACGCACATGACGGCGCTCATCGAGACGCAGCTCGACGTCCTCGGCGAGGCGACCCTTCCGGTCGTCGCCCGCGCGCTCGTGAAGCTCATGATCGCGGCGCACGCGCAGAACCCGAAGCTCCACAAGGTCATCGCCGAGCAGGTGCCGCGCACCGGCCGGCTGAACCGCATCCACGACGTCGAGCGACGCGTGGGCGAGCGCGTCCGGTCGCTGCTGGAGAGCCGACGGAGCGAGCTGCGGACGGACAACCTCGACCTGGCGGCGTTCGTGCTCGTGACGGCCGTGGAGTCGCTGACGCACCGGGCCATCGTCGAGGACGCGCACACGTTCGACGAAGGGGCGCTCGAGCGCGAGGTGACCGATCTCGTGCTGCGCTACGTCATGAAGGACGCCCCCCCACGCGGGGAGCGCGAGTGATGCGGCCAGGTGCGGCGCTCGTGCCGATGCTCGTGGCGGCGTGCGCGTCGTTCCACGAAGACAGCGCGACGCCCGACGCCCACGCGCCGCGGCTCGACGCAGCGCTTCGGGACGCCCGGCTGCCCGACGCGACGCACGGACGAGACGCACCCGAAACGTCGGACGTGGCTCGGCCCGTCGACGCGAAGGGGGCCGACGCCGCGCCCGGTCCTGCGTGGAGCGCGGAGGTGAGCGGCGTCTTCGGTGACGACCTCAACGCCGTCTGGGGCAGCAGCGCGACGGACGTCTACGCGGTCGGTGGCAACGGCACGATCGTCCACTCGAAGGGCGACGGCGTGTGGACGACGCAGCCGAGCCAGTTCGCGATCGGGAGCTTCTTGGGTGTCTGGGGGAGCGGCGCGACCCAGGTCTACGCCGTCACCGACGCGGGCTACATCTGCAGCTCCGTGGGCACCGGAACGTGGAGCTGCTCCACCGTCGCGCAGGATCTCACCGCTGTCTGGGGCCCGGCGGCCGAGAGCTACTATTACGTCGTCTCTCAGCTCGGCGTGATCACCCGCGTGACGGGGCCGATGAGCCAGGTCTCCGAGGAAGATACGGGCGGCGCGTTCGGCTTCTTCGGGATCTGGGGGAGCTCGGCGACCGACGTCTACGCGGCCGCAGACGACGGGCAGATCTTCCACTCGACGGGGACAGGCACGTGGACCTCCGAGCCCGGCGGCCAGATGGGCGCGGGCGGGACGGTGTGGGGGAGCTCGGCGGCCGACGTGTACGCTGCTGGGGGGACGGTCCTCTATCACTCGAGCGGTGGCGGGACGTGGACGATCGCGCCGACGCCGACGTCCGTGACGGTCACGCTGAGCGGCGTCTGGGGGAGCGCTGCGAGCGACGTCTACGTCGTGGGCGATCGCGGGACTGTGCTGCACACGACGGGCGCCGGTGCTTACACGACGGAGGTCACCGCGAGCTCGTCCAACCTCTTCGCGGTCTGGGGGAGCGGGGCGGGGGACGTCTACGCCGTCGGCAGCGGCGGGGCGATCCTTCACCGGAACCCTCCGTCGCCCTAGAGAACCTGAAGGCGCGTGCCTCCGATCGTCGTACACTGGCGAGCGATGAAGATCTCGGCGCTGGCGGTGGCGTTGCTCCTCGCGACAGGCTGCTCGTCGTCCCCCGCGGCGAGCGATGCGTCCGCTCCAGACGCCGGTCATCTGCTGACGTTCCACAACGACGCGGGAGCGCGCGACGCGGCGATGTCGCGCAAAGACGCAGCGGTCGACGCGGCCGTCGATGCCACGGCGCCGGCGCGCGACGCCACGCACCCGATCGAGGCCGCGGCGCCAGAGGCGGGAATGGATGCCTTCACGTTCCCCGACGTCATCGACATCGGCCCGCCCGACGTCACGGTGCAGCTCCCCGACGCCGCGCCCGACGCGCCCAAGCTAAACGCGTGCGGCATCTGCGACCGAAAGTGGAACTGCAACGGCTTCACCGACACGTGGGAATCGACCGGCGCCGACTCGTGCGCCGACGTCCGCAGCGGCCACGCGGTCGTCACGCTCTATTGCGAGAACGGCGACACGATCGACTTCCCGTCCGCCACCGACAACGACGGGACGTGGTCACAGAGCTCGACAGGGCTCGCCATCGACTTCAACTCGTTCGGCTCGGTGATGGAGATCGACTGCGTCCCCGGCATGTAGCGCTCGCGGTGCTCGCGTCGCTCGCGTCGCTCGCGTCGCTCGCGTCCAGCGCGTGCGCCTCGTTCCATGAGCTCGCGGCGAGCGGGGACGCGGGTGGGGCCGGCGGGAAGGACAGCGCGACCGACGTCGCCGTGCCACACGACGCGACCACGCACGAGGCCGACGTGCGGACGCCCGAGGCGAGCGCCGACGTCGCGCAGCCTCCGTCCGACTTCGCGTGCACGAAGGCGTGGAGCTCGGCTCCCGGGAGCGGCGACCCGCGCTGCGAAGGCATCCGCACCGTGTCGCTCGTCGCGACCGGCACGGTGACGGTCGGCGGCGTCTCGATCGCCCTCACGAGCGCCGCGCGGCTCGGCATCGCGTACGACACGATCGCCCCGGTCGACGCACAGGGGGTGCAGGTAGCAACGTTCGTCGTGCCGACGACGGCGGCGGCGCCGCTGATGCCGACCCTCGTGGGCATCGGCTTCGGCGAGCAGTCGCACGCCGGTCAGGCGCACGCGATCGCGGCGAGCGGCGCCGCCGACGTGCTGCACGTGGTCTACGTCGACGAGGACGAGGACGAGGTCCTGTACCGTCAGATCGTCGCGGGCGGTGCGACGGCGACCGCCACGGAGCTGGTCGCGACCGGGGTCGGCGCTGGCTCGTACGTGAGCCTCGCGGCATCCGCGACCGGCACCGTGCGTGCGGTGTATTACGTGCCCTCGTTCGGCGCGGTCCGTTCGGCTGCGCGCAACGCCGGCGGTGGCTTCGCGACGCCGAGCGAGATCGTCACCGGGCTCGTCGCCGGCGCGCCCGGGGTCGGCCAGTCGGCGCTCACGTTCGACGACCAGGAGACGCCCAACGTGCTCTTTCAGAGCTGCCCGACGGCGGGCTTCTCGACGCCCACGTGGGTCACGTTCAGCGGGTCGTGGTCACTGGAGAAGACGATCGACAACAACGTCCTCAACGGCTTCGCGGGCTACAGCCCGTCGATCGTCGTCAGCAACGCGACGAAGTACGCGAGCTACTTCTTCGTCGCGGCCAACCAGACGTTCCAGCCGACCGCCGAGCTGCACGTCGCCAGCTGGCAGCTCGCGAGCGACACGCCCACCGTATCGATCGTCGACAACGCGATACCCGCGAGCGACCCCGCAGAGGACGCGGGCGCCGTCGACTTCCGCTTCTCCGCCGCGCTCGCGGTCGATGGCTTCGGACTGCTCCACATGGTCGTCGTGCGCCCCGACGCCATGAACCAGATCGCGTCGGTCGAGTATGTGCGGCAGACGCAGTCGAGCGGCGGGTCGATCACCTGGCTCACCGACACCATCGACGAGAACGCCCTCGGCACGGATCTCACGGCCACGGCGCCGAACGCGTTCGCGGCGATCGTCGTCGACGCGGCCGCGCGCCCGCACATCGCGTACCGGTCCGGGAAGGACGGGAACGTCTACTACGCGACCCGCTTCGACCGCTGACGAGGCGCGCGAGGCGGCCGTCACTTCTGGTATAAGAGACGCCTCTTCTCCTACTCCCTTGAGGTCCCCGATGAGAGTGCACCTTGTGAGCCCGGTTCCCGTTCGTGTGTCTCTCGCCGCGGCCGCTGTCCTCGCGCTCTCGGGGGGGCTTGGCGCCTGCACGTCGGCGACGTTCGTGGTCACCGACGGGGGTCCGCTCGGCACGACGCCGGACGCGACCAAGACCGGCGACGCAGCCCCGAACGACGCTGCGAAGGACGCGTCGAACGACGTGGGCACGCACGACGCCGCGGTCGACTCGGGGCACCTCGTCGACTCGGGGCACCTCGTCGAGGCTGGGGTCGACGCGACGCACCCGCGCGACGCCGAGAAGGAGGGCGGGGAGCACGACGCCGCGAAGGATTCGCACGCGCCAGAGGACGCCGCGTACGACGCCGCCAGCTGCGGCATGTTGGGCGTGAATGTCTACGTCAACGCCGCTGCGCTGGCGGGCGGCAACGGATCGCAGAGCTGCCCGCTTCGTACGGTCGCCGAGGGCATCGGCGCCGCGATGATCTTGGGTTCCGTGACCACGTTCACCGTGAACGTCGCCGCGGGGACGTACCAGGTCGACGGCGTCGTTGTTCCGTCCAACGTCACGCTCTCGGGCGCGGGCTCGCAGCCCCCCACGGCGACCATGCTCGACCTGGTGAACGGCTTGAACCCGTGCCCTCACAACACGATGCCATGCGGCCTCGTCGCCGTCGCGGGCTCGATGCTCGAGCACTTCGCGCTGACGTCGAGCCTCGCGGGCGTGGGCATCGTCGCGGAGGCCAGCAGCGGCCCCAACCTGGTGACGGTGACCGACGTCGCGATCAAGAACGCGTCGCTCGTCGACGGCGGCGCCAAAGGCGACCTCGCGACCGGGATCGTCGCGTTCGGGCCGATGACCATCGGTCCGGCCGTCAACCTGTCCGGGCTCACCGACGGCCTGTACCTCAGGGCCGAAGGCTCCGGGACCGTCGTCGTGATGGGGTCCGGAAACTATTTCAACAACAACACGAACGGGATCGCCGTCGGGGCGGCGTCCCCGATGTCGCTCGCGATCAGCGGTCTGACGGCGAACAACAACGGCTCCGACGGCGTGCTCCTCGGCGGAAACGGTGCGGTGATGGTGAGCGGCCTCGCCGCGTCGAACAACGGCCACGACGGGCTGGAGTCCGCGCTTGGAAGCAGCGTCACCGTCGGCTTGGATTGCGCCTTCAACAACAACGGGACGAGACCAGGAGCGCCCGTGCCGCTGGGCTCCGGCATCGACTTCGCCGCCACATCGACCGGCACTCTGACCGTCAGCACCGGGACGACGGCCACAGGAAACACGCTCGACGGCGTCCTCCTTCTCGGCACGGGCGGCACGTCTCTGCACCCCTACGCGATCACGGGGCTGACGGCGACGGGCAACGGAGCGTTCGGCATCTCCGCCAACTACGGCCAGACCGGCATGATGTACCTCACGCTGCGCTCGAGCGTGCTGTACCCGAACGCCGACGGGGCACTCGATTACAGCTACGGCAGCAACATGATGGTGCCGTCGCCGCTCGACCTCGGTAACGCCGAGGCCTGCGGCATGAACACGTTCGGTGGCGCGCCCATCGTGAGCAAGGTCGGCGTCCGCCTTTGCGGCGAAATGTCGTCCTCGCAGGAGTTCGAGGGCGACACGTTCTCGTCGCCCTTGGTCAACGCGACGAACATTGCGTGTGGCACTTTCCCGACGGCCTACGCCGACATCGCGACGAATCTCTCGGCGCTCGCCGGCATGGTCATCCCGTGCGCGGCCGCTCACTGAGACCTCACCATCCCTCGTGACATGAAGGAGGAGGCCGCACCGTGACGGGCAGGTCTCGGAAGGGCGAGACGACGGCCCGGAAGGGCGCGACGACGGCCCGGAAGGGTGCGACGACGGCCCGGAAGGGCGAGACGACGGCTCGGAAGGGCGAGACGACGCCTCGGAAGGACGAGACGACGGCCCGGAAGGGCGCGACGACGGCCCGGAAGGGCGAGACGACGGCTCGGAAGGGCGCGACGACGCCTCGGAAGGGCGCGACGACGGCCCCGAAAGGCGCGACGACGGCTCGGAAGGGCGCGACGACGGCTCGGAAGGGCGCGACGACGGCTCGGAAGGGCGCGACGACGCCTCGGAAGGGCGCGACGACGGCCCGGAAGGGCGAGACGACGGCCCGGAACGGCGCGACGACGGCCCGGAAGGGCGCGACGACGGCCCGGAAGGGCGCGACGACGGCCCGGAAGGGCGCGACGACGGCTCGGAAGGGCGCGACGACGGCCCGGAAGGGCGCGACGACGGCCCGGAAGGGCGCGACGACGGCCCGGAACGGCGCGACGACAGCTCGGAACGGTTAGACGACGGCGGTCCCTGGCTGTGAGCGCCGGGCAGGGGCCCTGCGGTCGCCCCCCTGTGCTAATTCACGTGCCCCGCGCATGGCCCAGCCCGTCTTCGAGAAGGTCCCGTCCGAGCTCAACTTCCCGCGCGAGGAGCGCGCCACCCTCGAGTTCTGGAAGCGGGAGCGCATCTTCGAGCGCTCGCTCGAGGAGGCGAAGGCCAAGGGTGCCCCGAGCTTCGTCTTCTACGAGGGGCCGCCGACCGCCAACGGGCTGCCGCACAACGGGCACGTCCTCACGCGGGTCATCAAGGACCTCTTCCCTCGCTACAAGACGATGCGCGGCTTCTATGTCCCGCGGAAGGCCGGCTGGGACACGCACGGGCTCCCGGTCGAGGTCGAGGTCGAGAAGGAGCTGCGCATCCACGGCAAGGCCGCCATCGAGGAGTACGGCGTCGAGCCGTTCATCGCGAAGTGCGTGCAGTCGGTCTTCCGCTACACGCGCGAGTGGGAGCACCTGACCGAGCGCGTCGGCTTCTGGGTCGACCTGCCGAGCGCGTATGTGACCTTCCACCAGAGCTACGTCGAGAGCGTCTGGTGGGCACTGTCGGAGCTCTTCAAGAAGGGGCTGCTCTACCAGGGCCACAAGGTCGTCTGGTGGTGGGCGCAAGGGGGGACGGCGCTCAGCTCGGGCGAGGTCGGGCTTGGCTACAAGGAGGTGGTCGACCCGAGCGCGTACGTCGCGTTTCCGCTGACGCAGGCGCTCGCGGGAGGCCCGGCCTCGCTGCTCATCTGGACGACGACGCCGTGGACGCTGCCGTCGAACATGTTCGTCGCGGTGAACGCGTCGTTCGACTACGCGCTCGTCAAGCTTTCTCGTGACGGTGGCGAGACGCGCCTCGTGGTCGCCGAGAAGCTCGTCGCGGGGCTCGCGAAGAAGCTCAAGACCGAGCTCGTGGTCGAGAAGGTGATCGCGGGGAGGGACCTCGTCGGGCTCGAGTACGAGCCGCCGTTCGCGAACGACTACGTCGACGCGCGGTACCTCGCGAGCACCGCCACGCGCGCGCGGCCCGCGGGCGAGAAGGGCCCCGCCTTCTGGCGGGTGCTCGCCACCGACTTCGTCTCGCTCGACGCCGGCACCGGCCTCGTCCACGTCGCCCCGGCGTTCGGCGAGGACGACCATCGCGCCTTCACGCGCGAGAACACGCTCGCGGGCGGCACGATCCCTCTCCTGTGCTCCGTCGCGCCCGACGGCACGTTCAACGACGCGATGCCCGTCTACAAGGGGCGCTGGGTGAAGGACTGCGACAAGGATCTGCTCGCCGAGCTGAAGACGCGCGGCGCCCTCGTCCTCGTCGAGCAGTACAAGCACGACTACCCGTTCTGCTGGCGCTCCGACCAGGACCCGCTCATCCAGTACGCGCGCCCGGCCTGGTACATCAAGACGACGGCGCTGAAGGACGCGGCCATCGCCAACAACCGCAAGGTGGCCTGGCTGCCTGACCACATCCAGGAGGGTCGCTTCGGTGACTTCCTCGCGCACAACGTCGACTGGGCGCTGTCGCGCGAGCGCTACTGGGGCACGCCGCTCAACGTCTGGATCTGCGACAAGGACGAGGAGCACAAGCACGCACCGTCGGGCACGGCGGACATCCTCGCGCGCAACGTGAAGGCGTTCGATCGCTTCCACGCGGCGAAGCGGCTCGACCCGAGCCTCAGCGAGCACCTGATGGTCCACAAGCCGTGGATCGACGACGTGGTCTTCACGTGCACGCAAGAAGGCTGCGACGGCGTGATGCACCGCGTGCCGGAGGTGATCGACTGCTGGTTCGACTCGGGCTGCATGCCGTTCGCGCAGTGGGGCTTCCCGCATCAGGGGAGGACCGAGTTCCTCCAGAGCTTCCCGGCGGACTTCATCTCGGAGGCGATCGACCAGACGCGCGGGTGGTTCTACTCGCTGCTGATGATCTCGACGCTCGTGTTCGACGCGGAGACGCAGAAGAGCGTCGGCCTCGACCCGGTGCGCGAGTATCCGCTGCCGTACAAGACCTGCATCGTCCTCGGCCACGTCTCCGACAAGGAGGGGAAGAAGGAGGCGAAGTCGAAGGGGAACTATACGCCGCCCGAGATCATCCTCGACGCCGTGCAGATGGACTTCGCGGTCCTCGCGCGCGCCGACGCCGAGAAGATGAAGGGGGTCGCGTGGTCGGCGAAGGACTCCGACGGCGGCGGCGCCGCGTTCGTCGCCACGGAGGACCTCGACGGCCTCGATCTCTCGGACGGCGCGAAGGTCGTGCTCCGGGGGGCTGGCTCGGCCCACGAGGCCGAGGTCTCGCTGCGCGGGAAGAAGGGGCTGCCGCGTCGGGTGATCGTGCTCGACGACTCGCTGCACGCGCGGCTCGGCGTGTCGGCGACCAAGACCCCGGACGTGAAGCCGGTCGAGGTGCCGCGCCTGCCCGCGACCGAGCGCGTGACGGTCATCGATCCGACGACGCCCGCCCCCGGCGCCGACGCGTTCCGCTGGTTCTTCTATGCGTCGGGCCCGCCGTGGAACGCGACGCGCCACTCGCTGTCGAACGTGCGCTCCTTGCAGAAGGAGTTCCTCGTCAAGCTGCGGAACGTCTATTCGTTCTTCACGATCTACGCGAACCTCGACGGCTTCGACCCGCGCGCGCAGCAGCCGCCGGCGGAGCGCGCGGAGCTCGATCGATGGATTCTCGTCGAGCTCGCCCAGACGGTGAAGACCTGCCGCGAGCGCCTCGACGCGTACGACATCTACGCGGCGACGCTCGCGCTGACCGACCTCGTCGACGCGCTGTCGAACTGGTACGTCCGCCGGAGCCGCGCGCGCTTCTGGAGCTCGGGGTGGAGCGACGACAAGGCCGCCGCGTACTTCACGCTCTACGAGGTGCTCGTCACGCTCTCGAAGCTCACCGCGCCGTTCGTGCCGTTCTTCGCGGAGTCGATGTACCGGAACCTCGTCGCCGGACCGGCGGAGGCGCACGGCGAGACGGTGCCGTCGAGCGTTCACCTCACGTCGTACCCGGAGCCCGACGCACGCTGGCTCGACGACGCGGCGGCGCGCGGGCTCTCTCCGAAGGTGAGGGCGGTGCGCGATCTCGTGAGCCTCGGTCTCCAGGTGCGGACGCAGGCGAAGCTGAAGGTGCGTCAGCCGCTGCGGCAGGCGTACGCGGTGGTCGTCGACACGTCGCTGTTCGAGGGCTCGGCCGTGCAGGAGCTGAAGGAGGAGCTCAACGTGCTGCTCTTCCACCCGGTGCCGCTCGCGCGGGCAGGGGAGTTCGTAGAGTTCCGCATCAAGCCGAACTTCCGTGCGCTCGGCTCGCGAGGGCTCGGGAAGGAGGCCCAGGGGCTGAAGGCGAGCATGGCGAAGCTCGGCGTCGCGGAGGCGGCGGCGTTCGCGGCGAGCATCCTCGGCGGCGGCTCGGTCACGCACGACGGGATCGCGCTCGAGCGTGCCGACGTCGAGGTGGAGCTGGTCGCGAAGGAGGGCTTCGCTGCGGCGGGCGATCGCGTCGGCGTCATCGTCCTCGACACGAAGCTCGACGACGAGCTCATCGACCTCGGCCTCGTGCGCGAGCTCCAGAGTCGCGTGCAGGGCGCGCGGAAGGAGATGGAGCTCGGGTACGCCGACCGCATCCGCCTCTTCGTCCACACGGACGAGAAGCTGCTCGCTGCGGTGCGGGCGCACACGGACGCCCTCGCCGCGGAGGTGCTGGCCGACGAGATCGTGCTCGGGCCCCTGCCGGCGGCGCTGACAGGCGCGCATGTCGCCTATGTCGTAGACGCAATCGTCGAAGGGATGACGGTGACGCTCGGAATCCAGCGAGCTTGAGCCGCGCTTCTGGTAGCGTGATGGATTCGCGATGACGACGACAACGACGCTCAGGGGGCTCGCATCGCCGGGGCCGAGATCGTGAAGCTGAGAGCCACCGCAGAGACACTGAAGGCCACGAGGCCGGCGCTCGCGAGGGCCGACATCCTCGACAAGTCCACGCGCGCGCGCCTCGACTCCGAGCTCGAAGCGGCCATCAAGCGCCGTCCTTCGAACGAGCGCCGCCTGGCAGGCGTGCTCCGCACGCTCGCGCCGCTCAGCCCGGCGCTGCGCGCGTCGATGGCGGAGGCGACGGAGACGTTCCTTCGTCGCGCGACGCTCGACCGCGATCTCTACGGAGCGTGCCTGCGTGCGCTCGGTGAGGCGCGCGACAAGAGCGTGACGCCGCTCCTCAAGCGGGCGCTCGTCCTCGACTCGGCGGGCGGGGCTGCGGCGCTCTCTGCGGCGTGCTTCTCGACCGATCCGTCGCTCGGGCCGCTGCTCGCGAAGGTCGCGGCGGGGCACAAGGCGCACCTGGCCTTCGCGGCGGAGACTGCGCGCGTCGCTCGCGGGGAAGCGAACGGGAACCACCTCGCGTCGCTCGCGCCGATGATCAAGGAGAGCCACCGCCTCACGCTCTGTGCCGAGATCTTCGTGCCGCTCGCGCGTGAGGTGCCGTCGCCGCAGAACCTCGTCCACGCCGCGCCGGCCCTCGCCGTGCTTCGCGGCGCGGAGCGGCACCTCGGTCGGTGGCTCGTCATGGCGGAGGTTGCCGTGGCGTGCGGAGATCGCGGGCCGCTCGACGAAGCGCTCTCGCGATCGACGTCTGGCCCCTCGACCGCGCGCGCCGCGTGGTCTCTCGTCGCGTGGGCGCTCGAGAGCCGGCTGCGGCCCGGGCTCGTCGCCACGACCGGTGGGGCAACGTCGAGTCTCGCTCTTGCGCCGGCCACGTCCAAGCCTCCCACCGTGCGGCCGACCGTCGAGATCGTCTCGCGCCTGTCCGACCGTCCCAGCGCGGATCGTGACGCGACGTTCCTGTTCCGCATGGCGCGCGCGCGTCTCCCGTCGGCCCGTCCGATGCTCGAGACGCTGGCGAAGGACGGCCCCCTCACGAGCGAGGTCGCCGTGCGTGCCGCAGCGTTCCTCGCGAGAGATCACGGTCGGTCCGACCTTGCCGCCGCCATCCACGAGACTGCGTCGTCCGAGCGGAAGGACGATCTACGCGGCGTCGCGACGGCAGCGCTCTGCGATCTCGGCGACCCGGCGATGGCGAACGAGGCGCGTCGTCTCTCCGCCGACCTGCTCGGCTCGCGCTCTCTCACGAATGTCGCCTGGTGCGTCCTCGTCCGCGCGGCCTCTGCCCGCGGCGCGGGCGGCATGGCGAGCTCCGAACCCGACGGCGTGGCGAGCGAGGCTGCGTTCCGGTGGCTTCAATGGGGATGGCTGGAGTAAGGCGACTCGTCTGCTTCCTCGGCGTGGCGCTTCTTCCGCTGCCACGCACGGCGCGCGCGGATCTGGCGCTCCCCGCGGTCATCGAGCTCGTCGCCGACCGAGACGACGACGATCTCGACGGCGTCCCGGACGGCGATGCGGCCTTCGTTGCGTCTGCGGCACGCGTGGATGCCGTTCCGCTCGCCGGCGGGTTCACTGGAGTCACGCTGACACCCACCAGCGGCGCGGAGCACGCGCGTGTTCTCGCGGCGGGCCGCCCTGTCGCGTGGGGCACGCCATTGCCGAAGGGCGCGATGCTGCAGGGGGTGACGCCGGGGCTCGTCGTGATCGAGGCGCGCGCTCGTCACGGCGAGTCGTCGCAGCTGACGGTCGTGGTCACTGGCGTTGGCCTCCGTGACGGTGAGGGGCGCGACGTCGACTTCACGCGCAGCCACGCGTCCCTCGACCGGTCGGTCCCTTCTCAGGTCAATGGCGACGCCTCGGCGCTCTACGACGAGCCAGACCCCTTGCGGCTGTACGTGGTCACCCCGGGTGATCGTGAAGCTCCCACGATCCGCGTCGAGTCCGTCGCCGCGACCGGGGCGCATCTCGACTCCCTGCCGCCACCGACGCTGAGCGTGGTCGCCTGCACCGAGCCCGACCCGTCGCGACGCCTCCGCTGCTTCGCCAGCGAGCCGCTCCGCTTCGTCATCGACGAGGTCGACAGCCACCACATCCTCGCCTCTGGACGGTCCCTCCGCGCCGAGCTCGGCGGCGCGATCGTCCTCCGTCGCGACGGGCGGAAGGCCCAGGCGATTCGCGTCGAGGGTCCGCGGAAGGGCCCGGCCGGTCCCATCGGACGCCTCCGCGCGACGGTGCGCCCGTTCGTCCTCAGGCTCACGCCGGGCGGCGTGCCGGCGATCGGGGGCAACGAGCTGGGCGCCGTCGCCGCGTTGCGTGCAGAGCTCACGCAGGCTGCCAGCGCATGGGGCGAGTGCGGCGTCACGTTCGGTCCTCCCGCCGACATCGCCGTCCACGTCGTCGATCCACCGCCTGCTTACCTCCTTGCGGTCGGTGACGCCCTCGGACTGCCTGCCTCGGGTGGCCACGTGCGGGTCCGCGTGGACGGTCAGAAGAACGTCGAGATCACGACGCGCAATGGGCAGCTGCCAATCGAGGTGGCGAGGGAAGCGGCGCGACAGTTCGAGCGGGCAGGGTTCGTGGCGACCGTTTCACCGAACGCGCGCGTCGGCTCGGGCGCGAGCGCCAGCGTGGACGTGCTCGTGCGCCGGAAAGGGGGCGGCTTCGCTCACCTCGAACCGCTGGAGCCCGGGATGCCCGTCGCTGACGACGGCAGCATGACCGTCCGGATCGGGAGCGTCGACCTCGCGGATGGTCTCACGCACTTCAGCGACATCGACGCCGTGGCGGGGACGCTCGAGGAGCGCACGTTGCTCAAGTCGCTCGACGACGGAGATCCGAGCACGCTCGAGGTCGTCGTCATCCCGTTCTTCGCCGGTGGCGGCCGCATCGGAGAGTCCTTCATCGGCACCGACCGCTCCAGCCTTCGCAACGTCGTGCTCCTCGATCGCGCCGGCGTACGCGCGCGCCGCGCCAGCCTGACCCTGGCGCACGAGCTCGGCCACGTGCTCCTCGACGTGCCTGGACACCCCGACGACTACGGCATCGATACGCCCACGCGCCTGATGGACGCGGACGCCTCCGACGCCTCCCCCTTCGGTCCCCGTCGCCTCACGCTCGCCGAGTGCGCGCGCGTGGTCCGGGAGTCGGGCCCTGGCGCGCGAGCCCCGCTCCTCCGCGAGTGGCCGCTGACGCCGCTGGTGTACCCGTAGCCACACGCCAGCGAAGCGGTGGCGCCTCGCGTGAAAGTCTACTGAGGACCGGTGTAGTCCGACGCGTCCGGGGCCTCGACATGAGGCCCGCAGGTGCCGCACGACGGCGCGAGCTTCGTCTCCGCCTCCTTCAGCGCTTTTCTGTTGTCGTGACACACCTTGGCGTCGTCCTTGGTGTCGGCCACGGAGCACAGGTGGTCGACGCCGAGGCGGTAGTTCACCAGGAGGGGGCAGGCATCGCCGCACGCTGCGCCTGCGACCTCGAGCCCTCGCGTGGCCTCGGCGATCTCCGCCTGTGCCGCTCCGCGACGCGCGGGTAGACCTGGCTTGCCGGGTGCCCATCCCGTTCCGCCAGCAGGCGCCGGGACACCCTCCGACGGCGGGGCGGTCTCGGGCGTCGGGCCGGTCGCGGTCGTGTCGGCACAGCTCATCGAGAGCGCCGCGCCCAGCGCGAGCAGCGTCGCACCGACCGCAGCGCACCACCCCATCACCGTCGAGTCACGCATCGCCGGCAAGCGTACCTCGACGGCCCGATGCGAGCGCACTTTCGTACGTCGTCGTCGTTGAGAGTCGGGGCAGCGCGCTCAGGCCCTCCCGCAGCAGCGACAGGGCGAGGCTCCGCCGCGTGACGACCGCGCCGTCCGCCCCCACCGACAGCGCGTTATCCGATGGCCCCACGCACGCTGGACACCCCGCCTCGCATGGACACCGCGCGATGAGCTGCAACGCGCTCTCCAGCAGCGTCACCTGCTGCTCGTAGACTCGCTCGGCCAGCCCCGTCCCGCCCGGTACGTGCTCGTAGAGAAACAGAGTCGGATCGTACGCGCGCGTCGTGCCGTCGTTGGCCGCCTCGGTGGTCGCCCCGGCGTCTCCCATCGCCACGCCGAAGTCGCGCCCGTCACACATCAGCGCGAGCGTGGCGACGGTCTCGAGCGCCTTGCCCACGCCGCGGAGCGCATCGATGGCCGCGGCCCGCCCCCCCATGCACACGGCCAGACGTGCCTCGGGGAGCGTCAACCAGTAGGCCGTCGTATGCATCTGCATCTCCGGCAGCCGAACCTCGCCGTAGCCCGCGTTCTCGTGCGTGTGGAACTTGATCTTCTTGTAGCCGACCACCTTCTCCACGACGCTGACCTCGCCCCACCCGCTCTTCCACGCTCCGCGCGCGAGCTCCCCGGTCGCCGTCTCCTCGAGCAGCGCCACCTGCACGTGGGTCATCGCGTCGGTGTAGTAGTCGGGCGCGACCTTGCGGACGAAGGCCTTGTGGTTCTCGTGGTCGAACCGCTCGACCTGCCAGCACTCGCCGTCGTGCTGGTAGATCGCCTGCTCGTGCACCATCGTGTGCGCCCCGCGGAAGTCGATCTCGGCGAGCGTCTTGTCGTGCTCGGCGTCGATGATGACGACGTTGTCCCATCCCACGCTCCGCAGCGAGACGTGGTTGGCAGGGTACGCGTCGGCGGCCCAGTGGAAGGCGCCGCTCGCCTCGTGGAGCACGTCGTGCTTCTCGAGGAACCCCAGCGCGTCGGTGGTCTCCTCGGCCCCGAGCGAGCCGAAGACGTCGCCGCGCGCGAAGGGGAGCTCGAACGCCGCGCACTTGAGGTGCTGGACGAGGATCTCCACGTTGTCGGCGTCGATGCGCGCCTCTTCGACCGGCGCCCCGAGGAGGAACGCAGGGTCGCGCGCCAGGTACTGGTCGACGGGCGCGCTCGAGGTCACGAGCACGCACACGCTCAGCCCACCGCGTCGGCCAGCGCGACCGAAGCGCTGCCACATCGCAGCGCTCGACCCGGGATAACCGGCGCAGATGACGGCATCGAGCTCGCCGATGTCGATGCCCAGCTCCAGCGCGTTGGTCGCGACCACGGCGAGCACCTCGCCCGACCGAAGCTTCCGCTCGACCTCTCGCCGGGTCTCCGGCAAGTAGCCGCCTCGATACCCCATGATGCGGCTCGGGTCGATCTCGCCGGCCGTCTTGTCGCGCAGGTAGCGGAGCATGATCTCCACGTTGTTCCGCGACTGCCCGAACAGCAGGGTCGGGACCTCCGCCCGCACGAGATCCGCCCCGAGGACGACGGCCTGCTTCACGTAGCTGGCGCGGATGCCGAGCTCGGCGTTGACCACCGGCGGGTTGAACAGGAAGAAGCGTCTCGCCCCCTGCGGAGCGCCGTTCTCCGTGACCGTCACGAGCTCGCTCTCGTCGATGCCGAACAGACGCGCCGCGTGGGCGGTCGGGTTGCCGATCGTGGCGGTCGCGCCGATGAGGACGGGGTGGGACCCATGAAAAGCAGCGACGCGGAGGACGCGGCGAATCACGTTGGCGACGTGCGAGCCGAAGACGCCCTTGTAGGTGTGCAGCTCGTCGATCACGATGAACCGCAGGTGCTGGAACGTGCGCGCCCACGCCGCGTGGTGCGGGAGGATGCCCGTGTGCAGCATGTCCGGGTTGGTGATGACGATGCCCCCCCGCTCCCGCGCGGCCCGGCGTGCGTCCGCAGGGGTGTCGCCGTCGAAGACCACGGCCGACGAGCCCGAGCCCGCCTCTTTCATCAGCTCGCGCAGCCCGTTCTCCTGATCACGGGCGAGAGCCTTGGTGGGGAACAGGTAGATGGCGCGGGCGTCCGGCTCCCGCGCGAGCGTCTCGAGGACCGGAAGGTGGAAGCACAGGCTCTTGCCGCTCGCGGTGGGCGTGGCGACCACGCAGTGACGGCCGCCCATCGCGGCATCGAACGCGCGTGCCTGGTGTGTGTAGAGGCGGTCGATGCCCCGCTGTCGCAGAGCGGAGGCGAGCCCGACGCCAAGGCCCTGAGGGAAGGGGACGTGGCTCGCCGCGCGAGGCGGCAGGTGCTTGTCGGCGACGAGCTCGGGGCGGATCGAGGTCGTGCTCGAAGGACCGAGCCACTGCTCCACGATGCCCTCGATGCCACGCGGTCGTGACCAGGGGGATGCGCGGCGAGAGCCTTGGACGAGACGCGAGCTGGCCATGGTGACTCCGTCCACTCCCGGTGGGGACTCCGGGAGGACAGACAGCTATACAGATGTATCGTACCGCGGCAACGTGAATGAGCGCGAGCGCGGACGTAGCTGCATGATACGGGCACCCGGAACGCACCCGCTCCCCAGGGCATCGGTGAGCGCCGCTCCCTCCCAGACACACGAGGTTTTCACCATGGCTTCTTCACTTCTCTTTCGGGCCTTTGCCGTTCTCCTCCCCGTCGTCCCGTTCATGGCGGGGTGTGGCGGCGCGACACGCACTTCCGACGCCGGGTCCGGCGGGTCGACGTCGACATCCGGCACCAGCTCGGGGTCGAGCTCGGCGAAGGGGTCGTGCACCGGAACGAACCCCGGGTGCTGCGAGCTCGACTCGACAGGATGCTTCAGCATCACCGAGCAAGCGACCTGCGATCTTGGCTCGTGGACCTGCCCGGGCGGCCCACCCGCGGTTGGGCCGCTATGCGAAGACATCTGCGTCGGTTCCTCGGGAAACACCGGCACCTCGTCCGGGACCGGGTCGAGCTCCGGCAGCGAGACAGGCGGCTGCTCGACGCCGAACCCAGGGTGCTGCGGCTTTGTCGGCCAGTGCAACACCAACGTCGGGGACGCCACGTGCGTCGGAGGGGCGTGGGCCTGCACTGCCGTCGGGACTTCGCTCGGCCCGGTCTGTACGTCGATCTGCATGGCGGCCGACGCCGGGAGCCCGCCGCTGCAGTGCGGGCCGACCAGCGTAGAGTGCGACGGCGCCACGCAATACTGCTCAGTCTTCGAAGGGGGAGTAGCCTTGCCGGACGGTGGGTCCAGCGTGCACGCAAGTTGCCAGACGATTCCCGCGGAATGCGCGGGGAACCTCGGCGGCGCGGCTGCCGAGTGTGCCTGCACCCTGTCTCAGCTCCACGGCGGCGGGATGTGCAGCGAGAGCGGCTCCGGCTTCACCATCACGGTGGCGGTGCCGTGAGCACGACGGCTCCCGATGACCCGGGTCCTGGCAATCCGGCCATGAAGGGTTACGCTTCTGTGTGAGGCAAAGGGTGTCATGACCACGTTCATCAGGTCGAAGATCCTACCGCTCGCGACGGCGTTGGCGCTCGCACTCTCACCTGCGACGGCGCTCGCTGGACATGGTGGCGGCGGCGGTGGGCATGGCGGTGGGGGCGGCGGGGGTCACTTCAGCTCCGGCGGCGGCGGCTATCACGGCGGCGGCGGCTACCATGGAGGTGGGTTTCACGGCGGCGGCGGATACTACGGCGGGTATCGCGGCGGCTATTACGGCGGGTACGGTGGTCACTTCGGCGGCCGGTTCGGCGGGCACCTCTATCTCGGTCCCGGGGCCATCTGGGGGGGCGGTCCGCACTGGGGCACCGGATTCTACGTCTGGAACGGCCTAGGCTGGGGGTACATCGGCGGCACGTACTACGTCTCACCGGACTATCCGGGCTGGGTCTGGATGGGGCAGCCGTGGGTCTGGGACGGCACGCGGTACATCTCCCAGGACGGTTACTGGACCACCGCTGACATGCCGCAGGGCCAGGGTGCCTACGCTGCGCCCCCCGGCACCGTGCAGCAGCCCGGCGCAGTGCAGCAACAAGGCGTCGTGCCTCAGCAAGGCGCGGAGACCCCCGAGGAGTAGCCAGCCTCTTCAGTCCAGTGCCACGGCATAGTACGGTCGCCGCATGCTGCTCGTGGGCGACATCGGTGGAACGAACACACGACTGGCGTTGTTCTCGGACGACGCGCGTGAGCTGATCCGGCAAGCGGTCTTCCCGAGCGCCGCGCACCGGTCGCTCGCTGCCGCGATTCGCGTGTTCCTCGAAGACGGTGGATCAGCCGTCAAAGGGCGTGCGCGCACCGGCCATCGCCCGAAGATCAAGGCGGCCACGTTCGGCATTGCCGGCCCTGTCCTCAACGGCCGCGTCAAGGCGACGAACCTTCCCTGGGTCCTCGACGAGCGGTCCCTCGCGCGCAGCCTCGGCTTGCGGCACGATCAGGTCAGCCTCATCAACGACCTCCTCGCCCTCGCGCTCGGTGCAGTGGCCGCGAAGAAGAAGGAGCTTCACCTGCTGCGCGGCAAGGTCGCTCCTCGACCGACCGGTGGAACGATCGTGGTCATCGCCGCGGGGACCGGCCTCGGGGAAGCGGCTCTCGTCTGGGACGGCGCCCGGTTGGTTCCGTGCGGGACAGAGGGGGGACACTCCGATTTTGCGCCGCGCTCTCAGGTGGAGTGGGAGCTCCGAGAGTTCGTCGCGCGCCGTATCGGCGGCCGCGTGAGCTGCGAGCGCGTGCTCTCGGGGCCCGGGCTCGCGAACATCTACGACTTCTTCCGCGACGCCGGCGGAAAGGCGATGGGCGAGAACGCCGAGGCGGCGCGCGCCATCGCCGACGCGAGCGACAAGAGCGCCGCCATCGCCACGCTCGGTGCCGCCGGGAAGAGCAAGACGTGCAAGGAGGCGCTCGATCTCTTCGGCAGCCTTTACGGAGCCGAAGCGGGGAATCTCGCGCTCAAGTACCTCGCAGTCGGCGGCGTCTTCCTCGCGGGGAACATCGCATCCGCCCTTCTCCCGACGCTCGAGCGACAGTTCGCGCCCGCGTTCCTCGACAAGGGGCGCTTCGCGGCGCTCCTCGAGCGAGTCCCGGTCGCGGTCGTGAAGAGCTCCTCCATCGGGCTTTACGGGTCGGCCAGGCACGCCGCCGGCCACGTGTAGGGTCCGATCGCGTGGCGGGACAGCTACTGCCCGCGCTCGCACGGGCGCTGGACGATCGCGGGCTGCTCGGGCTGTCGTGGACCGACTCGATGGCGTCGCGCCGGACGAGCTAGCACGACGCGACGGTCGGCTCGCCACGCACCGCCGCGGAGGGCAGCGGAGCGTCGCCGTCGAGCATGTCCTTCGGGAAGCGGAACAACCAGGTCGTGCCTTTTCCGCGGGCGCTCTCGACCGCGATCGTGCCGCCGAGAGCGGTCACGCAGGTATGTACGGCCGACATCCCGACGCCTCTCCCCGAGGTCGCGGTCGCCACGTCTCGCGTCGACACGCGGTCTGCGAAGAGCGCGGCCTCTAGGTCCTTCGCGGTCTCTGCGGAGAGGCCTTGCTCCTTCGCCTTCACGGCGAGTCGATCCCAGTCGATGCCGGCGCCGTCGTCGCCGAAGCGGAACAGCACCGAGTCGCCTTCGAGCGCGACCGACATACGCACGACCCCCTCCTCCGGCTTCCCCTGCGCGCGGCGAACGTCCGGCGGCTCAAGGCCGTGATCTACCGCGTTACGGACGACGTGGGCGAACGCGGACCAGAACGGCGCCCACCGCTGCTGCGGCAAGCGGAGGCGTGTGGGTGCCACTTCGACCGTGACCCCCCCCTTGCCGAGCCGACGAGCGAGCGCGGTGATCTGGTCTGCGATGGCGGTCATACGCGACGACGCTCGCTCGAAGCGCCATGACCCGACGAGGCTCAGGATCTCCTCGGGGGGACGCCCGCTCTCGAGCGCGCCGAGGAGCTCGCGGTGGTCGTCGTCGTGGAGCGTGAGGCTGCTCTCTCTCAGGTCGCCGCTGAACCTGCCGTACGTGCTCGCGATGCCGTCCCACAGGGATCGTAGCGCGCCGATCTGCGCGGGGGTGGGCCGCTCGTTCTCGTCCGCCATTCGCGACTCGAGCTCATGGCAGGCCGCGGCGACCCCTTCGAGGCCGAAGATCGCTGCGTTCCCCTTGAGCGTGTGGATCTGGCGGCGCAGCGTCTCGTCGTCCAGCGTCTTCGTCCGCTCGATCGACTCGAGGAGGAGCGTCGCGTCCTTGAAGAACGCGTCGAACGCTGCGCGATCGGTCATCATGTGCGTGAAGATGACCATCATCTGCCGCTGCATCTGCTCGGCGCGCTCGAGACTGATCTTCTCCGTCACGTCGCGGATCACGACGAGCACCGCGCGGAGCGTCTCACCATCCGTCGCATCGAGGATCCCGCGGTACGCGACCGAGTAGTAGCGGTCGCCCTTCTGGAAGCGTGACGGCAGCTGATCGAGCGCGACCTCGACCGGCATGATGCCGTCGATGACGAACTCCCAGCCGATGCGCAGCCAGTCGGCGGCGCGCTCGCCCGCCATCTGCTCCATGTAATCGAAGAGCTTGGCTCCGGGCGCCGGCCGGCCGAACCAGCGCTCGATGATCTGCGATCGCTCCTCTGACATCTCCCCGGCGGGCGTGACGGCGAGGAAGCCGTCCTCCGCGTTGTCGAGGACGCGCCGGAGGTCACGGTTGCGCTCTGCGATCCTCCGCTCTCGCTGCTCGATGGCGGCGGCCATCGAGACGAAGGCTGTGGCGAGGCTGCCGATCTCGTCGTTCGCGGTCGCGTTCACGTACGGGGCGCGTGTCTGATCGCCGCGCTCGAGCGCGTTCGCGGCCCCGACGAGGCGCCCGATGGGGCGGACGATGAGGCGGCGCGCGAGGAGGAGCAACACCGCCGTGAGCAGGATCGAGGTCGCCACGGAGATGCCGAGCGTCCGTCGCTCGGTGGCGGCGAGCGCCTCCTGCTCGTGCGCGAGCGAGAACGCCGCCTGCACGACGCCGACGAGCTTGCCCGTCGGGTCCTTGACCGGGGCGTCGACGATGACCGCGGAGGCCGTGCGGTGGACCTCGAGCTCGTTCGGAATCGTCGTTGGGGCGTCAACCGGGTCCCCGCGTCGCAGCTCACCGAGCCGCGCTCCGACCGTGCGCGCCTTGTCCGTCGCGGCCCACGCGGAAGCATGGATGATGTCGAGGTTCCCTCCGAGCAGCGCGACGACCTCCTGCACGCCGCGGTCGTCGCCGAACGTGAGCGGGGCGACGGCGGTGTCGGCGTAGAGGCGGACGACCATCGCGGCGGCGGCCTCCTTCGACTCGAGCATCCGGTCTCGCTCGTAGCGGCTGAGCGCGAAGTAGACGCACGCGGCGACGACGGTGACGACGGCGACCGTGGTGCCGGCGAGCTTCCAGCTGATGGAGACGAAGCGACCGCGCGTCTCCTCCGCCCCGGGCGCTGCGCTCACGCCAGGATTAATAGCCGAAGAGCACGCAGCTTCGCTCGTGTATCGAAGTCTGGTCGGAGGTTGCTCCCGTCAAGGTTGCGTGCGGCGTCGTCGTCGTTGGATACTCACCGGCTCATGCGCGGCGGTGCAACGAGGGCTGTCGCCGCAGCGGCCGTGTCGATGGCGGCGATGACCTGCGTCGCGACCGAGGCGCGGGCGGGCGACACCGACGACATCGAGGGGCTGCTCAACGAGAACGTCGTCTCGGGGGCGTCCAAGGCGAGCGAGTCCGCGAGCGACGCGCCCGCGACCGTCGTCACGCTCACGGCGGCCGACATGCAGAAGTACGGCATGCGGAGCCTCGCCGAGGCGATCAACTTCCTCGGCATGGGTCTCGTCACGCAGGATCCACTGCACTCGGTCGAGATGGGCGGCCGCGGCGTCCTCATCACGGCCGACTACGGCGACCACATCCTCGTCGTCGTCGACGGCCACTCGATCAACGAAGCGTGGGACGGCACCGCCTACTTCGAGCAAGGGCTCGGGATCCCGTTCGAGCTCATCGACCACATCGAGCTGATCCTCGGGCCCGGCTCCGTTCTCTATGGCGGCAACGCGATGCTCGGCGTCATCAACGTCGTGACCAAGCGCGCCCGCAACTACAACGGGCTGCACCTCGTCGTGGAAGGGGGCCTGTCGCCGCAGCAGACCAACGGAGCGTTCACCAGCTTCGCGCCGAACAACCTCGGTCAGACCGGGCGCGTCGGAGCCGGCGTCGGGTACGAGTTCCAGCTGTTCGGCAAGAACGCCGAGATCACTGCCCAGGCCGAGTACTACGAGCAAAACGGCCCATTCTTCACGTTCGGACCCCAGACCGGGGTGACGGACCCGGCAGGGAACCCGGCGAACTTCGGCCCGTCGAACCCGCCCGGCACCTGGGGGGGCGTGGCGCGCAACGAGTACGGCACGCAGGTGCCCGCGGCGTACGCCCGGCTCATCGTCGGCGACTTCACCTTCTCCGTTCACGGCGAGACCTACTCGCGGACGACGCCGTACATGAACGGCTTCAACCAGGCGGCTGTCAACTTCGACAGCCCGGCCAGCTACGAGCTCGATCGCTGGCTCTGGGGCGACCTCCAGTACAAGAAGGCAGTCACCAACCACCTGTCGGTCATGGGACGCCTGTATGGCGACACGTACGACTACCAGCAGCAGCTCGTGGTGAACGACTCGAGCTACTGCTCGCTGCCCGTCAACGGCGTCTGCAGCCAGCACACGATCGGCGTCTCGCGCTGGGCCGGGCTCGAGCTGCAGGCGAGCTACGACTGGTTCGCGAACGGCAAGCTCACGACGCTCCTGGGGGCGGACCCGCGGATCAGGTACGTCGGCTCGACGACCAACGTCTACGAGGGGCAGCCGGGCACGCCGGTCGGCTCCGTCGGCGCCGCGCACGCGCTGAACTTCCCGTACGGGGTCTACCTGCAGCAGCGATGGACGCCCGTCGACTTCGTGCACCTCAACGCGGGGCTCCGCTTCGACAGCGACCCGCGCGGAGGCGATCACCTGTCGCCGCGCGCGACCGCCGTGTTCGACGTCTGGAAGGGGGGCACGCTCAAGGGCATCTACGCCGAGGCGTTCCGCGCGCCGAACTTCTACGAGTTCTACTTCGCGGACGCCGGCGAGCTCGCGAACCCTAACCTGAAGTCCGAGTCCGTCCGCGGGATCGAGGCCTCTATCGAGCAGCGGTTCGGCGCGAACCGCCTGATGTTCGGCGTGTTCCGGTCGTGGTGGTTCGACATGGTCCAGTACGAGGAAGTCTCGACCGCGAACGGCGGCGTCTTCCAGTACCGGAACACGTCGACCATCGATAACTACGGCTACAACGGCGCCTTCGAGGGTCGAATCGGCTCACTCCTCTACGGTGGGTCGGTCACCGGCGCGTACACGCAGCGCACCACGCCATCGGGCACCGAGCCGCTCACGGTGGCGCCGTCGATCTTCGGCAACGCACGGCTCGCGTACGAGCTTCCGGGCAAGCTCCCGGTCCTCGCGGTCGCGGCCAACCTCGTGGGGCCGCGCCTCGCCGACCGCGCGCTCGACGGGAGCTTCCCGACGTTGCCGGTCGCGCCGACGGCCATCGGAATCCGGGCAACCGTGAGCGGGGAGGTGCCGCCGATCCACGGACTCTCTTACCGGGTCGCCTGGGACTACTCGACGGCGTCGGTGGTGCCGTATGTCGCGGGACCGAACCAGAGCGACGTTCCCGGCGCGCCCGGCGCTCCGCAGGCACAGCTCGCGCCGGTCAACCGCATGACGGCGTTCGCGACCCTCCGTTACACGTTCCCGCTCTGACCACCGCATGCATCCCCACGCCCTCCCGCGCATGACCCGCCTCGCCCTCGTCAGCTTCGCGGCCGGCGTGGCGCTCGTCGCGCTCGGCACGGCGTGCCTCTCGATCGCACCGTTTCCGACGATCGACGCAGGAGTCCCCGTGCCTGACGCGGCGACGGACGCGGCGACGACCGACGCAGTGGACGCACCACCGGTTCCCGACGGTGGGCCTGGATGAAGCCGTCTCGCGTCGTCCTCGCCCTGCTCCTCGTCGCGAGCGCGCTCGTCGTCTCGCTCGCGTTCGCCGACGTGGCGGTCCCCGCGAAGCTCCAGGCCCAGCTCATCGCGAAGATCGCCGCCTTCGACCGCAACTTCCCCGGACGCGCGGCCGGCAACGCGCTGGTGCTCGTCGTCTTCAAGCCGGGCGACGCCGAGTCGACGCAGCTCGCGCAGCAGGTAGGGAGCGAGCTCCGAGACCTTTCGGACGTCGGCGGCGTCGCGAAGACCATCGACGTCATCCCGTTCGGAGGCGCGGCGTCGCTCGCCGCAGCCTGCAAGTCTCGCCATGCCGCCATCGTCTACCTCTCCGCGTCGCTCGACCGCGAAGTGCCTGCAATCGCGGCCGCGCTTGCCGGTGGAGACGTGCTCAGCATCGGCGCCACCGCTGCTCATGCCGAGAGCGGCACCGTCGTCGGCTTCGACCTCGAGGGGGGCAAACCGAAGATCGTCGTGAACCTCACCCCAGCTCGCGCGCAGAACGTGTCGCTGAAGGCCGACCTGCTGAGGCTGGCGCGCATCGTGGGCTCCTGAACCGAAGCCAGGGAGGTGGCGAAGTCTCGCGCGGCGCGCCGGACGCTTCGCCGTCCTGTGCTGCAGGAAACGGCAGAGATCCGTCCCCGCTACTCTCGCCTGCGTCGATCGTCTACGCTCGTCTCCCCGCCATGACACAGACGTACGACGAGACGCTCCGAATCACGACCGAGATCCTCACCTCGCACGTCGACCTCGATCGCGCGATCGTCGCCACGGACCACATCCAGAACGACCTTGGCCTCGACAGCCTCGGCGTCATGGAGGTGGTGGCAGACATCGAGGATCGGTTCGAGGTCAACATCCCGACCGACACCCTGTCGAACATCGCCACCGTCGGGGACGTGGCGCAGGCGCTCGTGAAGCTGAAGCAGTAACGCGGAATGCACTGCTCACCCGATCTGCCAGTCCTCGCGCCGGCGCCGCCCGCTCCCGCTCCGCCGGGACCGCCGACGCGACCGGCCGCCAGCGACGACCTGCCTCCGGATCTCCCGCCGCTCGACGGCGACGACGACGAGCGCGAGACCGATGCCCCGCGCCTCGACGACGACGAGATGCCGAAGGACGACGGGGGCGATCCGTTCGACGACGCCACCGGCGAAGAGGACGCCGCGCCGGAGCTCGTCGGGCTCGACGACGAGAAGGGCTCGCTGCTCGACGCGGGGGAGGCTGATTCGCTCGACATCGGGGCGCCAGACCTCGTCGGGGTCGAGGGAGATCGCCTGACCGACGACGGTCGCGAGGACGAGCGCCCGCACGAGGAGTACGGCCTCGACGCCGAGGATGGGACGAGCGCGCTGGATGCGGGCGAAGAAGGGCCGGCGACCGACGACGAGAGCCTGTCCGACGACGGGTTGCCGCCGCTCGATCAGGACGACGACGACGCGCGCGACGACGCGGAGGCCTTCTTCGACGGAGAGCTGGGCGCGGCGCTCGGCGCGCGAGCGCCCACGAACGCGACGTGGTCGACCCTCTGGGAGCGCTTCGGGCCGCCGCTCTCGCTCCCCGCGAGCCGCGCGCTGGCGTGTGTTCGCGCAGGCGTCGTGAGCGCCGGGCGCGAGCTGGTGCGTGTCGACCTCGAAGGGGCGACGGAGCGGCTCGCGGCGCGCGGTCTGCGCGGCGGAGAGGCGACGCGGGTGCTCGTGGTCGCGGACGCGATGTTCGCGACGACCGAGCGCGGCGGCCTGTTCGTCTCGCGGGACGGCGGCGCGACCTTCGCGGAGGTGTCGGGCTGGCGCGAGCACGTGCGGCCCGAGGAGGCGGCGGCCGGCCTCGATGTCGTCGCGTCTTCCGACGGCGCGCTCTGGGGTCGAACGGCGCAGGGGTCGCTGCTCACGAGCGCCGATCGCGGAGAGCGCTGGGAAAAGGCGGACGTCGATGGCTTCGTGCATGCGCTCGGTGTGGACGAACAGGGTCACGTCGTGGTGCTCGTCCGCGCGCTGGCCGCGAGCGAGGTGCTGCGCCGGGTTGCCGCAGGGTGGGCGCGCACGGCGATCCCCGGTGAGCTGCTCCCGCACTCGATGACGGGCGCGGCGAACGTCCTCGCGCGCGGGAAGTCCGTCGCGATCGCGATCGAGGGGGGCGGAGTCTTTCGCTCGCTCGACGGGGGCGTGTGGTCACACCTCGCGGGGACCGCCTCCGTGACGGCGATGGCGATGCTCGACGGCTCGGGGACGCTCGTCGTCGCGCTCCAGGGCGGAGGCGAAAGCGGAGCCGGAGAGGACGACGTCCAGCCGGCGCAGTCGTCGATCGCCCACCTCGCGCGCATCGGCGCCGACGGCGAGCCCAAGGTGGTGGCGGTGTGGGAGGAGCGCAACGAGGGCGAGGCGGGGGTGACCGCGATCGCCGTCGACGAAGCTCACGAGGTCGTCTGGGTGGCGGGCGGCTTCGGGGTGGCAGCGTTCCAGCCCAAGATGCTCCAGTAGAAGCCTGGCGTCTTTCGCCGATACCGGCGCGACGGCGTCGTCGGGAATCGTCTCGGTACAGGAGTACCGGTCCTCATCCGCTCCTAGTGACCTGAGTCCGCGAAACGTCGGTGTCATCCTTGGGAGCGTCGCGAAGGATCCCCCGAGCCAACCGGGCGCTAGTTTGCTATCAGGGGGCGGACGAGGCGCGGGCGCCGGGGCCTTCGTCGAGGAGGGCGTGTGTCTCTCAGCCTGCCGTACTGGGCGATCGCGCCTCGCTCGCGGTCGGTCATCGAGCGGCCGGTCGTGATGCTCGATGGACGGTGCGCGATCTGGCCAGCAGCGGTGGGGACGACCTCGGGACCGGCGAAGTAGAGCTGCGCGTCGGTCTTCACGATGGTGATCGAGAACCATCCTCCGTCAGGCATCGCGACGGGGCTGGCGAGCTCGAGGACGACCCAGACCTTTCCGCCGATCGCGACCGGGGCGGTGCTGGAGAGCGTGAGCGGGTAGCTCGGCTGCGTGGGACCGGACGGGAGCGAGTTCGGCAGGAGCGCGACCGAAAGATAGGCATCGACGCCCGCGGCCCCGCCGTCGGTCGAGCCGACCGGAGCCCCGGTCGCATCGAGCACCGACACCCACAGCTGCGCGCTGACGGTCTCGGAGCTGCCGACGAAGGGCGCGAGGATCGCCGTGCAGCCGTAGCTCGGCGGAAGGACGGTGGGGCTCACGAGGAGCGTGGGGGCCGAGATGCCGACGGGCGAGGCGCTCATCAGCTCGCGAGCGATGTACGGGCAGTCGCCTCCGGTGTCCGCAGGATCGATGGACGGAACGACCGCGCGAAAGTGCCCCCAGCTCTCGTCCGCGGTGACGAAGGGATCCATGAGGAGGCTGTTGACCGGTGTCGGCAACAGCGCCCGAGTCGTCAGCGTGCGAACGGGACCGGCGTCGGTCGGCGGGCTCGCGTCCGGCGGCTCGGTGCTTGAGTCGGAGGCATCCGGAAGCGGTGCGTGGCGATGGTCCGGCGTCGAGTCGGCCGCACCGTCCCTGCCTCCCGTCGCGACATGTACGTCGGCGCCACCGTCGGTCGTGGGTGCGGGGGAGCCAGCGGTCGACGGGCAGCCCGTGACCATGAGGAGCGCGCCAGCGAGCAGCGGCAAGGCCAGGGTTCTCACTCTGCGAGCCATGCTTTCGCCGCCACGAGGACGGTGTCGGTGCCGGCGAGGATGTCGGACACGTTCTGGGTGACGACCTGATCGGGAATGACGCCAGTCCCGCTCGCCCACGGAGCCGCGATCGCGGTGGCGAAGGAGGAGCCGAAGCGCGAGTCGAGCACCTGCGTGCTCCCGTCCGACCAGGCGCCCACGATCGGCGGAATGTCGGAGATCTCGCCGTACGCACCCGACGTCGGGTGCGGGCCGAACACGCGGACGTTCGTCGCGCCCTGGACCTCTCGCGGCGTGAAGTCGTTCATCGAAACGTCATTCCCGTTGAGCCACGCGATCTTGACGCCGGCCGCCGGGGGGTTCGTGAGCGTCGGGGCGTCGCTGTCCGCGCCCGTCCAGCCGCACAAATCCGGCGCGTACGAGTTCGCGTCCACGCAGGTCGCGAGGCTCGGGTCGAAGATCCAGGTCGGATCGATGTCGTCCCACGTCCCGCGCGGGACCGAGAAGGCGAAGTACGGATCTCCCGTGCCCCGGATGCGGTGGACGAGGACCCGCCCGAGCAGGAAGCGCCCGCCGTGACCGAGGCGCGCGTCGATGAGCAGGTTCTTCCCGCTCGAGGTGGCCTGCTCGATGGGCGCCTCCCACGTGGGGTACGGGCTCCCGGGGGTCGCGCTGCTGTAGTCCCCCTCGAAGCCGTCGAGCTCGAGCGACGTGACGGTCGCGGTCGACTCGACCGCCGGGACGTCCACGTCCGACGCGTCGTCACTCGGTGTCCACGTCGAAACGGCGTCCGTGAAGCGGCCCGTGCAGAGGCGTGAGTAGCCAGTGGCCGCTCCGTACCCCGCTCCCGTCAGCAACGCGTACATGATCTCTCCGACCGCGATCGTCTTCGGCGTGCAAACGCCGGCCGCGGTGCACGAGGTGAACTCCGCGGTGGTCGCGTACTTGGCGAGCATCTCGGAGAGGAGCAACGCGCGGCCCGACGGTTCCGAGGAGGGGTCGTTCGGGAGGCTGTAGCGGAAGCGCGCACCGACCGTGTCGAGCCACGCGTCCGGGGCGAGACCGTCGATCTGCGTCAGCATGTCGCCCGGCACGAGAGTCCCGCCCGACGTCGTCCCGACCGTGGAGCCGACCGGGCTGTCGGGCGCCATCCAGAACACCGAGTACACCTGGCCGCCCGAGCCCCCCGGCAGGTTGTCGGTCGCGAGGCCGAAGCAGAAGTCGAGCAGGCCGGAGTACGCCGAGAACGTCCCGAGCCCCTCGAAGAACGCCGTGCCGTTGGAGGGCGAGCCTCCGAGCGCGGTGTGGCCGTCGCGGAGCGAGTTCACGAGCGTGTTCAGCCCTCCGTAGAACCCAGGCGACGCTGTGGCCCCTGCGACGCTAGCGGTCGCCGAGGACGAGAAGATCGCGGGCGCGCTGGCGGCCATCGCCCTGTCCGCGCCGAGGTGCTCGGCCACGAACGCCCAGCGGTTCACGAGGTCTTCGCGGTGGTCGCTCGCCTGCGGCACCGCGCCCCACACGATGGTTCCGTCGACGCAGCGCCCGTACTGACACTCGCCGAGCACGCCGCAGGTGGTCGCGACGTTCGCCTGGGTGCACTGCGTCACCGGCATCGGCGAGCCCGTCAGGGGCTGGATCTCGATCGCGTCGGCGAGCGCGTAGGCCGAGGGATCGAGGATGTCGACGTTGTCGGGAGGCGCGAGATTCTCCGAGTCGAGCGCGTCGATGCCGAACGAGTCGGGGAAGCGCGCCGTGAGGATGATCGCGGCGATGGGGTCGTCGCCGAAGATCCTCCCGTCGATGGGACCGGTGGAGTACTCCGCCCAGCCGTCGCTCGTCTCGCGGCCTGTGCGGACGGCGATGAGGTGACCGAAGCCGTTCGGTCCCACGCGCTGGTCGACGCTCGGATACACGACGTCGAGCTGCGGCTCGGCCCCCATCGAGAAGCCCCAGAAGCTCACCTCTACTCGCTGGGTCTCGAGCGTCTTGAAGAGGGTGGGGTCGACGACGGCGAACGCGACGGTGCTGCTCGCGGTCAGCATGAGGGCGTGGGTGCCTTCGGGGGCCTGCGGCAGCGAGACGACGCCCGGGGCACCGGCGGCGCTTCCACCCGCAGCCCAGCTGGTCGCCGTCACCCCCGTCGCGACGAGGGAGTAGTCGTTCGTGCTCCAGCTGAGCCACGACCCGCCCGCCGTCTGCGCGTCGGTCAGCGACTCGAAGCCGAGGGTGAGGACGGCGTTGCTGTCGAAGACGAGCTTTCCGCTGGAGTCGAGCGTCGACGCCCGCGCGGGCGCTGCGAGGAGGGCGAGTGTGAGCGCGAACGACGCGGAGCAGGCTCCCCGCGTCACCCTCCGCGTGCGCCACGTGCCCGTCCGCCCCACCGTTTCCATCAGGCAGCGTATGAGCCGCGCGAGGGGGATGGCAAGGCGCAACCGACGTGGCAACCCGGGGCTCGCGGCGGGACCAGGGACGTCTTCCGCGTTCGGACCGTGACGCGAGCCGGTCGGTGAATCAAGCGAGGCGATGCGAGAGGTTCCCCGTCTTCGAGCCTCTTGCATCGCTGCTCCACGAAGGCCGAGAGCGTCTCTTCGAGCACCGAGGGCCGCTCCGCGCGTGCCGAGGGAGGCGATGCGAGAGGTTTCACGTCGTCGAACCTCTTGCATCGCTGCTCCACGAATGCCGAGAGCGTCTCTTCGAGCACCGAGAGCCGCTCCACGTGTGCCGAGGGAGGTGATGCGAGAGGTTTCACGTCGTCGAACCTCTTGCATCGCTGCTCCACGAATGCCGAGAGCGTCTCTTCGAGCACCGAGGGAGGCGATGCGAGAGGTTTCACGTCGTCGAACCTCTTGCATCG